>Ga0335078_10002662_pt1 | contig 26955 bp, 23 predicted proteins | sample Lox_Sample_32_FD_206711 | JGI IMG/M metagenome (GOLD analysis project Ga0335078, IMG submission 206711) | Soil microbial communities from Loxahatchee National Wildlife Refuge, Florida, United States - Lox_Sample_3.2 | ecosystem: Environmental > Terrestrial > Soil > Wetlands | place: USA... | reverse complement strand
CGAGTTCTTCGGCCTCGGTCTCGTCATTGCTTTTCGACCAGGCAAAGGGACTCGAGCTGAAATCCGCAGAGGCCCTCGAAGCGGCCAAGAAGCTCGAGAAGAGGTTGCCAAAGTCCCGACCCACGGGCCCGACTCAGACGAGACCCCTCACGGTAAGGAAGCAAGAATGGTACGAGAAGTTCAGGTGGTTCTTCACGAGCCGCGGAAGACTCGCGGTAGGCGGGAGGGATGCCCAGACGAACTCCACGTTGATAAGCCGGCACCTGGAAGACAACGACACCATCTTCCACGCAGACCTCTTTGGCTCTCCGTTCTTCATCTTGAAGGGGGGGAGGGAACAGGGGGACGAGGAGGTCAGGCAGGTCGCCCAGGCCACCGTGGCGTTCAGCAGCGCGTGGAAGACCGGACTCGGGTCCGCGGACGCCTACTGGGTGCGGCCGGAGCAGGTCAAGACCGCTGCCCCGAGCGGCGAGTACCTGCAGAGAGGGAGCTTCGCAATCACCGGCAAAAAGAACTTCGTGTCGAGGATCCTTGTCGAGATCGCGGTCGGCCTCGACGGAGAGGGGAGGGTCGTCGCCGGCCCGGAGGAGGCGATAGGAGTGCAGGCATCCCCCTACCTCGTGCTAAGGCCCCAAAGGGAGAAAGGCTCTGACACTGCCAAGCGGGTCCTCAAGGACCTCACGGGGATGGGGGCACCCCCCTTGCCGAGCCTTGACGAGGTGCTGCGCATGCTGCCCACGGGTGGGGGAAAGGTGGTCCGTCGGAGCGGGAACCGGACCAGGCCCGACGCCTGACCTATGCGAGGCACTCGGCCACTATCTCGGCCACATCCTTTACTTCCATGCCCGTATTCATTACCTTGGTCGTGTCGTCAAGCATGGAAAGGCAGAATGGACACTCCGTCGCTATCTCTTTGGCCCCGGTCTTCAGTGCCTCCTCGGTCCGGATCCCGGCGATGGAGCGCTGCTGAGGTACTTTGTACCAGTAGTTGGCCCCTCCCGCTCCGCAGCAGAAGGTCTTCTCCTTCCTCCTTCCCATCTCCCTGACCTCAGAGACCGAAGCTCGGAGCATCTCTCTGGGTTCGTCGAACACGCTGTTATACCGCGTGGCATAGCAGGCGTCATGCAGAGTCGCCGAAACACGGCGGACCTTTTCTGCGGGGATTTTCACGCGCCCGTCCCGTATCAGATCGGAGATGAGCTGGGTGTGGTATATGACATCGTATTTCCCCCCGAACTGTGGGTACTCGTTCCTGAGCGCATTGAAACAGTGAGGGCAGGTGGCGATTATCTTCTTCACCCCATATGAGTTGAGCTTCTCGATGTTCTGGAGTGCGAGCTCCTGATACCTCCCCTCCTCGCCGAGCCGCCGGGCGGGGTCCCCGACGCACGCCTCCTCCGGGCCTAGGATCGCGAAGGAAACGCCGGCCTGTTTGAGTATCTTCGACAGCGCCCTGGCGATTCGCTGGGCCCTCTGGTCGAAGGACGAAACGCACCCCACCCAGTAAAGGTACTCCGCACTCGGGTTCGACGCGAGGGTGTCGACCCCCTGCTCTCGGGCCCAGTCCCCCCTCGTTGCGTTCTTGAAGGCGTAGGGGTTCTGGGTCTGGGCGAGGTTCTCGAGCATGGCGGACTTCTCCTTGTCCAGCTTCCCCTTCGCGACCAGGTCTCGCCTCAGTTCGTAGATGACGTCGAGATGCTTCACTCCGACCGGGCAGCTGCTGACGCAGGCGCCGCACGACGTGCACGACCAGAGCTCGTCGTCCGTGACCGTCGAGAATTCGCCCCCTCCTCCATTTGGTTGGGCTCCCGCCAGAAGACTCACCTTCCTAACCAGGACCCGTGGTGACAGGGGGCGGCCAGCGGCGGTCGCGGGACAGGATGCCTCGCAGGCTCCTATCTCGACGCAGGAGTCGAACGAGAGGCGCTGTTTGGCGTCGAAGTCTGATACCTTGCTTACCCCCATGCTGACCTGCGAGGCGTCCACCTTCCCTGACATCACGTCCCCCAGGTTGAACGGGGTCTTCATGGCTGCCAGCGGCCTGTCGAAGTTGGCCACCAGGTTGACGCTGGGCCGGCTATAGTAGACAGCTATGAGCAGGTTCCTCGCCACCCCCACCATGCCACCCACGAGCACGAGCGAAGGGAGCCAGAGAAGCACGAGTTCCGAAGTCGTCAGGGCGATGGCCAACATCAGGACCATCTGCATGAATGTCGACGCCGAAGTGAAGGACCCCCCAGCCCTAAGGTCTTCCTCGACGCGTTTGCTCCGCAGGTAGACCTGTACCCGCCATACGAATGCAGCCAGCAGGCCGGCGATGAGCGGGATCGAAAGTATCAGGAAAAGGATCCTCAAGGGCGGGACGTACCCCATAATCGGGTCGAGAACCGCGTTGGCGATGGAGATGCCGATGCCAGCTGCAATCGAAAGGTGCATCAGGAAGACCGGGTCCCCCGAGGTCAGACGGCGTGTCTCGTCTTCGGCGAGCCCGAAGAGTCGGCCGGGTCCTATTCCGGTTGAGGTCCTCCGTGCGTGCCTCACTATGGCGTAACCGAATACGACGACGCTTGTCAGGCTGAGTAGGTAAATGGTCAGGTACCCGAAGTCGAGCCCTGCCATGTTTCGCATGCGCGTTTTAGCGGGCTTTTAGCCTGTTCCCTCTGGGAGGTCCTTTAGCGTCTGGCCGCCAGGGCCCGCTTGATCGCCGGGACGAGCTGGTATAGGTCCCCCACGATGCCGTAGTCCGAAGCCTGGAATATGGGGGCATCCTTGTCCGTGTTGATCGCGGCTACCACCTTGGAGTCCTTCATCCCGGCAGTGTGCTGGAGCTGGCCAGAGATGCCGATCGCCAGGTAGAGGTCCGGCTTCACCGAGACGCCTGTGAGCCCGATGTGGTGCTCCTCTGGGAGCCATCCGAGGTCGGAAGAAAGCGGCCTTGAGCACCCCAGCGCGCCGTGCATGTCCTTCGCCAGGTCTTCGAGCATCGGAAGGTCCTCTTTCCTCTTCACCCCCCTTCCCGCCGCCACTATCACCTTGGCAGATTTCAGGTCGACCGCTCCCACCGCCTTCTTGTCCCTGCCCACGACGCTGACGAGCGCCTGGACCGCTCCGACGTCGACCTCCGACTCGCCCTGCGGGGACGAACCGGTTGCAGGATAGTAGCCCACTTTCACGGTCGCGACCGCCGGGAGGGCGCACTCGACCTTGGCCACGACCTTCCCTGCGAAGGCGTTCCGCTCTCCTGAGAGGGTCGTTCCATCGGAAGCCACCCTCGACACTTCGGAGAGGCAGCCGAACATCAATTTGGCCGCGAGCCTGGCCCCTATCTCCCTGCCGTTCCTCGTCGCCCCGATGAGGATCGCCGCTGGTCGCCTCTGCTTTGCTGCTCTTGCGATCGCTTCGGCGGCGACTTCGGGCGAGACCTCAGGACCTGCCGGACCCTTCAGGAGCAGCTTCGTGCCAGGGGCCTTGACCCCGCTCCGGTTTGCCCCGATTTCCACGACCACAACGTCGGCAGAGCTCATCTTGGCGACGTCAGCGGCCGCCGACGCGACTTCGTTGGAGACCGCTTCGCTCTCTGAATAGGCCCATACTTCGGGACTCACTTGGAAAGGACCCCCTCCTTCGTCAGTGCGTCGACGAGCTTCACCGCAGCCTCATCCAGGCTCCCCTCTATCATGATGTGCTTCCTGGCGGAGTGCTGGGCCGACATTGCCGCTGTCGAAGCCTGCCTGTATCCTCCGGCCGGAGACAACTGGTCCCCGTTGAGCTCTTCGATGGGCTTCTTCCCAGCCTGCATTATCTGGATGAGCGTCGGGTACCTTGGCTCGTTGATTTCGCTCACGACCGAGGCGGTGAGGGGCAATGGCGCTTCCACGACTTCGACGCTGTCCTCCAGCGAACGCTCGACCCTGGCGGTCTGGCCGTCCACCACAATCCTCCGTGCATAGCTAACGAAGGCCGTCCCCATCATCTCTCCCAGCATCGGGGGGACCTGGCCGCTGTAGGCGTCGGACGACCCCTCAGAGCAGAGCACGACGTCGAAGGGACCTGATTTCTTGATCGCGGCCGACAGCATGGAGGCTGTGCGCATCGTGTCTATGGCGGTGGGATCGCCGGCCACGAGGACCCCCCTGTCTGCACCCATAGCGAGGGCCTCCTTCATGGTCTTCTTCGATTCGGGAGGGCCGACCGTGAATATCACGACTTCCCCCTGGTGCGCCGCCTTCAGTCGGAGCCCCTCTTCCACTGCGTTCTTGTCGAAGGCGCTCATTCTGGTCACGGCACCGGTCAAGACGGGCTTCCCGCCGGAGTCGATCTTGAGCTCGGTTTCGTCGACGGCGTTCTTGACGCAGACAGCGATCTTCATGTTGATCGGGCCAATTCTCGTCTGGCTATTAGCATTCGAAGCACCTCGGACGTCCCTTCCCCGATTGTAAGCAGCCGTGCGTCGCGCCAGTGCCTGTGCAGGTCGTCTGTGGTGTAACCGTAACCGCCGTGGATCTGAATCGCGCTATCACACACCTTGAGGGACATCTCCGTGGCGAAGACCTTGGCCTGGGAAGCCTCCGACGAGTAGTCGTGCCCGAGCTCCTTCAGCTTTGCGGCGTAGAGGTAGAGAAGGCGTCCGGCGCTTATCCCTGACTTCATGTCCGCGATCTTCTCTCTGGTGAGCTGGAATTCGGAGATCGACTTCCCGAAGGCCCTCCTGTGCTTTGCGTAGGTCAGAGCCTTCCCATAGGCGACCTGTGATATGCCGACGTTGAGAGCAGCCACAACGATCCTAGCACCGTGGAGCATCTCCTTCGCAAAGTCGGCCCCCTTCCCTTCCTCCCCGACGAGGTTCTGCTCCGGGACACAGCAGTCGGACAAAAGGACTTCGCGGGTCTTTGACCCCCTCATCCCCAGCTTCGGAAGTTCCTCCCCGAATTTGAGCCCCTTGTTAGGTGCGTCGAGCAGGAAAGCCGACGGCCCCTTCTTCGTCTTCGCGAACACGAAATAGACGTCAGCCTCCCCTGCGTTCGTGATGAACATCTTGGAACCGTTGATCACGAACTCCCCGGCCTTCTTCTCCGCCGTCGTGGCCATCGTCCCTGCATCTGACCCGGAGGCGGGTTCCGTGAGCGCGAAAGATGCGAGCTTCTTCCCAGTTATGATGCTCTCGAGGTACGCTTCCTTCTGGGCGTCGTTCCCGTAGCGGAACACCCCTTCAGCCACGGCATTATGGATCTCAACGCTCAGCGCTATCGACGCGTCTGCGGCCCCCAGGAGCTCGACTGCGGTCGCGTATACTGAGAAAGGGAGGCCCAGCCCCCCGTGCTTTGCCGGGAAGGGAATCTGGCTCATCCCCTGCTCGAAGAGGGCCCTCCTCGGTCCCTTGATCGATGCGGTACCATTGTCCAGTTTCGATGAAATGGGGAGTATCTGCTTCTCCATGAACCCGCCGAGCGACGATAGGATGTCAGAGTACTCCTGGTGGCGGGCCGGCTCGAACATCTCCATGAGGCGCCGGTGTTCAGGGGTGTAAATCACCAAGATGAGACGCGAGTGTCGCCGATTTCCGCGGAGATTTAATCATTCTTCCGGCTTTTTGAAGCGAAGCGCTAAATGTGCACCGGTGCAGCCTGGCCCACGTGGAGCTGGCAGAGCGCCTCGCGCGGTACGCCCTGTCATTGAGGTATTCAGCGCTCGACGCGAGGACCGTCAAGGAGACCAAGGGGAGGATAATCGATGCCCTAGGCTGCGCAATCGGTGCGTTCGACGAACGACCGGTAGAAATAGCGAGGAAGGCCGTTTCGGAGCTTGGCCACACAGAAGGAGCCACGATCATGGGCACTAGGTCGACCACATCCCCCGACCTCGCAACCTTCGTGAACGGGCTGATGGTGAGGTACTTCGACTACAATGACACTTACCTCTCAAAGGAGCCCGCGCACCCTAGCGACAACCTTGCCCCCTGCTTCGCCGTCGGGGAGGCTGAGGGCTCGACGGGGAAGGACATCATGGCGGCCGCGGTGGCAGCCTACGAAATCCAGTGCAGGCTCTGCGACGCGGCGGACATCAGGCACAGGGGGTGGGATCATGTCAACTACGGCCTAGTCTCCACTTCGCTGGCTGCCTCCAAACTAATGGGGCTGAAGGTCCGCCAGGCTGTCCATTCCGTGAACATCGCCCTCAATGCCCACATCGCGATGCGACAGGTCCGCGCCGGGGAGCTCTCCATGTGGAAGGGGGCGTCCTTCGCCAACGCCGCGCGGAACGGGGTCTTCGCCGCGACCCTGGCCAGAGAAGGGATGTCGGGCCCGGCCCCGATCTTCGAGGGAGAGATGGGGTTCTTCCGGCAGGTCTCGGGCCCGTTCGAGCTGGATGTGAAGGGGTTCGGCGTGGGGAAGGGAAACTACAAGGTCAACGAGACGTACATCAAGTACTGGCCCGCCGAATATCACGCCCAGACCGCCATCTGGGCCGCCCTCGAGGTACGGAAGAAGATCCAGAGACCAGAGGACATGGAGTCGGTCACGGTAGAGACACATGAAGCCGGGTACACCATCCTCGGGAAGGACAGGGAAAAGTGGGAGCCGAAGACCAAGGAGACCGCAGATCACAGTCTCCCCTACATTGTGGCCATGGCCCTGTTGAAGGGAACGGTCGACAACTCGACCTATTCAGAGAGGAACCTCTCCAACGCCAGGAACCTCGCCTTCGTGAGGAAGGTGAATGTTGCAGAGGACCCCGGCCTGACGGCCATGTACCCTGCGAAGGGGATGCCGAACCGGGTGAAAGTGAAGATGGCAGACGGGGGGGAGGTCGCCGCCCAGGTGGACGTCCCCCGCGGGCACCCGCTAAGCCCGATGTCGAGGGAAGACATCGAGGAGAAGTTTCTGAGACTCACCTCTATGAGGCTCGGGGAAAGGAACGCGAAAACCGCGCTGCGGCGCCTATGGAGGCTGGACGAAGAGAATGACCTGAAGGAACTGCTGGGGGTCCTAAGGGTGAGGCGCGGTTCTAAGACTTAAAGCGAATATGGCGTCAGGGTGAACCGATGAGGCTGGCTCTCGGCTTCAATCCGGTGCTCAGCATCAGCGACTCGGTCAAGCTTGCAACGAAGGCGGAGGGGCTCGGTTACGAGTCTATCTGGATTCATGAGAGCCTTTTCCAGCGCGACGTCGTTACTTACATCTCGGCCATGGCTGCACGGACGAGCAGAATCCGACTCGGCTCCGGCGTGATAAACACCTTCACCAGGCACCCGGTCACCGCCGCCGCCACCTTCGCGACGCTCTCCGAGGCCTCCCAGGGGAGGGTGACCCTCGGTCTCGGGCTTGGGAGCTTCCCCACCATCCCTCTGATCGGGCACCAGATCTTCCCCGTCGAGAAGACCCAGCCACTCCGCCGAATCAGGGAGTACGTCCAGGTCGTCAAGCTGGTCTGGGGGGGCGAGAAGGTCGACTTCGAGGGGGAGTTCTTCAAGGTCCATAATCTGACTCTGGGATTCAAGGTCGAAGGAAGGGTTCCCATCTACATCGCATCCCTTTCCCCCAGGACGCAGGCATATGCAGCCACCGTTGCGGACGGGGTCATCCTCTCGCCTGCCCTGAACACCGCCTGGGGGACTGAGAAGATGGTGGAGAACGTCAAGAGAGGGGAGGCGAAGAGCGGGAGGAGCGTCGAAAGGGCTTCATACATGTTGACGTCGCTTGACTCCGACCGCGCGAAGGCCGCCCAGGCGGTCAGAGACTACTACTTCTTCGTCTATCAGCTCTCGGAGGTCGTCCGCCCCGAAGTGCTGGCCCCCTACGGCATATCGGAAGAAAGACTGAGGCCCATGAAGGAGGCGTGGAAGAAGGGGGACGTCCCTGAGGCAAAGAGGCTCATCCCGGACGAAGCGATAGAGGCCCTCACGATTACAGGGGACGGGGACCACGCCCAGGAGAGGTTGAAGGAATACGCCAAGGCCGGGGTGACCCTCCCCATCGCCATGCCCATAGGCAATCTGGACTACGCGATCCCAGAGCTCCGGCGTTAGGAGCTCCTCTCTAGACCGGGAGCATCACCGGAAAGAAGACCGCTACGAGGAGAGACGCCATGTAAAGCAGGGCGAATTTGAACGCCAGGGCCGCTGTGCGCGGGTCTGCATCGTCGGGGATAGTTGGTCCGAACATCCTCCCGAGGCTTCGGGCCTCCGGTGCGGTAAGGAACACGGCGAAAGACCAGACAGGGAGGAGCCGCGCCAGCATCCCCACGACGACCAGGGCGTACGCTGACCAGAGCAGGGCCAAGTAGAGTCTTACTGCCTTCGGGGCTCCGAGGGCGACGGCGAGGGTCCTGTTGTCCACCGAGCCGTCGTAGGCGACGTCCCTGATGTTGTTGGCCAGCAGGACAAGGGCGACGAAGATGCCGATGGGGATCGCAGCGACGACCGGGGACAGCGACGGCCCCCCCGTCTCCGTCATGTAGGACCCCAGGGGAATGAGCAGCCCCCACATGGCGAATACCGTTGCCTCCCCGAGCGCCCTGGCCTTCAGGACCACCGGGTCTGCGGTGTAAAGCACGCTCCCGGCTATCCCCGCGACCACGATGAGAAGTATCGAAAGGCTGCTCACGAGCGCCAGGTACACCCCGGCCAGGATGGTCACGGCGTAGAGGCCCAGGGAAATCCCCAAAATCGAACTCAGCGGGGTCTGACCGAAGGCGGCAGGGTGCAGCCTGTACTTCGTGGTCGGTGCCCCTTCGCGGTCGACACCATGCCTGACATCGAAGAAGTCGTTCAGCACGTTGGTGGCGGCGTGGAACGCCACCATCCCGCCAAGAGTCAACAGATATAGGAAGGGACTGAACTTCCCCGCCAGCGCAGCCATCAGCGTCCCCATGGTGACCGCGGAGAAGGTCATCGTGAAGGACCAGGGCCTGGTTGACAGGAATGCGGTCTTTGGGTCCATGGTCGGCCACCCCGTGGCGATGAGGCTTTAACGGTAGCAGTCCGCTCCCGCAGGGCTTATCCCCACGGGGTCCGCGCCATCGAGTGTTGGAGACCCGCCGGCTGATTCCGGGGCTTGTGCTCGTCGTCGCCTCCATGGTCGTCCTGTTCACAGTCCCCGCAGGGTACTTCGCGGCTGCCACTATACTTTCCACCAGCTGCATGATGCTCGCGGCGCGGTATGCAGGCGGAGTAGGGCTCCGGGTGAAGGTCCGGCCGACCTCGATCGCGATCGGGGTGGTTTCCGCGGCCCTTCTCTATCTGCTCTACTTGGCCGGGGGGGCGGCGGTCGACGCGTTCCACCCGTTCGGGATTGCCTCGGCGTCGGAGTCTGCCATCTACTCCCTGATCGCGTCCTCCTCCAACCCCATCTACCTCCAGGCGGTCGTGCTCCTTTTCGACTCCGCGGGGTATGAATCGTTCTTCCGCGGGGTGTTGCAGGCCCGGCTGGAGCCCCGGTTCGGGGCCTATTCGGCCCCGGCGATAGCGCTGCTCGACGCGGCCATTCACGTCATCACACTGAACCCGATCTGGATCGGAGGGACCTTTGTTTCAGACCTGGTCTGGGGGCTCACCTATCACTATGGGAGGGGGACCCAGGCGAGCTTTACCAGCCACATCCTCTGGGACCTGGCCATCTTCATAGTCAGACCGGTGACCTAGGCACGGGCAACTTTTCTTATAGCCAGTGGTAGGCCTCCAGGCATACATGCCTCGCGGGAAGCTGCTGTGGGAACCCGAGCCGGCGTTCGCCCGTAAGACCAGCATGGCTGCGTACATGAAGTGGCTCGAGAAGAGAGGACAGAAGTTCTCAGGCTACGGGGACCTCTGGACCTGGTCGGTAGACGACCTTGAAGGGTTCTGGGGTTCTGTCTGGAAGTATTTCGACGTGGCCGAGGCGGACTACCCGGTCCTGGCCGAGAGGAAGATGCCTGGTGCGCGCTGGTTCGAAGGTTCCGAGCTCAACTTCGCGGAATATGTATTCCGGAAGCATCGTGACGGGGTTGCCCTGACCTCGAAAAGAGAAAGGAAGCCGGTGCGGACCGTCACTTGGCAGGACCTCGAGAAGAAGACCGCCGCACTGGCGGCTGACCTGAAGGAGAAGGGGGTGGGGGTTGGGGACAGGGTCGCGGGGTACCTTCCGAACACGCCGGAAGCTGTGATTGCATTCCTCGCATGCGCCAGCATCGGAGCCATCTGGTCCTGCTGTTCACCGGACTTCGGGGCCCCGGCGGTCGTCGACCGGTTCAGCCAGATCGGACCGAAGGTACTGTTCGCTACAGACGGTTACAGCTACGGAGGGGAGTGGTACGACAGGCGGGATGAACTGGACTCCATTGCAAAGGCCCTCCCCAGCGTGAGGAGGACGATACACGTCCAAGGGTCCGAGGGCTCTGCCCTCCCAGGTGCAGACTCGTGGGAAGACGCGGTGTCTGTAAAGGCGAACCCCGAATATGAATCCCTCCCCTTCGACCACCCGCTCTGGATCCTGTATTCGTCAGGGACCACAGGGCTACCAAAGCCCATCGTCCACGGCCATGGGGGGATTCTGGTCCAGCTGCTCAAAGAGGTGGGGTTCCACACAGACGTCAGGGGTGGCGACCGGTTCTTCTGGTTCACCACGACCGGCTGGATGATGTGGAATTATCTGGTCGGGGGGCTCCTCCACGGCGCGAGCATGGTGCTATACAGCGGGAGCCCGTCGTTCCCGGACCTCGACTCCCTGTGGGAGCTTGTTGACAGGACGCAGGTCACGTTCATGGGGGGAAGCGCGGCCTATTTCGCTTCGTGTCTGAAGGCCGGTCTTGAACCGAGGTCTTCGCATTCGCTCTCGAAGCTCCGCGGGGTCGGTTCGACCGGGTCCCCACTTTCAACTGACTCCTTCGAGTGGGTGTACTCGGCCGTCAAGGAGGACGTCTGGCTCGCATCCATAAGCGGAGGGACCGACGTATGCTCCCCCTTCGTCGGCGGGTGCCCCATGCTCCCGGTTCACTCCGGAGAGATCCAGTGCAGGTCACTCGGGTCGAAGGTCGAGGCCTTCGACGATGCGGGGAACCCGGTCATCGGCCAGGTGGGGGAGCTCGTCCTCACCGAGCCGATTCCGAGCATGCCGCTCTATCTCTGGGGGGACGAGGACGGGAGCAGGTACAGGGAGAGCTACTTCAGCGTCTACCCTGGCGTGTGGAGGCACGGGGACTGGATCGAGATCACGAAGCGGGGGTCGTGCATCATCTACGGCCGCTCGGACGCCACCATAAAGCGGATGGGGGTCAGAATCGGGACCAGCGAAGTCTACAGGGCGGTCGAGTCCCTGCCGGAGGTGACAGACTCCATGGCTGTCGACGTAGCCCTGCCCGGTGAGGAGAGGAGGATGGTGCTCTTCGTGGCGACACAGGGGAGGAAGGTCGACAGGGACTTCGAGGAGCGCATACGCGCCAAGATCCGGGCCGACCTCTCGCCGCGATATGTCCCTGACATCATAGTCCAGGCGCCGAGGATCCCGAAGACGCTCAACGGCAAGAAGATGGAGGTCCCCGTCAAGAAGATCCTGATGGGGGAGGATCCTTCGAAGGTGATGAACCTTGGCGCCGTCTCGGACCCTGCGTCTCTGGACTTCTTCGCCGAGCTCGGGCGGTCCTGGGCTGTCGGCGGCAGACGGGGAAACCGCAAGGGACTCTCCAGCAGGGCCACTGCGGAAGGAAATTAATACAGGCAAAATCGCGCCGAGGGCTGTGCCCGCGCAGAGGAAGGTCTACGCGATATCGGGCGGGGTGACGAAGTTCGCGAAGGCCCACCCGGACATGGACTTCCGACTAATGGTCAAGCGGGCCTTCGACTACGCCATGAAGGACGTCCCGAACCTGAAGCCCGGGGAAATAGAGAGCAGCAGGATTTCGTATTTCTCAGATCACTTCGCGAGGCAGCTGAAGGCAGCCTCCATGGTCCAAGATTACCTGGGGCTCAACCCGAAGGATTCGCGGAGGATCGAGTGGGGCGGGGCTACAGGCGGACAGGCCATCCAGGCAGGGTGGGAGACGGTGGCGAGCGGCAGGAACGAAGTCTGCCTGGTCGCAGGGTTCGAGACCATGTCCCACGTCCAGACCTGGAAGGGGAACGAGTTCATCGCCCTGGCGTCAGACACCAACTTCGACTATCCGGTCGGCGGATTCTATACCGGATACTACGCCCTCATGGTCCAGAGGCACATCTACGAGTACCTGAGGAAGAGGAAGTTCGCCGGCATCAAGGACGAGAAGAAGGCGCAGAGGGCGGCCACCGAGGAGGCGAAGAGGGTGATGGCCATGGTGTCCGTGAAGAACCACGTCAACGCCCTGTACAACCCGTATTCGCAGTATCCGGAGAAGCTCACCATGAAGGCGGCCCTCGGCAGAGAGATGGTCTCCTACCCCCTCAACCGGCCCTTCATCTGCACCATGAGCGACGGGGCCGCTGTGATGCTGCTCGCGTCCGAAGAGGTCGCATTCAAGTATTCTGACCATCCGGTCCTGATCAAGGGAGTCGGGTGCGGGACCGACACCATGAGGCTGGCCGACAGGCCACACGGCAGGGTCCCCCTCTTTCCCTGGGAGACAGCCGAATACTACGCGGACCTGGAGTACCCCGGGGTGCACTCATTCAGGGCAGGGAGGACGGCGGCCCTCGAGGCGTACAAGAACGCGGGGATAACCAACCCCGGAAAAGAGCTTGACTTCGTGGAGATTCACGACGCCTACGCGAGCTCAGAGATACAGACCTACGAGGACATCGGGCTCTGCAGGTACGGGGAAGGGTACGACTTCGTGGACAAGGGGACCCCATTCCTTGAGAACATCGACTACGGCCTCGAACTCCCAAACAAGGGGGCGATGCCGGTCAACCCCTCTGGAGGTCTGATAGCCTGCGGCCACCCCGTGGGAGCCACAGGGATCATGCAGGGGGTCTTCGCCATGTGGCAGCTCCAGGAGACCATAGGAAGGCACTTTGGGAACGAAAGGCTCCAGATCAAGGGTGCGAAGCGGGGGCTGATTCACTCCCACGCCGGGACAGGGAGCTCGGTCACAGTCACCATCATGGAGAGGCCCTAGGATGGCGGGACCGAAGAAGTTCGTGAAGTTCAGGGACGTCATGAAGGAGGTCGAGCAGAAGGGGGCGGCCATCTACAAGAATCCGGTCGGGACCCAGGACCTCGTCATCCTCTCGCCCTACAACGTCAGATACATCCACAGCTATGCCGAGGACTCTCCTTTCTTCCTCGGCCTGGCAGAGGGGAGGCTGCTCGGGAGCGAGTGCAAGAGCTGCCACTACAAGTACGCCACCCCCAGGAGCCACTGCATGAACTGCGGGCATGAGACCAGGTGGTTCGAGCTCCCGCTCGAGGGAAAGGTGCATTCGTGGACCACCTGCTACTTCGGGAGCGAGGAGTTCCTGAAGGAGACCCCGTTCAACCTCGCGATGGTGGAGTTCGCGGGGGTCGACACTCTTCTGCTATCGAGACTGAAGGGGGTCAAGGAGTCAGACGTCTACATCGGGATGAAGGTGAAGGCGGAATTCAGAAAGAAGCCGAGGTACCTGATATCAGACGTCCACTTCGTTCCGGCAGAGAAGTCGAAACGCGGGTAGAGGCCGGCAGGCTCACCTAGACCGGAGTAAGCCACTTCAGATAGCGCGCGACCTTACCGTGGACCGTCTGGTCGTAGAGCTTCGCCATCTTGTCGGTGATCGGGGTCCCGTTGTCCCCTATCGTCCTTCCGTCTATCTCGCGCACCTTGGCTATGCCTGCTGCGGTGCCACTGAAGAACACTTCGTCTGAGGTGTAGAGCTCCTCCTTCGTGGCGTCGTTTCGATAGAACGTGATGTTGTTGTCGCGGGCGAACTGGATTACTGTGTCGCGCGTTATACCACGGAGGATGCCCGAGCTTGCTGGAGGGGTGCTGAGGATGCCGTCCTTGACCCTGAAGATGTTCTCCCCCGGACCCTCGGCGACGACCCCGTGGGTGTTCAGGAGGATCGCTTCGTCATACCCGGCGGACAGGGCCTGCATCTTCGCGAGGGCCGAGTTGGCGTAGTTGGCCCCGCACTTCGCCTGGACCGGCATTGCCCGGGAGTCAATCCTCACCCAGCTTGATATGGTTGCCCTTACCCCCTTCTTCGTGGTGTCCCCCAAGTATGCCCCCCACTCCCAGGAGGCAATGGCGACCTGGATCTTGCTCGTGAGAGGGTTGAGCCCCATCTCGCCGTACCCTGTGAACGCTATGGGGCGGATGTAGCACTCCTTCGCTGGATTGCTCCTGACCAGATCGATGCACGCTTTCTTCAGCTCCTTGGCGGAATATCCGAGGTCCATGCGGTAGATCTTCGCGCTGTTCAAGAAGCGCTCGATGTGCTCGTCAAGCCTGAAGATCGCGGTCCCCTTTGGAGTCTGGAACGCCCTGATCCCCTCGAAGATCGTCAGGCCGTAGTGGAGCCCGTGCGTAAGGACGTGAATCTTCGCTTCGTCCCAGGGGACGAACCTCCCGTCCATCCATATCTTCTTCTGGGGTTTCACTGGTTCTGCCCGAAAATCCAGTCTATTTAGGGAAAGCGGCGAAGTGCGTCCGAGTCGTTTAAAATCGTGGATTGACGAAGGGAGCCACCGTGCAGCAACCGGTAATCGTCTCGGCATGCAGGACTCCCATTGGCAAATTCGGCAAGGCGCTGGTCGGGGTCTCCGCCCCCCAGCTGGGAGCGCTCGTGATTGAGGAGGCGCTCAGGAGGGCCAAGGTATCCCCGAAGGATGTCGATGAAGTGATCATGGGAAACGTGGTCTCGGCGGGGCTGGGGCAGAATCCAGCCAGGCAGTCCGCGCTCCACGCGGGAGTCCCGTTCGGGGTCGGGTCCTTTACAGTGAACAAGGTGTGCGGCTCCAGCCTGAAGGCTGTGATGCTCGCTGCCCAGTCCATCAAGGCAGGGGACAACAAGGTCGTGGTCGCAGGTGGGATGGAGAGCATGAGCAACGCCCCCTACCTGGCGAAGGGGGTCAGGTGGGGGACGAAGTTCGGAGACGCCAGGCTCCTGGACGCCATGATAGCCGACGGCCTCTGGGACGCCTATCACAACTACCACATGGGGATAACCGGAGAGCTCATAGCGAAGAAGTACGGCATCGGGAGGAAGGAGGCGGACGAGTTTTCGATGTCGAGCCACCTGAAGGCGGCCAGGGCCGCGGCAGAGGGGCACTTCGCCGACGAGATTGTTGAGGTAAGCATCCAGAAGGAGGGAGAAATCGTCCAGTTCGAGAAGGACGAAGGGCCGAGGGCCGACACCACCATGGAGAAGCTGGCCAAGCTGAAGCCGGTCTTCAGACCCGATGGGATTCTCACAGCGGGAAACTCGTCGCAGCTCAGCGACGGGGGTTCGGCTACGGTCGTGACCTCCGAGGAAACCGCGGACAGGCTTGGGGCCAGACCTCTGGCGAAGATAGTCGCCTACGGGACCGGGGGGCTCGAACCGGCGCGGGTGATGGAGGCGCCGATCCCGACGACGAAGGCGCTACTGAGAAAGGCCAAGATGACCGTCGACGACATCGACCTGTTCGAGCACAACGAAGCGTATTCCACAGCCTCCATCGCGGTGAGGAGGGCCCTCGGAGTGGACCCGTCGAGGTTCAACATCAACGGTGGCGCGGTCGCGCTCGGACACCCGATAGGGTGCAGCGGCGCCAGGGTCCTGACGACCCTGATCTATGCGCTCAAGAGGACCGGAAAGAAGACAGGCCTCGCCACCCTCTGCCTCGGAGGGGGGAACGCCGTGTCTATGATCGTGGAGGTGTGAGCTCGCGGAGTTTCCTCCGCAGTACCTTCCCTATCAGGGTCTTCGGCAGCTCCTGGACGAATTCGACCTTCTTGGGGGCCTTGAACTTCGCCAGGCGCTTCTGGCAGAAGTCGATGACCTCCTCCTCGGAGAGCTTCCTTGAAGGGTCCTTGAGGACGATGAATGCTTTCACCGCTTCCCCGCTGAAATCGTCCGGGACGCCGACCACCCCGGCTTCCTTGATGTCAGGGTGCTCGAAGAGGACATCCTCCACTTCCCTCGGGTAAACCTTGAGCCCTCCGACGTTAATCATGTCCTTCTTCCTGTCCACGATGTAGAAGTACCCGTCCCCATCCATCTTCGCGATATCCCCGGTCAGGAACCAGCCGTCGTTGAGAACGGCCTTCGTCTCTTCCTCGTGCTTCCAGTACCCTTTCATGACCTGGGGCCCCTTCACGGCGAGCTCTCCGACTTCGCCCACCGCCAGCACCTTCCCGCTGTCATCGAGGCCGACGACCCTGGCGTCGGTCCCGCTGAATGGGGGCCCGATGGAACCGTCCTTGACCACCCCGTTGGTGAGCGGGTTCACGTGGGTGACTGGGCTGGTCTCGGAAAGGCCATACCCCTCGACCAGGTTCCCTCCGGTGAGGCTCATGAACTTCTTCCTGACCGCGGGGGGGAGGGCAGAGCCCCCCGACATGCAAGCGCGGACCGAGCGGAGGTTGAACTCCCCGGCGTTCGGCTTGCTGTTGATGGCGATGTACATGGCCGGGGCGCCGGAGAAGAGCGTGACCTTCATCTTCTGGATCGTCTTCATTACTTCTTCGACGTGGAAGCTCGGGAGGAGGACCACGCAGGCCCCTACGGCTATCGGCATGTTCATGGTGACCGTCATCCCGTAGATGTGGAAGAGAGGGAGGACGCTTAGCGAGACGTCCTTCTCTGTGACAGGGAAGAGGACCACGCCGTAGATGGCGTTCGAGACCAGGTTGTAGTGGGTCAACATCGCTCCCTTGGCCACCCCGGTAGTCCCTCCGGTGTACTGGAGGATGGCGACGTCGTTGACCGGGTCGACCGCAGGGAACTCGATGAGCGGCGCGTTGGACTGCACGAGCTTGACGAAGTCCAGGGTATCCGCCCTCGCCAGGTCCTTTATCCCGACGAGGCCGGCAAGGCGCTTCTTCATAGGAGGGAGGTAGTCGGTGAGGCTCGTCGTTATGACATGCCTGAGCGAGAGCCGTCCCCTACACCCTTCGAGGCTCTTGTAGAGGTCGAGGCCTTTCGCAACGGTCCTGGAGGCGACAATGATCTCAGCACCCGAGTCCTTGATCTGGAACTCCAGCTCCCTCTCCTTGTACACCGGGTTGCACATGACGAGGATCCCGCCGGCCTTGAGTACCCCGAAGTATGCGAAGACCAGCTGCGGAGTGTTGGGGAGGAATATCGCAACCCTGTCCCCGCGCTTCAGTCCCAGCGACATCAGGGCCGAGGCGAACCTAGATGAGAGCTCGTCAACCTGGGCGTAGGTGAAGTTCCTCCCCTGGTAGTGGAGGCAGACGTTGTTCGGATGCTTCTTCGCCGAGTCTGCCAGGAGAGAGTAGAGGGGCCTCTTCTCAGGAGGGGGGGTAGAATACCTTCCGTCCAGCTGGACGTTCAGCCACGGACGCGACTCCAGCTGCTGCAACGGCGGAGAGGTGGTTGGACTCGCCTTAAGCGTATCCCCTAGGTTGAGGGTTCGTTCGTCGGTCTGAGCTTAAGTATAAGATGCCAAGGTTTCGAATCGAAGCGAGATGTCCGAGGACGGAGAGAGATATCTGGTACTTTGCGTGGACAGGGACGACGACCTGGGGGTCAAGGCACGAGTCCAGACCCCCTTAACAGGGAGGGACGCCGCCATCGCCGCGGCGACCAAGCTCGCCCTCGCCGACCCCGAAGAGGCTGACGCCAACGCCATTTTTGCAGCCGTGAGGAAGTACGACGAGCTGGTGAAGTCCAAGACGCCCTGCGAAGTCGCCGTCGTCTGCGGGGACGTCAACAGAGGGTTCGAGGCGGACAGACGCCTCGGGAGGCAGATAACGAAGGTGCTGTCAGATGCCCCCTATTCTGGGGTCATTCTCGTCTCGGACGGGGGAGAGGACGAGCAGGTCATCCCGATAATACAGAGCCTGAAACCCATCGTGTCCGTGCAGAGGGTCGCGGTCAAACATAGCGAGAGCGTTGAAGAGACCTACGAAGTTCTGGGGAGGTACCTGAGGATGCTCATCTTCGACCCGCACTACTCGAAGTACGCACTCGGAGTGCCGGGGCTCATCCTGATACTCGCGGGGATACTGGTTGTGGCCGGGCGGGCGGCCGAAGCGGGACTCGCAACCCTCCTCATAATCGGGGGGGCCTTCCTTGTGAGGGGATTCAACGTCGACAGGACCGTGGCCGGTCTGCTCCAGCGGGGCCCAACGGGCTACATCAGGTTCATCTCGATGATGGGGGCCACCCTCGTGGTCATAGCCGGGATCGACACGGGGTACGTTGCCATGATGAACGATACAGTCGCCGTGACCGCCATCGAGAACAACCCGTCCCAGATCTTCTCCTACGGCGGACCCCTGATCGGGTACTTCATCGGAGGGGCCCTGAACCTTGTGTGGATCGGAATCGCAATCTATTCAATTGGAGCCCTGCTCTCACACGCAGCCAGAAACAGCATCAGATGGCGGAGGGACGCATACACCCTGGTGATACTCGCGATCCTCTATTTCCCGGTCCTCACCTTCTCTAACTTTCTCGTCCGCGGTACAGCCGAAGCCACCTTCTTTCTGATCTCGTACATCCTCCTTGGCCTCGCCGCCATATTCGTCCTGACCATAGCCATCTATCCTCGGGTCCGCCCCAAGGTCCCATCAGAAAACGAGTAGCCCATGCTAGAGTCAGTGCTGAGATACCTCGGTGCATACAGAGTCTACGAGGGGAGGCTCAAGGCCCAGGTGGAGGCGGACGAAGTCCCCGGTCACATAGGTATCATACTGGATGGCAACCGGCGGTGGGCCCAGGACCAGAGGGTCATCAGGGGGAGGGGACACGAAGAGGGGGCGAACAGAGCCGAGGAGCTCCTCGACTGGTGCCACGACCTGGGAATAAAGACCGTCACGCTCTACGTCCTTTCCACAGAAAACCTCGACCGCTCGTCGGACGAGCTCCAGGAACTCTTCAAGCTTATCGAGGCCAGGCTCGAAAGGCTCCTCGACGATGAGAGGATAACGAGATACAGGGTGAATGTGAGGGCCATAGGCCACCTCGACCTCCTCCCGGACTCGGTCGTAGAGCTGCTTGGTGCCATCGAGAAGAAGACCTCCGACTACCATGACCACTACCTGAACATAGCCGTCGCCTACGGAGGGAGGGCGGAAATCACGGACGTAGTGAAGTCCATCGCCTTGGACGTGAGGAGCGGTAAGGTGAACCCAGATTCTATCACCGAGGAGACAGTATCGAAGAGGCTCTACACGTCTTACCTCCCGAATCAGGAGCCGGACCTGATCATCAGGACGTCCGGGGAGGAGAGGATGAGCGGCTTCCTGCTCTGGCAGGGGGCGTACTCCGAGCTGGTCTTCGTGGACGTCTTCTGGCCAGCGTTCCGTCTGATCGACCTGCTACGCGCCATACGGACGTATCAAAAACGAAAACGGAGATACGGGAAGTAATCACAAAGAATTATAACGGATTGCGCTGACGGGCATTGCTGAGTTGAAGGTAGACCTCGGGACGTTCAAGGACGAGGGGGACGAACTGGCCGCCTTCCTAGAGCCGCGAGTGGGGACCAAGCCGTCTCTGTCCGGGAGCTCCATCGAGATCGAAGACGGGAGCCTGAAGGCCGGGGTGAGGCCGCGCCATGTGAAGACCTACATCAAGAGGTTCCTGTACATGAAAGGGGTCAGGAAGAAGTACCGGGTTTTCGTAGCGGGGAAGGAGCTCACCATACAGGAGATTGAAGTCGGCAAGGAGGAGGAAGAGAAGGAGAAGAAGGCTCCGGCTATGAAACCTGAGGAGAAGACCCCTGAAGAAGCGGCCCCCGAAAAACCTGAAGCCGAGGAGACGGCTCCGGCGGAAGAGACCAAGGCTGAGGAGCCAAAGGCGAAGCCGAAGAAGGGAGCGGCCAAGAAACCTCGGGCCAAGAAGAAGAAGTCCGACGAGTAGCTACCTTCTCCGGGCATTCCTCGCGCGTTTCAGCCTCTTTTCTCGGAGCAGCGCCCTCAGATAGTTCCTGGACTCGCGCAGATCCTTCAGGGCTTGTCGGAAGTCTCCGAGCGAGAAGTTGTCGGCCCCCTTCATGAGGTTCTTCAGGGCGAACTGAAGCGCCTGCCTCTCGTCCGGGACTGCGTAGTTGCGGAGCCGGATGAACCTTCCGGGGTTCTCCTCGTCCAGGTCGAACTTGATGAAGGCGATGCTCTTCTCCACTTCGAGATAGGCCATCCAGACGGACTTCAGTTGGGCTTCGGTGGGGTCTCCCCTGATCTCCCGCAGAGCTGATTCGATCCTACGGTGCGCGTCGTCAAGGTCGGCGCCGGTCTCGCTACGCCATTCGCTCACTGGCCGGCCCCCAGGACCAACGGCCCGGCCCGAGGTTGCTCAAATTTATAACCAACACGCAGGCTGGCCGCGAGCAGTTGCCTAAGAAGGAAGAACAGAGAATCGGCGGGGCATGCTATGTCGGCCTTGATTCGCTTCTCGACCTTGGCAGGCTCTCCTGTGCCCTGGAGCGGGCGCCGTTCCCTCTTTTCGCGTTCAAGCACGGCAAGGCGACGAGGATCGCAGCCCAGGCAGACCTTTTCATGGGGGTCCCCGTGTTCTATTATTTCGACAACGGTAAGGTGGACGAATTCCTGGCTTACAGGATCACGGGAGAAGGGGAGGAGGTCCAGCTCGTCAGCTCCGCCAGCAACCCGTCGTACCTCTACGCGCCGGTAATCAGGATTCAGAAGATGCCGGCCGTGCTGGATTCGAAGGACACCTTCCAGGATAAGTTCATGTCCATCGAGGTCGAGAACATCCCGAGCCTTGTCAAGGTGGGCGCCTACAAGACCCTCTTCGAGGAGCCCCCTCTCCCGCTCTTCGCCTTCAAGAACGGAGCCGGGTGGGTGATCGGGACGTTCGCGCGGATAGACGACTATGAGGAGGCGTCGATATTCTTCTACACGCGGGTGAACGAAGAGCCCTCCGGGTTCCTCAGGTACAGCTACGACAAGATAACCGAGACCACCTACGTGAAGCGGACCGACGAGCCCGGATACCACTACATCAAGGTCGTAAAGCTGGTCGGGCAGCACCCGTTGGTCGAGTTCTAGCTCCGAGCCTTCAGGAACTTTTCCGCTTCGGTGAGAGTCAGCTTCGAATTCTCGTAGGACGCACGCTCGAGCGCCTCGACGTAGCTGAACCACCCGAACCCCTGGTGTTCGAACGATATCTTGACCTTCTCCTCGTCGGTCGATGCCAGCAAGTATACCACCTGCTTGTGTATGTTCTTCCCATCTCTGCGGTAGAAGTAGGCGATCACCTTCCTGAACCCAGGGACTAGCTTGATGGCCTGGAGCCCGGTCTCTTCCTTGACCTCCCTCACGACCGTCTGGAGCTCAGTCTCCCCCTTCTCCATCCCTCCCTTCGGGAAGTCCCATCGTCCGGCGTTCTGTAGCAGGAGAAACATCCTTCGCTCCCCGTCCTTTCTGAACACGACGGCCCCGGCGGACCTTTCCTCCACGGCCCTGCCGGCTCCGAGACCGAATATTTGTATTCTGTGAAGCTGACGGCCAAACCGTTTTAACGGCGTCTCAGTCGGCCTTTCGCAGCCTCGCTTGTCGAAGATTAAGGTGGCCGTAGCGGGCGTGGGGAACTGCGCCTCCGCCCTCATCCAAGGACTCAGCTACTACTCGAAGAAGGGGCCGGACGAGGGGCTCACCTACTGGGACGTCGGGGGATACACTCCAAGGGATATCGAGTTCGTCGCTGCCTTCGACGTGAACGCGAAGAAGGTGGGGAAGGACCTCTCGCAGGCGATCATGCAGCACCCCAACAACACCCTGAAGATCGTCGACGTCCCCAGCATGGGTGTCAGGGTGAAGAAGGGACCGGTCCTCGACGGGATAGGAAAGTACCTCAAGGAGGTCGTTCACATTTCTAGTCAGCCTGAGGTCGACGTGGCAGGGACGCTCACGGACAGCGAGGCAGATGTCCTTGTCAACTACCTCCCGGTGGGGAGCACGGCAGCGACCGGTGCCTATGCCGAGGCCGCCCTCAAGGCAGGGGTCGCCTTCGTGAACGCCATCCCTGTGTTCATCGCGTCCGAGGCGAAATGGGCGGGACGGTTCGCGAAGGCAGGGCTCCCGGTCGCCGGGGACGACGTGATGAGCCAGGTTGGAGCGACGGTCGTCCACAAGACTCTGGTGAAGCTGGCGGTCGACAGGGGGGTAAAGGTCGACGAGACGTACCAGCTCAACATAGGCGGGGACACAGATTTCCTCAACATGCTCGAGGAGAGCAGGCTGAAGGACAAGAGAGAGAGCAAGACCAGCGCGGTCCGCGCCATGTCCCCCTATGAAGTCCCCACCAGGATCGGGCCCAGCGACTACGTCCCCTTCCTCGACAACGACAAGGTGTGCTACATCTGGCTGAAAGGGCGCTACTTTGGTGGGACCATCGTCAAGATGGACGTGAAGCTACACGTCGTGGATGCCTACGACAGCGGCGGTGTGATGGTGGACGCTATCCGCGGGACGAAGCTCGCCCTTGACAGAGGCGTGACGGGGCAGCTCGAGAGCCTGTCGGCTTTCTGCTTCAAGCACCCGCCGATTCAGATGCCGTACCCGGCGGCCAAGACCGCCTTCGAGGAGTTCACTTCGGGGAAGCGGGAGCGGTAGCAGCCTTCCTTCTGACGTAGAAGGCCACGGCGAACACCGCTATCAGAATGAAGCCGGTCGGGATTATGTATCTGGTAAAGACGTCCTCCCCTATGCCGATGGCCGACGACTTCGGGACGTTCCCGTTTACAGTCACCCCTGAATAGGAGAAGGTCAGCTTCGCGTTGGTGAATGGGACTGTGATTCCCGAGCTTGCCACTCCCACGGCCGTGGCCGTGAGGTTCCCGTTGGCCGCGAGGGTCCCCTCCGACACAGTAAGTATCCCCTTGGATACCTGGGCGTTCACCAGTCCCGAGAGGGAGAGCCCCGACGGTACCGGGAGGGTGAAGAGGACGTTAGATACCTGCACAGCCGTGGGGTTCGTGATCTCGATGGTTACGGTGAAGTTCTTACCTTCCTCAGGCGTTGTTGGAGTGGAGGAGATGGTCACCCGCAACGGCTGATAGACGCTCACCTTAGGCGCCGACCCCTGGATGGAGAAGGGGGTCCCTCCGAAGTAGAACGAAGCGCTGGCTGTGGTCGCCGTCTGGGCCCCCGTGACGTTCAGCATGGTCACGCCGTAGGAGAGGGTCACGTTCCCTTCTGGGGCGACGGACCCCAGGCTCTTCGAAAGGGTCGCCGATGCCTGGACGGTGTCGAAGTTGTCGACCGTGGAGCTGAGGGTGGCGTTGTACGCAGGGAGCGGGCCGGCGTTTGTCGCGGCCAGCGTGATGGTGGAGTTCATCCCTGCGAAGAGCTCGGAAGGGGTGAACTGTTTAGCGACCACGATCCCAGCAGGGACCGACACCGGGTTCGACATCCCCGCGGCCGTCATCCCAGAGGTCTGGCCCTTGAAGCTCAGGGGGCCGAAGATGTAGTTAAGCGGGCTCGTCAGGTTGTACATCATGTAAGCGGTATATGACGAAGTCGCGTTCATCAGGGGGTAGCTGATCGTCACGGTGTTACCGCTGCATGTCAGTCCCTTGCCGCTCACCTCGCCGCACCCGAGCCCCTGCGGAAGTGCGCCCGTGGCGGTGAAGGAGGTGACGTTCGCCGGGCCGATGTTGGACGAGGAAAAAGCGAGGGTCAGGTTGGTCTCGAGGTTGGCCAGGCTCGCAACCGCAGCTCCGACCTCTAGCACCGGATAGCCCACGTTCATTGACGTGTGCGAGAAAATGTCCGAGAGGACGTTGGTCGTCGCGTTGAGCAAGCTCCCCGCCGGGTCCTGATAGGTGACCCGATAGGAGGTTGTGTCGTTGATGCCCAGGAGTCCTACGGCAGACTGGGAAACGCTTACGGTCGCGCTCCCCGACTTCGCGGCCAGCCCGGGAATCGAGTGGCCCGCCACTACGACCGAAGAGGCAGGCAGGGTGCCGACGTTTGTGACAGTGATATTGAACCTCTGAGCCGATCCCACCGATCTTTCGAATGTTCCTGACGGAGAGATTGTCGCATAGACGACCGCGTCGTCGACCCCGAGTGAGAGCCTGATGGGGTTGAGGATGGCGGTAGCGTTGAATGGGACCCCGTTGACGGAGTACTGGTATCGGACCACAGAAGCCGGGATGACGACCGACCCGGATGCGGTCCCCGTGTACTCGACCCTGTAGACTGGGGTGACGCTCCCACCGGGGGACAAGGTCGTGGCGGTTATGCTGTCGTTCCCGCCAACGAGTTTGAACGACCCGGCTGTGTTCCACCAGTTATCCGCGTAGGTGAGATCGGTGATGGCGTCGGTCTGCGAGAGGTCCCTGAAACTGAGCGTCACCGAAAGGTTCCCTCCCGTCTCGAGGACCCCCACGTCGACCGCCCTCGTTGCAAGAAGGGGAGCCGGCTGCTGCACTACCGTCGCGTTGATCTTCGACAGAGACTTGCCCGGAGCCAGCGTCAAGGTGTAGGATGAGGTGAAGTTCGCGTTGTTGTTCGTCACCGTGGCGGAGTCGGTCGACCTGATGACCCCGTCAAGGAACCTGACCTGCACTACAGAGGAGGAGCTCTGGCTCGCAGCCGAAAGGGCGGATACCGAGCCGCCGAAGTAGGAAAGGAGATTGGGCTCGTTACTCGACAGGGCGTTGGCCGATATGGAGCCAGCCACCACCGCGTGGGTGAACCCCGACGACGACTTCACCCCCTCCACTACGATGAAGGGGGAAGCCAGGGATAGGAAAGAGGAGCTGGTCAGCGCGTCGGCGAATCCTCCTTCCGTCGACGGGACAAAACGGAGTAGTGTAGCCGGTACAAGGTCGTCAAAGGATATCGGGCTATAGAAGACATAGGTCCCGGTCCCGTTGGAGTAGGACCGGAACGAAGTGAAGAGGTACGAGTCGAGGGCAGACGCTGCCATCGCCGCGTCTGAGAACGAGTCGGACCCGACAGAAAGGAAGAGTCCCTGCGACGGGATGAACGGTACTGGGAGGAGGTTGTACCCCGAGGGCCCGAAAGCCTGGAAGTCGGATGACCACCCTGTGGTCTTGATCGCGGTGATGTTGTACCAGCTCAGTCCGGGGGTCGACTCCAGACTGGAGAGCTTGCTCGACCCGTTCAGCCCTCCGAACGTGAAATACCAGAGCGCGTCGGGCCCCGCAAGGTAGACGTTCAGCTTCTCGGTGTAGGAGTTTGCGGCGACAGCCTCCTGCACGGGCATCGCTGAAAGGACCATTAGGGCAACGATGGACGCTGCAAGCAGCTGAGAACGCTTCAAACGAGACGCCGGAGGGCGCCCGGTTCACCATATAAAACCGTTCAGTGAATCTACTTCTTTCGCGAGGTTTCCTCTGACGGGTCGTCGACCCCCTTCTCGTTGAGGAAGAAGACCGTGTCCCTCTCCGGATGATAGGGGCTGTCCACCATCCTGGCGATGCGGTTCTTCGCAGCCTTCCTCAGGTATATTCTGTAGGTGCTTGTGTGGGCGACCACATGGCCGCCGGTGGGCCTCGTCGGGTCCCCGAAGAAGGAGTCTGGCGCGGCCTGCACCTGGTTGGTGAGTACCACGGCGATGTTGTAGATCTCGGCGGTGCGCAGTAGCTGGTGCATGAACCTGTTGAGCCTCTGCTGGCGTTCCGCCAGGGTCCCCCTCCCCAGAAACTCGGCCCTGTAGTGGGCCACCGCGCTGTCCAGAACCACCAGCTTGACCTTGTTCGGTTCGATGACCCTCCCGAGCTCCTTTACGATCAGCTCCTGATGGGCGCTGTTGTAGGCCCTGGCGACCGTGATCCTGGATAGGACCTTGTCGGCGTCCATATCCCTGGCCTCGGCGATCTCCTGTATTCTCTCCGGCCTGAAGGTGCCTTCGGTGTCCACGTAGATCACACCTGCGTCCAGGCCCCCTTCTCCCTTCGGCTTCTGCACCATTACGCTGAGGGTGTGGCAGATCTGGCTCTTCCCCGAGCCGAACTCCCCGAAGAATTCTGTCATGGCCCATGTCTCTATCCCTCCGCCAAGGAGGTCGTCCAAGTTCCTAGACCCGGTCGAAATCCTGTCGATGGCCTTCCTCTTGACAAGTAGGTCTGCGGCGTTGATGAAGTCGGGCTCGAGCCGGTTCAACTCGACGAGCTTCTTGCGCGCCTTGTTGTTTAGCTCGACAGCCTTGGATACGTCGATGTCGACCGCCTCGGCGATGTCCATGGGCCCGGCCGTAGCGAGGTCGAGGATGGTCTCGATCCCCGCGTCCTTCAGTTTGGCCTTCGTTGCAGGTCCGACCCCCGGGAGCTCGTCGAGCTCCAGGCTCTCATCGGCTTCAGTTTCAGGCAACAGGGCTCAAGAGCGTCTTCCACTAGATAAGTGTGCCTCAGGGAGAGAGGCGTGAAACTGTTCTCGGGAAGAGGCTGGCTGATCGGATGTGCTTCAGCCCGGCGATCCACCGGGTCGTCCGCTCCACCCCGATCCCGAACCCCGAATGCGGCGGCATACCGAACTTCCTCAGCTCCAGGTACCAGGAGAATGCCTGGGCCGGGAGCTCCTGAGACCTGATGCGCTCCATCAGCTCGGCCTGGTCGTGTATCCTCTGGCCCCCGGTGGCGAGCTCCCCGATCCCTTCCGGGGCCATGAGGTCTGCGGACTTCGTCACCTTGGGCCGGTCGGAGTAGGTCATGTGGTAGAACGCCCTCGCAGAAAGAGGATAGTCCGTGATGAAGAAAGGGGAGTCGAAGGACTGGCTGATTGCCCTCTCCGCCTCGGCCCCGATGTCGTCCCCCCATTCGAACCCGAACCCCTTCTTCTCCGCGATCTCCCGAGCTTCGTCGTAGGTTATCCTCTGGAGGGGCAGGCGGACTTCCTTCAGGGTCCTTCCGAGGGTCTTCAGGTCCT
>Ga0335078_10002661_pt1 | contig 26962 bp, 12 predicted proteins | sample Lox_Sample_32_FD_206711 | JGI IMG/M metagenome (GOLD analysis project Ga0335078, IMG submission 206711) | Soil microbial communities from Loxahatchee National Wildlife Refuge, Florida, United States - Lox_Sample_3.2 | ecosystem: Environmental > Terrestrial > Soil > Wetlands | place: USA... | reverse complement strand
TACACCTCAGAACATATATGAGTATTTTCCGCCAGGGTTTATCTCCGCGGCTCACTTGCCAACCGGCAATCCACAGGTCACAACTTTTGTCAATGATTCTGATCGTGCAGCTGACTACGGGCTGGAATTTGACTGGGAGACTCACCTATGGTATTTGCCACACCCGTTCGATGGGGTAGTTCTCGGTGTCAACTATACGCATGTCTTCTCGAAAGAGACGTATCCGTACGTCGGCGTCCCTACTTCAGGCCGTTCAAGATTGCCCTTTGATACTTCTTATACGACGAGGCTTCTTTACCAGCCCGACAACATTGCAAATTTGTCCGTGGGCTACGATTACGAAGGTTTTTCTGTTCGGGTCTCGATGATATTTCAGGATGATATTTTCTCTGGTCCCAATTACTGGCCGCAGCTAAGGACAACAACCAGTGCCTACACAAGATGGGACCTCTCGGTGAAGCAGGATTTGCCGCTGCCCGGACTTCAAATCTACGGTGATGTAAGCAACCTTAATAGCGAGGAAGATATTCAGGTCATTCAAGCTCCGACCGGCGTTCCGCAGGCCCAACAATCCTACGGTCTGACTGGCGACTTAGGGTTGAGGATACGTTTCTGATGAGTCTTTGTCAAGGATTTAATTATTCACAGGGATGCCCGGATCAGATTGGCTGATGGTCGGCGCTAGTAATTTCGAAGTCTTTATTTAACTGAACGTTCACTTAGGTTTCTTGAAATGGAGGTGGTATGGAGACAAGAGATCTTTTCTTAGTAGGAGCATTTTCGGTGATCCAAAACACTATTTAATGTAAACGTCAAAAAAATGGAGATGTAAAATGAAAAACCTATTCACCGCAATTCTTGTAATTGCGATGGTGGTGCTCGTCGGCTCACCCAATCAGTCGTTGGCCCAAAGTGGTACACTGGTTGTTTACGCTAGCGGGTCAACGCTCGATCAGGTTATCGGCGCGGATACGCTTTCTGGCGGCGCTCAAAAGCACAGTGTCTATCAGCTTGTCTCGCTCGACACGACGTACTTACTCGACGCCACTATAACAGTCAAATCAAGTGTGTCCATTGTCGGAGTACCTGGTACCAACGGCAAGCTTCCATGTATTCAGGCAGACCTTGTCGGGACCACGGTTACTGGAATCTTCTTCACATTTAACGGAAAGGGGACAAGAGTAAATCTAGAGAACCTCTATTTGCTTGCAATCGCGCCAAACAACGCGAACAACACGGCGGCTGGACAAGGAGTTCAGGTATCCGCGGACAATATAAGTCTCACGGTGTCCAATTGTGTGTTCGATAATATGTCCCAATTCGAAATCGCTTATAGTGCGAATGGAGATAATTTTTATATCAACAATTCCAAATTTAGGAATGGCATCGATGTCGCGTCGGCTTACTATGTCCCGGAGCTCCTTCGCAGCTTGAATGGTGCAGGAAGCTGGAGCACGGATACTATCGACATTGATTACAATACCATGATAGGTGTAGCCATGGGGCCCGTCGAGACCACCGGACTCACAACCTACATGAATTTTTCGCACAACGATGTCATACTGACATCAAAAGGCCCATTCTGGTCGGAACGCGAAGTGAACTTGGTGTTTGATGACAATATTTTCTATGACACCTATGCGGTTGGTGAAACACATACAGAGTATGCTGGAGGGTGGGACGAAATTAAACCTCCGCGAATTCCGTCAGTATTCTACTTATGCACTCTGGATTCAGCTACCGGTGCTAAGCTCATAGGTCATGCAATAGCTACTTCGGCAGACAGTGCTGCTGCTGAGGCAGCAAGAAAAATTGAAGTCAAGGATAATGACTGTTTCTGGTCTTCAGGACTCACGACGTTCTGGACACAGTGGAATGATACTGCCACAACAGCAAATGACAGTCTATACACCCCCGTATTTATGAACTCTCAGACCGCTGCTATGTTTAATAACACGACAGCCTATCCGGATCTGGTTCAGAGTGGGAACGTGAGCGTTGATCCTGGATTTGGATCCTCAATCAACGCGGTATTGAGCCCAGGTTCCGACACTACCGATGGTGTTGGCCTCCTTGCTTGGATTGCTGCCGTTAGAGGTGGGAAAGGCACCACTCAGTTTTATGCTTATAAGAGAACTGAGGTCCCGCAGCCTCAACCAGAGAATTGGGTTCCTAGCTGGCCGCTTCCCGAAGCCAATGATCTGGCATACACTAACACCACCGTGAAGAATAGCAGCACCGACGGAAAGCCGCTTGGTGATCCATACTGGTTCAATGGCATCACCGCGGTCAAAACCCTTCCTACACAATCTATCCCGGCAAGATTCGAGTTGAACAACAACTATCCTAATCCGTTCAACCCGTCAACTGATATCAGCTTTACAGTTGACAAGAATGGACCAGCGAGCTTGAGGATCTACAACTTGCTTGGTCAGCTGGTGATGACGGTGTACGAGGGGAATGCACAGGCTCATCAAGCCTACAGTTTTAATGTTAACATGGATCGCTTTGCCAGCGGAGTGTATTTCTACACTTTGCAGCAAGCAAGTAATTCAATAACGAAGAAGTTGCTTCTCCTTAAGTAACAAATCGATTGGAGACCGGCATCCCGACATTGTCGGGGTGCGGTCTCCTTTAGTTCATGGATCTTTAGCCTTTGACATCTTGCAAATTTTTTAACTTAGGAAATATTTCAAATGTCGACAAGACAGTTTTGCAGAGAAGTCGTTCATTATTTGTCCATTTCCGTCGTGCTTGGCCTTTGCATCCGTGCAGATTCAAGTTTTGCAGACGCGAAGGTCGTCGGATATTACGCATCATGGAACGCGGCGAATCTGCCGTACGATATGGTGGAGTATTCGAATCTCACTCATATTATAGTCGCATTTGGAACTCCCAATTCCGATGGATCCCTGAGTTTTGACAGCGGGATACCGTTTCCACAGCTGGTCATTGCCGCCCATTCAAAGGGGGTTAAGCTGCTGATCTCTCTCGGCGGCGCAGGAAGTGGACCAAGTTTTTCCGCGGCCACAAAAGACTCGACGCTGCGGGCGACGTTAATTGCAAATGTGATGGAATTCATTCAAAAGAATAATTATGACGGGGTCGATGTCGATTGGGAAACACCATCCAACGCGACAGAAACAGCTCAGCTAACTTCGCTCGTCCAAGGAATACGAGCGTCATTTGAAATGGCAAATTCCCTATTGTTGATTACGATGGCGATACCTCCCGGTGATTATGGGGGTCAGCATTTTGATTATCAGAGTCTGACTAATTACGTGGATTGGTATGATGTCATGTGCTACGATTTTGTCGGATCATGGTCGGCGTATTCCGGGCATAATTCACCGTTGTATCAATCAAACAGTGACCCAAACAGTGCAGGTTCGGATTCTAGCGCGATTGTCTATAACATTTCGAGAGGAATACCACCGAGTAAATTAGTCTTAGGTGTCCCATTTTATTCCGTCCAATTCAATGCGTCAGGACTATATCAGAAGTTGATCAACGACACCACGTCAAATCCATACTATCAGAATGTGGTTAGCGATCTCTCTGCTGGATGGACGTACCATTGGGATGACGTCTCAAAGGTCCCATACTTGACCAATGATGCTCAGACAAAGTTCATCACGTTTGAGGACACAAATTCAGTCAAGCTGAAAATCGAATATGCTGACAGGCAAAAACTCGCCGGGATCATGATCTGGGAGCTCAGCCAGGATTTGTACGACTCGATTAATGGTAATGGATTGGCCTTTTCCCGACAGCCTTTACTTGAAGCGATCAACCAGACCGCAAAAGAACTCAAGGTCGTCGCTTCGGAGCGGTCAATTGTCTCGACCTACAAATTGTACGACAACTTTCCCAATCCATTTAATCCCACGACGGCAATAGGCTACCAGCTTCCAGTGGCTAGCTATGTGACCTTGAAGGTGTATGACGCTCTCGGAAGAGAAACCATGACGTTAGTCGATGAATTCGAGAATCCGGGAAAACATGAGATCAATTTTGACGGTCGACAGTTTTCGAGCGGTGTCTACTTCTACGTCTTAAGCACTGAAGATTTCTTTCAGACAAAAAAAATGTTGCTTCTTAAATAGTGTCAGGTGGTATCTCAAATGAACGTATTTCAATTTCAAGATGGTATGGTATTCGACTTCGACGAAAGTCATGATGCCAGATAATTCTGTAAGAAGATCCAGCCCCGCCTTTTGGGTGCCAACGTTGTATTTTGCAGAAGGACTTCCATTTGTAACCATCAATGTGGTGTCGGTTCTAATGTACAAATCGATGAAAGTGCCGGATGCTCGGATAGCTTTCTTCACAACTCTCGTGATACTTCCATGGACACTGAAGCCATTTTGGGGACCGGTTCTAGAGATGTTTAAAACGAAAAAATATTTCGTGGTTGCAACACAATTCATAGGTGGAATTGGATTCGGATTACTTGCGTTTACGTTGAGGCTTCCGAATTTTTTTCAATGGTCGCTCGCTCTCCTCGCAATTATCGCATTTAACGGTGCAACCCATGATATCGCTGCGGATGGAGTTTATATAAATACTCTCTCCGAACAAGAGCAAGCTGAGTACGTCGGTTGGCAGGGAGCATTTTACAATGTGGCGAAAGTGTTGTCCCAGGGAGCTTTTGTATATATCGCGGGGCGGCTCGAGGTAACTGTTGGAGTTGTTCATGCATGGATGATCGTCATGGCCATTTTCGGCGGAATTCTCATTTTGCTTAGCCTGTATCACTCAAAAATGCTTCCTGTTGGAGGTTTGTCGGGCCAAGTCAAGACGGCACAAGAAGCGTTCGGGACTTTCTGGGACGTAGTGGAAACATTTTTTAAAAAGAAATATATAGGTTGGGGAATTGCATTCATTATCCTCTATCGGTTTGCGGAAGGGCAGGCAATGAAAATTGTGCCATTGTTCATGAGGGCGGATCGTGCAGTCGGTGGGCTCGGACTTTCGACATCACAGATTGGAATCATCTATGGTTTTTTCCCACCAGCGGCGTTCATTCTCGGCTCGATGCTTGCGGGCTATTTCACAGCGAAGAGAGGATTGAGGAAATCGCTTCTCATTCTTTGCGCTTTCTTCAATATTCCATTTGCGGTTTATTCGTTCTTATCATTTGCCCAGCCAACAAATCTATTCACGACTGGCACGGCCGTAATTTTTGAATATTTTGGATACGGCTTCGGTTTTGTGGGACTCACCCTTTACATGATGCAACAAATTGCGCCGGGAAAATACAAGATGGCACACTATGCCTTTGCGACCGGCATCATGAATTTAGGTCTGATGATCCCCTCGGCTCTGAGCGGATTCATTAGTGATTTCTTGGGGTATAAACATTTCTTCGCTTGGGTCATGGTTGCGACTATCCCGTCGTTCCTTGTGACATGGCTCGTTCCATTCCGAGATATCGAGAGCGAGGCCTCGGTAAACGTTTCGACAGAATAGATCGATGCTAAATTGAAAATTAATAATCATACTTCAGGAACATAAAATGCGTTACGGCTTTTTTGACGACGAAAATAAGGAATATATAATTGATCGTCCTGACGTGCCTGTATCATGGACGAATTATCTTGGTGTAAAGGAGTTTTGTACGGTGATCTCTCATAATGCCGGCGGCTATTCCTTTTATAAGTCCACGGAGCATCATCGGGTAACAAGGTTCAGGCAGAATGGCATTCCATTAGATAGACCTGGACATTACGTCTACCTGCGGGATGACGAAACGGGGGAATACTGGTCCGTCTCATGGCAGCCGGTCGGAAAGGATTTTACGAAAGCAAAATACACCTGCCACCATGGTTTATCCTATTCGAAATTCGTATGCGATTATAAGGATATTGACGCCGAGCAGCTTCTATTCGTACCTCTGGAAGACGATGTGGAACTCTGGGATGTTAAAATAAGGAATAATAGTAAGAGACGGCGAGTGTTGAGCGTGTTTTCGTATGCTGAGTTCTCGTTCCATCATGTCGAGATAGACAACCAGAACTTGCAGATGAGTCTCTATGCAAGCGGCTCAAACTACAAAGATGGGATTATCGAGTACGACTTTTTCTATGAGCCATGGACCTGTCATTTCTTTGCCTCCAATTTTGATCCGGATAGCTATGATTGCGTTAGAGACAGATTCATTGGAGATTACAGAACGGAATCGAATCCAACTGCTGTTGAACACGGTTCATGTGGGAACAGCAGCGAACTCGGGGGAAATCACTGTGCTGGCATTCATAAGAGGTTGAGCTTAGAACCGGGGGAAGATGCGAGGCTGATATTCATGTTGGGGGTGGGATCGCGCGAAGAACAAGGTCGTCGTATAAAGCAAAAATATTCTCGATTGGAAAATGTTGATACCGCTTTTGACGGTTTGAAGAGTTACTGGAAGAAGAAAACCGAAGTGTTCCAATGTAGAACGCCGAATCAAGGTTTGGACAGCATGATCAACACGTGGACATTATATCAGGCAGAAACATGCGTGGTATGGTCTCGGTTTGCATCATTCATAGAAGTAGGCGGAAGGGTTGGGCTCGGCTATCGCGATACATCGCAGGATGTCATGGCGGTTCCGCATACAAACCCCGAAAAAGTAAAAGCGCGCATAACTGAGCTTCTGCATGGTCAGGTGAGTCGTGGATATGGCCTGCACCTTTTCGATCCAGACGTTTTCAAGCCACAGGAGGATAGATCGGCGAGTGTCAAACTTCCAACTGTGACTCCAACTCCTAGCCCGTCGGCGATCATTCACGGGATGGAAGATGTCTGTTCAGACGACGCATTGTGGATTGTGGCTTCCCTTTGTGAGTATGTCATGGAGACGGGCGATATCGAATTCTTTAATAAGGTCATTCCATTTGCCGACAAGGGCGATGCGACCGTCTACGAACATCTTAAGCGTTCGCTGGACTTCACCGCGGAACAAACCGCAGACAACGGAATTTGTCTTGGCTTGCGTGCAGACTGGAACGATTGCTTGAATCTTGGCGGTGGTCAGAGTGCGATGGTGTCGTTCATGCACTTTTGGGCGCTTGAGTATTTTGTAGATGCGGCGGATTATCTGGGACGGAAAGATGATGTGAAAAAATATTCCGATATGGCTGGTAAAGTACGGGAGGCAATTGAACGTGAATTGTGGGATGGTGAATGGTATGCTCGTGGTGTTACGAAAGCTGGGATTAAGATTGGTGTGAAAGAAAATGAAGAAGGGAAAATCTTTCTGGAGAGCAACAGCTGGGCTGGACTTTCGGGTGCCGCTTCACCTGAGCGTGCCCTAAGTGCGATGGATGCAATTCACAAACATCTTGCTTCTTCGTACGGGATCCATCTTAATTGGCCGGTTTTTACCGAGCCGAATGACGATATCGGTTATGTGACGCGTGTTTATCCTGGCTTAAAAGAGAACGGCTCTATCTTTAGTCACCCTAACCCCTGGGCAATGATTGCGGAGTGCAGATTGGGACGAGGTAATCTCGCCATGAAGCTGTACAATTCATTGCTCCCGTATAATCAGAACGATATTATAGAAATTCGTGAAGCCGAACCTTATTCATATTGCCAGTTCGTGATAGGAAAAGATCATACGGCATATGGAAGAGCCCGTCATCCATGGTTGACCGGAAGCGCCGGCTGGAACTACACGGCTGTAACAAAATATATCCTGGGCATTCGACCTTCTTATGATGGCTTGATCGTCGATCCATGCATCCCGTCGGAATGGAAAGGATTCGAAGTGCATCGTCAATGGCGAGGAGCAACTTATAATATTAAAGTCGAGAACCCGGATGGTGTAGAAAAAGGGATCAGGTCGTTAATGCTGAATGGAAAGGTAATCAGCGGATTAATTCCCGTGCAGAAAGTAGGTTCTGTAAATGAAGTGAAGGTTATAATGGGGAAAACAACTCAGTCGAAGCAAGCTAAGAAAACTTTCACGTTATCTGAGAATAAAATATCATGAAACCGGTAATGAAACTTATGACTGCACTGGTGACGATGCTTTGCGTCGCGAGAGCAAGTGCGCAATCGAAAAAAATTATTGCGTATTATCCGGAATGGGCGGCCCATTACAATACGTATTACGTGAAGGATATCGAAAAGTGTGGTGCCGCTGATAAGTTGACCGTATTGATATATGCTTTTTCAGAGCCCGGACCGGATTCATCAGGAACCATAGTTCCAAAGTTCATGAACGATTTTGAGGCGTATCAACGAGTTTATACTCCCGCCTTGAGCATAGATGGTGTCGCAGACGATTCAACGCAGCAGTTGCGCGGACAGTTCAATCAACTAAGAAAATTGAAGGCTCTGTACCCGAATCTAAAGGTGCTGATTTCGATCGGAGGCTGGGACGGCTGCAAATATTTTTCCGACGCTGTGGCAACTCCAAAGTCGCGAGAAAGATTCACCGATGCAATAATTAAAATGTTCATTCTTGGGAATCTGCCAATCGTAAATGGAGCCGGAGGAAAAGGCGTCGCAAAAGGCATCTTCGACGGTGTGGATATTGATTGGGAATATCCAATGGGTGGTGGACTTGCGGAAAACCACTACAATCCCAATGACAGAAACAATCTTACTGCCTTCTTTGCCCTGCTGAGAAAAAAATTTGATTCAGTCAGTCTAAAACTGATCATAACTGCCGCGGTACCTTCTTCTGAGAAAAATGCAAGTCATTACAATATAAGATTTGACCAGCAGTATCTTGATTGGTATAACCTAATGACGTATGACTATGTTGGTGAATGGGTGTCAGCAACAAATCATCATACAAATCTGCTTACTTCTCCAAGAGATACGTCGGAAGCACAACTGTCATTTGATAAGTCGATTCATCTATTTGTCGATTCATTCAACGTGAGTAGCCGAAAGATCGTTCCGGGTGCGGCTTTTTATGGTCAAGGCTGGGATAATGTCGACTCAACAAACGACGGTTTATATCAGCACGGGAAAGGAATTGATCTGTCCGATAGCGTGGCTAGCTCGCGAACCTATTCATTTTGGTCGTCGCTGCTCTCGGAAGGTTTTGATTATCACTGGGACACGCTTGCCATGGCTCCATGGCTCTACAGTAAGAAGGATCATGTTTTCTGGACCTTCGACGACGCGAAGTCAATCGCGTTGAAGTCGCGTTATGTTGATGCCTACGATCTCGGTGGAATCATGTGCTGGGACATCAGCGGGGACGACTCTTGTGGAACTCTTATTAATGCCATGTATTCTGGTGAGATGCCCGATGTCAATATCAGGAACACTCATTGTGACAAAATCTTTCCGTCAATTGAATTACGTCTAATGTCAGATCGCGATCGGTTTACTGAAGGTGACAATATCATTTTAAATACAGAAATAGAAGATCAAAATCCTTCCATCGCGAAGGTGGAGTTTTTCGTCGATAATAAATCCATAGGATATGATACTGAAGTCCCGTTTGATTGGGTCTGGTTCAATACACATCGCGGGAAGCACAAGATCAAAGCGGTAGCAACCGATACCGATGGTAATAGGAAAACGTTAAATGTGGTTGACGTTATGGTTAGAGCCGCGCAGGGCACGGATAGATCCACGAGAGCTAAGAACAGATAAGAGATGGTTTTAATTTTTTTCAGCTTAAAATTAGAGAAGAGATGAAGGATAAAATTCCCTCTAAAGTCGAACAGAAAGCATTAGCGTTGTCAGGAGAAAAGCTCTGTTATTCTCCATCTGAGAAAGTGGGAGTGATAGTTGTCGAGAACTTTCCGATGCTCGGTAAACTTGCGGCCCTCAGATTTTTAGAATGGGCTCAGCAGAATAATGGCGGAGTCGTCTCACTTCCCACAGGAAAAACTCCTGAGCACTTCATAAGATGGGTCGCGTATTTTCTAGAAAATTGGAAGGATGGTAAGACATCAAAAGAACTTGAAGAAAGCGGGATTGATGGTTCAGTTGAGCCTGATATTTCTTCGCTTCATTTTGTTCAGATAGACGAGTTTTATCCGATAAATCCGGAGCAGGAAAACAGCTTCTTCCATTATGTCAACAAGTTTTACATGAAGGGTTTTGGGTTCGATGCGAAGAAGGCGATGTTGATCGATTGCCGGAAGATTGGTTTATCTAATGGAAAAAAGATTGAAGATGTGTGGCCCGATGAGAAGGTCGATCTGACGTTGAGGTTTCGACACGCCAAGACTGGACAGGAGCGACTCCAGCAAAGTGTGTTGGAAAACATTGATCAATGGTGTGCTGAATATGAAGAAAAAATTCGACAACTCGGGGGTATTGGTTTCTTCTTAGGCGGAATTGGACCGGACGGTCATATAGGCTTCAATATTCGTGGATCGGATCTGAATTCTACTACGAGGTTGACGCCGACGAATTATGAAACGCAAGCCGCTGCCGCGACTGATCTCGGTGGGATTGAAACTTCAAGGAACAGACATGTCATAACAATAGGATTAAGCACAATCATATACAATCGTGACTGCACTGCCATAGTGATGGCGGCGGGCGAAGCTAAGGGGCAGGTTGTAGCGGATGCAGTCCAGCACAGTAAACATGTCCGCTACCCGGCCACTATTCTGCAATCTCTCCCCAATGCTAGATTCTATCTTACAAGAGGTGCTGCGAAGCTCCTTGTTGAACGCCGGTACGAAAGAATTAAGGCAAAGCCGACACTATCCGACCAAGAACTTGAAGAATTTGTCATTGACCTTGCGCTTGAGAAAAGGAAACGCATTCGCGATCTGAGCGATGCTGACTTCAAGAGCAACAAATTTGCAGCGGAAGCGTTGAAGAAAAGAACCGATGGGAGAGAAACAATCATAAAAGCCGTCGAGAAGAAGCTTATAGAGAATATCGAAACAGGAAGTAAGTCGGAGCCTGACACCGTTTTTCTTCACACCGAACCTCACCATGATGACATAATGCTAGGATATCTTGCGTATGTGGTTCGCCGCGGAAGAGACGCATCTAACAAGCACACTTTCTTGACTCTGACGAGCGGGTTTAATTCCGTCACCAACACTCATATGCTGGATCAGTTGAAGAATCTGAAGTCCTTCCTGGATCATGGGACATTTGACAAGCTTATCGCCGAGAACTACTTTGAACCAGACGGGAATCATAAAAGAAACCGTGATGTGTGGCAGTACCTAGACGGTGTTGCAGAGAACAACCCGAGAACGAAGCGCGAAGGAGAAGCAAGGCGTCTCCTAAGAAATCTCGTTTGCCTCTTTGAGAATGAGAGCCTCGAAAAAATAATAGGCAGGATTGATGAGCTGGTAAATTATTTCGAGACTCAGTACCCCGGTGCGAAAGATCCTCCATACATTCAGCAATTAAAGGGAATGACCCGTGAATGGGAAGCGGAATGTCTTTGGGGATATTTCGGGTTCAATTCGCCATCCATTCTACATGCGAGGTTGGGTTTTTACAAAGGAGAAATCTTTACGGAAGAGCCGAAAATCGACAGGGATGTTTTGCCTGTATTGGAAATCTTGCGGAGTGTGAAACCCGATGTGGTGGGAGTCGCATTCGATCCTGAAGCGAGCGGGCCCGACACACATTACAAAGTACTTCAGGTTATGGCTGAAGCTCTGAAGATGCATGAGAAGGAATCCGGTAGAAACGACTTAAGAGTGATCGGATATAGAAACATATGGTATAGGTTCCATCCTGCGGAAGCAAACGTTTATGTCCCCGTTTCCTTGAATATGTTTGCGGTGATGAGCAATTCATTCATGAATGCATTCGCATCACAGCGAGATGCCTCCTTCCCAAGCTACGAGCTTGACGGCCCTTTCTCAGAGCTTGCACAAGAAATACAAGTCGACCAGTATCAAAAGTTGAAAGTGTGTCTCGGTCGAGAATTCTTCAACGAACATCCGAGTCCGCTGATCAGGGCGACCCGCGGCTTTGTATTCGTGCGCTCCATGACGCTGAGTGAATTTTATCAGACATGTATTGAGCTAAGGAGAACGACTGAGGATCTTTAGGAAGATGACAGAGAAACTTCTTGCCGCTACGAAAAGCGAGTCAACAAGGCACCAGATTGTCGCATGAATAATCAAAAGAAAAAACCTGAGAGCTAAGGAGACTAATAACATGTTAGTCGTTGTCCATGAAGACTACATTGCTATGAGCAAGCGAGGTGCAGAGATCATTGCTTCAAGAATTCGCCGGAAAGCAAATCTCGTTTTGGGGCTTGCTACAGGAAGCACACCACTCGGGCTTTACAAAGAACTCGTAAAAATGCACAAGAATGACGGCCTCGATTTCTCAAAAGTCGTGACTTTCAATCTTGACGAATATGTAGGAGTTCCACCGGAGCATGATCAGAGCTACCACCATTTCATGCACGAAAATTTGTTCAAGCATATAAATATCAACCCAACAAATATTTATGTTCCACAAGGAATGTTTGGTGATCTGAAGATTTCATCATTCGAGACTGACCCGAAGATCGTTGAATCCTGCGAGTGGTACGAAAGTGAAATGAGAAGGTACGGCTGGATAGACATTCAAGTGCTGGGCGTCGGCGCAAATGGGCACATAGCTTTCAATGAGCCCGGCTCGTCGTTGGGATCAAGGACTCGAATAAAGACACTGACGGAGAAAACAGTGAAAGACAATGCAAGATTTTTCAAAAGCGAAAAGGAAGTTCCTCGTTATGCCATCACGATGGGGGTGGGAACCATAATGGAAGCGAAAGAATTGCTCCTCCTTGCAAATGCCGAAGGAAAAGCGGACGCTGTAAAAGCTGCAGTAGAGGGCCCGATTACGGCCATGTGTCCGGCTTCAGCTCTGCAATTGCATCGGAGCACAATTATTCTGACCGATAAGGCAGCAGCGGCGAAACTATCTGCAGAATTTGTCACTTATGGCTGATCTCAAAGTCTATTAGGATTCTTGTTGAGGCTATTCGAGAGAAAATAGCGGTTGTGCATTTCGGGTTTTCGGCAGCCTTGCTGTCGAAGTCAACTTTTCTAACTTGTGAATCGACCGAGGATGCGTCATGAATATCTGCATTTTCGAAGATGAGCTTTACCGAAAGCTCCTACCTCTCGCATATTTTCGACCTGTTTATGATTTGAAGTGCGGCATCACTACACTAAGGGAAAAGATAACCCGAAGCTACTCTGAGAGCGTCGCTATCCTCCACATGCGGGACTACTTGTGTGAATCCCAGAAGGAGAAGAACAACGGCTTACATGTCAATGAAGTACCCAAAGAAGTTGATAAATTGCTCATGATAAATGGCAGACTTCTTTTTGAGAACCGCTTTATAAAGCAATTTGAATTCAAAGGTACCGACAGGTCATACATAAGTGGAAGTTCGCTTGTCGCGGCCTGGATTTCCGGCAAAAACCTCAAGGACTTGAGCGGATCGCTCGCGAAAGGACCTATCGGAACAAGTGATTTGCCGGGCGCGACCAGAGAAGAAGTGAGGGATGCTAGATTAATAACTTATCCCTGGGAGCTAATTCATCAGAATGGGGTTCAGCTCGTCTCGGACTTTGAAATTCTGACGCAGGGTGCGCCGAGGGTCGCCGGAGAATTATATGATGGAGCGCGTCTTCTTAATCCTTCTGAGATTCACATTGCTGAAAGCGCAACGATTAAACCGGGGGTCGTTCTCGATGCGGAAGAGGGTCCAATATACATTTCTGAAGGCGTCAAGGTCATGCCCAACGCGGTAATAGAAGGTCCCGCCTTCATCGGGGAAAATAGTATCATTAAAGCTGCCGGGAAAATATATGAGAATACAACAATTGGTGAGACTTGCAAGGTTGGCGGAGAAGTAGAGGAATCCATAATTCATGCTTACTCCAATAAGCAGCACGAAGGTTTCATCGGACACGCATACATCGGTGAATGGGTGAACATTGGTGCCGACTCGAACAATAGCGATTTGAAAAATGATTATGGTTCGGTGAAGGTTTATAACGATGGTTCGCTTGTCGACACCGGTTCCCAGTTTGTCGGCCTTACAATGGGAGATCATTCAAAGTGCGGCATAAATTCCATGTTCAACACCGGAACCGTCGTCGGCGTTTGCTGCAACATATTTGGCGCCGGTATGCCTCCTAAATTTATTCCATCATTTTCCTGGGGAGGGGCACAAGATGGTCTGACTACCTATCGCGCAGATAAAGCGATACAAGTTGCGCGACGTGTGATGGCACGACGAAAGATAACACTGACCACCAATGAAGAGGCATTGATTAGAAAAGTATTTGAGATGACAAAGGTGACTCGCCACTCAGAAACCGACCAGTGATGTAATTGTGAGAAGGTTCCGAGTCAAACGAACAAATCAAGAACTGCATTGAGAATCACTTCTCGGTTCTGACAATTTGCCATTCGCCCACTACAAATAGTCTAAGTCACAACATCATTACCAAAGCGGGTACCACTTCGCGACCAACTGCAACTCCTGATTTTATTTGTGGGTTCTTCCAATTGTCGTCTTCCGGATTAGAAGCCCTGTTACTGAGTTATATACCTCTCCATGAATTTGGTGGGATTCATTCCAAAATATTCTGTGAATGAGGTGGTAAAGTAGGAGAGAGAATTAAAACCCACGGAGTATGCCACTTCGGAAATGTTGTTGTCGGTAGTGATCAAGAATTCGGCGGCCTTCTTTAGCCTCACGACTCGGATGAATTCCTTTACGGATTCACCTGAGAGCGCGTGTATTTTCCGGTAAAGCTGTGTCCTGCTCATTCCAATTTCAGACGCGAAATCATTCACGTCAAAATCAGGATTGTTCAAATTCCTTTCAACGACAGAATAGACTTTCTGAAAGAGTTTCTCGTCGGTTTTTGATGGTGACATTTCTGCTAAAGCCGCAAATGGCTCCTTCAAGAATTTTCTTCTCAACAAAATTCTTGCTTCAATCAAGTTCTTGATCCTGGCCTTTAGAACAGCCGAGCTAAAGGGCTTAGCGACATAATCGTCTGCCCCGCTTTCAAATCCTTGAATCGCGTGCTGCTCAGAGCCCTTCGCAGTGAGCATAACAATAGGTATGTGGCTTGTTCGCTCGTCATTTTTTAGAGTCCTGCAAACTTCATAGCCATCTTTCCCGGGCATCATCACGTCGCATATGACTGCGTCCGGAATCTCTTCACATGCCTTCTGAATGCCGATAATTCCATCGCGAGCTTCGCAAACGTTGTAGTTGTCTTTGAACTCGTTCTTGATGAACATTCGCATGTCGGAATTGTCTTCGATGATCAGAACCTTCGGCAATCCTCCTTTGAGCCTCTCTTCCTCTTTCGCTTCGTTGTCCTCGAGACTTTCTTCGGCCGGATTTTCTTTTTCATTTACGTTAATCGACCTCATGTCTTCATGGACCTGGGAAGGCTGGGGCAGTTCGGCCTCATCTAACCACAGCGGAAGAATGACAGTGAATTCAGATCCTTTTTCCGGCTCGCTCTCGACTACTATACTGCCATGGTGGAGCTTGACCAATTCGTTTGTGAGTGATAGTCCAATACCTGTGCCCTTGCTGGTAAGCGTATTTTTTACTTGATAAAATCTATCAAAAATCCTTTTTTGCGCTTCCTTTGGAATTCCAATTCCTGAATCTTTGACGGATATCCTGAACGCTTTGTTTCCGGATGCAGCGGCGCTGTCCTGTTTTGAGATTAATTTGATGCCGGCCGCTTCGTTTAGATCCAGCGTTAACGTAATTGTACCGCCATCGCGAGTGAATTTAAACGCGTTTGCAAGCAAGTTGTAAATAATCTTGTCCAGTTTATCGGTATCGAACCAGATCTCAAATGACGGATAAGAACACTCGAAAGTAAAGTCTATGTTTCGTTCCAGAGCATCCTGCTTGAAAGTATCCACGATGTCCTTCACGAAGAGAACAATATCGTTTCTCGTGAGATACAATTCCAGTTTTGCTTCTTCGATTTTTCTGAAATCCATCAACTGGTTTATGAGGCGAAGCAAGCGCTTGGCATTGCGGCTGATGAGTTTGAGATCCAGTTGGTGGAACTCATCTTTCATGTCGCGGAGGAGCTTTTCTATTGGGCCGATAATGAGAGTCAACGGAGTACGGAATTCATGGGAGACGTTAGCGAAGAATTGCATTTTTAATAAGTCCATTTCATGGAGCTTCTGTATTTCAAGTTCTTCGAGTTCAAGCCTTCTCTTTATTTCGGCCTCATGAAGCGTAAGTTTTCTGAAAGCGTAGAGAAGTAAGACAATCAGCGAAAAATAAGCGGCGTAGGCCCAGCCAGTTTTCCAGAAGGGCGGCTTGACGATGATCTTGAGTGATGCCCCATCATTATTCCAAACTCCGTCGTTGTTGGAGGCTATCACTTTAAATTTGTACTCACCAGGGTCGAGGTTGGTATAAGTCACCTCCCTCTTGTATCCTGCAAATGACCAATGCTTGTCGAAACCCTCTAATTCGTATTTATACTGATTCTTCTCGGGGCTTAGATAGTTAAGGGTGGCGAATTCAAAGGTGATTACATTTTGATTGTGCTCAAGTGTAAGTTCCTTGCAATAGGTTATCTGTTGTGGGATGGAAAATCCAGATGAAGTTACTCCCGTCTCTCTCTTTACATCCTGATTGAATAACTTGAAGCCTGTTATGTAAACCGGAGGTACATAGGTGTTTATTTTGATACTATCGGGATTGAAGCCAGTCAAGCCGCCTCTTCCACCGAAGTACATATAGCCATTCGCGTTTTTGAAAGAAGCTAACTTATTAAACTCATTTGTCGCGAGCCCGTCCTGCACAGAGAAGTTCTTAAATGAGTTATCTCCGGGATGGAATTTTGACAGCCCGTTAGTAGTGCTTATCCAGATGTCGTGATCATTGTCTTCTACAATATCTATGATTAGGTTGCTCGGCAGTCCGTCGCTCGTAAAATATTTTCTTATGATGTCGGTTTTAGGATCGAGTCTATTTAATCCGTCGGCAGTTCCTATCCATATATAATTCTGCGAGTCGATGAAGACTATATATGCTAAATCGTTGCTCAGGTTGTATTCCTGCGGATTGTTGGCGGTATATTGTTTAACAACCGGGCTTGCTTCTGAAAGGACGGAAACGCCGGCAACGGTGCACACCCAGATATTGTCCTGTTTGTCGCACAAGGCCGTATAAGTCCAGTCGCTTAATATGGTGGTAGATGGGTTGTTATCGTCGTGTTTGTGATGGGTAAATATTCCGGTCCTAGGATTATACATATCTACACCACCGCCATGTAAAGCGATCCATAGATTACCATGGCTGTCTTCCGAAATATATCTTACATCGTTTCCCGCGATTGATTTATTGTCGCCTTCTTTATGTTTGAACGAGGTAAACGACTTTGTTCCTTCATTGTATTTTCTCAAACCATCCAAATACTTTCCGACCCAAATTGTTCCGTTCCTGCTTTCAAAAACGTCCATCACCGGACCGGGGCCGAGCCCGGAAGAATTGTCTCCCTTTATATTTGTACCGGGCTTGATATTTTTTGCATCAAGAATATCGATCCCACCATCTTCGTAGCCGACCCAAATTCTATTTCTGGAATCTTCCATCACCGTGTATATTAAATTGCTCGTCAACGCATATGGGGGTTTCGGACTTTTATGCCAGTTGCGAAACGGAGAATCAAGTAAAACGCAGTTCAACGCTCCTAATTTGCTTGTTATCCATAGGTTGCCCTCTCGGTCCTGAAAAACATTAGATAATAGATTTGAAGATAGGCTGTTCTGGTCGAAATCATCTTCCTTAAAGCAGATCTGCTTTTCTCCGTCCATTAGGACAAGACCTTCATATTCAGGGCTGTACCATAATCTGTTCTTAGTATCTTTGAAAATGAAATTTATATAGCGACTTTTTTCATTTTCATAAGGTCTGGACGTGCCGGAGATTTCATCAAAAACCCAAATCCCTTTGCTCCATGTGCTTATCCAAATCCTGCCGCCATCCAGCACCAGCGAATTAACTGAGAAGTCGGCGGTCTCGCGGCTTGAAATATCAAATAATTTGTAATGCCTGAATTTCATGGAGTTTGTATTCAATGCGCTCAACATTCCGGTGGAATAGGCTATCCATAAAACACTGTCGTCGGTCACTATCCTGTCCACTTCATCATATGCAATTGTCTTTGGGTCGAACTGATTGGCGGGATTTCGCAAATATTGTGTGAGGCCCCTTTTATTAGGGTCAAACAAATATAGACCTAGAGTAGTACCTATCCACAACCTTTTATGATTATCTTCGGTTATTGAATTTATATTGCTATTTGGAATTTGTGGGTAGGTGTAAAAAACGTCCTTTTCTTTGTCATATAGGCTTAATCCTCCTCCATACGTTCCGACCCACAAATTGCCTTTGCTATCTACGTATAAGCAGTTGACCAAGTTGCTTCTCAAGCTTGAAGTATCGGCAGGGTTGTTTCGGTAAACCTTGAAGGTATAGCCGTCGAAGCGGTTCAAACCATCGACCGTGCCGACCCAGATAAATCCGTCTTCGTCTTGCGCTACGCACTTCTGAGAATTAGAAGATAATCCTCTCAGCGTCGAGTATCTGACGAATTTGATATTGCCGGCGGTAGATTGAGGCTGCAAGAGGCAACCAAGACTGAAGGGAATCAATGATGCTGCCACAACGGGAAGAAACTTTTTCGGTAACAACTTCATAATTATTCCCCTTGGCATCTTGTAATATTCGGCATCTCTAATCGCTGAAAAGTTAATAAAAATTTCAAATCAACACTACACCTTACTTCCAATCTTCTTATTCTTCGTTTTGTGGTAGCGCTAACAAAATTTGGTACAATTTCAAAAGAAATTGGAACATTAGTGAAACAATCGTTTCTTCATTAATACTTATTTTTTACGCGGAATTTCAGGTACGAAAAAATTAATCTGTGTCCAGGACTGGGATACCGACTTGGCGAGACTTTGAATTGGAGGCATAATCCTTATTGAATGATATACAGATTTCGCGATTCATAATTAACGGAACCTTTCTAGCGTATTTGATTGCAGTTTAGCTTAATCCTAGGGAGTCACAATTTATGAAAAAAATGACAGAGGCAATATCGGCAATTTCGTTTTCAATCTTGATGGCCGTAGGCCCTGCATGGTCAGGGACTACCGGAAAGATTGCCGGGACTATTATTGATAAGGCTTCAGGCGAAGTTTTGCCTGGAGTCAATATTCTTGTTGTGGGATCTTCATTAGGTGCCTCGACCGACTTGAACGGTCAATACACCATTTTGGATGTCCTGCCGGGGACGTATAGACTTCAGATTTCGATGATTGGTTACAAGAAAGTAGTTGTAGAGGACGTCGTTGTTCATATCGATCAAACTACGCGCGTTGATGTGGGTTTGGAGACTGAGGCCGTCCAGGCTGGTGAAGTGATTGTAACTGCGGAAAAGAGACTCATCAAACCCGACGTTGCCACAAGTGTTACTTCCTACACAGATAAGCAGGCTGACCAACTGCCGACTGTCAGCGTAGTGAGCGTCCTCGGGCTGCAGGCCGGTGTCCAAGGTGGCTGGAGCGGGCCACTCGGCGGGGCTTCTGTGCCCGCATTTTATTCTCAGAACTATCAGACCGGCAGTGTCCAGGTCGGGGGCGGAATCACTATCCGAGGTGCAGGTGGCGATCAAATCCTCTTCAACGTGGATGGTGCCACCTTGAGAGACCCCAGAAACAACGAACCGGAAACTCGGATAGCAATGAGCGACGTAAAAGAAGTCGATGTCGAGCGCGGTGGATTCAATGCTGAATATGGTCAAGTCAGAGGTGGTGTTATAAACGTCGTCACGCGCGAAGGAGACAAATCTGATTACTCCGGAAGATTCCAGTTGCGGCTAGCTCCTCCCCAGCCCAAGTACTGGCTTGCCCCCGGTGCTTATGACATAAACAATCCAATGTCATACGCTCTGCGTCCGTTCTTCGATCCGGCGGTTTGCTGGACCGGGACTTCAAACGGAGCCTGGGATGAGTTCACGCAAAGAGAGTATCCGACCTTCCAAGGCTGGGATGCAGTAGCTCAGACGATGAATGCGAACGGCTACGATCTAACGCCTGCGGCTTGTCAAAGGGCATTCGAGTATGAGATAAGAAAACAACAGATCGATAACGAGCCGGATTATAATATTGACGCAGGGTTCGGTGGGCCCGTGCCTGTTGTGAGTTCGTCGTTGGGAGGTCTCAGGTTCTTCGCTTCTTACCGGAGCAACAGGTCGATCCTTCCATGGTCGTTATCCAGGCCGGACTACAGGGACTATGATGGTACATTCCAGCTTAATACCGATATTTCTCCAACCATGAAATTGCAGTTCAACGGACTTTACGGAGAGACATACACCCAGAGACAGAACTGGGATGGTCTGGGAGGTTACGGATATATTGAGTCCGCTTCGGATGTCGCACAGTATGCGAGCGGTGTGAGTAGTCCGGCAGATCTGTTCACGCTTTTTTCCGATTACAATTTTTCTCTCACCAACATCTGGCACCGAAACCTATCCGCAAAATTTACTCACACTTTAAATGCCAGCACTTATTATGAAGTATTGGTACAGAATTATTCGGTGCATTATAACACGGGTCCCGCCGGACTCAGAGACACATCGTCGCTGTTGGAAATCGTTCCCGGTTTTTACGAAGATTCAAATCCATTCGGTTACTGGCCATCAAATGACCTCGGCGTTCTCATACCGGGAAGCGGGGAAGCGAAGGCATCGTTTTTCGACAAGGCTCGCGATAATAGCTTTGTAAATGCCACGACCGTGAGGGCAGATCTTACGAGTCAAGTTAATTTCGAAAACATGGTCAAGGCCGGGCTAGAGTTTGACTATAACGATCTACATTTTGACTATGGAATAGTAAATTCACAGCTCGGGCAGGATGTGTACTCCTCTCGGACTCTAATGAATGTTTTTCCCTATCGCGGAGATGCTTATGTCCAGGATAAATTGGAGACGAAAGACTTCACGATGAACGCCGGTTTACGGCTGGACTTGAGCGACGCAAACTTCCACTGGTGGGACGTCGATCCGTTTAGTTCTTTAGGGTCGACATTCTTCATGCCCCCCGATAGCGCCACGTTTGCCAATGCGCAATATCCGAACACACCGCCCAAAATGCAGCTGGACCTGAGCCCGCGTCTCGGAATTTCCCATCCGATATCGGAGAACGCGAAGCTGTTTTTCAATTATGGATGGTTTAGAGAATTGCCGCAGTATGAAACCGCTTTCCGAGTAGGCCGGGATCAACTTGACGTGGTACAGAGCTATGGAAATCCCAACCTGGTTCTCGCAAAAACCGTTTCTTACGAGCTGGGAGTTGATTTTTCCATAAGTGATGAGTACTTGCTTCAGGGTGCGGCGTACTACAACGACGTGACGGATCAACAAGATGTGGTCCATTATATAGCTACGACCGGAGTAAATTTTTACCAGACGACTTCAAATAACTACGCAGACAATAAAGGATTCGAGTTGACGCTTCGAAAAGCGAGTGGAACCTGGGTGAACGGGTTCATCAACTATACTTACCAGGTGAACACGACAGGACATTTTGGCGAATCCAATCTATTTAATAATGTTCAGCAACAGACCGAGTTCGATGCCGAGACCGAAAATCTCTATCAAAACCGTCCAATCCCTGCGCCATTTGCCAGAGCAAATCTCAATTTCCTCACGCCGGCCGAGTTCGGTCCGGAGATAATCGGGAATCATATGTTAGGCGATTGGATGCTGAACATTGTGCTCGATTGGCAGGCAGGATACTGGACCACATGGAATCCCAACAATATTCTGAATGTTGCTTACAACGTTAAGGCTGTGGATTACTTCAATACTTATCTCAGGCTGCAAAAGAACCTGACCTTTGGCAGGCTGAATTTCCAGCTCTTCATGGACATAAACAACATACTCAATACGCTGACGCTCTGGAACACCAACGACCAGAATTACATGCTATCCCTCCATTTGCCTCCTGATCCTGGATACAACGGAGTAAACATACCTGGCGATGACAAGGTCGGAGACTACAGGAAACCGGGAGTCGCCTGGCAGCCGGTGGTGCAGCAGGGCGTAATCAACCCGAGCTCTGTACCACCTTCCACTCAAATGAGCGGCGACAATTCAGTTGCAATGTATTACGAGTCGACAACAGGCAAATACTGGTGGTACAATGCAGCTGCTGAGAACAGGGATGGATATCAGGTGCCGGCAGGATGGTCACTGGTTCCTCAATCGAAAATCAACCAGGTGCTCGCCGACAAAGCGTATATAGAGATGCCGGAGCAATCGACATTTTGGTTCTTGAATCCGAGGACATTTTACTTCGGGCTTACTTTTTCATTCAACTTCTCCGACTAACACACGAAAAGAGGAATGTCTATAATGAAAAATCAGAAAACGATATACAGAAGGTTGATTTTCTTTTTGACTTCGATTTTCTCCTTTCTGATTCTTGTCGGAGTCGCCTCCGCGCAGCAAATCAGATGGATAAGCGTGTCGGACTTGCTTTCGCCGATAAACTCTGTTGCGGCAAATTATGAAGGCGAATATGGTGCTTATACACAGGGGAATTACGGAAATACCTTTACGTGGCCTGCTCAATTTGGCGTAGGGCTGAATGATCAGGATATGCTGAGGATGGAAGGTGTATGGATCGGTGTCAAGGATTATAATGATCCCATCGCGGGAAAAATTCTGACGCCGAAGGTGATTGCATCGGGGCCAAGAAATGATGCCGACCGCGTCAATGAAATCTTTCCGGTCGAATTCAAGCTCATCGCAAAACAGCCGCATCCCAACGTGATTGTCGACAATGCGGATGGGTCATTCCAAACTCCATACGATCAAGTGGACGCGTATGATCCTACCATGGCGCCCGATCGAATGGTGATCGTGAAGTTCAATACCTCTGTCGGAATTACCGTGACCAGGAAGGTAATGGCTTTCGCGAATTCAGTTAACGGCACCTGTTATATAAACGATTGGGTATTAAAGAACACCGGCATTTACGATGCTGCGGGGGACGTCAAGCAGCAGACTCTCGATACGACCTGGGTCTACTTCGTCTATCGGTACGCCTTTGCCGGTGAAGGGAATGCAGCTGCCGCCGAGACTTTTGGTGGAATACAGACCTCCAGCACCTGGGCATCTTTCCCATCTACGTGGGGAATAAGCACGTTGAACCATGATTTCGGAAACTACGGGATAGGTACTCAAGCTTTTAATGATCCTTCATCCCCTTATTACCAGATGAGAGGCTTCTATTCTTACTACGGTCCCGACAACAACAGGCCAGTCACTTACGATGAAGACTGGGGATGCCCGGCTCAAACCGTGGATGGACAGATGTGTGCCTGGAAGTTCGCGGGAAATGCCACGCTACATGCGGATAAAAGCGTCGGCGATACTTCGGACGACATTTCCCAGCCGGCTACTACATGGTTCATTGCTTCGGATCTCAACCCGGATCTCGAAGCCGTGAATCAATTTGACTTGGTCGGAATGAATGATCGCTGGATCGATATGACGGAAGGACATCCCCCATTGCCTCACGACACGACGGTGCAGGTAGTTGTGGGCGGGTCAACTCCATATCAAAATAGTTTCCCAATCGGTAAAAGAAACCAGGGCGGTGGTACGAGTCAGGAACAAGGCTATGGTCCATACATTAATTTGGCGCCCGGGGATAGCATCCATATTGTAATTGCCCAAGGAGTCGGGGGCATGTCTCGAGAAAAAGAGCTGGAAGTAGGTGACAAGTGGGACCAGTATTACAAGGGTAGTGGGACGCCTGACTTGATTATGCCGGACGGATCTCAAGCTGCGAAGACTCTCGACGGCGCAAATGCATACAAGAAAGCATGGGTCTTTACCGGAAGAGATTCCCTTATCAAGACTTTTCGGAATGCCATCGACAATTATGAATTAGGCTATAAGGCGCCTCAGCCTCCTACCCCTCCTCAAAATTTCATTGTGTCCGGACTCGGAGACAGGATCAACCTTCAATGGTCCGAAGAAGCTGAAAAGGATCCGCACTTTGACGGCTATGTGCTCTATCGCTCCGAAGGCACTTCGATGAATCCACTGGCAAAGTATAATAAGATCTTTGAATGCGACAGAAATAGCCTTCCCGCCGCCGGATCCGCCGGGATGCGCAGTTGGGATGACGATGCCACTAATGATCCAAACCCGCCTGCCAGAGGATTTGATTATTATTACTATTTGCAAACCAAAGATGATGGTACGCAGGCAAAGGATCCAATAACGCAGCAGCCCGTTACCATTTACAGCAGCCTTGAATTAACGATAACAGTTTTGCCCACTTCTCTGAAGCGCCCCGCGATTCCTAACGGGCCGCTGCCTTTCACGTTTACTACGATGAAGTGGGTGTCTATGAACAATGAGGGAGCCTGGACCTCGGGAAAAAAGTATGGTAAGAACGACTCCCTCGCAGTTGCCGACTGGGTTACTTATAGCGGATCGAACTACGTTTACTCTTACGCCGATTCATTGACCAGTTCATCCGCAACAAATCCGGCATCGGCTGATTCCATCTGGAAGAGAGTAGACATGAAGGGAACATGGATCAGTGGTACAGCGTATAACCCTTACGATGCCGTTATTGAGAACGGTTCGAATTACTTTACCCCATTCCAAATCTCAGGCGGTCAAGGGCTGGATCTGGTCCGTGTTGTCCCTAATCCTTATGATGCTCGATCAAGAGCCCTCCAGTTCGGGACATTAGCTGAGGAGCAAGATAAAATCAAATTCTATGGATTGCCGGCCGCTTGCCAATTAAAAATCTTTACCGAACGCGGCGACTTGATATATTCGACTAATCACGTCGGAACCGGCGATGAGACGTGGTATTGTACCACCTCATCGGGTCAAATCGTTGCAAGCGGAATTTATATACTGGCAGTCGAAGCGCCCAATGGACAAAAGATCTTTCGCAAATTTGTCATTATCAGGTAAGGAGACATTAGATGAAACGGGAAATAGAATTCTTTACAGTCAGCTTGTTTCTGGGTCTCTTCACGGTCGCCGGTTTTGCTCAGCAGAAATTGGCACAGAGCGGGTTCCAATTCTTGAGCGTTGTCTCGGACGCGCGCGGTGCAGCCATGGCTGATGCGATGACGAGCCTTGAATCGGGCTCGAGCTCATTGTTTTTTAACCCTGCGGGAATGACGGGTTTGAACGGTGTTATGGACGTGACCGGCAGTACAAATAAGTGGATAGCTGATATCACGCATAACACTTTCAGCTTTGAAGTCAATCCCGCCAAAGGCCGATATGGAGTCGTGGGGTTCAGCTTTCAATATGTTGATTACGGCGATTTTTACGGAACGATTGTGGATCCCTCAAGTCCGCAGGGGTATGATGATTTAGGCATTTACAAATTGACGGCCTATGCAGTCGGCATTGGATATGCGAAACAATTGACGGAGCAATTCAGCGTCGGAGGCCAGGTCAAGTTGGTCCATCAGGACTTGGGAAACAGCATCATCCCGCTGGTCTCCGGAAACGACACGACTGAACAAACCGCTTCCAATAAGATGTCTCCTCTCGCTTTTGATTTTGGAACGCAGTTCAAAACGGGTATCAAGAGTCTTGTCTTTGGCATGTCCGTGCGCAATTTCTCCAGCCAGGTCCAATATGTTAACGAAGGCTTCCAAGCACCGTTGGCATTCACCCTCGGAATCTCGATGAATGTGTTGGACCTTGCAGGTGAGCTACCGTTCAATCAATCACTGTTAATGAGCGTCGATGCGAGTCACTATACAGACCATCCGGAGGAAGTCAAAGCGGGTTTGGATTACCGCATGTTCGATATGCTGTCTTTGCGTCTCGGTTACTCTTCGACAAGCGCTGTAAATGATGAGGGCAACGGGCTTTCGTATGGCGTGGGTCTCTCGAAGTTTGGAGTCACCGTCGACTATGCCTATACCCCATTCGGTGACTTCGGAAACGTGCAGCGAATCACTGTGCGGTTCTCAATGTAGACTGAGAAATGCCAAATTTGAGAAGAGAGCATTGAGTATATGGGATTTAACGAAACAAAACTTTTGAATTCTGTGGAGAATTATCGCCATGGTTCTAAGGAGAAGGCAAACATGAAAGCCCATCGTTTTTCATTACTTTTAGCTGGATTTTTGTCTGCGGCGCTGGCGCTGTCGTCAGGGTGCAAATACAACGTTTCAACCCCTTTATGGGATCAACCATATAAGGCTCCGGGAACTCCGCAAATAACTTCGGTGGTTCCTGCCGGGGAAGCAAAACCCGGGCTCGAGGGCAACTTGATCACAATCTATGGGCACAATTTTATTATTCCGTCCTCGGACACGCTTACACCGGATAGCACAATCGTCTACTTCAATACGCTCCAGGCTAACATCGTGTCTGTTGATTCCAATAAGATCGTGGCACGACGGCCGAATCTGCCTGTCGATACGTGTACCATAAAGGTGTCCGTACATAATGCAATTGTTGAACCGACGATTGGGCCGTACAAGATAGACCAGGTGCTCGGCCAGTATGGTACTCCCTGGCAGAATACCGTTCAGCTTGGCGGCATTGCCGTAAATGGTTCGGAGTATCTTTATGTCATGGAGAATACGACCAATAAATATATTCATAAAGTAGCTCCTCCTGATGGAGAGAATATAACTCTGACAGGCGGAGTTACACAGGGAGCGCCATGGGGCGCTTGCATTGGCCCGGACAATAGTGTCTATATAATGTCGGGTACCACGAGATGGATCGCGAAAGTCGTTCCGGTTCTATCGACGGCAGCGACTGATTCTGTGCAGCCCAAATGGGTGCAGCTGCCCAAGCTGGCCAGGTTTGGAGATTGTGATCACGGAGGTTATTTGTTCACTGGCGGCTATAAGACGGATCTCTATATTGTCCCGCTTTATGCTTCCGGCACACTTTCGGCTTCACAATATTCAGTTGCAGGTTCCTATGCA
>Ga0335078_10002657_pt1 | contig 26971 bp, 18 predicted proteins | sample Lox_Sample_32_FD_206711 | JGI IMG/M metagenome (GOLD analysis project Ga0335078, IMG submission 206711) | Soil microbial communities from Loxahatchee National Wildlife Refuge, Florida, United States - Lox_Sample_3.2 | ecosystem: Environmental > Terrestrial > Soil > Wetlands | place: USA... | reverse complement strand
GCGAAGGGCGGTGAGTACGACAGGACGGCCATGACCGCATTCCTGGCGCCGTGCGCGTGGGCCAGCCTGGGGATCACCAGGCCCGGCAGCAGGCACATGCTCATGAGCAGCAGGAAGAGGATCGCCGTGCCGCCGCGCACGTGCGAGAGCCACTCGATAAGGGTCGCCATTACGCGCGCCAGCAGGTAGTCTGCGACCACCATCACCAGGACGGCCATCGCGCCCAGCCAGAGAGTGCCCGTGCCGAAGAGATATAGGCCGGCGGCCAGGCCCAGACAGAGCGCCAACACGAAAACCCAGACAGGCTCCAGGATGCCCGTCAGGTGCCGCGCGGCCAACCGTTGCGCGGGATTCAGCGCAAACCGCCGCAGAGCGGCATCGGTGAAAGCGGTGTTGATGCCGAAGCCTGTGACGACCGAGATGATCAGCCCATCGAGGAACAGGCCGCCCAACACTGCCTGCGCCACCACCAGCGCCTGACCCGAGTGCACCGCCGCGATGGCCGCGCCAAATCCTCCGGCGGTCAGCAGGATAATGACAAAGATGGCGACGCTGTAGCCCGCGAAGAACAAGGCGATCCTGCCGTTGCGAGTGCGCGTCTGCGCCCACAGCAGTTTGTACCGTAGGCCGACCAGGCGGAAGATGAGCGGGGTGTCCATGGGCGAACTTTTATCTTACGTGGATCGCGGCGTGGTGGGGAGATGCAGTTGGCGGCTTCGCGCCGCCGGCAGGTCAGGCCCCGCGTTTTAGGATCTCGACCAGTGTGGCATGCTCCAGGGAGAGTGAGTGCACATCATCAAGGTCATGGACCTGCACGGCCACGGCAAAATAGACTGCGCCTCGGCCTTATTCTGTCTTCCTGGCAAGTGCTTGTTCCCTTTGCCCTGCCGGATGTGAATCACCATACGTTTGCTGTCGATGTCGCCGACCCTGAGATGGACTAACTCCGAGCGGCGCACTACCGGTCGGATAGAGAATCATCAGCATCGCCCTGTGTGACAGATTGCTCGCGGAATCGATCAGCCGGGTGACCTCCTATTGACTCAGGATGGCCGGCAATCTTCGCGGGCTCTTCGGATACGGGAAAGCATCCCGGAAATGCGGGCGTTTGACAGTGCGAGCGAAGAAGAACTGGATGGCTGCCATCGGTTGCTTCACGGTATTGGTTGCCAACTTTCGGTCGCGGAGCAGATAAAGCTGGAACTGCCTGATGTGGTCGGGCCGGTCTTCGACCGCCTCGTCAATCGTCGCCCGGAGCTGCTCCGGTGAGACGCCGGCAAACGCTTCCCGCGCCTCACGGACTGTCTGATGAAAGATGCGCCACAGCACGGCTTCTTCCACGAACTTCGAGATATCACCCTTCTTCATGCCTTGGGCGCCCTGGACCAGGTGATGGTCAAGCGGGTGATTGCGGATTCCTCACAGTGCCCGGCCGATGGCGGACCTGAATCAGTCATCACGACCAGCGAATATCGCGCGCCGCAAGCTCCCGCTGCAATTGTTCGCATGACTGGAACTGCACTGCATCGATGCCGTGCCGCCGCGCGCCTTCCACGTAGGCCGCGATATCGTCGGTGTAGAAGCACTCCTCGGGACGGCATTCCGCGCGCGCGATGGCTTCCCGGTAGATGGCCGGCTCCGGCTTCATGGCTTTCACCTCGTAGGAAAGCACGAAATCGTCGAAGTGCCGCAAAATGGGATAGGCTTCGCGCACCATCGCGAAGTGAATCGCGTTGGTGTTGGAGAGCACCAGCAGGCGGTGACGCCGGCCGATACCGGCCAGCAGGCTCTCCGGAACTAAAGTGTCCGGCAGAAAGACGCTGCTCCAGATCCCGCAGAACTCCTCGTAGGTGACGCGCAGTTCCAGCATGCGGCTGAGTTGCTCCACGAAATCGCGCGGCTCGATCAAGCCGGTTTCGAAACGGTGCACGAGGTCGGTGGCGGCGATACGCTTGGGGATTTCCGCGGCTGGGTAGTCGCAGAGCTTTTCCATGGCGCGGTACCCGCGGGAAAAATCGAAGGGGATCAGAACCTTCCCCAGATCAAAGATGACGGTCTTGATCACGGGATCAGCGGGCCATGCTCCGCTTGGTGGAAGCTGTCTTCACGACCGACGGATGCTTCAATTCGGCCTCCAGAATAGGCTTCAGGGCCTGCAACGTGATCGGGCCGTTGTAATGCCGGCCGTCGATAAACAGGGTCGGAGTGCTCATGACCCCGATGTTCATGCCATCCTCCAAGTCGCGCTGCACGGCTTTGCGCACTTCCATCGAGTTCAGGTCGGATTCGAAGCGCCGCATGTCGAGCCCGAGTGCGGAAGCCAGGGCGAGGATCCGGGGACGGTAGAGGTCCGTGCGGCTGGCGAACAAGGCGTCGTGCATCGGCCAGAATTTGCCCTGCCTTTGCGCGGCAACCGCAGCCAGCGCGGCGAAGGCAGCCCGCGAATGAATCTCCAGCGGGAACTCCTTAAAAATAAGCTTCACCTGCTTGGGATAGGCCTCCAGCACGGCCTTCAATTGAGGCGTGGCCAGCGCGCAGTAGGGACATTGGAAGTCCGAAAATTCGACCAGCGTGATGGGCGCGTCTTTCGGCCCGGTCTCCGGCGCGCCTTCCGTCGGGACGGGGATCGGATCTTCCAGGAGCTTATGCTCGGGCGGATGTGCAAAGCGCGAGGCCTCCGCATCGGCCAAAGCCTGCTTCTCGCTCTTGCCCGCCCGAATGGATGCCACAATCACCGCGGCCAGGCCCCGGCTGTAATAGCAGTTCGGATCTTTGATGCGGCACTCGGCTACCTTCATGTTGCAGCCGCAACTGCAGTTCGCGGTGCGCAGGAGTTTCAGGGCGGTCGTCTTTTGCGCCGGTGTCAGCCCGCTGAAATCCACGCCTGGCAAGGAATCCCAGGTGGTCCAGTCCTGAGCGCATAGCGCCGTGGCGCCGAGAATCAACAATCCCGCGAGCGCTAGGGCGTGCAGACAGCGTTTGCTCATTATTCTATTCTAGAATGGACCGCCGCGCTGATGTGCATCGGCAGGCGCCGGAACGGTTTCGCCGTGATCCAACCGATCCGCAATCAACCTTAACGCCAGCGCCGTGCGGCGGTGGCCTGCTTTCGCGTTCGCCCATATGCGGTCACTCCAGGAAGTGCGGCAATATCAGCAAGCCAACGGCCATCCTCTTCCCGGTAATACTCGATTGCCAGGGAGAAGCTCCGCGGCGCATCCGGCATGACTATATCATGTGACACCCGCGGCCACCGAATCAGCGCGCGAAGCGGGCTTCCGCCTCCGCTAAAATGAAAAAGTGACTGGCCACCAGATCCGGCAACGCTTCCTCGATTTCTTCGCCGCCCGCGGCCATCGCGTGGTCGGCAGCTCTTCGCTCGTCCCCGCGAATGATCCTACTCTGCTGTTCGCCAACGCCGGCATGAACCAGTTCAAAGACGTTTTCCTGGGCCTGGAAAAGCGGGATTACCCACGCGCCGCCACCGCGCAGAAATGCGTCCGCGCCGGCGGCAAGCACAACGATCTGGAAAACGTCGGCTACACCCGCCGCCATCATACTTTTTTCGAGATGATGGGCAACTTCTCGTTCGGCGACTACTTCAAGGCAGAAGCCATCGAGTTCGCCTGGGACCTGGTGACCAAGGATTACGGTCTGCCCAAGGACCGCCTTTATGTCACCATCTTCCGCGAGGATGACGACGCCGAACGCCTCTGGCAGCAGGTCGCCGGAGTGCCCCGAGAGCGCATCTTCCGCTGTGACGAGAAGGACAACTTCTGGCAGATGGGCGAGACCGGCCCCTGCGGGCCGTGTTCCGAGTTGCACTACGATCTGGGACCCGGAACCTCCGAGCCAGGCCACGAGCATGAAGCTTTCCCCAGCGACGCCGGCGGCCGCTACGTCGAAATCTGGAACCTGGTCTTCATGCAGTTCGACCGCTCGACGAACGGCGTGCTGACGCCTCTGCCCCGCCCTTCCATCGATACCGGCATGGGATTGGAGCGCGTGGCCGCCGTGATGCAAGGCAAGCTCTCCAATTACGATACGGACCTGATTTATCCCATCATCGCGCGCGCCGCCGACATGTTCGGCGTCTCCTACGGCGCCGACCCGCGCGTCGATACGGCCTTGCGCATCGCCGCCGACCACAGCCGCGCCACTACTTTTCTGATTCACGACGGCGTGCTGCCCTCCAACGACGGCCGCGGTTACGTGCTGCGCAAAATCATGCGCCGCGCCATGCGTCACGTCCGCCTGATCGGGGTCGAAGAGCCGTTCCTCTATAAGCTGACCAGCACCGTAGCCGAGCTGATGAAACCGGCCTACCCCGAGCTGATGGAAAGCGTGCAGCGCATTGCGCGTATTGTGAAGGACGAAGAGCATCGCTACGCCACCACCTTCCTGATCGCCGAGCGCGTGTTTAATGACGAAGTGAAGTCCCTGGCGGATCACGTCATCCCCGGGGCGCTCTGCTTCAAGCTCTACGACACCTACGGCCTCGCCCTCGACGAGCAGGAAGACATGGCGGTTGAGCGCGGCCTGGCCATAGACCGGCAGGGCTTCGAGCGCGAAATGGAGCGCCAGCGCGAGCGGGCGCGGGCAAGCTGGAAAGGCGCCGAAAAAGGAACCATCGCGCCGGCCTACCAGGAACTGCTGGATCAGGGCCGTACGCGCTTTCTGGGCTACGACGAAATGGCCTCCACCGCGCGCGTGCGCGGCCTGGTGGTCAATCGCGAGCTGCGCGATGAAATCGGCGCAGGCGTGGAGGCCGAACTAGTTCTCGACCGCACGCCGTTCTACGCCGAGACCGGCGGCCAGGTAGGCGACCGCGGCAGCCTCTTCTCGCTCTCGGGCGATAAGGTCGCCGAAGTCCAGACAGCCTATCCCGCGGTTCCGGGGCTCACGGTCCATCGCATTGTCTCCACGGCGCCCATCCGCATCGGCGACGAATTGCGCGCGGAGATCGCCGGGCCGTTGCGCGTCTCCACCATGCGCAACCATACGGCCACGCATCTGCTGCACGCCGCGTTGCGGCAGGTGCTGGGGCCGCACGTCAAACAAGCCGGCAGCGTGGTCGAGCCGCCCCGCCTGCGCTTCGACTTCACGCACTACGCCGCCATGGACCAATCGGAGATCGAAGAAGTCGAGCGCCTGGTCAACGAGCAGATACTGCGAAATGCCGGCGTCCAGACCGACATCCTGCCGCTCGAGCAAGCCATCGCCACCGGCGCAATGGCTTTGTTCGGCGAAAAATATGGCGACCAGGTGCGGGTGGTGTCCGTGCCCGGTTTCAGCAAGGAGCTGTGCGGCGGCACCCACGTGCGCCGCACGGGCGATATCGGGGTCTTCAAGATCGTCTACGAAGGCAGCATCTCGGCGGGCGTCCGGCGCATCGAAGCAATTACCGGGGAGGCCGCCGTCCGCCAGTATCAGGAGTGGAGCGGGACGTTGCGGCGCCTGGAAGAACTGCTGCGCGCCTCCGAGCCGGAGCTGGTGGAACACGTGGAGAGGATTCTGGCCCGCGAAAAGGCGCTGGAGCACGAAAAACGCGAGCTGGAGAGCAAGGTGGCGCGTTCCACAGCCGCGGATCTGGAAGGCAGGGCTCGGGTGGTAAACGGCGTGCGGGTGCTGGCCGCCCAGACCGATGGCATGGACCGCCGCCAGATGCGCGAACTGGCCGACGCTCTGCGCAATAAGTGGAAGAGCGCCGTAGTGGTGCTGGGGTCGAATACCGAGTCCAGCGTCTCGATCGTTTCCGCCGTCACGAAGGATCTCACATCCAAAGTCCACGCCGGCAAACTGGCGGCCGCGCTGGCGGAAGCGGTCGGCGGCAAGGGCGGCGGGCGGCCCGATATGGCCGAAGGCGGCGGAAAGGATCCCGCGGCCCTGTCTGCCGCCCTGACGCGCATCGCCAACGAAATCGAGAGCAGACTGTGAATCCGTTTGACGTGATCGTGGTGGGCGCCGGGCCCACCGGCTTGGCCTGCGGTATCGAACTGCAGCAGCGCGGCCTCCGCACCTTGTTGATCGAAAAGGGTTGTGTGGTGAATTCCATATACAACTACCCGACCAACATGGTCTTCTTCACCACGCCCGAGTTGCTGGAAATAGGCGATATCCCTATGACCAGCCTGAATGAGAAGCCCAATCGGCACGAGGCCCTCAAGTACTACCGCCGCGTGGCCGAGCACTTCAAGCTGGATCTTCGGCTTTACGAGCGTGTGGAAAACGTCAGCGGGCACGATGACGCGTTTCAGGTGTTCACCACGGACCGGTTGGGTTGTCATCACACTTACGCGGCGCGCAAAGTCATTTTGGCCACTGGGTACTATGATGTCCCTAACCTGTTACACATTCCGGGCGAAGAACTTAGTAAAGTTCATCACTACTATCGGGAACCACACCCGTACTATGACCACGACGTCGCGGTGATTGGGGCCAAGAACTCAGCGGCAATCGCTGCGCTGGAACTGTTTTGGACTGGCGCGCGGGTGACACTCGTCCATCGTGGTCCCAGTATCTCCGAAAAAGTGAAGTACTGGATCAAACCGAATATTGAAAACCGTATCAAGTGCGGAGAAATTCGGGCGTATTTTAATTCACAGGTTGTGCAAATCCGTCCGGATTCCATTGTCATCTCCACGCCGGCAGGCGAGGTGACGCTGAAAAACGATTTCGTGTTCGCCCTGACAGGCTACAGCCCGGATCTGAAGTTCTTGAATTCTATAGGGATTACGCTCGACCCGAAGACTCGCCGGCCGCGCTCCGACCCAGAGACGCTCGAAAGTGAACGTCCCGGTGTTTACCTGGCAGGCGTTATCGTCGCCGGCATGCATACCAACGAGATCTTCATTGAAAACGGACGTTTTCACGGCAAACAGATAGCCGAATCCATCGCCTCCAAACTTTCTGCTTGAAACATTTGTGCTGCCCGAATCACTACTCAGTACTGGCCGGCATGCACCTTCGAAACCGGGCAGCCGGCGTTTGCATCAAAGGAAATGAACAAGTAAAGGGGGTCGGGCTATGTTAAATACATTGTTGAACGCTTTGTTAGGATGCAGTCACCGCAGAACGACGTTCCCTATCACACCCGGGCGCAGATCGGGCCTGCGTCACGGTACTTACGTTGTTTGTCTCGATTGCGGCAAGGAGTTCGGATACAACTGGAATGAAATGCGCATCGGCGAGCCGGTAACCGCGTCCGTCACCACTGAGACTGCCGAAGCCGCCTTCTCGGCGGCGAATCGCTAAACCAGCCACCCCGATCTCGGAGGGGCTTCCTTCCGGTCCTTTGCATCATCGAAGCTAGCGCACGTCTTCAACGCAGCCGTAAGGAAACGTCTGCCGTTGTGGGCGTCCGGAAAATGGGGCCTACTTATCACACAACAGACCTGTAAACACGCCATGTGCTTGCCAAGTGCGTGAACTACGGCCGGGTGGTGGCCGGCAGATTCATGCGCCCTTGGGACGTGCATGAGGCCGGCCTGGCAGCCGAAGAACAGGCTTGAGAGAATCGGCCAAAAATCTACTTTACATTCCCAGATCTGTGCGTTAGAATACATCCACATTTGCGGGTCCGCTGCGATGCGGACCGCCAGGCTGGTTTGTGATGTCTCAGGCATACGATATCCCCCACGGCGAGGGAGAGGTCTCCAAGCGCCGTTTTCCTATTCGCCAGGACGTGCAATACACCTGCCGGATGCGAAGCGGAGTCGCCCAGGTAGCGCGGGGCGAAACCGTTTATATGAGCAGCAGCGAGGTCGGGTTTACGACTGAGAGGACGCTAAAGCCGGGCCAGAGAATCGAGGTGGCCGTCAATTGGCCCGCCCTGCTCGATCAAACGTGCCACATGAAACTCGTGATTTACGGTCACGTGATCCGGAACGACGCGAATGCCGCGGCGGTGAAAGTGGAACGCTACGAGTTCCGCACGCGCGCGACACACGCTACGGTTGTCTGACCATATAAAGGCAGCCCACAAAACGATGGCTTTGCAGAAGGCACGCGCCCTGCCCGGGTGAGACGATTGTGAACGGCAACCTATTCCATCGCAAATCCTGCTAACATCTGAATCCATGTTGATCCTCGCCGCTATTCTCGCCATCTTCGTTTACGGCTTGATCGCCGCCATGCTGGGCACGTTGTTGCCGGATCTCTCCATCAAGTTCGTCCTCACGCCCGGCCAGAATGCCAACATCGCTCTGGCGCAGGCCATTGGGCTGATCATCGCTTCCGTCGCCGTGGGCCCGCTGATCGATATCAAGGGCAAGAAAACCGGACTGCTGCTAGGCATGGGCCTGATCGCCGCGTCGTTGTTCGTGGTGCCGAACGTCCCGGGCGGCGCCCTGGCGCCCGTGTTTCTGGCGCTCGGCGTGGGCGGCGGCATCATCGTCACGGCCGGCAACGCCCTGGTCAGCGATATCAGCGAGGCGCGCCGCGCCAGTACCCTGAACCTGCTGAACCTGTTCTTCGGCTTGGGCGGCCTGGTCACTCCGTTGATCGCCGCCTATCTGCTCGCGGGCAACACCATCTCGTTGTGCTACCTGGTGGCCGTGCTGGCGGTGCTTACTTTTGGCTTGCTCGGGGCCACCAAGATGCCGCCTCCCACCGGCGAGCGCAGCTTCAAATGGGGCGAGGCCGGACCGCTGCTGGGCCGGCCGGTACTCTTCCTGCTGGCGTTTCTCCTGTTTCTGTACGTCACCTGCGAAGTGGGCGTCTGGAACTGGCTGCCCCGGCACCTGGAGGCGCAAGGCATCCCGCAGTCCCGCGCGCTGGGTATCCTGTCTCTGGGATTCGCCCTCGGTTTGCTCGTGGGACGCATGGTCGTCTCGCCCATCCTTATCAAGATCTCGTCGCCGGTGGTGACGCTGTGCGCCTCCATCCTGATGGCGATCACGACGTATGCCATGCTGCAGACTAAAGACCCATTCATGGCCGGCGTGCTGGTCTTCTGCGCGGGTCTGTCGATGGCTCCGGTTTTCCCCACCACGCTGGCGATGGTTGGCGATGCCTTTCCCCGGATGACGGGCACCGCCATGGGCATTGTAATCACGTGCGGCTGGATCGGGCTGGCCGTCAGCTCGCACATCATCGGCTCCATCGCCGGCAGCGACGCCACGCGCTTGAAGACCGCGCTGCTGGTTATCCCGGTGGCATCGGTCATCATGGTCTTCGTGACCCTCGCCATCCGCCCCATGTTGCCTCGAAAGGCCTAGCAGTGGCCTGGCGGGCCGCCTGGTTCTTCCTGCTGCTCGCGCCGCTCAGCGCGCAGCAGTATGACCTGGTCATTCGCCACGGCCGCGCGATCGATCCGGAAAGCGCACTTGACGCTATACGCAACATCGGCATCTCCGCCGGCCGGATCCAGGCCGTGTCGGCGGCGCCGCTGGAAGGGCGCGCCATCATCGACGCGGCGGGCCTGGTCGTCGCTCCCGGATTCATCGATCTGCATGCGCACGGGCAGGATGATGAGAACTACCGCTACGAAGCCATGGACGGCGTCACCACGGCGCTCGAACTCGAAATTGGCGTGGCTGATATAGACGCCTGGTATGACCGGCGCCAGTCCCAAAGCCTGATCAACTACGGGGCTTCGGCCGGCCACGTTCGCGTGCGCATGCGCGTCTTTCACGACCCCGGCAGCTTCCTGCCCACCGGCGACGCGGCCCATCGCGCCGGCACGCCTCAGGAAATCGCCGAATGCCGGCGGCAGATCGAAGCGGGTCTGCAGCGCGGCGCCTTGGGCGTGGGGTTGGGCATACAGTACACGCCCGCGGCCTCGCACTGGGAGATTCTGGAGATGTTCCGGGCAGCGGCGCAGTATAGCGCCGTCTGCTTCGTCCACATGCGCTACGCAGGCGAGCGGAGCGTGGCCGCGCTGGACGAAGTGATCGCGGATTCCGCGCTGACGGGCGCGCCGGTGCACGTGGCCCACATCACCAGCAATGGTCTTCGCGCCACGCCGCGCCTGCTCGCGATGATCGCCGAGGCCCGCGCGCACAACCTGGACATCACCACCGAGATCTACCCTTACGCTGCCGCCATGTCCGCCATTGAATCCGCACTGTTCGATCCGGGCTGGCGGGCGGCCCTGGGCATCGATTACGGCGACCTCGAATGGGCCAAGACCGGCGAACGGCTCACCGCGCAATCCTTCGCACGCTACCGGCGCACGGGAGGCGGCGTCATCGCGCACATGATTCCCCGCAGCGCGCTCGAGGCGGCCATCGGCCGGCCGTTCGTGATGATCGCCAGCGATGGCGGCCTGAGCAACGGCAAAGGTCATCCGCGCACCACGGGCACGTTTGCGCGCGTGCTCGGCCGCTACGTGCGCGAGTCCGGCAAGCTCAGCTTGATGGAGGCCATCCGCAAGATGAGCCTGATGCCCGCTCAACGGCTCGAACAGCGCGTACCTGCGATGCGCAATAAGGGCCGCATCCGGGAAGGCGGCGACGCCGACCTCACGATCTTCGATCCCGCCACCGTGGCCGACACCTCCACCTACCAAAATCCGGCCCGTTACCCGGCCGGTATCCGCTATGTACTGGTGAACGGCGTGGCGGTGGTGCGCGATGGGAAACTGCAGCCGGTCATGCCGGGCCGCGCCGTGCGGGCTCCGGTCAAATGACCGGCCGCACGCAACTTGCTAACATTGCGAAATCGATGGACGCCGTCCAAATCTCGAATGTCACAAAGACCTTCGGCGCCGTTACCGCCGTCGGCGATCTGACGCTGGCCATACCCGAGGGATCCGTGTACGGTTTCATCGGCCCCAACGGCTCCGGCAAAACCACCACCATGCGCATGATCGCCAGCATCTTCTATCCCGATCGCGGCGAGGTGCGCGTCTTCGGCCGCCAGATGTTGGGGGCGCGCTCCGAGCTGATCGGCTACCTGCCCGAAGAGCGCGGGCTTTACCGCAAGATGGCCGTGCGCCCGCTGCTGGAATTCTACGGAGAGCTGCGCAGCGGGCGGAGCGTGGCGCGCGAAGTGGAAACCTGGCTGCAAAAGCTGGGCCTGGAACAGTGGGCGTCGAACAAAGTGCAAGCCCTCAGCAAAGGGACCAGCCAGAAGGTGCAATTCATTGCCGCGGTAGTGCCGGCGCCCAGGCTGCTGATTCTCGACGAACCCTTCACGGGCCTCGATCCGGTGAGCGCGGATCTTCTGCGGGACGCCATTCTGGAGCTTCGCCGCGGCGGCGTCACTGTCATCCTGAGCACGCACGACATGCAAACGGCGGAGAACATGTGCGACTACATCTGCATGATCTTCCGCGGCAGGAAGGTTCTGGACGGGACGCTGGCTTCCATCCAGGACCAGTACGGTAACGACACCATCCGGGTGGCCGTGGAAGGCGGCATCGATTCGCGGGATAGCCTGCCGGGGGTGGAAAAGGTTCGCGATCTGGGACAGGTTCAGGAACTGCGCATGGCGCGCGGCTGTGATCCGCAGGAGGTTTTGCGCGCGCTGGTGGCCCGGACGCGCGTGAGCAGCTTCTCCATTATGAAGCCGTCGCTGCACGACATCTTCGTGCGCATCGCCGGCCCGGAGGCGGGGGAGGAACACAGTGCATAGAACGCTGCTGATCGCCAAACGCGACTACCTGGCCACAATCCGCACGAGGGCTTTTATTTTCGGGCTGGTAGTGGCGCCGCTGCTCTTTGGGGGCGGCTTCCTGGGAGTGGCGCTGATGGAAAGCAAGCCCGATATCAAGGATCGCCGCATTGCTATCATCGACCGCACCGGGGTGTCCGCTGCCAGCGTGATTCAAGCCGCTCAGGAGCGCAACGCCAAGAATCTTTTTGACAAGACCACCCACCGCCAGATACATCCCCGCTATGTCTTCGAAACCGTGCCCCCCGCCGCCGAACCGGAACTGCAGCGGCTGGCGCTGTCGGACCTCGTGCGCCAGGACAAGTTGTACGCGTTCGTCGAAATCGGACCCGCGGCCCTACATCCGCCGCAGGCGCCAGCCTCCGGTAAAGATCCGCGCGCGAGCGAGATCGCCCTTTACAGCAATGCCAGCGGCTTCGGAGAACAACGCCAATGGCTGACCGGCGCCATCAACGAAGGCATCCGCCGCGTCCGTCTCGCGCAACTGGGGGTGGACCGCGCCCGTTTCAACGACATCCTGGCCGAGATCACCGTAGACAACTTCGGTCTGGTGGCGCGTGACAAAAAGACCGGCAAGATCGAGGAAGCCGGCAAGAAGAACGAAGTCGCCGAGTTTGGCATCCCGTTCGGTCTGGTGCTGCTGCTGGGCATGATCGTCATGGTGGGTTCGAGCCCCATGTTGTCGGCGGTCACCGAGGACAAGGCGCAGCGGCTGGTGGAAATGCTGCTGGGGCTGGCCACGCCCTTCGAGCTGATGATGGGCAAGGTACTGGGCGCGCTGGGCGTCTCGCTGACCAGTTCCGCGTTCTATATCATCGGCGGCACGCTGGCCTTGGAGGGCATGGGAATGGCCGGCCTGGTGCCGGTTGCACTGTTCCCCTGGTTCTACGCTTACCTGATCGCCGACGTGCTCTTCCTGTGTTCGCTGGCGGCGGCCCTGGGTGCCGGTTGCAGCAGTCCGCAGGATGCCCAACAGCTCGCCATTGTGTTGCTCTCTCCGGTCCTGATCCCGTACTTTATGCTCACCTTCGTGATGCAGCAGCCGAACGGCGCGATCTCTACCGCCATGTCGTTGTTTCCACCGTTCACACCGTTGCTGATGCTGCTGCGCCAGGCGCTGCCGGAAGGCGTGCCCGCCTGGCAGCCGTGGGTGGGTCTGGCGGGCGTGCTGGTCTTTACGCTGATCATGGTGTGGGCTGCGGCCCGCATCTTCCGGGTAGCCATCCTGCTGCAAGGCAAGAGCGCCCACTTGTCGGATCTGGCGCGTTGGGCCATACGCGGGTAGCGAGACCGCAAAGGCGCGTGGGCGCCTCAGTTCCTTGAAATAACTGCCCACGCGCCGTTTTGCGGGCTGTTACTTAGAACGTTAACTTTGGATAACGTGGAAACGCCCCCGCTCGCAACATCCTGTTGAACAACCGACGATAGTATTGCCCCAGTACGTCTCTGCGGCCCAAGATAGTCCCAGTACCTAAGAGGCAGCCACGCTAGCGCACGGCAGCATTCCGGCCGTCGTGAGGCCGGCATGTAGTTGGGGGGGAACTGTGCAAAATGTTGTTGGGCATCAGAACAATTCGCACCCTCCCAACGGGCGCATTGACGTTGCTCGCGTCGCTGCTATGCGGCACGGCGGCATCCGCCGTCCCTCTGCCCACGCTTACGCGCATCTCCCAGATCCGGCAACTGACCAGGGAACAGGCCGCGCGCGGTTACCCGGTCCGAGTGCGAGCGGTCGTCACATATTACAGCCCCCTCACGTCCGAGACTCCCGATTTGTTTGTACAGGACTCCACGGCCGGGATCTGGGTGCACCTCCCCAAGAATGCGCCGCCGGTGGCGGCGGGGCAGTTTTTGGAGATCGAGGGTGTCACGGAGATTCCGGACTTTGCACCTCAGATTGGCCAGCCCCGCTACCGCGTCATCGGCACGGCGCCGCTGCCGCGGGCCAAACCGGTTTCGTTCGAGACGATGCTCTCCACAAGGGAAGACAGCCAGTGGGTGGAGACGCAGGGGGTGGTGCGCCAAGCCAAGCTGCTCAACGGATTGCTCACGCTCGACGTGGCGGTAGCCGGCGGGCGGCTGATGGCCGAGGTGGGGGAACTTCAGCAGCCCGTTCCACCGCTCGAAGATGCCGAAGTCCGTATTCGGGGAGCGTGCGGAGCCAATTTCAACAACAGGATGCAATTGGTGGGAATCATCCTCTATGTTCCCAACCTGAAACAAATTGAGGTGTTGCGGCCGGCCGTGGACCCTTTCACGCAACCGGTTCACCCGATCGACAGCGTGGCACGCTTTGCCCCGCAACGCGCCATGGGGCACCGCATCCGCGTGCAGGGCATTGTCACTTTGCAAGACTCTCCCACAAGCATCTACCTGTCCAACGGCCGGTCCGGCTTTCGAGTCCGTTCCGTCGCGCCGGGCGCCTTCCAGCCGGGAGACAGGCTGGACGTGGCCGGATTCCCGCGGGTATCCGATTACTCCGTAACGATGGAGGACGCCGTCTGCCGGCGCATCGAGAGGCAGGCGCCGCTCACCCCGATTCCAGCCAGCGTGGATCTGATTCTCGCTGGCGAGTACGATTCATTGCCGATTTCCATCGAAGGGCGTCTGCTCGAGAAATCGGGCTGGGGCGGCAACGAAACCCTGGTGTTGGAGTCCGGCCGGGTCGTCTTCGATGCGTCCGTGAGCCGGGCGCGGCGCAGCGCCTGGTTGGATTCCGTGCCCACGGACAGCCTGGTGCGCGTGGCCGGCATTTGCCTTTCCCAGAAAGACGAGACGGAACAAAAACAGGCGTTCCGCGTGCTGATGCAATCACCGCATGACCTGACGGTCATCCGCCGGCCGCCCTGGTGGACCGTGCGCAGACTCCTGATCGCGCTCGGCGTGCTGGCGGTCGCCATTTTGTGCGGCTTGGCCTGGGTGCTGGTCCAGCAGCGCCACGCCTTGCTGGAGCAGCGCTATCACAACCTGGTGGAGAACGCCAACGACATCATCTTCACGGTCGGCCCGCACCAGAACCTGACTTCGCTGAATAAGGCTGGAGAGCGGATTCTTGGTTACACGCCCAAGGAGGCTTCCGACTTGCCGCTGGCCCACCTGCTGCCGTCCGTGTGGAGCGGGAAGATCGCCGAGCTTGCCAGCGATGCATCCCGCGGCCAGCCGTTTCCTGTCCAGGAATGGGAATTCGTGGCCAAGGATAACAGCCGCACGCCCGTGGAGGTGAGCCTGCAAGCCATTCGCAAACGGGGGCGGCCGGCGGGGCTGCTGGGCATCGCACGCGACATCTCCGAACGCAAGCGCGCGGAAGACGAGCTGTTGCGCGCCAAGGATGCAGCGGAAGCCGCCAACCGCGCCAAAACCGAGTTCCTGGCCAACATGAGCCACGAGCTGCGCACTCCCCTCAACGCCGTCATCGGTTACAGCGAAATGCTGGAGGAGTTGGCCGGCGAGCGTGGGCAGGATGATCTGCTGCCCGACCTTCAGAGAATCCACGGGGCCGGCAGGCATCTGCTTGACCTGATCAATGACGTCCTGGATCTGTCGAAGATCGAGGCTGGCAAGGTCCAACTCTGCATCGACAGATTCGCCGTGCGCGCTGTGATCCAAGACGTGGTGGGCACCATCCAGCCGCTGGTGGAGAAGAACGTCAACCGGCTGGAGGTGGCATGCCAGCAAGACCTGGGTGAAATGGCGGCGGATCAGACCCGGACGCGGCAGGTGCTCTTCAACCTGCTGAGCAATGCCTGCAAGTTCACAGAACATGGGACCATCCGGCTGGAGGCCACGCGGGTCGAGAACGGCGCCGGCCGGTGGGTGGAGGTTCGCGTGGCCGATACCGGCATCGGTATGAGCGCGGAACAGATTGCGAAGCTGTACCATCCCTTCACGCAGGCCGATGCGTCCACCACCCGCAAATACGGTGGAACGGGTTTGGGGCTGGCCATCAGCCGGCGAATCTGCCGCTTGATGGGCGGCTCCCTGAGTGTAGAGAGCCAGTTGGGCCGGGGATCGGTGTTCACGGTCCGGCTGCCGGTTGGATCGCTGGCGGACGGCGAAGAAAAAGCCGCGACGCCGACCGAGGAGGCTTTGGCGGGTTGAGGACGGAGAGCGACTGAATGCTACCCCAATTCCAACGCGTCGTCACGCTTTCAGTGATGTGCATCCTGGTAGCTCTGTTCGCCTGGATCTACCAGCGGGACCGCCAGCCGCGCGCGCGCTTCTGGATGATCGGCTGGGCCTGCATCGTGATGCATTTTGCGGGCATGCTGTTTTTCAGCTTCCACCTGATCTCGTCCCGTCTGGCGGACTGGTCCGCTTACGCCACGCTCATTTTTGCAGCCGCAGCGTTCTTTCTATCCGTTTGCCGGATCCGCAGGAAACGCCACCTTCTTTTCTGGGCCGGCATCGTCACCCCGGCGGTGGTCTACTGGACCGCGATGGTGTTCGATGTGGCGAACACTGCCATCTGCCGTCTCATCCTGCTGCTCGTGATGAGCACCGCTTTGGCCCTGGTCTTCGACGGTCCACCGCGGCCCGTCGTCAGCATGGGGCTCCTGCTCGCGATGGGGATTGCTCCCGGCGTCCTGATCTTCTACCGTCTGGCGTCGCATGTGGAGACCGGGATGGACTTCCTCCTGTTCGAGGGTTTCGCCATCACGGGCTGGTGCTACTGGAAGCATTTCCACCGCTTGACGCCCGGAACTGTGCTGACCTCGCTCTCGTTCCTGGCTTGGGGAATGGTCTTCCCGGTGGCGGAATTCTGCGCGTCGGTGGGCATCAACATTCCCGGCGACAACGTCGTGTGGGACTTGCCTAAGTATTTCGTGGCCTTCGGCATGATGGTCACCCTGTTTGAGAACCAGACCGAGATGCTGCAGCTCGAAGTTGCCGAGCGCAAACGCGCGGAAGAAGCCGCGCGCGCCGCAAGTGAAGCGAACGGCATCCTGATGGCCTCGGTGAGTTTTGCCGCGCGGCGCATGTTGAGCGCGGATGGCTGGCGGACGGTGGTCCCGGAGACATTGCCCAAAATTGGTCTCGCCGCGCGCGTGAGACGGGCCTACGTTGCGCAAGCGAATCCGCGGGAGGCCATTCTACACGAATGGACCACCAGGCGCCCCGAATCTGCAAGCGCCGGGTGCGCGGCGGCCTTGGCGTGGCAGGGTCCGGAGTGGATCGCGCATGCCGCGAGCCTCCGGCGTGGTGATGTGGTCTCATTCGAGGTGCTCGCTCCCGGCGACGGGGCAGGCGACGAGCGGTCGGCATGCTCGGTCATCCTCGCGCCCATCGAAGTGGCGGGAGAGTGGTTTGGCTTTTTGGGATTTGAGGACGGCCGCCGCCGCGAGTGGACTGAAGCCGAGCGCGACAGCTTCCGGGCCGCCGCCCGTATGCTGGGCGCCTCCATGACGCGGCAACGCGCGCAGGAATACGTGGATGGCATTCTGCGATCCATGGATGAATCCCTGGTGGTGACCGATCGTGACTTGCAGATCCGCCGCGTCAACCCCAGTACGCTGCGCCTGTTGGGCTACCAGGAAGAAGAGCTGATCGGGCGGCCTGCGTTGCAGCTACTGGTGGAGAGAGACGCGCCGGCGCGCCATACCGCGGTGGAGCGGACCTACCGCACCAAGTCCGGCGGACTGATGTCGGTGCTCTTCTCCTCGGCCGAAATGCGCAACAGCACGGGCGAACTCGAAGGATACGTCTGGCTCGCGCAGGACATAACCGAGCTGAAGCACGTGCAAGCGGAGTTGCTGCGCGCCAAAGAGGCTGCCGAGGAGGCCAGCCGCGCCAAGAGCTCCTTCCTGGCGAACATGAGCCACGAGCTCCGCACTCCTCTGAACGCCGTGATCGGGTACAGCGAAATGTTGCAGGAAGTAGCCGAGGAGCGCGGCCAGCAGGACCTGCTACCGGATCTGCACAAAATCCGTGCCGCCGGCACGCACCTGCTCGGACTCATCAACGATATCCTCGATCTTTCCAAGATAGAAGCCGGAAAGGTGAAACTGCAGATCGAAAGCCTGGCGGTGGAGGCGGTGGTCGAGGACGTGGTCAGCACCATCCGGCCGCTGGTGGACGCCAACCGCAACCGGTTGCAGGTGGAATGCCGCCGTCCGCTAGGAGCCGTGCTGGCCGATCAGACCCGGGTGCGGCAAGTGCTCTACAACCTGCTCAGCAACGCTTGCAAGTTTACCGATCACGGCCTGATCCGCATGGAGGCCCGGCAGATCGCGTACCAGGGCGCGGACTGGGTGGAGTTCCAGGTTATCGACACGGGCATCGGTATGAGCCCCAGCCAACTGGAAACGCTCTACCGGCCGTTCATGCAGGCCGATCCGTCCACTACGCGCAAATACGGCGGGACCGGACTGGGGTTGACCATCAGCCGTGAGTTCTGCTTGATGATGGGCGGGTCCATCAGCGCGGAGAGTGAACTGGGCAAAGGCTCCACGTTCACGCTCCGGTTGCCCGCCCATCCCGCATGCGCGCGTGCGGATTTCGTTGCGCCAGCCGCGGCCGGCCGGGAAAGGGAACCCGCGCATGCCTAGTCTGCTGGTAATCGAAGACAACGAGTGGAGCCGCGATATACTGGCTCGCCGGCTCACGCGCCGGGGATTCCAGATCATCCTGGCGGCCGACGGCAGACGAGGCATCGCGCTGGCGCAGTCCCACCTGCCCGACCTGATTGTGATGGACATGAGCCTCCCCGAGATCGACGGCTGGGAGGCCACCCGGCGCCTCAAAGCGGACCCCGCTACCCGCGCCATCCCCATCGTCGCGCTTACCGCGCACGCTATGGCCAGCGACCGCGAAAAGGCACTGGACGCGGGGTGCGACGAGTACCTGACCAAACCTGTCGATTTCGAGAGCTTCGTGCGCGTCATTCAAACGCTCCTGGCGGCCCGCTCCGAGACGCGCAACCGTTCCATAGTTTCGGCCGGCCTGGACACGAAACCTCCGGCCCTGTTGAGAGATCCCCCATGTTAACGAATGCGAAACCCCTGCTTCTGGTCGACGACGATCCCACCAACCAGAACCTGCTCTCGCGGCGCTTGCAGAGAGCCGGCTACGCCACGGAACTGGCGGGTAGCGGATATGAGGCGCTCGAGGTGCTCGGGCGGCGCGAGGTCGAGTTGATCCTGCTCGACAGCATGATGCCCGGACTGAGCGGCGTCGAGCTGTTGCGCCAGCTTCGCAGCCGGTTCTCGCCGGCGCGTCTTCCAGTCATCATGGTCACCGCGCTGTCCGACAGCGACCGGGTGGTGGAAGCCTTGAATCTGGGCGCCAACGATTACATCGCCAAGCCCATCGATTTCCCGGTGGCGCTGGCGCGCATCAAGGCGCAGATCGAGCGCAAGCGCGCCGACGAAGCCCTGCGCGAGAGCGAAGAGCGCTACGCCCTGGCCGCTCGGGGCGCCAACGACGGCCTTTGGGATTGGGATCTGCGGGACCAGCGCGTCTTTTATTCCACGCGCTGGAAGGCGATGCTGGGCTATGAAGAATCTGAAATCGGCGATTCCCCCGACGAATGGCTGTCCCGCACGCACAAGGATGATCGCACCAGGCTGGAGGAAGAATTAGCCGTGCACTGGAATGCGGCCAACGGCCGGGAATGCGCTATCGAACACCGTTTGCTGCACAAGGACGGCTCCTACCGCTGGATGCTGAGCCGCGGCGTGGTGCAGCGCGACGATGCCGGAAATGCGGTCCGCATGGCGGGATCGCAGACCGACATCACCTGCAGCAAGACATTCGATCCGCTCACCGGGCTGCCCAATCGCACGCTATTCAATGAAAAGCTGGCGGCTTGTCTCGAGCGCGCGGCGCAGGGACCGGACCATCCGTATGCTGTGCTGTGCCTGGATCTGGACCGCTTCAAGGTGATCAACGACAGCCTCGGCCACCAGGCCGGCGACGAACTGCTGACCCTGGTGGCGCAGCGCTTGCGCGGGGCTGTGGGCGGGCCGGCGGCGAATGGGGACGCGAGGCGCGATTTGATTGCCCGTCTGGGCGGCGATGAATTCGCCATCCTGCTCGAGAACCACAATACGGAAGGCGCCATTTCCATGGCCAGCCAAATCCGCGACGCCATTCACGGGTCTTTCTCGCTGGGGGATCACGAAGTATTCACTACGGCGAGCATCGGCATTGTTCCGGGCCGCGCCGGTTATCGGGAGCCAGCCGAGATTCTCCGGGACGCGGACACCGCCATGTACAAAGCCAAGGCGCTCGGCCGGTCGCGCTTCGAAGTCTTCGAACCGGGGATGCGCGCCCAGGCCGTGGCCCGCCTGGAACTCGAGAGCGATCTGCGCCGCGCGGTCGACCGTCAGGAATTCGTGCTGTACTACCAGCCCAAGGTCAATCTCAAGTCAAACCAGATTGTGGGCGTGGAAGCGCTCATCCGCTGGCAGCATCCGACACGCGGCCTGATCATGCCGGATCAGTTCATTTGGCTGGCCGAGGAAACCGGCCTGATCGTGCCGATAGGCCTATGGGTGCTGCAGGAAGCCTGCCGGACGATTAAGAAGTGGCAGGCCGAGTTTCCTACCGATCCGCCTCTGGAAGTCAGCGTGAACGTGTCCGTCCGGCAATTTCGCGAGCCGGACCTGATCGGCCAGGTGGCGGCAGCCTTGGCCGAAAGCAAGTTGGATCCCACCGCGCTGCAACTGGAGATCACCGAAAGCGTGCTGATGGAAGACGTGGACGCCGTCGCCGGTCTGTTGAATCAGCTTAAGGCCTTGGGCGTGGGTTTGAAGATCGACGACTTCGGCACCGGGTACGCGTCCCTCAAGTGCCTCAACCGCCTGCCATTCGACGTGCTGAAGATCGACCGGGCATTTGTCCTCAACATGCCCGGCAACGAACGCACCGGCGAGACCATCCGCACCATCCTGCGGCTGGCCGAGAACCTGGGCATGGAAGTGGTGGCGGAAGGCATTGAAAGGAAGGAGCAGCTTGTGCAGCTTCAGTCGCTCGATTGCGACTATGGCCAAGGCTTCTACTTCTCGCCACCACTGGGCCCGGACGCCATCAGTGAACTGATCCGCAAGTCCCGGCAGCCCGCCGCTTAACAAAAAAGGGCGGGCTGCGGCCTTCACCTCCCGTGCGGCGCGAGCCGTACTTTGATGTGGGCCGGCGACACGCGTTCCATCACCATCCCGGGCGGCAAATTCAGGTCGGCGGAATCCACAGGCAGGTCCAACGCGCCGCTGCGCGCGCCCCGCAGATTGAAGCGCGCCACCAGGCGCGTCAGGCCCACGGAGTCCATCAGCAGCGGGCTGCCGCGCACCTGCACGAGTAGACGGTCAGCAGAGGGCGCCGAGATATCCATGCCCGTGGGGACACCCACAAACTCCACAGGCACACTGACGATGCGCACCGTGGTCCCCGTAGTAAGGAAGGAGGCGCTCCAGATCGCCGCCGCCAGCCCCATGGCGGCCAGTTTCACGCGGGCGTTCGCCAGTACCCATTGCCGCAGGCGGCTGCGCAGGCCGGTTGCCGGGATGGCGCAGAGCTTTTCCAGCATTTGGTCGAGTCTGGGCTCATCGTCCAGGCGCACGTTCCGCCGGCCTTCCATCAGGGTCACTTCGCCGCGCTCCTCGGAAACCACTACCAGCACCGCGTCGCAGCGCTCGGCCAGCCCCATGGCCGCCCGGTGGCGGGTGCCGTAGAAGCTGGGCACCCGTTCGCGCTCGGTGAGAGGCAACACGGCAGCGGCCCGCACGATCCGATCACCGCGCACGATCACCGCGCCATCGTGCAGCGGAGAGGTTTTCTGAAAAATCGCTTCCAGGACTTCCGGTGTGACCGCGGCTTCCAAGGTGACGCCGCCGCTCACCAGTTCGCTCACCACGTTGCGGCGCACCATCACGATCAGGGCTCCCACCGAAGCCTCCGCCAGCCGGAAAGAAGCCTGGCCAATCGCCTGACACGTCTCGGTGACCCGGGAGGCGGACCGCGGCCGCCAGTTCAGCACGGTATCCAGCCGCATAAAGAAGCGCCGCAGCTCCGCCTGGAAAACCAGTAGCAGGCCGGCAATCGCCAAAATGGCCGCACCATCCAGCACCCAACTTGTCAGCAGCAGGTCGAAGTGCCGGGCCACCAGCGCTCCCGCGTGCAGGCCCACAACCACCAGGGCGACGCGCAGCGCCCGCGCCTGCTGTGCCCACCGAAGTAGAACATAAAGCGCCACCGTGAGAACCACGAAGTCCACGGCGGTTTGCCAGCGCACCAGGATGAGAGGAATCATGCGTACTTACAATATCTCCCGATACGCCGCGAACTACAATGGAGGTCGCCATGCAGCCCTATCGTTATCACGTCTTCGTGTGCGATCAGCAGAAGCCGGAAGGCCTGCCGTGCTGCGCCGCACGGGGATCGCACAAGCTGGTGGACGCCTTGCGCGCCGAGGTCGCCGCCCAGGGACTTGGGGACCAGGTGCAGATTACGCCGTGCGGCTCGCTCGGCCTTTGCGAGCGCGGTCCCAACATGGTTGTGTATCCGGAAGGCGTCTGGTATTCGGGCATGTCCGCTGCCGATGTGCCCGAGTTGGTGCGCAGCCACTTTCGCGACGGGCGTCCGCTCGAACGCCTGGTCAACCTGGACGCGCAGGCGTTGCGGGCGGAGATCGCCTCCAACCGCAGCAAGATGCAAGCCGCGCTGAAAGCCAAAGATGCCGCCGGCGCGATTCCGGACGATCTGGCCCAGACCATTCGCGGCTTTCAGGACAGCCGCGCCATTTTGACCGCCATCGAGCTGGATGCATTCAACGCCGTGGCGGACGGAGCGTCCGCCGAGAAAGCCGCGGCCGCCATGCATACCGACCCGCGCGCCACGGGCATGCTGTTGAATGCCCTGGTAGCCGTGGGCCTGCTTTCGAAACATGATGGCATTTTCCGCAACACACCGGTGAGCGCCCGCTATTTCGTGGCCGGCTCGCCGGACGACGCACGCGCCGCAACCATGCACCTCGCCAACCTCTGGCGGCGATGGTCCACGTTGACGGATTGCGTGCGCGAAGGCACGGCGGTGGTCCGCCGCGAACTGCGGGAACCGGACGACCGCTGGACCCAGCCCTTCATCGCCGCCATGCACCGCAACGCCCGCGACCGCGCGCCCCTGGTGGTCCAGGCCGTGGGCGCCTCCGGCGTGCGCCGCATGCTGGACGTGGGAGGCGGATCGGGCGCCTACTCCATCGCCTTCGCGCAGGCCGGCCAGGACCTGCACGCCGAGGTGTTGGACCGCCCGGAGGTGCTGGAGATCGCGCGAGGCCACATCCAGCGCGCGGGACTGGCCGGCCGCGTCACTACTCGCGCGGGCGACCTGCGCACGGACGATTTCGGCACGGGCTTCGACCTGGTCCTAGTCTCCGCGATCTGCCATATGCTGGGTCCCGAAGAGAACCGCGACCTGCTGCGGCGCTGCGCCCGCGCGTTGGCTCCCAAAGGCCGCATCGCAATCCAGGACTTCATCCTGGAAGAAGACAAAACCGCTCCACGGATGGCCGCCCTGTTTTCGCTCAACATGCTGGTCGGCACCGAGCAGGGCGCCAGTTACAACGAGGCGGAATACAGCGCCTGGCTCGACGCGGCGGGTTTCGGCGACGTCGGCCACATCCGGTTGCCAGGCCCCAGCGGCCTCATGGTGGGGCGCATCCGGTAACCTCGGCGGCGCTGGCGTCGCCTTACTGTAGAGCCCGCCAGGCTGCTACCGCCACGGCAACCGCAACTGCAAATCATGAAAGCTATCGCTATCCTGTTCGCCATTCTGCTTGTCACGCTCCCACTCTGTGCCCAGACTGCCACACTCCGCGGCCAAGTCATGGATGCGACCGGGGCGGTGGTGCCCGGCGCCCGCGTCGCGCTCAAAGGACCGTCTGGAGCCGTGCTGACCGCCACCTCCGGCAGCGATGGATCGTACGCCTTTACCGGCTTGGCGCCCGGGAGTTACACGGTGCGCGTGTCCGCCCCGGAACTCACGCAGGCGCAGCCCGTGAAGGTCATGCTCGCGGCGGGCGCGCGCCTTTTGAACCTGCGGATGCAAGTCGCCGCGGTGCGGCAACAAGTCACGGTTCAGGAAAACGCCGGGCCCAGCCTCTCCACTGAACCCTCCAGCAACTCCAGTGCGTTGGTCCTGCGCGGCCCGGACCTGGACGCCCTGTCGGACGATCCCGACGATTTGCAGACGGATTTGCAGGCCCTCGCGGGACCCTCCGCGGGTCCGGGGGGCGGAGAGATATTCATTGATGGATTCAGCGGCGGCGATCTCCCCTCCAAAGATTCCATCCGTGAAGTGCGCATCAACCAGAATCCGTTCTCGCCGGAGTTCGACAAGCTGGGCTACGGCCGCATCCAGATTTTCACCAAGCCCGGCACCGATCAGTTGCATGGCCGCGCCTTCTTCAACTTTGGAGACGGCGTCTTCAACTCCCGCAACCCGTACGCGCAGCAGAAAGCGCCGTTCCAGCTCAAGGAATACGGCGGCTCGCTCAGCGGATCGCTGACCAAACGGTTATCCTTCTTCGTGCACGGCGACCGCCGCGAAATCGATAACGGCTCCGTGATTAATGCCGTCACGCTCGATCCCACGACTTACGCCATCACCCCCTACACCGGCGTGCTGCTGGCCCCCCAGCGGCGATTTCACATCAGCCCGCGCGCGGATTATCAACTGAGCAAGAACCACACGCTGATGTTCCGTTACGCTTTCACCCGGAACGATGTTCAGGACGAGGGCATCGGCGACTTCAATCTCCCGTCGCGCGGATATTTCACGCTGCACCAGAGCAACACGGTGCAGGCGACGGACACCGCGGTCATCGGCCCGACGACTATCAACGAAACCCGCTTCCAGTACTTTCAGGCGGTGAATAATCAAATCTCCAACAGCTCCGATCCCGCGCTGCTGGTGCTGGGTTCCTTCAATGGCGGCGGCGCGCAATCGGGCCGCAGTCTCGAAAGCGAGAGTCATTACGAGTTACAAAACTACACATCCATGATCAAGGGAGCGCACACCTTGAAGTTCGGTGTACGCATGCGCGGCGAGACAATCGGGGACACATCGCCGCAGAACTTCGGCGGCACGTTCACCTTCGGCGGTGGTGTGGCGCCGGAGCTGGATGCCAATAACCAGGAGGTGCTGGACGCCACGGGCCAGCCGGTGCTGGTGCCCATCACTTCCATCCAACAGTATCAGCGGACGCTGCTCGGCTTGGCCGGCGGCGCCCCGACGCAATTCTCGATCGCGGCCGGCACGCCCTTCCTGGCGGTCAGCCAGTTCGATGTGGGGGCCTTCCTGGGCGACGATTGGCGAGTGCGGCCCAATGTTACCCTCAGCCTGGGTCTACGCTACGAAACTCAAACCAACATCCACGATTGGCGCGATTTCGCACCGCGCATCGGTTTCGCCTGGGCGCCCGGCGCCAACCACATTTCCTTGCACCCGAAGCTGGTGATCCGCGGTGGATTCGGTATATTCTATTCCCGCTTCGATATCTCCAATACATTGGACGCCGAGCGTTACAACGGAATTGTCCAGCAGCAATACATCATCAACAACCCGGCGTTCTTCCCCACCGTGCCCACCATCGCACAACTGCTGGCCATGCCGGGCATTCAGTCCTCGCAGGTGGTGCAGGAAGTCAGCTCCGGCTTGCGCGCGCCGTATATCATGCAGTCGGCCCTCACCGTGGAACACCAGGTAGTGAGCAATACGACGGTTTCAGTGACCTATACCAACTCCCACGGCCTGCACATGCTGCGTTCCGACGTGCTCACCGGCACAGCGCCGGCCTACCTGATGGAGTCCTCCGGACTCTACAACCAGAATCAGCTCATCACGAACGTAAATGCCAGGCCGAATCGCAACGTGTCGTTATTCGGGTATTACACGCTGAACTACGTCAGGAGCAACACCGACGGACTGGACACGTTCCCGGCGAACCCGCAAAGCATGGCCGGCGAATACGGTCCGGCCGACAACGACATTCGCCACCGCCTGTTCATCGGCGGCTCATTGAACACCCGGTGGAACGTGCGCCTGAGCCCGTTCATTGTGGTTCAATCCGGCGCGCCGTATAACATCACCGTCGGCCAGGACATCTACGGGGACACGTTGTTCAACGCAAGGCCGGGAATTCCTACGGATCTTACAAAGCCGGACCTCATCCTCACGAAGTACGGATGGCTCGATCCGAACCCGGTCCCCGGCGAAGCGACCCTCCCCCGCAATTTCGGGCGCGGTCCGGGCATGATTACGGTGAACATGCGGCTGGCCAAGACGTTCGGCTTCGGACCGGAGCGCGAAGGTTCCGGAGGCGCTTCGCATTCCGCCGGGCTTGGTCCGCGCGCCGGATTTCACAGCATTTTTGGAGACATCCCGACTGGCCGGCGCTACGACCTGACGGCCTCGATTTCCGCGCGCAACATCCTCAACCATGTGAACCAGGGGCCCATCATCGGCCAGATCACTTCACCGCTGTTCGGCCAATCGAACCAGATCGCGGGTGGCTACGGCGCCTGGGCGGAAAACGCCAATAACCGGCGCCTCGAACTGCAGATGCGTTTCACGTTTTAGGCGCCGGCCATCGCATTCAGGCAAAATGAAGCATGGGACGCCTTGTGCTGAGCCTGCTTCTGCTCTGCGGCGCCTCTCTGAATCTCGCCGGCCAGCAGCCCCAGTTGGACAATGCGCAGATTCAGGCGCTGATCCGCCAGGCCGCCGAGGCGGATCTCAAGAACGACAGGCTACAGCGCGATTACACCTACACCGAGCGCACCGAGGTGCGTCATCTGGACGGCCAGGGGCGGGTGAAATCGACCGATTCCAAGACTTACGAGGTGATGGAACTGTACGGCGAGCCGGTGCGCCGGCTGGTGGCCAAAAACGGCCAGCCGCTTTCCGGAAATGCGGCCCGCAAGGAGGATGCCCGGATTCAGAAGCTGATGGACAAGCGCTCGAAGGAGACCGGCAGCCAGCGCGAAAAACGTCAGGCAAAAGAGGAGAAGGAGCGGGAGGACGATCGCCAGTTCGTGCGCGAAGTGGCCGACGCCTACAATTTCCGCCTGGTGGGAATCGAACGGCCCGGCGGACGCGAGACCTACGTGATCGACGCCGAGCCACGCCCTGGATATCACGCACAGCGCCGCGAGGCGCGGATGCTGCCGAAGTTTCGCTTTCGCGTTTGGATCGACAAGCAGGATTCGGAGTGGCAAAAGTTGGATATCGAGTGCATCGACACCGTGTCGTTCGGGCTGGTGCTGGCGCGGCTCCACAAAGGCTCGCGCATCGTGATCGAACAGACACGGGTGAATAACGAGGTGTGGCTGCCGCGGCATGTGGCGCTGAAAGTGAGTGTGCG
>Ga0335078_10002656_pt1 | contig 26976 bp, 18 predicted proteins | sample Lox_Sample_32_FD_206711 | JGI IMG/M metagenome (GOLD analysis project Ga0335078, IMG submission 206711) | Soil microbial communities from Loxahatchee National Wildlife Refuge, Florida, United States - Lox_Sample_3.2 | ecosystem: Environmental > Terrestrial > Soil > Wetlands | place: USA... | reverse complement strand
CGAAGCGGTCGCGGTGCTTGATCAGCAGCCACTGATTGCCGGTGCGGGTCCTGACGAGGGTGAAGGAGCCTTTGAGCTTGGCGCCGCGCAGCAGGAAGCTGAGTTTTCCCGCCTTGAGCTCGGCGCGTACGCGCTTCTCGGCCGCGGCGCGATCGGCGAAGGCGTAATGCTGGCCCTCATCGGGCGAATACACGCCGCAGTCCCAGACGATCACGTTACCGGCGCCGTACTGCTTCGGCGGAATCACTCCCTCGAAGGAGGCGTAGTCGAACGGATGATCCTCGACCTCGACCGCCATGCGCTTGTCGTCGGGGTCCATGGAGGGACCCTTGGGTACCGCCCAGGACTTGAGCACCCCATCGAGCTCGAGGCGGAAGTCGTAGTGGAGCTGGCGGGCGGCGTGCTTCTGGACTACGAACAGCAGGGGTCCGCCGCGCTCTGCCGCGAGCTTCGCGGGCGGCTCGGGCGTACGCGTGAAGGTGCGCTTGGCGGCGTAACGTTCGAGGGCGCGCTTGGGCACTCGCAGATGTTACCCCAGCGCCTCGCTCCAGGCGGCGAGCCGCGCCAGCGCCTCGCCGAGCACCTCGGCGTCCTTGCGGCCGCTCCTCGCCGGGACGTGCAGGGAGTGATCCGCGTCCTCGATGAGACTCAGCGTGGCGCGCGGACCGAGCCGCGCGATGACCGCCTCGAGGAGCGCTCGCTCGGCGAGCGCATCGCGTGTGCCGCTCAGGAACAGCATCGGGATCGAGACCTTGAGGAGATGCTCGGCGCGCTTCTCGCCCGGCTCTCCCGCCGGGTGCAGCGGGAAACCGAGAAATGCGAGTCCGCGCACTCCGGGCAGCGGCTCGAGTGCCTGCGCCTGGGAGGTCATGCGCCCGCCGAAGGAGCGCCCGCCGGCAATCAGCCTGAGTCCCGGGGCGAGCCGTGCCGCCGCGGCGACGGCCGCGCGCACCGTCGCGTGACAGAGTGGCGGCGGATCCGGGCGCCGTGAGCCGCGCTCCATGTAGGGGAACTGGTAGCGCAGTGTCGCGATCCTCAAGCCCGCGAGGCCCGTGGCGACCGCGCGCATCGAGGCGTGCTCCATGCCGGCGCCGGCGCTGTGCGCGAGCACGCAGCAGGCGCGCGCGGCTTCGGGCAGCAGCAGCCGCGCCGAAACCGTGAGCCCGTCGTGCACCGCGAGACTGACGAGCTCGCCGGGCGCGGCGCCGGCGCCGCTCATGTCAGTTCACGGCGGCGACCCAGGCCGCGAACGGCGGGAGCGTCAGCGGCCGGTCGACGGCCGTCGCCGCGACCGGGCCCTGGCTTTCGAGCAGGGTCTTCAACTGCGTCCCGTGCACGCCGGCGGCTGCGAGGCGCAGCGAGATCGTTTGCGGCTCGCCCGACATGTTGAGCGCCACGAGGAGCGTCTCGCCTCCCGGGGCGATGCGCGCGTAAGTCAGCACGTGCGTGTTGCTGCGCTCGAGCATCACGGTTCGTCCGTCGCGCAGCGCCGGGCTGGTGCGTCGCAGGGCGATCAGCTGCCGGTGCCAGTTGAGGAGCGAGCCCGGATCCGCCGCCTCGGTCTTCGCGTTGACGGTGGTGTAGTTGCCCGTCACCGGGAGCCAGGTATGCGCATTCGTGCTGAAGCTCGCCTGCGCCTCATCGCCGCTCCACTGCATCGGCGTGCGCTCGCCGTCGCGGCCCTTCTCCTTCGGCCATCCCGTGATGCCGATCGGATCGCGTACATCCTCGACCCGCGCAGGCGTCGCGGTCGTCTGGCCGATTTCCTCGCCCTGGTAAAGGAGCGCCGCGGCGCGCGAGGTGAGCAGCAGCGTCGCCACGATCCGGGCGATCGCCGCATCGTGCACGCCATCGCCGTAGCGGTTCCAGCTGCGGACATTGTCGTGGTTGTCGAACACCAGGAGCGGCGGCGAACCGTGCAGCTGCGATTCCGCCTCGCTCAGGAGGCGGCGCAGGAGCGGTGCGTCGAGGCGGTTGCCCAAGCCGATCAGCGTATCCATCGGCAGCTGCAGCTCATCCTGGCGCGCCCCCCCGTACCAGGGATAGAGCTCCGCGGTGCGCGCCACATAAGTCTCGCCGATCAGCACGCGCTCGCCCGGGTAAGCGTTGATCATGGCGCGCATGCGGCGGATGACCTCGTGGTTCTCCGGGAGGTTATCGGTGTAGACCGTGCTGACGTTCGGGTCACCCTGCGCGTTGACGCCTCCGAGGTAGGGCTCATCGCGCAGCTTCGCGTCCTCGATGAGCGAGGTGATGGCATCGAGGCGAAAGCCGGCCACGCCCCGGTCAAGCCAGAAGCGCATGGCGGCGAACATCGCCTCCGCGACCCTGGGGTTGCGCCAGTTGAGATCCGGCTGTTGCCGGTAGAACCGGTGGTAGTAGAACTGGCCGACGGCCGGCACGAACTGCCATGCCGAGCCGCCGAACACGCTCACCCAGTTGTTGGGAGGGAGCGGCTTGCCGTCGCTCCCCGGGCGGCCGTCGTTCCACACGTAGAAGTCGTGACGCGGCGAGCTGCGCGAGCCGGCGGCGTCGAGGAACCACGGGTGCTGGTCGGAGGTGTGGTTCAGCACCATGTCGAGGATCACGCGGATATGGTGGCGGTTGGCCTCAGCGAGCAGACGGTCGAAGTCAGCAAGGGTGCCGTACTGCGGATCCACCGCCTGGTAGTCCGAGATGTCGTAGCCGAAGTCCACCTGCGGCGAGGGATACATGGGCGCGATCCAGATGGCATCGACGCCGAGTGACTCGAGGTAGTCGAGCCGCTGCGCGATGCCGTTGAGATCGCCGATGCCATCGCCGTTCGAGTCCTGGAAGCTGCGCGGGTAGATCTCGTAGATCACCGCGTGGCGCCACCAGGGGTCTGGGGGCGCGGCGGCGGCCGGCGGTATGCCGGCCAGGCAGACGAGGACTAAGACACCGGCAGAGGCGAAGGCGCGCAGCCCGCGCGCGATGACCGTTGACCACTCATCGAGCCTGTGCATAAATCGCCGCGCCTCCGCGTGGGGGAAATGAGCCCGCGCATAGTACGCGCAAATGCCGCACACGAAACCGGTTCTCTCGTTCTGGCAGATCTGGAACATGTGCTTCGGCTTCCTCGGCCTGCAGTTCGGCTTTGCGCTGCAGAACGCCAACGTGAGCCGCATCTTCCAGTCGCTCGGCGCCGGGCTCGAGCAGGTGCCGCTGCTGTGGATCGCGGCGCCGTGCAGCGGGCTGCTGGTGCAGCCGCTGGTCGGCTACTTCTCCGACCGCACCTGGACGCGGCTCGGCCGGCGCCGGCCGTACTTTCTCGCCGGCGCGCTGCTCGCGGCCACGGCGCTGGTCCTGATGCCGCGCTCACCGAGCCTGTGGGTGGCGGCGGCGCTGCTCTGGCTGCTCGATGGCGCGATCAACATCTCGATGGAGCCGTTTCGCGCCTTCGTGGGCGATCAGCTGAGCCCCGGGCAGCGCCCCGCCGGTTATTCCATGCAGAGCTTCTTCATCGGGGCGGGCGCGGTGGTCGCGAGCCTCCTGCCGTGGCTGCTGGAGCTCGGCGGCGTCCGCAATTTCGTCGCCGGCGGCGCTGGGAGCGCGGTGGCGGATACCGTGCGCTATGCCTTCGACATCGGCGCTGCGGTGCTGGTGCTGGCGGTCGGCTGGACCACGCTGCGCTCGCGCGAGTATCCGCCGCACGAACTGCTCGCCTTCGACGACGCTCTGCCGGCCGGCGCGGTCCGCGCGGCAGAGCAGCCGCGCGAGCGGCGCGGAGTGCTGGCGACGATCCTGGCCGACCTGGCGGCAATGCCGCTCGCCATGTGGCGGCTCGCTCCGGTGCAGTTCTTCTCCTGGCTGGCGCTGTTCTCGATGTGGATCTACACGACTCCCGCGGTCGCGCAGGTGCACTTCGGCGCCACCGATCCGCATTCCGAGGTGTTCAACCACGCCGCCAACTGGGTCAGCGTGCTGTTTGGAGCCTATAACGGCTTCGCGGCGCTCGCCGCCGCCATCATTCCTGCGATGGTGAAGCGCCTCGGGCTGCGCCTCACGCACCTCGTGAACGTGTGGCTCGGGGGAGGGGCGCTGCTGTCGTTCCTCGTCATCCGTGATCCGCACTGGCTGCTCGCCAGTATGGTCGGCATGGGTTTCGCCTGGGCCTCGGTGCTCTCGCTCCCCTACGCGCTGCTCTCCGACAGCGTGCCGGCGCGGAAGATGGGCTTCTATATGGGCGTCTTCAACGCCTTCATCGTGATTCCACAGATGGTGGCGGCGAGCGTGCTCGGCTTTCTGCTGCGGACGCTGTTTGGCGGCGCGCCGATCTACGCGCTCGCACTGGGAGGCGCGAGCTTCCTGCTGGCGGGGTTGCTGGCTCTGCGGGTTCCGCAGCCGGACCCGCGCAGCTGAGCGGTCACTTGCGCGAGGTCGCGGCGCGCGGATAGTGGCGCGGAGCCGGAGTCGGGCTCGCGCCGCAGGAGCGGCGTACCACGAGCCGGGTCGGCAGCATCCGGCCCTCCACGGGCTCGGCGCGGATCTGCCGCAGCAGCGTATCCACCAGCACCTGGCCCGCGAGGCGCGTGTTCTGTGCGATGGTGGTGAGCGGCGGACTCGCGAGCTCGGCCGCCGGTATGTCATCGAAGCCGACGACCGCGACGGCCGAGGGCACCTCGATCCCGTGGTCCTGCAGCGCATGCATCGCGCCGAGCGCGATCAGATCGCTCGCGCCCACCACCGCATCGAAGGCGGCGCCGCGCCCCAGCAGCTCGACGGTCGCCGCGTAGCCGGCTTCCTCGGTGGTGATCGCATCCGCCTGCAGCGCGGGACTCGCCGCGAGGCCCGCATCCTGCAGCGCACGCACGAAGCCGCGGTAGCGGTCGAGAAATTCCGGGCATCCACGCGAGGCACCGCCGATGAAAGCGAGGCGCCGCCGGCCGTGCGCGATCAGGTGCCGCGCGGCCTCGTAGCCGCCCTGGGAATTATCCGAGCCGATCGACAGACCGGGCTGTCCGGGCTGCACCGCGCCCCAGCGCACGAAGTGGGTTCCCTGCCCCATGAGACGCTCGAGACGCGCGCGGTATGCGAGGTAGTCGCCGTAGCCGAGGAGGATCAGGCCGTCGGCCTTGTGGGTGTCCTCGTACTCCTCGTGCCAGTCGCCCGCCTGCTGCTGAAACGAGACCAGCAGGTCGTAGCCGCGCTGCGCGCAGGCGCGCGTGATCGAGCCGAGCATCGAGACGAAGAACGGGTTGATCGCCGAGTCGTCGGAGGTGGGGTCCTCGAAGATGAGCAGCGCGAGAGTGTTGGAGCGCTGGAAGCGCAGGTTGGAGGCGTTCTTGTCGACCTTGTAGTTGAGCTGCTGCGCGACTTCCAGCACCCGCTTGCGGGTCTCTTCGCTGACCCGCGGGCTGCCGCGCAGCGCGCGTGACACCGTCGGCTGGGACACCCCGGCCTGATACGCAATGTCAAATGACGTGGCCTTGCCCGGCGCACGTCCATGAGCCCTGTCGCTGCTCAACTGGTCCCCCCCGCCCCAGAGTATAGGCGCAAAGAAATCGGGCGGCGAACTCGCGCGTGAATACGTATGCGGCGCGCTGCGCCGCCCGGCATGCGCCGATAATCGCGCCCAATGAGCGCAACCCGAGCCCCGATCCCGCCCGTATCATGCGAAGCCTGCGCCCGGCCGCTCTGGGCGGCGCGCCTGGCGGCGTTGCTGTTGCTGGCAGGGTGTGGGGGCGGCGGCGGCTCCGGCGGTGGCGGTGGAGCCGGTGCGGGGGGCAACAGCATCATGCTGAGCCGCGCCCAGGCGGTCTGGCTCGATGCGACCACACTCGTGTGGCCGGGCGCGGATACGGCACACAGCTACAAGCTCTATTACTCCTCGGGCGGCTCCCTCGCTGCGGGCGTGAGCGACATCAGCGGCAGCGACAATCCAGGCGGCGTGGCGCTCGCCACCGGCACGCTGACGGCCGCGCAGCAGAGCGCTTACCCGCAGTACGTCGGCGCGCTCGCACTGCTGGTGCCGGCGGCGACCGCGGCGCAGGCCGCCGCGCTGCTGCCCGATGAGCTGGCGGTCGTGCAGTACTCCGGATCCACGCCGACCAACGGCACGCAGGTGCAGATCGGCCCGGTGCTCGACAGCCTCTACGGCGCGAGCGCAGCCGCGCTGCCGCTCGGGCTGTCATTCGATGCGACCACCGATGCACCGACGTTCCGCCTGTGGGCGCCGACCGCGAGCGGCGTGCAGCTGAACGTGTATGCGAGCGCCGCCGCGCAGACGCCGGTCTCGGTGGACATGACGCAGGACGCCGCGAGCGGCGTCTGGGGTTACACCGCCGCGGACGCGTCCTGGACCAACAGCGCGTATTACACCTACTCAGTGCGCGTGTTCAGCCGCGCGGCGCCCTCCGGTCTCGGCTATGGCGCGGTGGTGACCAACACCGTGAGCGATCCCTACGCAGTCACGCTCAACGGCGACGGTACGCGCGCGATGGTCGTCAACCTCGCGGATGCAGCGGCGACGCCCGCGGGCTGGCCGGGCGCACTGCCCGCCACGAGCGCCGCGCCGACCGACAGCGTCGTCTACGAGCTGCACGTGCGCGACTTCTCCGTCAACGATCCGACCGTGCCCGCGGCGCATCAGGGGAAATTCCTCGCCTTCACCGACCTCTCCGCCAACGGCATGCGGCACCTGGCGGCGCTGGCGGGCGCGGGTTTGACGCATGTGCACCTGCTGCCGGCCACCGATTTCTCCTCGGTCGATGCCCTCGGCTGCGTGAACCCGGCCATTCCGGCGAGCACCGGCAACGGCACCGCGGCTGAGCTCGCGGTGATCGCCGCCCAGGGGAGCGACTGCTACAACTGGGGCTACGATCCGTTCCACTACGGCGCGCCGCAGGCGAGCTACGCCTCGGATCCGGCGAACGGCCTCACCCGGGTGCTCGAGTTCCGGCAGATGGTGCAGGCGCTGCACCGTACCGGGCTGCGTCTGGTGCTCGATGTGGTCTACAACCACACGAGCGCGAGCGGCCAGAATCCGCACTCGGTTCTCGATCAGATCGTTCCCGGCTACTACCACCGGCTGGATGCGAACGGTGCCGTCGAGAGTTATTCGTGCTGTGCCGACACGGCAACCGAGCGAACGATGATGGCCCGGCTCATGGTTGACACGCTGGTGCGCTGGGCGGATCAGTACAAGGTCGACGGCTTCCGCTTCGACACCATGGGGCTGATACCGAAGGCCGCCATGACCCGGGCGCTGAACGCGGTCAACGCCGTGGCGGCCGCGGACGGCCGCGGCTACACCTACTTCTACGGCGAGGGTTGGACGCCGAACAGTGCGGTAGCGGCGGTGATCACGCCCGCGACGCAGGCCGAGATGGCGGGCACCGGCATCGGCACCTTCAACGACCGGCTGCGCGACGCGGTGCGCGGCGGCAGTCCGTTCGATAGCGGCGCGGCGCTCACGGCCAATCAGGGGTTCATCAACGGCCTGTGCTACGACCCGAACTCCGCCGCCACAGCCGACTGTAGCGGCGACGCCGCCGATGCGCTCTTCATTCTGCAGAATCGCATCAGCGTCGGCCTGGCCGGTAATCTCGCAAGCTTTCCGCTGCGCACTGGCGTCACCGGCGCCCAGGTCGACTATTTCGGCAGTCCCACCGGCTATACCCGGCAACCGCAGGAGAACCTGGTCTACGCGGCCTGCCACGACAACGAGACACTGTTCGACATCAGCGAGTACAAGCACGCCGCCCACGTCAGCATTGCCGATACGGGCCGCGCCCAGGTGGTCGGCCTGTCGTTGGTGCTGCTCGCCCAGGGCGTGGCCTTCGTGCACGGCGCCGACGACCTGCTGCGATCGAAGTCCGGCGACAGCAACAGCTACGACTCCGGTGACTATTTCAACCGCATCTACTGGGACGGCTCGGCCAACAACTGGAGCGTCGGGCTGCCGCCGCAAAACACCGGCAACAATGCGGCGAACGCCGCGACCCTGGGGCCGCTGCTGACCTCGAGGCCGGTGCCCGATACCGCTACGATCGAGGCGGTTGCCACGCGCTTCCAGGAGTTCCTGGCGATCCGCCGCGCGACCGACCTGTTCCGCCTCGCGAGCGCCACCGACATCAACAGCTGCATCAGCTTCCCCGACCAGGGCCGCCAGGTGCACGGCCTGATCGTCGAGCAGATCCTGGGAGTCGGCTGTGTCGGCGCGACCGGCTCCGGCTACGACGCGGTAGTGGTGCTGTACAACGCGAGCAGCAACGCGCAAGCATTCTCACTGGCGCGCTTCGCCGGCCTCGCGCGTGGCACGGGCAGCGGGCAGGTGTCGCTGCACCCGCTGCAGCAGGCGGGCTCCGACGCGGCGCTGCTCGCCGGCTGGAACTTCACCTCGAGCGCGTCTGCGGGTACTTTCACCGTACCGGCACGCACCACCGCGGTGTTCGTGCGCTATCACTAACCGGTTGCCGGCAAGGCGGCGCCGGCAGGAGGCTCTTCATGAGACGTCAGTGGTTCGCCGCCACTCGCTGGGGCTACCGGCCCGTCGCGTGGCCCGGGTACCTGATCTGCGTCGTCGCCGTGGCCTTCGCGTGGACGACCTTCCGCGCCATCGACCGGCATTCACACTCGGTGAGCGACACGCTCTACGGGCTGTTCCCCTACTGGGTGCCGGCGCTGTTGCTGCTGGAACGGATCGCGGCGCGCTCGAGCGGCGGGCGTTAAGCGCCGCGACCGCGGATCGCTCAGGCGACAGGCGCGGCGATCAGGCCCGTCCAGCGCGGCAGCAGCTCGAGGCTGGCGTCACCGAGCCGCTCGAGCACGCGCCACGAGCGCGCCAGCTCCGCGGGCACCGCCTGCGCGGCGGCGCCGAAATTGAACAGGCACAGCAACCGCTCGCCGCCCGCGCGCCGCTCGAAGGCGAGCAGCGGCTCCGGCAGATCGAGGAAATGCAGCGTGCCTTCGCGCAGCGCCGCATGCCGGCGGCGGAACTCGAGCAGGTGGCGTGTGAGGTTGAGAGTCGAGTGGGTGTCGCGCTGCTGCCGGTCCACCGCCAGCTCCGCGTGGCCGCCGCCGAGCGGCAGCCAGGGCTTGCCGGTCGTGAAGCCGGCCTGCGGCGCGGCGGCGACCCAGGGCATCGGCGTGCGCGCCCCGTCGCGTCCGAGTGTCAGCGGCCAGTTGGCGATCGCCTCCGGGTCGCGCAGGTCCTCGAAACCGACCTGGGCCTGCGGCAATCCCAATTCTTCCCCCTGGTAGAGGAACACGTTTCCCCGCAACGTGAGCAGCAGCAGCATGGCGAAGCGCGCATACGCCGCGCGCTCCTCGGGCGCTGCCCAGCGCGACACCGCACGTGGCGCGTCGTGGTTGGAGAACGCCCAGCTCGGCCAGCCGGTGCCGGGTGTCTGCGGCCAGTCGCCCATGGCGCGCCGTACCAGCGCGGGGCTCAGCCGGTCGGCGTAGAGGAAATTGAAGCCGTAGGCGGTGTGCAGCCGCTGCGTCCCCTGCGTGTAAGCCGGCAGGTCCGCCTCGGCGCCCTCACCGCCGATCTCGGCCACCGTGAAACGCCCGCCGTATTCCTCGACGAGCGCGCGGATGCGCTCGAGGAACGGGATCATTTCCGGCTGCGAGCGGTTGTGGAGCGACTGCTGGAAGTCCACGGAGCGCCCCGGCGGCCGCGCGCCGCGCGGCGCCGGCGGATTGTCGCGCAGCTGGCGGTCGTGCATGGCGTGGTTGATGGCATCGAGGCGGAAGCCGTCCACGCCGCGGTCGAGCCAGAAGCGCATCACCTCGAACAGCGCGCGCTGGACTTCGGGGTTGTGTACGTTGAGATCGGGCTGCTCGCGCAGGAAGTTGTGCATGAAGTACTGGCGGCGGCGGGCGTCCCAGGTCCACGCCGAGCCGCCGAACAGCGACTGCCAGTTGTTGGGCGGCGTGCCGTCGGCGCGCGCGTCCGACCACACGTACCAGTCGCTGCGCGGGTTGTCGCGGCTCGCGCGGCTCTCGCGGAACCAGGGGTGCTGGTCGGAGGTGTGCGACAGCACCTGATCGATGACGACGCGCAGGCCGAGCTCGTGCGCCCTGGCGAGCAGCCGGTCGAAATCCGCGAGCGTGCCGAAGATCGGATCGACGTCGCAGTAGTTGCTGATGTCGTAGCCGAAATCCTTCATCGGCGAGGTGAAGAAGGGCGATAGCCAGATCGCCTCCACGCCGAGCGAGGCCACGTAGTCGAGGTGCGCGGTGATCCCCGGAAGATCGCCGATGCCGTCGCCATTGGCGTCGGCGAAACTGCGCGGGTAGATGTGATAGATCACCGCACCACGCCACCAGGGCGCTCGCTGCGGATCCTCGCGGAGCGCGCGCTCGGTGCTCAAGAGCCGCCGTCCGCTTCGCACACCAGGTAGCCGAGCCCGGCGACCTGCACCCGGTAGCTCCCCGGGGCGGAGCTGGCCGCGGCGCACTCGCCGTGCAGCGGGCGGAAACGGGATGAGCGGGCATCGACGCGGACCAGCGCGTCGATCGGCTGCAGCGAAGTGTTGAAGGCCAGCACGATCTCGTGGCCATCGCCCGGGTCGAAGCGCGACACCGCGAACAGCCCCGGCTTGTCGGCAGCGGCGCGCGTCTGCTGCCGGCCATCGAGGAGTGCCGGATGTGTGAGGCGCAGGTGCGCGAGCTCGCTGATGGCGAGGTACAGCGGGTGCGTCGTGTCGTAGTGATCCACGGAGCCGGTGGTGGCGCTGCCGAGCCGTGCTTCGTGCGCGTACTTCCCGACCCGGGTCGCGAACATATCCTGCCGCGAGCTCGAGTCGCCGTCATCGCCGACGAAGCCCTGCTCGTCGCCGTAGTAGAGCGCCGGCACGCCGCGCAGCGTCAGGAGCATCGCGTTGGCGAGCAGCACGCGCCGCAGCTGCTCCTCGACCGCCACCTCGGGCCGGCTGTGACGCACGAAATAGCCGAAGCGGCCCGCGTCGTGGTTGCTGATGAAGGTCGGCAGCTGGCGCGCCGTGGCGGCGCCGTCCACGTACAGCGCATCGTCGTCGAACACGCGCGCGAGCTTCGCGGTCCCGGCATCGCCCGCAACCGTATCGTGCACGGCCGCGGCGAAGGCAAAATCGAGCACCGCCGGGATACCGTCCTCGCGCACGTGCCGGGCGAGGAGCGCGGTGTCGGTGGCGCCGGTCGCGACCTCGCCGAACAGGTGGAAATGCTTGATACCGGCCGCGGCGGCGCGGGCCAGCATCGCCGGAACCCACGCCCGCCAGAATTCCGGCTCGACGTGTTGTTCGGTATCGATGCGAAAGCCATCGATATGGTACTGCTCGATCCAGTAGCCGTAGATCTCGATCATGCCGCGCCGTACGCGCGGATGCTCCGTCATCACGTCGTCGAGTCCGAAGAAATCACCCAGCAGCTTGCTCTCGCCGGCGAAGGTGGAATCGCCGCGGTTGTGGTAGTAGATCGGGTCGTTGAGCCAGTCGGGGACCTTGCGGTGCTCCTCCCCCGGCGGCAGATACGGCGTGTACGCGTAATCGGGTCGCGTCAGGTGCGCGAAATTCGCCTCCGTCTGGTACCCGGCCTCGAGCCCGAGGAAGCCGTCGTTGATCGGCGCGCCGTCGACGCCGCCGCGGCGCGTGTACGGGTAGTCGGCCTCGCTCCGGTAGGGGCAGGGTGCGACCGGGCACTCGCGGTAGCGGATCACGTCCGCCGTATGATTGATGACGATGTCGAGGTAGACCTTCATGCCGCGCGCATGCGCGGCGCTCACCAGCGCATGCAGATCGTCGTCGCTGCCGAAATGCGGGTCGACGTGCAGAAAATCGGTGATCCAGTAGCCGTGGTAGCCCGCGCTCTCGTGCCCGGGAGGTCCCTGCACCGGCTTATTGACGAACACCGGCGCGAGCCACAGTGCCGTCGCCCCGAGTCCCTGGATGTAGGCGAGCCGTTGGGTCAGCCCGCGGAGCGACCCACCGTGGTAGAACCTGGCATCCGTCGGGTCGTTGCCGGTCACCAGCCGGTCGCCGCCGTGCACCGGGTCGGCGCTGGACTTCGCGAAGCGGTCAGGCAACAGGAAATAGATGATCTCCTGCTCCGGCAGGCGCTCGAGATAGGAGGGGGCGGCTGCTGCGGCCGTCCGCGCGCCGCCCAGCAGCAGCGCCGCGGCCAGCGCCCACGCACCGGGTGCGCGCGCGGGGGCGCACAGACGCCGTGCCACATTGGGCGAGGCGTTCGGTCGCATCAGGACAAATTCCCCCGCTGAAACGCACGCACCTTGAGCGGTGCTCTAGTTGGTTGCCGCAAGGACAATAAACGAGGCGCGCGCGAGCGGCCGCATGAATACGTATGCGGGACAATCGCGGCGCGCGGCCGCCGCGCTCAGTTCGCGGCCGGTGGCGCCTGCGCGAGCGCGCGGCACTCGCGGGCGAGCTGCGAGCCGAGCCCCTCGCTCGCGAGCCGCGCATCGCCCCACGGCCCGGCGGCGCGCGAGACGTGGCGGATGTCGGGCGCATACCAGTCGTAGCGCAGCGACTTGAGCTCGCGTCCCGCCGCATCCACCAGCCGGACACTGAATGCCGCGCCGCCCAGGAAGCGGGTTCGCAGGCGATCGAGGGCCGGGTTGTCCATGAGCTGCCTGTCGGTCGGATGCGTCGGGCGCGCATCGAGCAGGGTGATCTCCACCTGGGCAGTCCCGCCGCATCGGGCGCCGCTCAGCGCCATGCCGACCCGCTCGCGGATCATCTGCTGCAGCACCGCGGCCTCCGCAGGGCCATAGGTGCTGTCGATCTGTGCCTGCATCGCGGGCGAGAGCAGCACGCTCGGTGTCAGTGAGGGGCTCTGGCCACAGACGACGCCTGCAAGAGACAGCAATCCCGCGGCTACGAGGGTCCATCTCGCTCTGGTCATGTGGGCTCTCCGGTCATGAATACGTATGCGGAGGGGTTGGCGCGCTGCGCAGGGCGACTAAGATGGCAGCCAGATTGACCGAGATCAATCTGGGGAATCGTAAGCATTCTCGATAGGGGGATAAGGCCGTCGGTGACGTTGTGGCAATGCCACATGCCCGCACGTGCCCGGTGATTACACAGAGGGGGAAACGCCAGGTGAAGACGACTCAGAAGCCCCGCCCGATCAGTCTGTTCATCCGCTCCGCCATCCGCTCGCGCGGACTTGCCGCTGGCTCGAGGGCCGTCGGCTGCGCGCTGTTGCTGACGGCCGCCGCCGGCGCGGCGCGCGCCGCTGACCAGGGCCCCGCTCAGGACCAGGCCCAGTCCCAGGGGCAGGACCAGCAGCTCCAGGAAGTCGTGATCACCGGCATCCGCGCAGCTATCGAGAGTGCGATCGTCGCCAAGAAGAAGGCGGACGTCATCGAGGAGACAATCTCAGCCGAGGACATCGGTAAGCTCCCCGACACCACCATTGCGGAGTCGCTCGCACGCCTGCCGGGAGTGACCACGCAGCGCGACGCTCAGGGCAACGCTACCAGCATCAGCATCCGGGGCCTCGGCCCCGACTTCAACGGCTACCTGATGAACGGCCGCGAGCAGACCAGCACGCTCGACAGCCGCGCGGTGGACCTGAGCGTCTATCCGGCCGAGCTGATCTCCGGTGCGACGGTGTACAAGAGCGGCGATGCGGCGTTGATGACCGCGGGCCTCGCCGGCACGATCGACCAGCGCCTGGTCGACCCGCTGAGCTACGACAAGCTGGTCACCAAGGCCACCTACGAGTTCGACCGTTACAACGAGGGAGTCGCCGGCCAGCCGGTCGGTAAGGGCAAGCGCTACACCCTGAGCTTCGTCGACCAGTTCGCGGACCGCAAGATCGGGCTGGCGATCGGCTTCGTGCATACCGACCACGACAGCGCCTCGCTCAACGACAGCACCTGGGGCAATTCCAACTACGATGCGATCAGCCCGAGCGGCGTTGATCTCGGTCAGAACCAGTTCATCGGCGGGTTCAACTACGCCACCAACAACTACTCCGAGAAGCGCGACGGCGGCGCGGTGATCCTCAAGGTGAAGCCGAACGATTACTTCACCAGCGAGATCGATTACTACTACGCCAAGATCGATGTGAACCAGCACATCGCCGAAGCGCAGATGGGCATCGCCGACGGCTCGCCCGCCGTAACCACCATCACCAACGCGACGGTCTCGAACGGCATCATCGATTCGGGCACGATCGCGATGGCGCCGTACGCCGTCACCCCGAGCAACGCGACCAACGGCGGCAACCCGCTGATCGATCGCAGCGAGGTGATCTTCGATCAGGACACGATCGAGTCCTTCGGCTGGAACAACCGCTGGGAGCTCGCCGACGACTGGGGCGTGTCGCTCGACATCAACCACAACCGCGCGCAGCGGGTCGAGCGCGACAATGAGGCTTACGCCGGCATCCTCACGGCCGACAACCTGTCGTTCACGAACGGCGTCGCGGCCGTCAATGGCGGCACTCCGAATCTCACGCTGTCGACGCCTTATACCGATCCGACCCAGATCTTCGTCCACAGCATCGACGGCTGGAGCGGCGTCAGCTATCCGTCCGGGCCGTTCGCCGGCGATACCGTCCCGCAGGCGGGCTACAGCAAGGGACCGACCATCACCGACACGCTCTACGCGACGCGCCTCGATTTCGACCACGTGCTATCGGGAAATCTGTTCAGCAGGCTCGAGTTCGGACTCAACTTCACCAAGCGCTTCAAGCAGTACGTCACCGACGAAGGCCTGATCGTCTCGACGCAACCGGGTGGTTATGGAAACATTCCGCTCCCCGGCAACGCGTTCGTCGCCAACGACGTCGGCGGCACGGGCCTCGACCTGCTGTCGTTCAATCCGAGCGCGAACCTCTGGCCGGGCGCGGCCATCCTGCCGAAATACAACGCCGATATCCTCGCCAAGACCTGGACGGTGACCGAGAAGGTCACGACCGGGTACCTCAAGCTCGATATCAAGACCAACTGGTTCGGCATCCCGGTGCGCGGCAACGTGGGCGGCCAGTGGGTGCACACCGACCAGTCCTCGGACGGCTACGTAGCCAACGTCGGGGAAAACGTCCAGCTGGCCAATCCGGCCGTCACGCTGAGCGAGGCGGGCACGAGCTACGACGACTTCCTGCCGTCGCTCAACCTGACGGCAGACCTCGGCAACAGCAACCTGCTGCGCTTTGCAGTGTCCGAGCAGATCGCGCGCCCGGACATGACGCAGATGGCCAATACCCTGGCCCTCGCCCTCGACACGACCAGCGCCTCCAATCCCACTCCCCCCAACGTCACGACCTACAACACCCTGGTCGGCAATGCGGGCAACCCGGAGCTCAAGCCGTTCAAGGCGACGGACTTCGATCTGTCGTACGAGAAATATTTTGAGAGCAAGGCTTATCTCAGCGCCGCGGTGTTCTACAAGGACCTGGACACCTACATCACGCAGTTCACCAATTTCTGCGGCTACGACTTCACCAAGACCGCCGGGGCCCTGGGCATAGCGATACCCACCGGGCCGACTGGCGGCTGCGGCGGTGGGCCGCTCGGCACGTTCACCCAGCCGGTCAACGGTCACGGCGGCAACATTCGCGGCATCGAGCTCGCGGCTTCGCTCCCCTTCGGCATGCTGACCTCGTGGCTCGACGGCTTCGGCATCACGGGCAGCTACTCCTCGACGCTGAGCTCCGTGGTGGTGCCGAATACCATCGGGCTGGGGCCGGCGAACCAGGTAGGTCAACCTAACCAGGTCAACCTGACCATGGGGCTGCCGAACCTGTCGCACGTCAACGAGAAGGTGATCTTCTACTTCGAGAAGTGGGGCTTCAGCGCCTTCGTGGCCGACAACAAGCGCTCGGAGTACATCGGCAGCGTGGCCAACACCACGGTCGGCGGTTACCCGTCGCTCGTCTACATCATGCCGCAGACCTGGGTATCGGCGCAGGCGGGCTACGAGTTCCAGTCGGGCTGGCTCAAGGGCCTCGGCATCCGCTTCGAGGGCAATAACCTCAACAAGCCGAAGTACCAGACCCAGCAGGCTTTCGGCGGCCCGGTTGCCACGACGCAGACGGGCGCGAACTACGACCTGCGCTTCTTCTATAAGTTCGAACACTGATCGGCGACAACAGCCGTGCCGCCCCGCCGGGGCGGCACGGTTTTTTTTGGCGCCCGATACGCGCAAAATCGCCGCCAGGGCGGCGCCTGGCCTGGCAGCCGCCTGAGCGGAGGAATTCATGGCGGACGCGAAGTCCATGCGCATCGTGATCGTCGGCGGCGGCACGTCGGGGTGGATGACGGCCGCGGCCCTCGCCAAGGTGCTCAAGGGCCGCTATCCGATCACACTGATCGAGTCGGAGGAGATCGGCACGGTCGGCGTCGGCGAGGCGACCATCCCGCCGATCATCCTCTACAACGCCATGCTCGAGCTCGATGAGAACGAGTTCATGCGGGCGACCCAGGCGACCTTCAAGCTTGGCATCGAGTTCGTCAACTGGGCGCGGCTCGGCGATCGCTTCATCCACGGCTTCGGCGTGATCGGCCAGGACACCTGGACGGTCGACTTCCACCAGTACTGGCTGAAGCAATACCTGGCCGGCAAGGCGAAGGAACTCGACCATTATTCGATCAACACCATGGCCTGCCTGCTCGGCAGGTTCATGCGCCCGCGCGCCGACATGCCGAAGTCGCCGCTGTCGCAGATCGCCTATGCTTTCCACTTCGATGCCTCACTCTATGCGCGCTACCTGCGCGGCTACAGCGAGGCGCGCGGGGTGGAGCGCATCGAGGGCCGGATCGTCGAGGTGCAGCAGCGCGAGGCAGACGGGTACGTCAGCGCGGTCAAGCTCAATTCCGGCGCGACCATTCCCGGGGACCTGTTCATCGATTCCTCCGGGTTCCGGGGTCTGCTGATCGAGGGCGCGCTGCGCACCGGATTCGAGGACTGGACGCACTGGTTGCCCTGCGACCGGGCGATCGCGGTGCCGAGCCGCTCGACTCCCGACCTGCACCCTTATACGCGTTCGACGGCGCGCCAGGCCGGGTGGCAGTGGCGCATTCCGCTGCAGCACCGCGTCGGCAACGGCTACGTCTTCTCCAGCAAGTACCTGAGCGAGGACGAGGCGACCAGCGTGCTGCTCGGCAACCTCGACGGCGAGCCGCTCGCCACCCCGCGCACTCTGCGGTTCACGACCGGGCGGCGCAAGCTCGCCTGGAACCGCAATGTGGTGGCGGTGGGGCTCGCGAGCGGCTTTCTCGAGCCGCTCGAGTCGACCAGCATCCATCTGGTCCAGAAGTCGATCCAGTATCTGCTGGCATTCTTCCCTTCGGCGGGCTTCGACGCGGCAGACCGCGACAAATATAATGAGGTCATGCGCCAGGAGTACGAGTGGGTGCGCGACTTCATCATCCTGCATTACAAGGCGACCGAACGTACCGACACACCTTTCTGGAACTACACGCGCAGCATGGAAGTACCGAAGTTCCTGGAGCACCGCATGGAGCTGTTCCGTACACATGGGCGACTGTTCCGCGAAGGTAACGAGCTGTTCTCCAAGGTCAGCTGGCTGCAAGTCATGCACGGGCAGCGCATACGCGCACAGTCATACCATCCGCTGGCCGACCTGCTGAGCGAGCAGGAGATCGCGGAATACCTTGACGAGGTCGCCGGCGTCATCGAGGCATGCACCCGCGTCATGCCGTCCCACGCGCGCTTCATCGCCGATAACTGCGCCGCCGCGCCCATCCAGGCGCCGGCCGCGGCAGGCGGTGCCGCATGAGCTATCGGACGCTGACCCTGCTCGTCATTGCGAGTGCGTCATTGCTGGGCGCCTGTGCCGCGACACCAACGCGCAAGGCGATGCTCACCTACGAGAGCGTCCCGGACGGGGCGCAGATCTTCGAGGGTGACAAATTGCTCGGCACGGTCCCCGTGACCCGCACCTACGAGAGTGATGGCACCTCGGCCAGCATCACCACCCCGGATGTGCGGGCGGTGTGGCCGAGCGGCGCCCATACGAGCTACTTCACGGTACTGCCGGTCGGCTCCGACCGCGTCGCGACGCTCGAGCGGCCGGCGGACGCGCCCGGCCTGCAGCAGGATCTCGAGCACGGGAAGCAGGTCGCGGATGCCCGCAAGCGGGATGCCGAGCGCAGCCGCCAGTTCCAGCAGACCGACATCAACCGCGCCTCAGCGCGCTGCAAGCAGGAGCAGGCGCAGGGCACTCAGGGGCTCGCGGACGACTGCAAGTGAGGCGCGTCAGCGCGCCGCACGACGGCAGGTGAAGAAGCCGTTGAGCGTCAGCCGGCCCGCGCGTGGGTCGGCGCTGAGCCGCGCCGGCGCGGGGATATCCCCCGAGTGGAACAGGTCGCCGTTGTAGAACAGCATGCGATTCCACGCCGCGGGGATCTGCGCGAGGCGCTCGAAATGGCGGTTGCTGCCGGCGAGGTACCCGGCCTCGACGCCGTAGCGCGCACTGAACTCGGGGCCCTGCATGCGGCCCGCGTCCGCGATCATGCGCCCGGTCTCCTCCTCGCTGAGGAGCGAGCGGTAGAAGCTCGTGCCCCCGAGCCCGGGATCGCGAAACAGGTAGGCGACCATCGCCGCGAGTCGCAGGTCCCCGGGGACGGGACCCAGGCGGTCGCGGTGGCACTGCCACTGCACCGGGCGCAGCTGCTGCGGCGCCAGCGTCACGAGCGACAGGCGCACGGTCGTCGACAGCGTGCGGCGGCCGCCGAGGCGCCCGCGCACGTACTGCGCGAAGTAGTCGCTCACCAGGGTTGCCACGGCCGGCGGCGCATCGACGATCACCCCGGGGTAAGGAAAGCCCTGCGGGGCACCGAAGCTCTGCTGCGTGGCCCAGCCGATCAGGCCTTCGGGATGGGCGAGCGCCTCGTCGACGACGAAGCAATAGTCGTCCGCGGTGATCGGCACGGCGCTGACGCGCGCCGCGGGGTTGAAGAACTGACCGGCGCCGTTGAGCCAGCTGTCCATGGAGGCGAGTCTGGCCCGTCAGCGGCGGGATTTTCCAGTCCTTCAGGAGCTCAGCGCTTCACCGAGGCCGCGGTCTGGCCGAAGAGGATGCGGCGTTCCTCGTCCGACATCTTGCGGCTGTAGGACTGCGCGACGCCCTCGTAGGTCCGCAGCGTCGCGGGTCGCTCGCGCATCGACACGAACCAGCGCTTGAGATGCGGGAAGTCATCGAGGTTCTGGCCGTAGCGCTCGTACGGCACGATCCAGGGGTAGCAGGCCATGTCGGCGATCGAATAGTCGCCGGCGATGTAGTCGCGCCCGGCGAGCTGGCGGTCGAGCACGCCGTAAAGGCGGTTGGTCTCCTTGACGTAGCGCTCGATGGCGTAAGGGATCCTCTCCGGCGCGTAGGCGGTGAAGTGGCCGTTCTGGCCGGACATGGGCCCCAAGCCCCCGACCTGCCAGAAGAGCCACTCGAGCACCTTCGCCCGGCCGCGCAGGTCCACGGGCAGGAAGCGGCCGGTCTTCTCGGCCAGATATAAAAGAATGGCGCCCGACTCGAACAGCGACAGCGGCGCTCCGCCCCCCTTGGGCTCCGTATCCACGATCGCCGGAATGCGGTTGTTGGGCGAGATCTTCAGGAACTCAGGCTGAAACTGCTCACCCTTGCCGATGTCGACCGGAATGATGCGGTAGGGGAGCGCGGCTTCCTCCAGGAACAGCTTGATCTTCAGTCCGTTGGGCGTGCCCCAGTAGTAGAGGTCGATCATGGACGAACTCCTTGTTCAGCTTCCGGGCGCCGGCTCCGGCGCAGCCTCGGGCGCGCCCGGCAGATGGCCGATGCCGTGCTCGCCGCGGGCGCGGGCCTCGTGGCTGTGGTCGGCACCGATGAAGACATACATCGCCGGCACGACGAACAGCGTGAAGAGCGTGCCTATTGCCAGGCCAGTGAACAGCACGATGCCCATGTTGCGCCGTCCCGCAGCTCCCGCACCCGCCGCGATCACCAGCGGAATGACGCCGAAGCACATGGCCGCGGTCGTCATGAGGATCGGCCGCAGTCGCACCGCCGCCGCCTCCTCGATGGCACGGAGCTTGGCGTGTCCGGCGCGCTGCAGCTCGTTCGCAAACTGCACGATCAGGATGCCGTGCTTGCTCACCAGGCCGAGGAGCGTCACGAGTCCGACCTGCGTGTAGATGTTGAGCGTCAGGCCGAGCTGCAGCAGGCTGCCGATGTTGATGAAGATCAGCGCACCGAAGAGCGCCATCGGCACCGACACCAGGATCACCGCCGGATCGCGGAAGCTCTCGAACTGCGCAGCCAGCGCCAGGTACACGATCGTCAGCGCGAACAGCAGCGTGAACACGAAGCTGCCGGTGCCGAGCATGAACTGCCGGGACTCGCCCGAGTAGTCGGCGTTGTAGCCGGTGGGCGCGACCTGCTTGAGCGTGGTCTGCAGGAACTTGAGCGCGTCCGCCTCGGCGACCCGCGCCACACCGCCGATGGTCGTGGCGTTCAGCTGCTGGAAGTGGCCGATGGTCTCGGGCACCACCGAGGTCTTGAGACTGGCGATGGTGCGTGCCGGGATGAGAGAGCCGTCGCCCGAGTGCAGGTAGTAGTCGAGCACCTGGTCGGGGTTCAGCCGATCGACCTGCAGCACCTGCGGGATGACCTTGTAGGAGCGCCCGGCGATCGAGAAGTAGTTGACGTAGCCGCCGCCGAGCGCGGCGGCCAGCGCGCCGCCGACGTTCTGCTGCGTGAGCCCTAAGTCGCTCACCATGTCGCGGTCGACGTTCACGGTCTGCTGCGGCTTATCGAGCTTCAGGTCCGAGTCCACGAACCAGAACATTCCGCTCGAGCGCGCCTTGTCGAGCACCTGGGTCGCCACGTCGTTCAGGTTCTCGATCGACTCGGTGGTGGTGATCACGAACTGGATCGGCAGTCCCTGCGAGCCGGGGAGGGCGGGGAACTGGAACGCCGCGACGCGTGCGCCCGGGATCTTGTTCCATTCATTCTGCAGGAGCATCTGCAGCTGCCCGGCGCTGCGGTGGCGCTGGTCCCAGGTCTTGAACAGCACGCCACCGAAGCCCTGGTTCACGGTGGGGGCCCCCGTGAGCTGGAACATCTGCTGGTACTCGGGAAGCTTCTTCGCGATCTGGAACTCCGCATCCGAGTACGCCTGCATCTGGGTGAGGGTGGCGTCCGGCGGGCCGGTCGTGGCCTCGAGCACCACGCCCTGATCCTCGAGCGGCGCGAGCTCGGACTTGGAGGTCATGAAGAGATAGATCACGCCGCCCAGCACCAGCGCGCCGAACACCACGATCACCTGCCAGGTGCCGAGCCAGCTCGCCAGCATGCGCGAGTAGGCATCGCGCAGCCGGTTGAAGGTGCGGTCGAGGAAGTGGGTGAAGCGGCCCTCTTCCTGCTCGCTGCGGAATACCTTGGCGCACATCATCGGCGAGAGCGTGAGCGCGATCACCGCGGACACCGTGACGGCGCCGGCGAGCGTGAAGGCGAACTGGGTGAAGAGGGCGCCGGTGAGTCCGCCCTGCAGGCCAATGGGCACGTAGGCCGCGACCAGCACGATGGTCATGGCGATGATCGGCCCGCCGAGCTCGCGCGCCGCCTGCAGCGCCGCCTGCAAGGGCGGCACTCCTTCCTTGAGATGCCGGTCGACGTTCTCCACCACGATGATCGCATCGTCGACCACGAGTCCGATCGCCAGCACCAGCGCGAGCAGCGTCAGCAGGTTGATGGAGTAGCCGAGTGCCTGCATGAGGAAGAAGGCGCCGACCAGCGACAGCGGCATGGCCACCACCGGTATCACCACCGCCCGCGGACTGCCGAGGAACAGGAAGATCACCACCGTGACGATGATCAGCGCCTGCACCAGGGTCTTGATGACCTCCTTGATCGAGCTGGTGACGAAGATGGTGGCGTCGTAGGCGAGCTTCTGCGTGACGCCGGTCGGCAGCTGCGCGGCGATGTCGGGGAGCGCCGCGCGCACTCGTGCGGCGACGTCGAGTATGTTGGCGCGCGGCGCCACCTTGATGCCGATGAACACCGAGCGCTGGCCGCTGAAGGCGACGTTGAAGTCGTAGTTCTCGGCGCCGAGCACCACGTTGGCGACGTCCTCGAGCCGCACCAGCGCGCCGCTCTGGCGCTTGATGACGAGGCGACGGAACTCGTCGAGCGAAGTCACGTCGGTATTGGTCTTCAGGTCGACGCTCACCATCTGGCCCTTGGTCGAGCCGACGCCGGCGAGGTAGTTGTTGGAGCCGAGCGCGGCGTAGACGTCGTCGGCGGAGATGCCGTGGGCCGCCATGCGCTGCGGATCGAGCCAGGCGCGCAGCGCGAAGGTGCGGCCGCCGAGCAGCTCCGCGGTCTGCACGCCGTCGATCGAGTCGAGCTTCGGCTTCACCACCCGCAGCAGATAGTCCGTCGTGCTGTTCGGGGGAATCGAGTCGCTGAAGTAGCCGAGGTACATGGCGTCGATCTGCTGCCCGACCTGCACCGTGATCACCGGCTGCTGCGCCGCCGGCGGCAGCTGGTTGCGCACCGAGTTGACCTGGGTGTTGATCTCGGTCATCGCGCGGTTGGAGTCGTAGTTCAGGCGCAGCGTCGCGGTGATGATCGAGGCGCCCGCGACGCTGTTGGAGGACAGGTAGTCGATGCCCTGCGCCTGGGAGATCGCGGCCTCGAGCGGCTGCGTGATGAAGCCGGCGATGGTCTGGGCGTCGGCACCGTAGTAGGTGGTGCTGATCGTGACCACCGCGTTCTCGGTCTGCGGGTACTGGCTGACCGGCAGCTGGAACACGGCGCGCGCACCCAGCACCAGGATCAGCAGGCTGACGACGACCGAGAGGACCGGGCGCTCGACGAACAGATCGGTGAACTTCATGGCGCGGCTCTCAGTGCTCCTGCGGTGTCGGGTGGGAGGCGTCCGCGGGCTGCGCCAGGGTGCTCACATCGAGCGGCGTGCCGTTCTTGAGCTTCAGCTGGCCGCTGGTCACCACTTCATCGCCCTCCTTGATTCCCGACAGCACCGCCACCTGGTCGCCGCGGGTGGGCCCCGTGGTGACGAAGGTCTGCTGCGCCGTGCGCTTGCCCTTGTCGTCCTTCTGCGCGAGGAACACCGTCGAGCCGTAGGGATTGAAGGTGATGGCGGTCTGCGGCAGCGTCAGGTAGCGCTGCTGGTTGCCGGAGAGCACCGTGATGCGCACGAACATCCCCGGCAGAAGCTTGTGCGCCGGGTTGGCGATGGTCGCCTCGGCCTGGAAGTTGCGGCTCGCGGAGTCGATCAGCGGGTCGACGGCGGTGATCTTGCCGTCGAAGCTCTCGCCGGGGAACGCATCGAGACTCAGGCGCACCTCGAGGCCCGTGCGTACCTGGGCCAGATCCTCCTGCGGCAGGCGAAAGTCGGCGTACACCGGATCGAGCTGCTGCAGCGTCACGACCTTGTCGCCGGTATTGAGGTACTGGCCGGGGTTGACGGTGGTGATGCCGAGCCGCCCGTCGAACGGCGCCCGCAGGATCTTCTTCTCGACCAGCGCGGCCTGCGCGGCGGCCTGCGCGCGCTTGTTCCTGAGGTCGGCCGCATCGGCATCGAGCTGCGCCTGGCTGATGGCCTGCGCCTCGAACTGCAACTTGTCGCGGGCATAGACCGTGGCGGCGAGATCCGCGGCCGCCTCGAGGGCGTGGAGCGTGGCGACGTCGGCATCGGCGTTGAGGCGCACCAGCACCTGGCCGCGCCGGGCATCCTCACCCGAGCGGAACTCGAGGCTGCGCACCAGTCCCGTGACCTCGGTGGTGACGTCGACGCCGCGTACGGCGCGCACGCTGCCGATGGCGCTGATCTGCGGCTGCCAGTCGGAGGACTGCGCCGTCATGAGGGTCACCGTCTGCGGCGGCGCCGAGGCGCTCGCCATCGCCTGGTTGATCTTGTAGCCGACGAACAGATGGAAGCCCACCAGCAGTGCGAGCAGGCCGCCGACCACGGACACGACGATGATCAGCCGCCGCCGCGCGATGTTGCTCGGGTTCCTGAAGAACTCGTTCACTGAGCATTCTCCTTAGCTGTGCTCTGCTGGATGTCTGTCTGCTGCCGGTTCCACCATCCGCCGCCGAGCGCCTGGAAGAGCGCCGCGGTATCCGCGTAGCGCGCCGCCTCGGCCTGCACCCGGTTCTGCCGCGCCTGCAGGTAGACGCGATCGGCGTTGAGCAGCGTGAGGTAGCTGACGCCGCCTACCTTGTATTGGAGCTTGGTCATGTTGAGGGTGTCCTCGGCGTCGGTCTCGGTGATCAGGTCCGCCTGCAACGTGCGCGCATCGGCCTCGAGCGCCCGCAGGGTGTCGGCCACGTCCTGCAGTGCCGACAGCACCGCCTCGCGGTAAACGGCCGTCGCACGCTCGAGGTCGGCGCGCGCCGCGCGCCGCGCGTGCAACAGCTCGCCGCCATGAAACAGCGGCTGGGTGAGTGAGCCGCCGATGTTCCAGGCGGCGGAGCCGGTCTTGAACAGGTCGCTCGCGGTTACCGTCTCCGAGCCGATCGCGCCGGTGAGGTTCAGCTGCGGATACATGTTGGCGGTCGCGACCCCGAGTTGCGCGGTCGAGGCGTGCAGCAGCGCCTCCGCCGCCTGCACGTCGGGGCGCTGGCGCACCAGCTTCGAGGGCACACTGAGCGGCAGCTCGGAGGGCAGCGTCAGCTGATCGAGAGTGAAATCGGGGAGCGTGGCATCGTCGGGCGTGCGGCCGACGAGTACGGCCAGGCGATGCTGCGCCTGGGCGAGCTGCTTCTCGAGCGCCGGCAGCTGCGCTTCGTTCTCGGCGACCTGGGTCTGCTGCGCCAGAACGTCGGAGCGCGAGGCGGCACCGGCATCGAACTGCCGCTGCACCACCTTGAGCTGCTCGCGCTCGCTGGCGACGATGTCGGTGAGCGCCACCGTTTGTGCATGCAGCGAGGCGATGTTGACCGCGGTGGTGACCACGTTGTCCGCGAGCGTCAGCTCCGCCGCCTCGAGCTCCCAGCGCTGGTACTCGGTCTGGGCGCGCAGTGACTCGAGCTGACGGCGCGACGCACCGAACAGATCGATCTTGTAGCTCACGTTGAGCGAGGCATCGAACACATTGAAGATGAACGACGGGATCTGTGGGGCTCCGATCACCGCGCCCGGCTCCTTCTGCCGCTCGGCCAGCCCCTGCGCGTCGATTTTCGGTATGAGCAGGGCGCCGCGCTGCGACTTGTAGGTCTCCGCCGCGGTCAGCAGCGTCGCCCGGGCCGCCTGCATCGTCGGGCTGTCGGCGAGCGCCTCGCGCACCAGCTGATCGAGGGCGCCGGAATGAAACAGCGTCCACCAGTCGGCGGGGATGTCGCGCCCGGTGCTGAAGGTCTGGCCGACGCCGCTCGCGCCCGGCGCCGATACCGTGCCCTGCGGCTCGGGCGCGCGCGTGTAGTGCTCGGTGGCGGGCGCAGCCGGCCGATGGAAATCGGGTCCCACGGCACAGGCCGCCACGGCCGTGCCGCAGAGGAGCGCGATGCCCAGTCTGTGTGCTTTCACGATCATTGAGTGCTCCCGCACTGGTCGGCGGCCCGCAGCAGTGCCTTGACGAGCCGCGAGCGCTCCCCGGGGGTATAGGGCGACAGGTGCAGCAGCTCCGCCAGCAGCAGGCCCTGCACGGCGAGCAGCACCAGCGCGGCGCGCTCGAAGCCCCCCGGGAGCCTGGCGAACTCATCGAGCAGCTTGCGGTACTGAGCCCGGCAGGGCGCCATGTGTCCGGGATTGTCGGCGGAGGCGGCGACCATGGCGGCGCCGACGGCGGGACGCTCGGGGTGCAGCTCGAGCAGCACGCGCACGCGCTCGCGCAGCAGATCGGCGCGCGTCGCCTTGCGGGTGCGGCGCGCGAGGCGCTTCGCCACTTCGGCATCGACGTCCTCGAAGTGCCGTGACAGCATGCCCTCGAGCAGCGCCTCCTTGTTGGGGAAGTGATACAACAGACCGCCCTTGCTGACGCCCGCGGACTTTGCCACGGCATCGAGCGTCAGGTGCGTGGCTCCCGACTCGACCACCACTCGCTCTGCCGCATCGAGCAGCCGCTCGCGCGCCGGGCGCACCGGAATGGGTTGGCGGAAGTACATACAGTGGCGAGTGGAGCGCGCAGCTGTACGCGCTCGATCCCTTCGGCTTCTGACAAGGTGCCAGACCCTACCGTCCGGACGGTCCACAAGCCATCCCCCGATCGGGATAGGGCGCCGTCCGACGGACAGCGGCGACGCGTGACAGCTACGTGACTACTGCCGCGAGTGTCGGCGGAAGAAGGCCCAGATCGTCTCGTTGGCATCCAGTGCCTGGCTGACGCGACCGATGATCGCGCGGCCGAGATACGGCTCGCCCCGCGGCCAGCTGTGCCCGCCGCCGCGGATCTCCTCGAGGAGCAACTCGCCGTCCTCGCCGCAGCGGGCACTGCGCGGGGCGACCGAGGTGCCATCGGCCGGAACGGCTTCGATGAGCGGCTGCGGATCGAGGGCGCCGCAGTGATCGAGGGTGAGCCAGCGCGCCACGGTGTCCTCGGTGGAGAGCACCGAGCCGCGTGCCATCCACAGCACCCGCACGACGCCGCCCTTCCACGGCATGATGGGGTCTTCGGTGCCGTTCATGATGAGGAGCGGTACCGGCCGGGACGGATGGCAGACCGGCGCGAGTTCTTGTGACAGGTTGGCGGCGACCGGCGCGGCAGCGGCGAACACGGCCGCGGCATCACACGCCAGCCGGTAGGACATCTCACCGCCGTTGGAGATTCCGGTGACGTAGACGCGTGCCGCATCGATCGGGTGCAGCGTCGCGAGCGAGCGCGGCAGGCTCGCGAGGAAACCGAGATCGTCGACTTTCGCGGCGGCCTGCGAGCGGATGCTGCTGCGGCCGTCGTTCCAGCCGTGCTCGATCCCGTCCGGATACACGATGATGGCACCGTCGCGGTCGGCGATGCGGTTGAAGCCGCGCCGGGTCAGCCACTCCATGCCGCCGCCGTCGCCCCCGCCGCCGTGCAGCACCACGACGAGCGGCAGCGGCGCATCGCG
>Ga0335078_10002655_pt1 | contig 26977 bp, 19 predicted proteins | sample Lox_Sample_32_FD_206711 | JGI IMG/M metagenome (GOLD analysis project Ga0335078, IMG submission 206711) | Soil microbial communities from Loxahatchee National Wildlife Refuge, Florida, United States - Lox_Sample_3.2 | ecosystem: Environmental > Terrestrial > Soil > Wetlands | place: USA... | reverse complement strand
AGCGGCAGCAGGGTGAGCGGATCGATGACCTCGCATTCGATGCCGTCACGGGCGAGCAGGTCGGCCGCCGCCAGGGAGCGGTACAGCGACACATGGGTCGCCACCAGCGTGACATCGGCGCCGGGCCGCTTGATCACCGCCTTACCGATCGGCACCAGGTACTCCTGCGCGGGGACCTCGGCGGTCAGGTCGAGACCGCCGGCCGACTCCCGCCCCTTGCTGCCGTACAGCAGCTTGTGCTCGAACACAAGCACCGGGTTGTCGTCGCGGATCGCGCTCTTCAGTATGCCCTTGGCATGGTAGGCATCCGACGGCGCCACCACCTTGAGGCCAGGCACGTGGACGAAGTAGCTCTCCGGGCACTGGCCGTGCTGCGCTCCCCGGGTGGTCGCCCCCACGGGCGCCCGCATCACCATCGGCACCCGGATCTTACCGCCGGACATGTAGCGGAGCTTCGCCGCCTGGTTGACCAGCTCATCCATGCACTCGAACAGGAAGTCCGCGTACTGCACGTCGGCCACCGGGCGCATGCCGAGCACCGCGGCGCCCACCGCCGCGCCGGCGATCGCTTTCTCGCTGATCGGCGTGTCGATGATCCGCTCGTGCCCGAATTCCTCGACCAGGCCCAGGTAAACGCCGAACGCGCCGCCGAAACCGCCCTCGACGCCGATGTCCTCGCCAAGCAGGAACACGTCCGGGTCGCGGCGCATCTCCTCCGCGATCGCCTCGCGCAGCGCCTCGCCGATCGTCAGCCGCCTGGCCGCTGCCACCGCCTCAGGCATAGACACCCGCCGTCGCGTCGCCAGGCTCGGGAAACGGCGAGTTGCGCGCGAACTCGACCGCGTCATCGAGTTCGGACTTCACGTCTGCTTCACACTGTCCCCGCGTGGCCTCGTCCAGGCGCGCGCCGAGGACGAGCAGCGGGTCTCGCGCCGCCCAGCGGGCTTCCTCCTCGCGGGTCCGGTACCCGCGCGCGTCACTGCGGCTGTGCCCGGTGAACCGGTAGGTCTTGCATTCAAGCAACGTGGGCCCGGCTGCGGCCCGTGCCGCCGCCACGGCGTCGCGTGCCGCCGCGCGCACGGCAAGCACGTCCATGCCGTCGACGATCCGCGCGGGCACGCCGTATGCCTTCGCGCGCTCGGCGACGTCGGGCACGAGCGCGACCCTGCTGTACGACGTGGACGCGCCGTACAGGTTGTTCTCGCAGACCAGCACGACCGGCAGCCGCTCGACCGCGGCGAAGTTGATCCCCTCGTGAAACGCGCCCTCGTTCGTCGCACCCTCACCGAAGAAGCAGACCGCGACCTGGCCGCGGCGGCGCAGCTTCATGGCGAGTCCCAGGCCGTTCACCACCGTGTTGCCACCGCCGACGATCGCGATCGCGGGCAGCATGCCCACGTCCGGGTCACCCAGGTGCATCGAGCCGCCCTTGCCTCCGCAGCAGCCGGTGCGCTTGCCGTACAGCTCCGCCATGGCCGTGCGGGCACTCACGCCCTTGGCCAGCGCGTGCCCGTGCGGACGATGCGTGGACGTGATCCAGTCGTCACGCGTCAGCACATCGCACACGCCGACCGCCACCGCCTCCTGGCCCTGGTACTGGTGCAGCGTTCCCGGGATCTCGCCCTCAAGAAACAGCCGGTAGACGCGCTCTTCGAACCGGCGGATCAGCAGCATCCGCCGGTACAGCGGCTCCCGCAACCCCCCGTCGGCCTGCTCCGTGAGCTCGGTGCCGTCCGCGTGCAAGTCCGCCGCCCTCCCACATACTGATCAAATGATCACTCGCTGAACAAATGATGTCATTCGATGCAGGGGCGGTCAAGCAACCCCACGAGGGGGAGGCAGGCACCAGTCATGCGTCGGACAGCCGGGTGGCACGCTCGATCCTTGGATCGGAGAAGATGTCGAGGTCGTCGCGGCTCCGGGTGGAGAATTCCGAGACGACAGCCCCTTCGTCCCCTGCCTGGAACCAGTGCAGGGTGTCAGGGGGAACCGTGTACTGTTCGCCGGGCCGCAGCACGATCTCGTGCCACGCGGTGAACGTTCCGTCGGCGGGGACCCGGGCGTGCGGGTGCGGCGCGGGCTCCCCTTCCGTGTACACGTACACCGTGCCGGCACGGCAGCGGAAGGTTTCCTCCTTCCCTGGCGTCCCGTCGAACGGCGGATGCCGGTGCTCGGGACAGATCTGGCGCGGAAACATCGCGATCTCCTTCGCGGCCACCCGCTCGGTGTTCACGTAGACGACAATCTCCAGGCCCGTCTCTTCCAGTTTGGACAGGCCGAAGTCGGCTATCTCGAGCGCCGAGCGCTCGGCGTCCGTGAGCGCGATTCCCGCTTCGGCGAATATCCGTGCCGCGCGCTCCTGCGCGGCACCGAATTGCTTTCTGGTCAGCATGAGTCCTCCTTCTCCGGCCTTAGCACAGCCTTAATTTGATCATATGCTCAGACAATGAAATAATGATCATAACAATGGGCGAATGTTCGCATGGAGCTGGCGTGCCGTCAAGACGCTGCCGCTTTGAGTGCGGCGACCGACCCCAGTGGCGACGGCTTCGGGCCGACAGGTCCCCCGGGCCGACAGCGTGACCACGCTGAGATGGGGCAAGCGCTCGGCCAGGGCCTCGGTGCCCAGCCCGAACTGCAGGAGGGCACCGGGCCGGCGGCCCTGTACCAGCGGGTCCGCTTCGGCGAGCAGTTCCTCCAGCCGCGCCCGGCCTGGCGGGGAGGCCAGGTCAAGCAGGGCGCTTCGCTTGCCGTGCAGGGTGTCGGTGACCTGGGCGGATACCTCGGGCAGGTGCGGCGCGTCGAGCCGGAGCACGTCGGCGCCCCAGGCGGCGAGCGTCCGGGTGGCCACCGGCCCGGCGATGACCCTGGTCAGGTCCAGGACCTTGATCCCGTGCAAGGCTCGGCCGGAGGCAAGCCTCCGGCCGCGGCCCGGCCCGGTCTCGGTGGCCACCAGCGGCTGGGCTGCGGCGACCAGACCGGAAGAAGCCGGAACTGGAGGTACCGGGCTGGCCGGGCCGCACCGCCGGATTTACCGGTAAACATTTCACAGCGGGAAAACAAAAGACGTCAAGGACGCCTTTTCTTTACATCGGGTGAAAAGTTTACCCGCTGACAGAAATTTACCGGTAAAACCGCGCACTGAGGGGGCGCCTGGTGCCGCGGTGGCCGCGTCCTGGCCCAGCGCACGCCGCAGGGCTGCCCCGGGCACGCTAACGCCGCACCGGGACGCGTGCGCTCGGGCCGATGCCCGGCGAGAAGGGATGAAATACACCCGCCGCGCGCGCCCGGCGACTGGTCGGTCCCGCTGCCCGCCGGCTGCACCTGCGACCTGTGCGGCACCCTCCGCGCGTTCTGCGAAGACAAGAGCCGGCGCACCTTCGAGTGGCCGCTCGCCAAGGACCGCAGGCACCACGTCCACTCTCGGATCGACACCGCCGAACTGCCCGTCACCCACGTGACCAGGCGGCAAGGCAGGCCCTACACGCTCGTCCTGACCAAGACCGACGCGCTTTTCGTCCGCGAGCAAGAGGCGCGGGACAGGGACCACGCGGACCTGGAGTGGCTCGCGGAGAGCGCGCTCCGCACCTTGCGGCCACGGCGGCTCAACCGTAGCTGATAGTCTCCGCCGAGCTACCTGAGCTGCAGTCCTGTGCACCCGGCTCGCTGTCGCTGTAGGTGCCCTGCATCCGCGTGGGCGCGCTGACCGAGCCCGTGCTCCACGCGAGCACGGTCAGGTCGAGGGTGTAGGAACCCACGGGGACGGCACCGTTGGTGCAGTAGGTGATGCCGGTGTCGGTGCCGGAACTGTGGATCGTGTTGCCGCTGACGCTGACGGGGTGCGCGGACTTGAAGGGGGAGCCCGTCATCGTGCACGAGGTACTCGACTGGCAGGTGAACGTCAGGTCCAAGTTCGTCTGGCAGGTTTGGAAGTCAACACAGCTCGTCACCGCGACGACGGCGAACGCGTAGGTTCCGGCGATGTTCCTGACGGGCGCGGGGGGCTTGGGCGCGGTGGAACTCGGGTGTGACGACGGGGCAGCCGTGGTGGTCACGATGATCACCGATGGCGTTGGCTGGGCAGGGGCCGCCCGCTTGGTCGGGCTCTTCTGTGCCGCCTTGTGCGTCGGGCTGTGCGCCAGTGTCGTCGGATTGCTGGGCAGCGGGCTGCTCGCCAGCGGGCTGGGGGCCGGGGCCGACGACGTCGCCGGGTGGCTGGTCGCGGCGAGCGGGCGAACAGGGCCGCCCGCGCCGCCGAGGGTCGCGGCGAGGGCGACGGAGAGGGCGGCCACCACCGCGACGGCCGACGCCACGGGCACCAGCAGGCTCCGGCGCAGCCACCGCGGTCGGCGCGCGCCACCGCCGGGCGCGCCGCCCGGCTGCGGTTGCCCCCCGGCCGGCGTGACGGCCGGCGAACCCCCGGCCGGCGCGACCTTGGATGTGGCCGTGCGGTCGATGACGGCGGCTGCGTGCGGCGTGACCCTGGGCGCGCCGTCGGCCGCTGCCTTTCCCGGCATGAGCGCGGGCGCGGCGAACGTGGCGAGGGCAGCGCTGATCCGCTCCGGCAGCCACTGCGCTCCCGGCTGGACATCGGCGAGGCTGGCGAGCAGGTCGCTGGCCGTCGGGCGGTCGGCCGGATCCTTCGCGAGGCACCGCTCGATCAGCGGACGGAGTTCCCCGGGCACGCCTTCCATCGTTGGCGGCTCGTGCACCACCCGGTAAATCAGCGCATGAGACGCCCCCGCGCCGAACGGGCCGTTGCCGCTGGCGGCGAAGGCAAGCACCGCGCCCAGGCTGAAGATGTCGGTGGCCGGGCCGATCTCGTTCCCGACCGCCTGTTCGGGCGACAGGTAGCCGGGTGAGCCGATGGACTGGCCGGTGTTGGTCAGCGTGGTGGTGTCGGCGGCCCGGGAAATCCCGAAGTCGATCAGGCGCGGCCCGTCGGACGCGAGCAGCACGTTTGACGGCTTCAGGTCGCGGTGGACCAGGCCGGCGGCGTGGATGGCGGCCAGTGCCTCGGCAAGCCCGGCCGCCAGTGCCCGCACCGATCCGGTCGGCAGCGGGCCGTAGCTTGTCACGGCCTCGTTCAGGGACGGGCCGTCGATGTAGGCGGTGGCCAGCCACGGCGCCGGGCCGTCGGTGTCGGTGTCGAGCAGCAGCGCCGTATACAGCCCGCTGATGGTACGGGCGGCAGCGACCTCCCGGCGGAACCTGGCGCGGAACTCCGGGTCGGCGGCGAGTTCCGGCTTGATGATCTTGACCGCCACCGGGCGACCGCCGGACGACCAGCCGAGAAAGACCCGGCCCATCCCGCCGACACCCAGCACCCCGGTGAGCCGGTAGGGACCCACCTGCGCCGGGTCCTCCGGCTGCAATTCCTCAAGCACGCCAACTCCCGCAACCCGAAAGTCCCGCCCAGCGCTCTCCACGCTTATCGTAGGGTCCGGCGAACCGCGGTAAAAAGTACATCTGGCGAAAAGAGCGAAAGAGAACGAAAGAGTACGATTCTTTGAGCGCTTAGCAGGGCGCGCGGATAGGCGGCGGTTAGGCCGGTTGTGCTGCGGAGCAGGCCGGCACACGTGCCCCGCTGACCCAGCAGTAGTGCCTGATGAAGTGCGTCAGCTCGGGCAGCGGAGCTGGAGCGTCATTGTCCTGCTCGGAGTACAACGCCTCCAACTCGCGAACGAGGGTCGTGATAGACCAGAAGTCCGTGATGAAACGATGAGCCACAATGAGGACAATCGTTTCATCCGTTGCCTTGCGGTACAGCTGAGTCCGGAGCAGCTGCCCGCTGGCAAGGTCGAGTGGTTCGTGAGCCGCATGCTCGAGCCACTGCCTGAGCCCCGCGTCATCAATGTCACGGGTGTCGTTCTCCTGGGGCAACGACCTTGTGGTACCGATCATCCACTGGCCGGGTTCCCTGCCTGGGTAAGGGGCGGCCGGAGCATGCCGTGCTACGAGGGCGTCGAGCGCGCGGCCGAGGGCCGAGGCGTCCAGTTCGCCGCGGCAGCGCAGTGCGGCGGCAACGCGATGCTGTACGGTGCCCGGTTCGAGTTCGTGCAGTGACAGCACGGAGTGCTCCCAGTGGGGGCTTCGAACCCCGTGCCGCGAAGGCGCTGCCTTCGCCCCGACAAGCGGTCGGCCCGCCCTGTCCGTATCCGGGCCCGTTAGCCTGCCTGTCACGAACAGTTCATGGTCAAGCACGAAGCCGACGTCGCCCGAACGCGCGAACGGGCCGTCGCCGGTCCCGGCGAGCCGTGCACCGAAGACCTCCTGCGTCTGTTCCGGTCTGTCCCAGTACGATCGTGCCACGCTGCCGCCGGACAGCCAGATCTCGCCGACCTGCCCCGCAACGCACTCCGTCCGGGTAACGGGATCGACGACCAGCGCACGGCAATGATCGACGGACGCATAGCCACATGACACCAGGCGGCACGATGTGCCGCCTGGTGCGGCCGGAATGGCTTTCCCGTTCCGCAGGCCCGCACTATCGAACGATTTAGCGCGCGTACGAGACCATGAAACGCCGCCAGTCACGAAATACGTGGCCTCCGCGAGCCCGTAGCAGGGCTGAAACGCCTGGCGTCGGAACCCTGCTGGCTCGAAGGCCCGCGCGAACTGTTCCATCGTCTCTGCCCGGGCCGTCTCCGTGCCGTTGATGGCGACCTCCCAGCTACTCAAGTCCAGCTTCAGGCGCTCCCCTGCCGGGCCAGCAGGCCGACGGCACCGCGTAGTTCGGTGTCAAGGCGCTCGCGGCCGTCACCCCAGCCGAGCGCGTACCCGCCTCGTCCCCAATTGCCTGCCGACGCGCGGAGCCGCTGCCCGGGCCGAGCGAGTTGATGCACAACCTTGATGTCGTGGAAATGGCGCAGGACCTCCGCCGGGGCCACGAGCCTGCGGACTGGACCCTCGCCGACCAGGAAGCGCACGCGCGCATAGCGGGGCGCGCCCCGGTCGGTGGGCGCCTGGCGTGGTTTCTCGCCCAGCGCCAGACGGGCCAGGCACTCGTAGAGGTTGATACCGCGGGCCCGGTCGGTGATGTCGGCGATCAGGCCGCCGGCCGGCCGTATCGCCGCCTCGATGAGGACCCAGCCGCCATCGCTCAGCTTGAATTCGGCGTGCATAATGCCGGTGCGGACCTGCAGCAGCCGGGCCACGTGCTGTACCGCCGCCGCCGCGCCGCTGTCCCGTGCGTCGGGCTGGTCACGGGCCACCTCGTGGGAGATCTCGATGAAACCCGTGGGGCCGCCGGTCTCCTTGCGGGTCACCGACAGCACGCTCACCGCGCCGTCGGCGACACTGGCTTCCGCGCTGACCTCCGGTCCGTCGATCATCTCTTCGACGATGCCAGCACCAGATGGCGAGAACCGCCGTATCTCCGGCCACTTGGCGGCGGCGTCGGCCAGCGTGCTCACCTGGTGCACGGCGGTGCTTCCGCCGGAATCGGCCGGCTTGAAGACCGAAGGGCGGTGGCCGTCGGCCGAATCAGCAAAGTAGGCATGCAGGTCGTCTGCTGACCGCACGGCGCTCCAGCGCGGAACGGGCAGGCCCTGGCCCTGGGCGAGAGCGCGCTGCCGCGTCTTGCAGCGTGACGCTTCTGCCGCCGCCACTCCAGAGCCTGGCAAGCCGCGTTCGTCGGCTACCAGGGCCGCAGTTCGCTGGGAGCGGTCGGACAGCGTGACGATCCCGTCACAGCGGGCGGCCAGGGCCCTGATTTCATCAAGCCGGGCCGTTTCGTCGCGAACATCCACGGGCCAGAATTCATCCGCCAAGTCTTCATAGCGGCCCGGTGAATACCCGTCGGCCAAGACGATCCGCAGGCCCATCCTGGCCCAGCAGGCAAAGGCGGACGCTCGCAGCATGTCCGCGCCGAGCACCAGCAGCGTCCCGGCCCGCCCGGGACGGTGCCGCGGCGTCATGGCGTCCGCAGCGCGTTGGCCAGCTCGCTGATCGTCGGGTTCTCGAAGATGTCCTCAATCGGGCACGGGCAACCGAACTTCTCTTCAATGAGCAGGGACAGTTCCGTCGCCGCGAGCGAATCTCCGCCCAGCTCGAAGAAATCGTCATCCTGGCCAACGGGGCTCACTTGCAGGGTCTCCTCCCAGATCGGTATCAGGCTCTGGGCTGAAATGTCGGTCATTGTTTCTCCTTCACGGGTAGCAGCGCGGCTACGTCCAATTTGCCGTTGGGTGTAAGCGGGATACCCGGGATGTTGCGCACCGCGACCGGGACCGCCGCCACCGGAACGCGCTTGGCAAGGAACGTGCGCACCTCACGGCCGCCGGGTAGCGGCGAAGCGCCGGCCGCGGGAACCACGTAGGCCGCAAGCACCAGGTCGTGGCCCCGATGACCGGCGCTCGACAGCGGGCGGTACTCGCCGCGGCACCGTACGGCCGGCACTACGGCGGCGTCGGCGATCTGCGGGTGCGTGCGAAGGTGAGCCTCAAGCTCGGCAGGCTCGACTCGCATGCCGCCGACCTTCACCTGGCGGTCGGCACGTCCCAGGAACGCGATCGAGCCGTCCGGCAGCCTTGCGCCGAGATCGCCGGTGCGATAGCGGACCCGGCCGTCCGAGCCGCGTGAATACCGGCGGCGGGTCTCCTCGGGGTCATTGTGGTAACCGCGAGAAAGGTACGCGCTCTGAGCGATGATCTCGCCAGCCGCGGACAGTTCGAGTTCCCAGCCCTCGATCGGCCAGCCGATCGGCACTGCGGCATCGTCAGCGGCCGGCGGGCCGGCCTGCCCGGCGACCGGGTAGCACGCCGCGACCTGAGGCGTCTCTGTGGCGCCGTAGCAGTTGATCAGCCGCGCGCTCGGCGCGATCCGCATGAACGCGCGGACGTCGTCCCAGAGGAGCACGTCACCGCCGAACAAGGCATGGCGCAGGCAGGCCAGTTCCCCGGGCCCTGCCACGCCGGCAATCGCCCGTCCGACCCGCGGGGTGATGTGGATGCCGCTGACCGCCGATGCCCGCAGCCAGCGCACCAGGCGCTCGGGGTCCGCCCAGGTGGCCGGCTGCGGGACCGTCAGCCGGCCGCCGCACCAGAGCGGCGTCAGGATGTCCCGCAGCAGCGGGTCGTGTGACAGTCCCGCCATGAGGGCGAACCGGGACGACCTCCCGTGGCCGAAGGTGGCGATGCTCCACCTCAGGTAGTTCGAGACCGGAGCGTGTGACCCGACCACCCCACGGACGCTGGTTGTCCCGGAGGTGAACGCCACGTAGGCATCGGGATCCGCGGCCCGCGCACCACCTCGAACGCCCAGCACGTCGCTAACGGCAGCCGAACCGCCGCCGAACGCGCCCGGCCGGCGCGGGACCGCGGTGACCGATACCGACTCGTCCTCGCCCGTGCCCCGTCTCCCGGTCCGCGGTGTGCCGTGCACGTCGAGGACGGTACTCGCGCCGACCACGGCCTGGATGTGCGCCAGGCGCTGCCGCGGCTGCAGCGGATCGAGGACGACGAACACCGCCCGCAGTGCCGACATCGCCAGAATCGCAGTCACAAGCTGAGGGCTGCGGCTGCCGGAGATCGCCACGACATCGCCCGGCCTGACGCCCTTCTCGCGTAGCAGGACGGTCAGGCCCCGAACCTGTCGTACCAGGTCACCATACGTCCAGCAATGCCCGTCCGCTTCGATGGCGACGTCGGCGGGCCGACGCTCGGCCATCGCGAAGACCGGCTCGTGCATCAGGGGCTGCGCCTGCAGGCCGCGCATCACGGAAACCTCCTTCCGCGCGATCGGCTGGTCAGCTTGGTGCCCGTTTCTGGCGCCGAGTGCAGATGGGGTATGCCGACTTATTGAATCCACATAAAAGTATTTCGCATGAATAATCCATCCAGGGCACCCGACGTTTCCGATCAGGCGGGCCACTGTCGCAATACTGTCCAATCGCGTTATCGCCCAAAATTACGGCGGTCGGCGCCCGCATGTCAACGGCTTTCGCCGAAGGTTATCCTTGCCGCGTCGATCCGATATTCCCTAACGAGGGAGTTGTAGTCGGATTACGCCCTTCGATACCGGCGGATAGCCCAATAGGCGCATCGGCCCCGCTTCCGCTCCACGGGCCAAGAATGACAGCTAGTATTATTCCATGAGGTGAAAGGTGACCAGTTGAGTGCCATCAGCAAAGTGAAGCCGCGTCCGATCAGGCCTGGTGACCGTGTCGGGATTGTCAGCACGTCCTCGCCAGTCACGCCGGACCAACTCGAACGGCTGACCGGTTACTTCCGTGGCCGTGGTTACGGCGTGCGTGTCGCCGACGGCGTCTGCGCCAGCACGGGGTATCTGGGGGGAAGCGCGGCCCGGCGCGCCTCGGGCGTCCGGGAGATGTTCGCGGCCCCGGATATCGCCCTGGTCCTTCCTGCCACCGGCGGGACCGGGGCGAGCCATCTCGTGGACATGCTCGATTACCGGACGATCCGGCGCAGCCGGAAGCTGTTCGCCGCCTTCAGCAACCCCACCGTGCTGAACAACTCGATCCTGGCCGGGGCGGGCCTGGCGACGGTGCACGGCACAAGCGGAGTCGACTTCTTCCAGAAGGAGCAGGAACCGGGCACGGAATGCGCCTTCTGGGACATGATCTCCGGCCCTGTCACCGGGTTCCAGGTCGCCGGGCCGGACTGGCGCGTGTACCGCAACTGCGGCCGCCGGGTTTCCGGACCCGTCATGGGCGGGAACCTCACCGCGTTCCAGTCACTGGCGGGGACAGCGTGGATGCCACCGACAGCATCGGCGATCCTCCTGCTCGAAGCGATGACCGCCACGTACGAGCAGGTTGATGCCGCTCTTTCACAGCTGCGGCTAGCGGGCGTCTTCGAGGACATCGCGGCGCTCGTTATCGGCGCCCCGGCAGACTGGGACCACAGGGACGCGCCCGACGCGGACACCGATGAGCTCATTCTGAGGTGCGTGGGCGGAACCTTCCCGGTGATCACCAACGTGGCGTGCGGCCACCAGCCACGGAGAATCCAGTTGCCGGTCGGTTGTGCGGTCGAGTTCGATTTCACCGGCCTTTGCCCGGCCCTGCGCTATCTGGAGGATCTGGTCGACGTCGACGGCTGAACCGCCGGGACATGACAGACGGCTGCCCGGCCGGTGGCCGGGCAGCCGTCTGGCTATCTGGGTTAGTCGTCAGCCGCCGTCGTCGCCACCGCCAGCGTCGCTGTAGTCGTCGCCCTCGCTGATGGGCATGCTGAAGTCGTCGTCGCCCGTGTCGTCACTGGCCACACTGTCATCGATGCTCTCGGCCTGGGTCTCGCCCGCGTAGAACCCGGACAGGTCGGTGCCGCTGGCAGTACCTGAACTGCCGATGTACGGGGTCGTGTACGACTCCGACATCAGCTCCCCCGTCCAGGTGCAGGTGTTGAGTGCCACCACGGGCAGGTACCTGCCGAGCAGGCTGTCATACTCCATGTACACGCCGAAGCCATCGATCACGGTCATGGACGAGGTGCTGAGCCAGGAAGAGGTGCTGGTCTGCCAGGCCTGCCCGGGGACGTCGTAGGCGGACACCACGTACCCGACCGGACCTGAAGCGTTCACGCCGGCGGTGGCGAGCACCATGTACTGCACGCCGGTGCTCGGCTCGGTCAGCAGCACGAAGGCGCCCGACGGAACCCAGTACGGAGTGAGGCTGCACGTGGTGGACGCGGACAGGGTGGCGGCGTCGGCCGAGGTGGCCTTCAGTGCGCCGCCGCCGACGGCGAGGGCCGCCAGGACGGCGCTGCCGATGGCCAGCGTGCGGATGGAGCGGGAACGGCGGTTACGGCGGCCGGGTGACAAGGTGCGCATGAGACCCCTCCAGGTGAAGTCGGCCGGTGGGTTTGACTTGCCCCCAGCGTGCCGAATCCGGTGCGGGTTCTCAGTCAGCCAGCCGACAGCACCGCTGTCAGCTGGCTGACACCCCTTCCCGAGCAGTCCAGGCGGTCATGATTTGCCGCCGCACGGCGGGTCATAAGGGAGTTCTGGCACGTAGCTGCGCCACTGCGCCGCGGTAAGCACGTTCCCTGTGGTGGCGCAGACGTCCCGCACGGCGGCGGCGGCGTTCAGGTTCCAGATCCGGACGGTGTAGTCGCCGTCGGCGGCCATCAGCGTGTGCCCTCCCGGGCCGAAGACGACGGCGTTCAGGTAATTCTGGCTGCTGGTCACCGGGCCACCGATGGCCTGCGCACGGGCCGGATCGGCGACGTTCCACAGCCGGAACGTCTCGTCGAAGCTGCCGCTTGCCAGGGTGCGGCCGTCGGGACTGAACGCGACCGAGTAAACGACGTCGGTGTGGCCGGTCAGCGGCGGGCCGTCGGCCACCGCCCGGGCGGTGTCGCTCACGTTCCACAGCTGGATGTTGCCGTCGCCCTCTCCGCTTGCCAGGGTGCGGCCGTCGGGACTGAACGCCACGGAGTAGACGCCGCCGTCGTCGCCGGCCCGCAGCTCTCCGAGCGGCACCGGATCGGCGGGACTGGCGACGTTCCAGAGCCAGATCGTGCCGTCGGGGCTGCCCGCGGCCAGGGTCCGGCCGTCGGGACTGAACGCCACCGACTGGATTCCCTCGCTAAACCCGGTCAGGGGCTTGCCAAGCGGTACGGGACTGGCCGGGTCGGTGACATCCCAGAGCCGGATGGTGCCGTCGATGCCTCCCGCGGCCAGCGTGCGGCCGTCCGGGCTGAACGCGACCGTGGCGACGTAATTGCCGAAGCCAGTTAGCGGCCGGCCGAGGAGCGTGGGATGCGCGGGATCGGCGGTCTGCCACAGCTGCACGGTGCCGCCCGGGCTGGTATTCGAGCCGCTGACGCCGGCGGCGAGCACGCTGCCGTCGGGACTGAAGCTGAGCGCGTTGTATGACGCGGGAGCGCTTATCGCGGCGCTGAGCAATGCCGGGCTTGCCGGGTTGGCCACGTTCCACAGCCGCACGGTGCCGTCGGGGCTCCCGCTGGCCAGGACACCGCGGTCCCGGCTGAGGGCGAGGGCATCGACGTAATCAGTGTGGCCGGTGAGGACGGTGCGCGGAATGCTCCACAACCGGATGGTGTGATCGGCGCTCCCGGTGGCCAGGATGTTTCCGTCCGGGCTCATGGCCACCGACTGGACCGCGCCGGTGTGCCCCTTCAGCGCGGAGTAGAGCAACTGGAAAGAGGGCGGGTAAGCGTCGTTCCACAAGGTTGCCGTGTCGTCGTCGCTCCCCGTTGCGAGCATGTCACCGACCGGGCTGAAGCTCACCGAGGTGACGCTGTCGGTGTCGTTATGCAGATAGCCGAGACTGGCCGGCTTAGCGGGATCGGTGACCTGCCACAGGTGAGCGTCGTTGTCCTCGGCCCCCGCCGCGAGGGTGCGGCCGTCGGGGCTGAAGGCGACCGACAGGATGTCGGACGGGTGCCCGTCGCTGTAGGGGAGCGGCCCGAGCTGGTCATGCAGCTGCTGGGCGTGCGCCGGGTCGGTGACGTCCCAGAGCAGGACGCTGGGGCCGGCCGCGCCGGCCAGCGTGCGCCCGTTCGGGCTGAACGCTACGGCGGCGAAGGACGACGTGCCGTCAAGCGGGCCGCCAAGCGGCTGCGGGTCCGCCGGATCACCCATCTCCCACAGCTGCACCCCGGAAGCGCTCGCGCCCGCGAGTATCCCGCTGCTCGAGCTGAACGCGACGCTGTCGAAGGCGGAACGGCCGCCCAGCGACCCGAGCGCCCGCGGGTGCGCCGTGTCACTCACATCCCACAGCAGTACTCCCGAACGAGTGGCGGCTGCGAGCGTGCGGCCATCATGGCTGAATGCCACGCTGTTCACGGCCGAACGGCCGGCCAGCGTGCCGCCAAGCGCCCGCGGCGCCGCCGGGTCGCTGACATTCCAGAGCAGCAGGCCGGAACCGGTCCCGCCCGCAAGCAGGCGGCCGTCCGGGCTGAACGCGACGCTGTCGACGGCGCCCGCCTGGACATCAAGCACGGTCGACAGCGGGATGCCCTCGTCGCTGAGCAGCCTCGTGTAGGTCGCGGACGTCGGCTTCATCTGGTAGGCGAGCACGTCGAGCTCGCTGGCCAGCGAGGTGTCGGTGGAGCTGAGCTCGTCCGCTTCCGCGGTGACCTGGTTGAATATCGCCTCACGGCTGCTGGCTTCTGCGCTGCTGCGCTGACCAAAGGCGAACCAGGCCGTGCCCGCGGCGACCAGGGCCACCACGGCCAGCAAGGCCACCGCACCGCGGCGCACCCGGTTGGAGCGGGTCTCCTGGCGCCGGGACTCGTGCAGGAAGCCGCGTTCCGTGCCGGTGAGGGACGGGGAGCGCGCGGGGTTCGCCGACCAGCGCGTGACGGCCTGCTGCAGCCCCGCAAGCCGGGCTCCCCGGTACAGGAACGAGCGGTCCTCGTGACCGTCGTGCCAGCTGGCGGCGGCCTCCGAGAGCTGGCCGTAGGCAATCCAGTCGGCCTGGTCTTCCTCCAGCCACCCGTGCAGCCGGGGCCAGGCCCGCAGCAGCACGTCGTGTGCCAGTTGCACCCGGTTCTCATCCAGGACGGCCAGCCGCTCGCCGGCGAACGCGTCGAGCACGGCGTCGATATCAGGCCTGGCCGCCCCCGGCAGCCCGGTGTACAGGTCGTCCCTGGTCACCGGCCTGCGGGCGTATCCGCCTTCGCGGGTGGCGACCGTCATGCCGCGCAGCACGTCGCGGGCCAGCATCTGCTGCCCGGCAGGGAGCGCGTCGTAGACGCGGTCGGCGCCGGTCTGCACGGCATGGCTGATCCCTCCGGCCTGGGCGTAGCCACGGCTGGTCAGCCGGTCGCCCTCACGATGCTCCCAGGTCAGCGCCATGGCCTGGGACAGCAGGGGCAGCACACCGGCGGAACGGTCCTCACCCGCCACGCGCAGATCGCCCAGGATGGTCTCGGTCAGGCCGGGATCGATCCGCAGTGCGGCCTCCTGCGCCGGGCCGGTGATCGCGACCCGCAGCTCGGATTCGGTCATCGGCCCGACCACGAACATCCCGTCTTGCAGCGCCCCCACCAGTTCCGGCACGGCGGTGCACCGGTCCCAGAAGTCACCGCGCACCGCGATCACCACAAGCGCGGGCGGCACCTGCTCCGGGCCGACCGGGTTCCCGGCGGCCGCGCACAACGCGGTAATGAACGCCTGCCTGGTATCTTCTCCATCGGGGTCGGAGTTCAGTGTGAAGACCTGCTCGAACTGGTCGACGATCAGCACAAGCCGCGCGTCGTGGTCCGCGGGCGCCTGCGCCTCTTCGTCGCGCAGGGCCGCGGCGGCAAGCACCGCCGACCGGACCGCCAGGTGCGCCTGGTCCGGGTGCCTGGCCAGCCCCTCGCGGACCGCCAGCGCGTCGGGCCCGCCGACCGCCGCCAGCCGGATGGCCAGTTCGGCGAGCGGGTCCTTGGTCGGCGTCATGACGATGCGCGGCCACCGCTCCGATCCCTGGACCCGCTGCCCGCGAGCCAGGATCGGCAGCAGCCCGGCCCGCAGCAGCGACGACTTGCCCGACCCTGACGCCCCGGTGACTACCACCATCCCGCCGTCGGCCCCCCGGGAGATCAGTTTGGCCGCCAGCCCGGCGGCCAGCCGTTCGCGCCCGTAGAACAGCCTCGCGTCCGACTCATCGAAAGACAGCAGCCCACGGTAGGGGCACAGGGCGGTGCGGCTCGCCATCGCACCGGGTGTGCGCAGGGGCGGGAATTCCCGGCGCAGGCCGGGCGCGGTCAGCTGAAAGATGCGCAGCGGCCGGGCGACATCCCGCAAGCGGTACTCGCCCAAATCGAGCAGCCCGCAATCCTCGGGCAGGTCGTCGTGGACCAAAAGCTCGGTCGTCCCCGATATCAGCGCTTGCCCGCCATGTCCCACGGCCACCAACCGTGCGCAACGATTCAGTGGCTGGTTCTGGTAATGCTCGCCGCCAAGCACGCCCTCATCGGTGTGCAGGCCCATTCGGGCGGTAAGCGGCCCGGTGACCGTGCCCCAGTCCTCGGCGGTCAGCCCCGTTTGCGCGGCAAGCACCGCGCGCACCGCGTCGCGGGCCGACGTGAACACCGCCAGCATTCCGTCGCCGGTATTTTCGAATACCAGGCCACCGTGCGATTCGACGGCCCCTCGCACGATGACCTTATGGCGCGTAACCGCGTCGCTCATCTCCCGGGGATGCGCTTCCCACAGCCGCGTCGAACCCTCCAAGTCGGTCAACAGAAAGGTTACGGTCCCCTGCGGCAGTTCCATTGAAACCCCCCTTCACCCCCGACAAAAACTACCGAGGCGCGCACGGACTCACAAGGGACCTAGTCGGGAATGCGAAACCGTGACGGTAACCGCCGATGATCAATTCACCGTGTATTTTCTTGACTCTTTGTTTATTTGTGTTCCGGCCCAGGTGGAGGCACACTGATGTGGGTGTCGACCTGCCGGAACTGGACGATTCAACTAGGCGTTTCCCGAGGCCTGATTTCCGGGTAATTGAAAGAATCACTCAGGAGATGGACGTTGCGGTGACCACTGCGGAGCTGGTTCGCATCCTGCGCGCGACCGAACTGTTCGGCTCGGTGCCGGCCGAGGAACTTGAAGCCATCGCGGCAGCGTCCCGCCTGCGGGTCTTCCGCCGCGGTCAGGTGGTGGCCACCGCCAACACCCCGGGCGACACCGTGATGGTGGTGGTCTCCGGCCGGCTGAAGGTCATGGTCCGCTCGGCGGACGGCGGCGAGCTGACCCTGACGGTGCTCCAGCCGGGTGGCGTGTTCGGCGAGCTGGCCGCCGTCGACGACGGTCCCAGGTCCGCCGACGCGGAAACCCTGGAGGAATCTCGCCTGCTGCTGATTCCGCGTGAGATCGTGCAAGATGTCTGCGCCCGCGTGCCCGGTGTGGCCCTGGCCCTAGCGAAGTCGGTCACTGCCACCCTACGGCGGCTGACCGAGAGCACCTCCGACCTGGTGTTCCTTGACTTGCCACACCGGGTGGCGAAGGTGCTGCTCAGCCAGCCCCGCGACGCGGATGGCATGATCCGGGTGACGATGAGCCAGGAGCAGCTCGCCCGTCAGGCCGCGGGCGCCAGGCAGAGCGTCAACGCCGCCCTGCGCAGCTTCGAACAGCGCGGCTGGATCGAACTGCGCGACCGGAGCGTGACCGTCAAGCAAGTGGCGGCTCTGTCCCGCTTCGCCGGGAACTAGCGTCCGCGGGCTGACGGTAAACTAGGCACGGCGCCGCCGCGTGGATACTGACCTGGTATCGCGGCCGCTCGCCGACCTCGTTATTGGACGTGTAGTTCGCGAAGGACGTCGCGGGCGGCTACCGCCAGCCGGATGCCGTCGTCTCCGCGTTTGAGTGCCTGCTGCAGGTAGCCGTCGTCGGCCATCCGCCCGCTCACGTACCGCGCGCGCACCCCGGCGCCGATGCACGCCGAACGCCACCGGCAGAACGCCACCCAGTAGGAAAGGTCCGACACGTCCCGGCCCGAGGCCCTGGCGTAGCGCGCCACCATCTCGGCGCGCGGCGGGAACCCGGGGGCAGTGCTCGGCCCCGGAGTGGTGGGCGGGACTTCGTCACCCGGGTCCTGCCAGGTTGACGCCAGCCAGCCCAGGTCGGCCATCGGGTCACCGGTGGTCGCCAGTTCCCAGTCGAAGACCGCGCGCACGGTGCCGTCGGGGCCGAACGCCATGTTTCCCGGCCGGAAGTCGCCGTGCACGACCCCGTTGCCCTGCGCGGGAACGCGCCGGGCGAGCAGGCCGTGAACCTCGTCCAGCAGGGCAAGGCCTTGCGGGCTGGTGTGCTCGGCGGTCTCAGCGGCGTGCACTTGCGCGTGCCAGCGCCGCAGTTGCCGTTCGACGTAGCCGGTGCGGCGCACCAGGCCTTCAAGTCCGATCTCTGCCGGGTCGAGCGCGTGCAGGGCGACGAGCACGTCGACGACCCGCTCCCCCGCCGTTGCCCTGGCCTCGGGCGCGAGAGCGAGCCCGGCGTCGCGGTCGGACAGCACCTGACCGGCGACATACTCCATCACGTAGAATTCGGCGCCCGTGACGTCGACGTCGGCGCAGTAGGCGAGCGGTACGGCGACCGGCACCGCCGTCGGCGCCATCGCGGAGATGAACCGCCATTCGCGGCTCATGTCGTGCGCGGTAGCCAGCACGCCGCCGGTCGGCGGGCGGCGCAGTGCGTAGACCGTGCCCACGGCGTCGGTGAGCCGGTACGTGAGGTTCGACCGGCCGCCCGAGACCAGGTCGAAGTCGACCGGCGGGACCAGACGGCCGACGTGGCCGATGAGCCAGCGGGTTACCCGTTCCTTGTCGATGCCCGCGAGGGCGCGTTCAGCGCCCGGCATATTCAGCGTCCCACATGGCGTGGCTCCTCCATCTCAGGAACGCGCCGCCATGTCGGCCGGTGCTACGCCACAAGCGCCAATTTGATGATCAACGAGATCACCTTATCTTAAGCTCGTGTGCAGTTCTGGTTGACGATGATGGTAACGCGTGGTTTCTAGTGACTCTCCATGGAACGAATGAGACGGCATGACCCGCTTCCCACGATAGAAGCGAATCGCTTCCTCTTCGCTTCCCGCGGCGGGCAGCCTCGCAGCGATATGATCGGCCTGTCCCGTGGTTTCTATGTTCTGGCCGAGGGGTGCAGCAATGGGCGGGCTACGGGTGAAGCTGTTCGGCTCGGCGTCCGTCGCGATGCACGGACAGCCGGTGAAGTTGAAGCCGATTACCATGACTGTCCTGATTCGGCTGATCGTCGCCGATGGCGCGCCAGTGACGGTTGACGAGCTCTTCAAGGACTGCTGGCCACCAGCAGACCTGATTGTCGGCGATTACCGGACACAGGTTCAAAAACGGATCCATGAGATCCGCCGCGTCCTTGAACCGGAGCGGTCGAGCGAGTCGGCGCAGGAGTCGAAGGTGCTGCCCACCCAACGGGGGCGCATCACCGCCTACCGGTGGGCCGTCAGCCGCGAGTCGACCGATGTGTTCCAGTTCATCGAGCTGGTCGCGCAAGGCCGCAGGGCCGCGGACGAGGACAGGATCGGCCTTCTCGAGCGGGCCATGAGCCTGTGGACGGGCCAGCCGCTCCTCGACGTCGCCGACAAGCCGTGGGCAGCTCGGCTGATAAGGCAGCTGAGCGGCATTTGCCTGGCGGCGGAGCGGGAACTGGCGAATGCCTACGAAAACGCCGACCGAGCCTATGACGCCCTCGACGCCGTCGAGGCCCTCGCCGCGAAATCACCCCACGACGGCGATCTCGCGTCCTGGGTCTCGAGGCTACGCACGCGAGTTCAAGCCGGCCCGAACAAACTTCTCGTCAGAGAAGACTTTACTGACCTTAAGGCCGGGGTTACCGTGATGACTGGCGATCTGTTTGCCCAAGACGACGCGAACCTCGTGGTTGGATTCTGCGACACATTCGACACTGATATCGATCGCAATATCGTCATAAGCCAGGAGAGCACGCAGGGCGTGATGTTGCGCCAGTTGTACAACGGCGACCGTGTCCGGCTCGACAAGGAGCTTAAGTCCGCTCTTTCCCGCACCCCTAAGATCATGGTGGAGTCCAAGTCGGCTAAGCGCCGCGGCAAACTCACTCGCTACCCAGTTGGCACGGTGGCCACGCTGCATCACTCCACCCGCCGGGTGTTCGCTGTGGCTTACAGCCGGATGGGCAATGACCTGATGGCACAGTCCAGCCTGTCCATTCTGCAGGCCAGCCTGGAGAATCTGTGGGACGCCGTCTACAGGCACGGGCAACTGAAGCCGATCGCCATGCCGCTCATCGGGTCGGGGCTGTCAAGGACCGGGGCTACCGACGAGGAACTGCTCGCCACGATCGTCAGGACTTTCGCGGCGAGTGCGCGCAGGCATTACCTCGGGCCGGAACTGCGCGTCGTCATCGGGCAGCCCACGTTCGACGTCATCAGGGTGTCCGAGGTCCTGCGATCGGCTCGCGCTGAGCGCGGGAATGGTCAGCAGCCGGATCAGCGTCCGGAGGGCGAGGCGTGAGAAAGCACTACGGCGGGCGGCATCGCATTCGTTATGCTCGGGGCCATGGCACCAGGTGAATCAGGGCTGCCTGAGCAGCCGGCCCGCGGCCTGGCCGCCGATATTCGGGCCGACGCGCTGGACATCCTCGCCGATGCCAGCCAGTGGAGGCTGGCCGAGCCGCGCTGGCAGGTGATCGAGGAGATACTCCGCGCGATGAACGCCGCACTTGAGTCGGGCGACACCGCGGCCCTCACGGCCGCGACCGCTGACCTCGAGCTGGCCGGGCCGCTGCGGATAATCCCGGTCGGGCCGCCCCCGGCCGGCCCGACGCCGAGGGTGCGCGACCTGCTGAACAAGCTGGTGTATTCACTGGACGGCGTCGTACTCGGGGACGCGGATGACGACGAGCCGGCCGATAGCGCGGCAGGCGACGGAGCGGGGTAATGGCGGCACCCCCCGTTATCGACCAGGAATTCGTCGTTCATCTTTTTGCGCCGGCCGAGGGACCGCAGGCACGGGCCGCGTACCGGCAGCTCCGGCAGATGTGGGCTGCGTGCGGTGACCGGCTGGGCATCAGCCAGCCGGTTGCCGGCCTGCCCGGCCCGGCGTTGCCCGCGGGAGAAAGGCTCGCGCCGGACGCCGCCGACGGCGTGCTCGCCGCCAAGGAAGTTCCTGGCTCCGACCGCCAGGCCGTGCTGCGCCGCGAACACGACGTGGCCAGCCTGTCCGTGTCCATGGCCCAGCCGGAACCGGAAGGACGGCCGGCACGTTTCCGCGGTCAACTCGGTCCGCTCCGGCATAAGCCGGATTCCGCGCGCAGCCCCCTGGTCTGGCCCGACTACTCCGCCCTGTGGGCGCAGGTAAGCCAGCCGCGGGCGGGCGCCCTGATCGGCGAGGCGCGGCTGTTCCTTGCCCGGGCGCTGCCCGGCAGGACCGGCCCGGTGGCCGCCACCGCCGACCTGGGGGAGGTGCTGCACGGGCTGCTACCCTACCGGGAGGACCGGGCGCGGCAGTGGTGGTCCCAGGGGATCACGACCAGCGCGGGATACGCGGTGTGGGACACGGGCCTGGCCCCGGACACGAGCCCGCTGCGAGAGATCATCGTCGTAGCGCCGGCGGACCGGGATGAGGAGGTCAGCGGCTGGGCCTGGTCGGACTGGACGACCGCCCTGCCGCCGCTCGCGCGGTACCTGATGCACGCAGGGAAGTTGCGTTTTCAGGTCCGGCTGCTTGATGCCTGGCACCAGGCCGGGTCCACCGGAGCGGGCGTCGCCGCACTGACCGCGGAACTCGATGCCGCGCTGGAAGCTGGCCGGCGCGGCCCAGGCGATGCCGCGGGACTCGACTCGCTGCGCGGCCGCCTGCGAACCGAGGAGCAGCGGCTTGGCTCGGTGGACGGTGAACTTGCTCGCGTCGGCCAGGCGCTCTCGCTGGCGCAGGAGAACCTGCTTGACCAGCCGGGCTGTGCGACGGCCGACGGCTGCCCTGGGCTGTTCGCCGCCGACCAGAAGCTGGGGACGAAGCTTGCTAAGCAGGTCAGCAGCGACCGCGCGTATCTCGCGATCGAACTCGCCGACGCCAGGCGCGCCGCCGAACGAGCCCTCGAGGAGTTGGAGCAGATCAAGGTGAACGCCGATGCGCCGTCCGCTGGCACTGACCCGGCGGCCAGCGGTCACCCCGACGTCAGCCGCAAGGTCTTCGTTGTCTACGGCCGGGATGCGGCCCTGACCGATGCGTTCTTCGACCTGTTGCACGGAGTGGGGCTTGAACCGCTCGACTGGGAGACCATCGTCGGTTCCCTGGACAAGCCCATGCCCTTCCTTGCCGAGGCGGTGCTCAACGCGCCGAAGATCGCCCAGGCGGCCCTGGTGCTGATGAGCCCCGACGACATCGTTGAGCTTCATCCCGAACTGTACGCGCCGAACGACCACCCGTATGAGCGCGGCCCGGGCGGGCAGGCACGGCCCAACGTCCTGTTCGAGCTCGGCCTCGCGTACATGGCCTACCCGGACCGGACCGTCATCGTCGAAGCCGGCCTGATGCGGCCGATCGCCGACCTCGGCGGCCTGAACGTGATCCGCTTCGGCGGCAGCGCCCTGGATATCCGGAAGGTCCTCGAGCGGCTCCGGCTGGCTGGCTGCCCGGTCGACCTGTCCCTGACCGACTGGCTGAAAACGAGCCGGTTCGAAAACCTGGCCAGCTACAAGCGGGGCCCGGGCGGCGGCCCGGGTAACAGGGCGCCGGGTGACGGCGGAGCCTGACCCCGCGCCTGGGCCGCTGTCGATCGCGGTCGGTTTCGCCACGGCTGGCCGCGACGCGCTCGCCCGTCACGCGCGGGACGAGGGTATCCTCGCCTACCAGCGCGCGCTACCGTTCGCCGAGGCGGCGGCCGCGGCGGTCACGGCTAGCGACGACGCGCGCCCGGACCTGATCCGGTTCCTCGGGTACATCCACGACGTGCTCGGCGGGCTGATGCTTGCCCGCGCGGACGACTACTGCCGCCAGGCGCTCGAGCTGTACCTCGGCGCCGGCCAGGACACCGCGTCGGTGGCGGTCCAGCACACCACGCTGTTGATCGTGGCCTACCGGCGCGGCGACCGGGACACCGCGCTCGCGCACGCGCGCAGCGCTTACGAGATCGACCGCCGGGAGGCACCCGACGACGAGCCGGTCGTCACGGACCTGATCAACCTGGCCTTCCTGCACGCGGAGTGCGGCGAACTCGACGAGGCGATCACCCGGTACGGCGAGGCCGCCGACCTGGCCGAGGCACTCAGGTTCCTGGCCGGCCCGCCGCACGCGCGGGAAGAGCGGTTCGCCCTTTTGCAGTCGCCGTACCAGGGGCTCGTCCGTGCGCTCGTGCAGCGAGGTGGCGCGGACGACGCTGAGCGTGCCTTTCACGTAGCCGAGCGCGCCCGCGGCCGGGCGCTGGCCGACCTGCTGGCCAGGAGCGAGCTCGCGGTGCGCCCGGCCGATGACGCGCAGCGGTCGCTGCTCGCCAGGGAGCGGGACGCCGAGGATGAGCTTGCCGCGATCGGCCGGCTACTCGCCGCGCCGGCAGACGGGGAGGACCAGGTGCTAGCCGACGCACGGCGGCGGCGGCATGCCGTCGCCGAGCGCCTGGAGCGGCTCCGGATGGAGATTCAGGCCGCCTTCCCCGCCTACGCTGCCCTGCGTGACCCGCGGCCGCTGAGCCTTGCGGAAGCACAGCGGTCGTTGTCTCCCGGGATGGTCTTGCTCTGCTATCACCTGGGCGAGGGGGGAAGCGTCGTCTGGACCGTGCGGCCAGGCGACTGGGCCTGGGCAGAGCTGTCCCTCGACACGTCACTGGCGCAGTCACTGGTCAGCGCCGCGATCGCGGCCTGCCGGTCGGCGGAGCCTGAGACGGCGGAGACGACCGCGGCCTGGGCAGGGCTGGGCCGCCTGCTCCTCGGGGCCGTACCCGACGGCTGGATTTCCACCGCCGGCCAGCTCGTCGTGGTCGCGGACGGCCCGCTGCTCTTCCTGCCGTTCGGGCTCCTCCCGTATAACGACCGACTGCTTGCGGATTTGACCGTGGTCTCTTACTCGCCGTCCGTCACGGTGCTTGGCGACCTGGCGCAACGGGCGGCCCGCCCGGCGCGGGAGCGGGCGGGCCGCCCGTTTCTCGGCGTCGGCCTGACCGGGGACGGCGGCAGAAGCGGTCACTTGCCGCTGCCTGGTGCCCGCGAGGTCGTGGAGATCGCGGCGGACTACGGGCCGGATGCGCGGGTCCTGACCGGCGCAGCGGCAACCAAGGAGCTGATCCTGGCAGAAACCGCGGAATACCGGGTCGTGCACTTCGCCACCCACGGCGTCATCGACGACGCTGAACCGCTCCACTCGGGGCTGCGCGTGGCCGCGGGCCCGGTCGGCGACGCGCGGCAGCCGCCGAACGGCCACGATGTGCTGCACGTGTACGAGATGTTCGGCCTCACGCTGTCTGGTGCGGTGGTCGTATGCTCCGCCTGCGAGACGGCGCGCGGCAAGGTGCAGCCGGGCGAGGGCCTCGTGGGCATGAGCCGGGCCCTGTTCTACGCCGGCGCCGTCGCACTTGTCGTGGCGCTTTGGCCGGTTCCCGATGCCCCGACCCGGCGGCTGATGCGCGTCTTCCACCGCTACCTGCGCGACGGGCGCTCCCCCGCCGAGGCCCTGGCGCGCGCCACCGGTGCGGTGCGCGCCAGTCATCCGCTGGTCTACCGGCACCCCTACACCTGGGCCGGCTTCATCGTCGTGGGCGCACCGTGAGTCACGGACTCCTAGGAGGGGCAACGCGGCGAAGCATCGTGCACCTGACATCAAGGAGCGGCGGGAGTCATGACGGCGGACTTGACAGGCCTTGAAGAGGCGGTGCGCGGGCTGGCGGCGGGCAGGCCGCAACTTGGTATGCTGCCCGCGTTGCACCGCTTGGACAGTACGGCAGCGCTCAACGGAGAGGGCCAGGCGACGATGCAGGCGCCGGAGGCCTCGCGCGCGATGGCCGCGGCCATGTCGACCGCCTCATCACTTGGCCTGAGGGCCGACGAGGCGATCGTTCTTCATGACTCGAACAGGCTCACCTTGCGCCTGCTGCCTTGTGACGTGCTCGCCCGGGTGGCACCTGCAGCGCATCAGGTTGCACAGTTCGAAGTCGAGCTGGCCAAGCGGCTCGTCGGATCCGGGTGCCCCGTGGCCGCTCTTGAAAGCCGGGTGGACCCGCGTGTCCATGAGCGTGACGGCTTCGTGGTCACGCTGTGGACCTACTACGAACCCGCCTCATCTCGAGAGGCCTCGCCGGCCGGCTATGCCCGTGCGCTCGAGCGGCTCCATGCCGGCATGCGCACGCTCGATGTCCCTGTGCCGCACTTCACGGACCGGGTTGAGCAGGCTCAGCGACTCGTTGCGAGCCGCTACCGCACTCCGGCGCTCGCCGGCGCGGACCGTGAGCTCCTCGGCGGCACGCTGCGGCGCCTGAGGCGGGCGATCGGCGGCCGTGGCGCCGCTGAGCAGCTGCTGCACGGCGAGCCGCACCCGGGCAACGTGCTCACCACGAAGAACGGGCTGCTGTTCACCGACCTCGAGACGTGCTGCCGCGGGCCTGTCGAATTCGACCTCGCCCATGCGCCAGAAGAGGTCAGCGAGCACTATCCGGGTGTCAGTCAAGGCCTGCTGCGCGAGTGCCGGATCCTCGTGCTTGCGATGATCACAACGTGGCGCTGGGACCGAGACGACCAGCTACCGAACGGGCGCCAGCTGGGCACGCAGTGGCTCAGCCAGATCCGCGCGGCGCTCGATCGCGCGGGGCTGGATACCGATGGCTGACCGCCGGCAGGCGGCAGATGACGGGGCCATACATCATCCATACGGCAGATCTCAAATTGTTTGTCGTATATTCCAGATATTAGAACGTCGTCTTGACTTGTGAATACCCCGGCTCGGACGCTCAACCTAGCGTTCTCGTGGCACACGGAGAGGACTGGGCATGAGCTGGCGACGACGATGGCGCGGGCAATCCCGCAGGAAAGCGATGATGCTGATGGTGAGCGCGGCAGCCGTCCTGGCGATGGCCGCGGGCGTGCCTGCGGCGCATGCCGTCGCCGCCGCCCAGGTGAATAGCGCGTCACAGGTGCCTGTGGAGCCGTGCTCCGCGCTAACCGCGCTGTTCCTGCCGGACCTGCCAGGGCACGACACGGCGACCGTGGCCGCGAGCGAGGTCGCGGGGAGCGGCTGCCAGGTGGCGATCGAGATCACCGATACCTCCGATCCGCGTGGCGGCCAGCCGGGGATGATCGGCATCGACCTGACCCTGCCCGACAGCTGGAACGGTAACTACATGGCCGAGGGCAACGGCGTCTACTGCAGCCCGGCGAGCTTCGTGACCCTGTCCGGTGACCAGTGGCTGGCCGCCGGGTACGCGATCTCGCAGGATGACTGCGGGCACACCGGGTTCGCCAACCCGCTCGTCTCACCGTGGGTGACGGACTCGAACCCGCCGCCGGCGCTGAACTGGAACCGGATCGATGACTTCGGCTACCTCGCACAGCACCTGACGGCGGTCGAGTCGAAGTTCGTGGTCAACCAGTACTACAGCGCCGCGGCGCACTACTCGTTCTGGAACGGCTGCTCGACCGGCGGGCGCCAGGGCCTGATGGAGGCGCAGCGCTACCCGGCGGACTTCAACGGCATCCTGGCCGGCGCCCCGGCGCTGAACTGGGACCAGTTCATGGTCGCGCAGATGTGGCCGCAGCTGGCCATGGAGTGGAACAACGACTTCCTGCCGGCCTGCAAGGAGAACCTGGTCAACACGACGCTGCAGGCGAAGTGCCGCGATCAGGACGGCCAGGCCGACGGCGTGTTCGACCCGCGCACCTGTAACGTGCTCGCCGTGCTGCACAGCCTGATCGGCACCGTCACGCCATGCGGCACCTTCACGGCGACAGACGCCCTCGTGGTGCAGGAGATCTGGCAGGGACCGCGGCTGTCGGGCACGCAGAAAGACCTGCTCAACGGCTTGCCGGTCTGGTTCGGGCTCGAACCAGGCGCGAACCTGGCAGGGACCTACGTGCCGGCACTCGGTCCGGGCGGCGGGCTCGGGCTCGCGACCACGTTCCAGCAGGCCGACGGTCAGCAGGCCGGCGCGCCGTTCATCCCGAGCGCCGACTGGTTCCAGAACTGGCTCAAGATGGACCCGAGCTGGACCTTCACCGACGAGACCTACCAGCAGTACTGGCAGGACTTCGCCAGGTCGGGCCTCAGCTATGACTCCGAGATCGCGGCCGACAACCCGGACCTGCAGGCCTTCAAGGCCGCAGGCGGCAAGCTGATCATGTGGCAGGGGCTTGCCGACCAGCTCATCTTCACCGGCGACAGCATCAACTACTACAACCAGGTGCTCGCGGCCAACGGCGGGATCGGCGGCACCGAGCAGTTCATGCGCTACTTCCTGGCACCCGGGGTAGGCCACTGCGGCACCCCGGGACCGGGAAGCATCGCACCGACCAACCCGATGCAGCAGGTCATCGACTGGGTCGAGCACGGCCAGG
>Ga0335078_10002654_pt1 | contig 26980 bp, 13 predicted proteins | sample Lox_Sample_32_FD_206711 | JGI IMG/M metagenome (GOLD analysis project Ga0335078, IMG submission 206711) | Soil microbial communities from Loxahatchee National Wildlife Refuge, Florida, United States - Lox_Sample_3.2 | ecosystem: Environmental > Terrestrial > Soil > Wetlands | place: USA... | reverse complement strand
TGTGCCGAACGTGGTGGTAATTACGACCTCATAGGGCACAGAGTGGCTGGGGAATATCGTTGCGTTCAACCAGTACCGAGCCCTGCTTGAATGGGCTGTGCGCTGTCGAGACGCCGGCGAGATCCTAGCCCTGCCCCGCGAGTTCCAGGAGTGCAGGATCAGCCCGTTTTGTTCGTGAAGGTTTCCGAAACCCATTGGGAAACTGTGGACGCAGCTTTCCATACAAGAGTGCCCTGAATGTGAAGAGAACACGGCAATCAACAGCGCGGTATCCACCTCGATCAAAGCTTCCCTGGATTCGGGAATTGGTATTGGAGGCGCAAAGCAGCGACCTGATGGTATCAATCTCTAAGAAGAGTCAGAAGCGGAACAAGAAAGCGGGCGGTAGTGAGCAGGCCATCAGCTGGTCTTGATCATTGCGTGGGCAATTGTGATCGTCGTGCTGGGCTTCTACGGAGGACTCCACCTATCACACCACCACTAGGATTGGATGCCCAGAAAAGACAAAACACAAGCGTGCTGTGCACTAGACCACTGACATGCCAGGGGCTATCCGGAATCACATGAGCGCCGTAGATCTGGGCTCTGAACATCCCTGCGAGCTGGAACCTCATTGGTGCCAATATACATACCCGGCTCGGTACTCTTTCATTGCGTTCCTTTCCAATTCTGGTATAGATTCAAGTGAAGTTTCGATGGGGAAACCCTCATGCGGCGGATATCGAAGAGAATAGCGTGTTTGTGCTTGTTGCTGACTTTCTGGTCGGCAATGGCATTCGCCGCGCACCAACACTCTTCCTCCGCCGACTCGGCCACGTGCACGGTCTGCATTGCCGCCCATTCAGCTTCCCCAAAAGCCGCCACCACACCGCGCCCGACGACGTTCGTTGTCGTGTCCACCTTTCGGGCAGAGCCAGTCTCGGGCAAACAGCGCTTCGTAGCATTCGCGCTCAGCGTTCGCCCGCCTCCTGGCGTCTAAGAATCCAATCGCGGTGTGTCTAGGCCGGTTCGTATCCCTAGAACCGGTTCCTATCATTCTTAGACCAATGTTCTGGAGGAATTCATGTTGGCTTCTTATAAGAAGTCGCTTCATGCGGCTTTCCTGGTGGTTTTCTATTTGGGGCTAGGCCTGAGCGCTTACGCGCAGTCGGGTGGAGGTTCGGGATCGCTCAATGGCACTGTTTTTGACCCTTCGGGCGCAGTGGTTGCAAATGCAACGGTCGAGCTGCATCAAGCGGTCAGCGGCTATGACCGGACGACCACCACAGACAGTAAGGGGAATTTTAGTTTTTCGAACGTGCCATTTAACCCGTACCACATGACCGTGACAGCTACTGGATTTGCCCAGAATGCGCAGGATGTGGAGGTCCGGTCGGTAGTACCCGCCAGCGTCAAGATCAGTCTTCGGGTAACTGGTTCGTCTACCTCGGTTACGGTCGAAGCTGGCGCCGATTTGGTCGAGAACGATCCAACGTTCCATACCGACATCGATAAGGAGTTGATCGACAAGCTTCCCCTGGAAAGTGCGTCGTCGTCATTGAGTTCGGAAGTCACGCTTACCACGCCGGGCATCGCCGCCGACTCGAACGGCCTCTTCCACGGCCTCGGCGATCACGCGGAAAACTCGTTTTCCGTCGACGGCCAGCCCATCACCGACCAGCAGAGCAAAGTTTTCTCCAACCAGATTCCTCTCGAATCCATCCAGTCCTTAGAAGTCATCTCGGGCGCTCCCCCGGCCGAATACGGTGACAAGACCAGCGTGGTCGTAGTCGCGACCACGCGTTCGGGGCAGGGTGTAACCACGCCGCACGGCAGCGTAAGCGCTTCGTACGGGACGTTTGGAACTTCCACCGTGTCGGGCGATCTGGCCTATGGAGGAGCCAACTGGGGAAACTTCATCTCGATCAGCGGCCTGAACAGCGGCAGGTTTCTTGATCCTCCCGAGTTTGTCGTGATGCATGACAAGGGCAACGAAGAGAATGTTTTCGACCGGATCGATTACTCGTTATCGAAGGTCGATTCGCTGCACTTGAACTTCGGGTTCACGCGCTCGTGGTTCCAGACGCCGAATTCGTACGATTCGCAATTGGCGACGCCGTGGAGCGGCGTAATTGTCGACAACGGCGGCCTCGATCCCTACGGGAATGTGGTGGGCCCGGCCGACCAGCGCTCCCAGATTAAGACCTTCAACATCGCGCCGACGTGGACGCACGTGATCAATACGAACACTGTGTTTACTCTGGGTGGGTTTGTGCGGCGCGACGCCTACAACTACTATCCCAGCGCGAATCCGTTCGCGGACCTCGGAGGGCCGGGTGAGCAGAGCGAGACGGTGAGTCAGAGACGCACGCTCCTGAATGCGGGCGCGCGCTCGGATGTCTCTTACGTCAAGGGAATTCACAACCTTAAAGCGGGGGTCACTTACGAACAGACGTTCCTTGACGAGCATGATCCGTTTGGGATCGTCGATCCGACGGTCAACGCGCCATGTCTGGACTTGAGCGGCAATCCGTATTGGTTAGGGACCGATCCTTCCGTTCCCAATGACCCGACGCAATGCGCCGGGCTTGGTCTACAGCCAAACGACGGCATCGTCAATCCGAATATCGCCGCCTTTGATCCCTTGCTCGGCTGCTATGACCTGACCCGGCCAACTCCGTCTGGAAATGACAACTGCTCCACGTCCACGGCCGGACTCTACACGTTTAACGGCCATACCGACGTCAAGGAACTCGCTCTTTACATCCAAGACTCAATCACCAAAGGCAACTGGGCTTTGAACCTGGGATTGCGGGGCGATTTCTACAACGGGATCACCACCCACAAGGAAGCCGAACCTCGGCTTGGCGTCGCTTACAACATTAAGCGTACCAATACCGTTCTTCGCGTCTCCTACGCCCGAACATTGGAGACTCCTTTTAACGAGAACCTGGTGCTGTCCAGTATCGGTTGCGCCAATGATGTTCTGAATCCCCTGCTTGGCTGTAATTCGCCCGTATCGAATCCGTTGGGTCCGGGCTGGCGCAATGAGTTCCACGCCGGTCTGCAACAGGCATTTGGGCGGTACCTGGTATTTTCGGGCGAGTACATCTGGAAGTACACGCACAACGGCTACGACTTCAGCGTCCTCGGCGCCACGCCGATTACCTTCCCGGTCGAATGGGCGCGGTCGAAAATTCCCGGAGTGGCGGGCCGAGTCAGCGTTCCCGACTTTCACGGACTCTCGGCTCTCATGGTCTTCTCCAGCGTGGCCGCACGCTTTTTCTATCCACAACTGGGTGGGGCCGGGGCAACTCCCGTCGGAACTGGCGTGTTCCGCATAGACCACGACGAAAAGTTCAACATGACTTTTCACACCCAATACCAGCCGTGGAAAGTGGGTCCATGGCTCGGATTCAACTGGCGCTATGACAGCGGACTCGTCGCTGGCGCGGTGCCCTTCGCAACTGACACGACCACGCCGGTGGATTTGACCGGACTCTCGGCGGATCAGCAACTGCAAGCAGGACTGTTCTGCGGAAGCCAGCGCCCGACGCTGGCGCAGCCTCTCACCACCTGCGCTCCCTCGCAATATGGCTCAACCCTTGTTTCAATCCCGGCTCCAGGAACCGAGAATGACGACCACAATCCGCAGCGCATCGCGCCGCGTCACTTGTTCGACGTGGCCGTGGGCGACGACAACCTGTTCAAAGGCGAGCATTACAAATGGAGCCTCACGCTAACCGGCGTCAACATCACGAACAAAACGGCGCTGTATAACTTCCTTTCGACCTTCAGCGGGACGCACTATGTAACGCCCCGAGCGCTGACGGCCCAACTCGGGTTCCACTTCTAGCCGACGCCCCCGTCGATGAGGGCAGTACGGACAACCCCGTGCTGTCCTCTCTTTCGAAACCTTCATGATGGGACTGGAGCCATGAAGCGATCGAAGTTCACCGTGCGGGAAGGGCTGGTCATGCTGTTGGAAGTGACCTTCTACTCATCGTGATGCTGTGGCTGATCTTGTCGGGGATCTTGCAGATCATTAAAGAAGGTCTTGCGAAACAGTGGACACAGCGTGTCGGTTGTCGAGGCGAAGGCCGACTTCTAGCAACTAATCAACGCTTGACCCTTTCGACATCTCTCCCCACTTGCGCCCCCCTCCCCAGTATGGTTCGGAATCGGGTAAGAATACCTGCGCCTCGGGCAGAAAATGACGATCACAATCCACCCGACTCCCGTCGCTTGTTTGATGTGGGAGTTCCGAGTAGGTACTGCGCCACTGGCGCACTCAAACGAAACGTCGGAGTGGAAGTGTTAGACTGCACGCATTTGGTGGAGTTCTCACGCGACCATGATCACGATCTCCAAAGAAGACTATCTGAAAGCCATTGCGGAAGCGGAAGCCGAGGGGCAGACCGTGATACCCGCGACGCTTGCCCATTGGCTGTCCGTGACCAGGCCCGCGGTAACGTTTGCCCTGAAGCGATTGAAGAAGGACGGGCTTGTTTCCATCAAGAAAGAAGGGCAGATCTGCCTTACCTCGCAAGGACGGGAAATCGCCGAGCGGACGATGGTTCGCCACCATTTGATCGAGCGAATGTTATCGGAGATGTTCGGCATGGCCTGGTACGAGATCCACGACGAGGCGGAACGACTGGAACATGCCGTGGCTTTACGGGGGCCCTGCTATACGTAATATCCAGGGCGATTCAGCCGCCGAGGCTGCGGCCTTCTTATACGCCGCAATTGATCAGTTACCGGAGCAATACCGCAAATTCTACTTGTCGCGTTGCCTGATCGCCTCTTCACCCGAAGTGGCTCGCGGTCTTGGCAATAGTCCCTCCCCTCTTGTCATCATCATGGAAGCTTCCGAGGCTGGCCTTGCCGCACGACTAGCGCAACAGGGACATCATGTACTCGTGACGTATGGCTCTCGTGTTGGTACTACCGATTTGGTAAACGTCCTGAGCAGGCCTAGGTTCGAGCCATTTCAGGATGCGCTTGAGCAGATGGGGGTCCCGAGCACTAGGGCCAACGCACTCGCGCGAGATTCAGCACGGAAGCTTTCGATTCTTCGGCGCCTGATTCCGTCTGCGGCTGGAGCACTGACTCCCGTGTGGGCAGAGGGCGAGAAAGGCAAAGCGTTGCTACCGGCGCTACTCGCTGGCGCATGGGATGAGGATCATGAAGGAGATCGGGCGGTGCTGGAATCGCTATCCGGTGCGACGTTTGATGTGTTCAGCGCGCGCTGCCCAAGCTGGATAGACTCTCCAGATACGCCACTACGGCATGCAGGCAAGACATGGAAAATTGCATCCCCCTATGATGCATGGTTCCGTCTTGCCGGACTCATCAGCAAGCAAGACTTGGAGCGATTCAACAGCGTCGCTCAGACGGTTCTTGGCGCCGCCGATCCGCGGTTCGAAATGAACTCTGACGAACGCTGGCTTGCCGGAGTGCGTGGTCAGGGTCCGAAGTATTCACCTTGGCTTGTGTCGGGAATCACAGAGACACTCTTGCTGCTTGCAATGTATGGCAATCAGGTTCGCGCGGTGCCTGATGCGCACGAATACGCAGACGTGATCGTTCGTGGACTGCTCGGGAATGCGGATGAACGCCGTTGGTGGTCACTTGCTTCGGAGTTGCGCACGTTAGCCGAGGTCTCTCCGGAGAACTTCATGAGCGCTATTGAGGAAAGCCTGTCCCGCGAGGATCAGCCCGTGATGGTTCTCTTTAGGGAAGATGGGGGCCCGCTCTTCGGGCGTGCTTACCACTCTAATCTCCTGTGGGCTCTAGAAACGCTCGCTTGGAGTCCCGACTACCTGAGTCGTGCGGCTGAAATCCTCGCTCGGCTCGTCGTACTAGATCCTGAAGGCAGATATGCAAACAGGCCCAAAAACTCGCTGCGGTCCATCTTCCTCTTATGGTTGCCGCAGACCAACGCCACATGCACCCAACGTTTGAAGGTTATCGACCGCTTGCGCAAGGTCGAGCCAACGGCGGCTTGGAATCTGATGCTCGGGATTTTTCCTAAAGGATACGATACAAGCTCCTACAACCCACGCCCGAAATGGCGGGATTTTGAAGTTACGGAACCTGAGATTGTAACGAACCGTCTCATTTTTGATGCGGCCACCGCGTTAGCTGAACGCTTAATCGATGACGCCAGCACGGACCCCGACCGCTGGGCAGAACTAATCGATCATCTGGCTGGCTTTTCCCCAGAATGCCGAGAGAAGGGATGGATCACGCTTACTCATGTTGCGGCACAGATTCAGCAAGATGAGCGAAAGCTCCCAATCTGGGCCGCTTTGCGTAAACTCATTAGTCATCATCGGTCCTTCTCACATGCAGAATGGGCCTTGAGAACCGAGGAGATCGCTCGCATCGAATCGATATATCAACAGTTCGGTCCTGTTGATTCGGTTCTACAACGCGCTTGGCTCTTCTCCCATGATGCTCCCCTTTTGCAAGGGCGCCGTGTTGAGGAATGGGAGGCTCGGGAGAAGGAGCTTGCTAATTTGCGCAAGCAGGCCGTTGCTGAACTTCTCGCTCAAAGTCCCTGCTTCTCTGAAGTGCGCCGACTTATTGAAAAAGCGAAGGTTCCATTCTTTGTGGGGGTGGCACTCTTGGAAGCTTCCGCCACACCCAGTGAAGCGACGCAGGTCCTGAAAAAACTAGTGGAAGATGACGCGGCGCCAATACGGGAGTTTGTGCGTGGGTTGGTAGTGGCGGGAAGCGTCCATTATGGCGTGTCGTGGGGAGAATCATTGCTCTCGATGGCCAAGGCGGAGCACTGGAGCGAAGCGGCCATCGTGAGGCTCTTACTCGCGTTACCTTCTGATCGAAAGATCTGGGACTCCGCGGCCTCATTCGGAGAGGAAATCAACAGAGCATATTGGGAGCGAGCCGAATTCTTCTCAAGGGCCGAAAGCACCGAGGACAAGCTGTACGTGATTCAGCAAATGATCGCTGTTGGACGCGCCGCTCACGTGGTGGAAAGAATCGCTGGTTCTACTGACGGAATTCCATCCCCTAAAATTGTCGATCTTCTTACGGAAGCAGCTACCGCGCGTTGGCCTCATGGCGGTAACGATGCCGTGATGTTTCAATGGGCGGTCGGCGAACTATTGAAAAAGCTCGAAGCCGACGGCACGATAGAAGACGCTGTCATCGCGCGCCTGGAGTGGATGTACCTCGCTCTACTGGAGCACTCCGAGCGTACACCAATCGTTCTCCACAGATTCATGGCGACAGATCCCAATTTTTTTGTTCAAGTGCTCAGTGCGGTCTTTCGGCCCCATTCCGAGAGCGAACCCAAGGAACATAAGGCGACGGAGCAAGAAAAGGCAATGGCGACGCAGGCCTTTAGGCTTCTCCAGTCTTGGGATACCGTGCCTGGAAGAGGGACGGCGGGCTTGGATCCTTCGGTGTTAGCTGCTTGGGTGGAGGATGCACATCGCCTCGCGGTGCAGGCCGAGCGCGGGGCAGTCGGTGACCAATACATTGGCACAATACTGTCCTTCGCTCCTGAGGGACCTGATGGCATATGGCCAGATGTCGCCGTCAGAAACGTCATAGAAGATATGCGCAACGTTCACGTTGAAAATGGCATTTTGGTCGGCGTTCACAACCAGCGGGGCGTCACATCCCGAGGAATGTTTGATGGCGGCACTCTAGAGCGCGAACTCGTAAGAAAATACAACGCCTGGTCGGATGCGACCAAACTCGAATGGCCACGCACCTCATCGCTGCTGCGACAGATCGCGCGGAGCTTCGGAAACAGCGCCCGACATCTTGATGAGCAGGCCGAGCGTACTGATTGGGAATACTAAGATCGAGGACGTGCACTGGTTATGGGTCCCAACGACGGGGAACGTGCTTCTCTGGGCATTAGAAAAGGCAAATGGGTTGGGTCTGGGGCTGTCAACACGGAAATCTGATCGGAAGCCTATCTCGGAAAAACCGAGTCGATTTTCCGCATAATCCACTCTGCTCCATTGAACCGAAGCGGTGATCAGCGATTCCGTCCCCGGACTTAACCTCAGTTCACAACGTTTGACGGCGTCATCATTGCCGCCAGCATGTCATTCTGCGCTGCCAAACGATCCTCGCTCATGCTGTGAGCGTAGATTCCCAACGTGGTAGTAACGTCGCTGTGGTCTGGTATCTCCACAGCGCATCTGAACTGCAACAGTCCGGCGACACCGGAGGCACGACCGCCTCGCGGCAGCCGAGCAACCGTTACGGCGTCGAATGGGCAAACTATTACACGCCATTGGAACATTGGGCCTTCGATCTTGACATGGCGGACTCGCGCGCGCTCTTTACTGCCATCGACGGGGACGATGCGGCGCCGGATAGTCCGGGTGGTAAGTGGGTGCCTGAAGCGGTTGGGTGGGTGGTTGCATCGGGCGCCACGCTGCACGATGTTAAAGGCTTTTCGGCGAGTTTGCGTCTGCGCTACTTCGGCCCGCGGTATTTGACGTCCGACGCGATTTATCGCTCAACGTCAACGGCGCTGTTTAACGGAGAGGTGGGCTATCGGATTAACGAGACCTGGCGCATTTCGGCGGAATTCTTGAATTTGCTGAACCGCCGCGATCACGACATTGACTACGCCTATACCTCGCAAATCACGCCAACGGCGACGCCGGCATTCACAAACGTTTTTCACCCCGTCGAACCGTTTCAGGTGCGAATCGGTCTACGAGGAACTTTTTGACCGATGCTGAAGGAGCAGCGGAACCCCTGGGTCGCTTTAGGGTCCAGTAATCCTTTCTGTACGTTCTAATCGCGTTTTAGAGTCGTTCAAACCGCAACATGCACTGGTTCTCAAACAGGCTGGCTTCGGCGGCAACTCCTTCCGTGGCGACCATTCTCTTTCATCCCGCGTTCGACGGGATTTCACTTCTTGATTGCAATTCTTTCTGGACGCCTGAATTCAGCGGGTTGGATTTCGTGGGAACTTCAAATATGGCATGCGCACGCCCTCGATAATGACCTGGTCGGCGCGGATGTTGTCAGGCGCTTCGAATCCGTTAGCACCGCCGTTCGTCACGTAATCGTCTTCATCGACACCGTCTCCACTCACTCCTAGCCCTCCCACCAGCACGCCATTCTTGTAGAGGGGCACGCTTCCGGGGAAAAAGACTATCCCGTTCTGATTGGCGTTCGCTGTTTGAGAACCTTGCGTACACGGATTGGCGAGGTCAAACGTGTAGAGGCTGAAAAACGGGCCGAGTCCTGAGTCGTCAATGCCTGGCGGAAACAGGGGCTGTGCGCCAAAGCCGATGGTGCGGTTGGTAACGGCTGTCCCTCCCGGAATGCCAGGCAGGTCGGGAGTTCCGCTGGCGCCACTGTAATAAATGACATTGCGAGCCTTGGCTACGGCTACGTCGACGCTGAAAACAGTGGCGTCCGGCATGCGGTGCAGGCCCAGGACCGTACCATCAAGATCGGTGACTGCAATTGTCATACTAGTGGGGGAATCTGGAGGCAGCCGAATTACAGCTCTGGTGATCTCGGCGGTGGCGACTGCCTGGCCGATGATGGCTGTCACGTCGCTTTGAGATAGAGATGATCCCGCGGCCGGTCCGACCAGATCGCCTTCGGGAGGAAGGCCGCCGTTCAGTGGTCCCAATGTATAGGTGCCGGTCGTAGTGCCGGGGCCAATTCCGTTTGGAGGAGTGGTCTGATTTACAAAGGGCAGGGCGATGCCGCCAAGGATGACGACTCCAGGCGGGGGCAATTGCGACGGGCTGGGGAGAAATCCCGATACCGACGCGCCAGAAAAGGCAGCGAACTCCGCTGCAGGCGCCGAGGAGGAAACCACTCCGATTCCGCCGACCACATGGCCGTTCTTGAAAAGCGGAACGCCTCCGGGATTTACGGAGGTTGGGTCGCTATCCATGACATCAGCTTTGCCAGTGATGATGCCTAAGCCCAGACTAAGGCCGTCAATCGAACGGGCCGGACTGATGTTTTGCCCTGGAAGAAAAGCGGCGTTGAGCGGACAGCCGCGGTTCGTGTTTTCGATGCTGTACAAGTCGCCGTTGGGAGCGTTTTCGACACCGGGCGGAAAATGAATGCCACTGATGAAGCGCACGGTACGGCTGGAAAGCGGAGCCTGGTCATTGCTGAAAAAAGCGGCTGTACGGGCGAGGGCGACGGCCAGTTCATGACTATCGACGACCGCGGCGAAGTTGCCGGTAGAGGTCGCGGGCGCTCCTGCATTTTCAAACACCGCCAGAATCGTGCCCGCGCGGTCGGCAACGGCGATGACCATTCCTACATTCAGGGACGCTGCGGCATTTTGGACGACTAATTGGACGTCAGCGGCAGATAAGGGCACCAACGGAGGAGGGGGAGGAGGAGGATTGGAAGCGGTGTTGCCACCGCCGCACGATAGCAGCAGACTCGCCAGTAGGGGAAGAAACAAAGCGCCGCCCACAACCAGTGCCGAGTTCCTGCGATGGAAGTGGATCATTGCACCTCAAGGGCTGCCCGTGAAAAATGCCGTCAAACCGGAATGGTAATACGTTACGCAGTCCAAACGAGAGAACGCGTACTTTCGTGTAACCACACTCGTAACGTTGACATTCCTTTCTGCTATGACACAATCCGGTTATTCTCCCCAGAAATCAAGGTAGAACCAGAGGGAAGGGCCTGACTATGTTCAGACGTTTTATTGGTGGATTCCTGTGTCTTTTGATCTCGCCGATTCCAGCGCTGTGCGAGTCCGCAGCGGCGGGGCAGCCTGCCGGGCAGATTCGCGCCTTGATTCCGACCGCCACCAAGAATGCCCAAGCCACAAAGGTCAACGACAATCTGCAATGGAACGACCTGCTCAATACAGGCGCAAAGGGCCGGCTGCGCGCGGGGCTGACGGATGGATCGATCCTCAGCCTCGGTTCGAACAGCGAATTGCGAGTGGTGCAGCACGACGCCACCTCGCAGCAGACTTCGCTGGAAATGAATCTGGGAAAAGTCCGGAGCAAGGTCGTCAAGATCACTCAGCCGGGCGGAAAGTTCGAAGTGAAAACGGCGAATGCCGTCATCGGCGTGATCGGCACCGATTTTTTTGTCAGCTACGAACCGAATAAGACGACGGTGATCTGCTATACGGGAACGGTCACGGTCACTCCCGTCGGCGATGCGAAGGTCGTGAAGAATTCCGGGGAAACAAGTCAGGGTCAGGTCACGGTGAACGCCGGGCAGATGGTGGTGATCAGTTCGGTGATTCCGCCAGCGGGCTTTGCACCGCAGTCGACGCCGCCCGACGTGCAGCGCGCCAGCATAGAAGAGACGACGGTGCCAGATCGCCTGCCTCCAACTGGGCACCCGCACCTGGTTCGCAATCTGATTATCGGCGCCGGAGTTGCAGCGGCAGGCTGGACAATCGGCACCCGGCTTGGGGCCGGTACGCCGGCGCCGCCGCAGCAAGGGTGCAATCCGAAGGATGGTGGGTGTAGATAGTTACGTGGTCGATGAGATTAATACGTCGCTTTCGTTCGGGCGGCGCTAGCCTGGGATCGCGATCGGTATGAACGTGCCCGAACATTCCTGGCCCCAAGATCGCTCTTCCGGTTGGCCGGCGTGGCTGCGTAAATTGACGGTGCGGCACGTCGATCTGGTCCTGGCTCTGTTCGTTACCCTGACGGGATTGATCGTCTTCGCGTTTGCTGGGATTGGGGGCAACAGCCAGGCCGGTTTTCTATTCCTGCAGAACATCGAGCAACGCTCGTTGGATATGCGTTTTGCCGCGCGCGGCGAGCGCCCACACGACGAACGTATCGTAATCGTCGGCATCGACGAAAAAACTCTTCAGAATGTCGGCGCCTTCCCGCTGCCTCGCACCGCCTATGCGACGCTGGTAAACCGGTTGAGCGCGGCTGGCGCGAGCGTAATCGCTTTCGACGTTACTTTCCCGACGCCGGAGAGCAATTCTGCCCAGCAGGCGCTTGCGCAATTGCAGAATGAGCTTGGCCCTTCGGCTCCCCCCAAGGTTCAAAAGAAGATCAAACAGCTAGCATCCGCCAGCGATTACGATGCAGCGTTTGCGGGAGCGCTGCAACAGTCCGGACGAGTTGTGCTCGGTCATCTCTTCCTGGATCGGGAGCGCGCCAATTCGGTCGAGGCCAAGCGGGCTGAAGACTATTTCAACATCATCTGGGCTAAAGCGTTTCCGCAGGTGCTGAAGGTCAAGTCGCGCGACCGCGATTTTGACTTGAATCGGGCCTGGATCGATAACGGCGGCAGTGTCTATCCGGGCGCCGAGGCGAACCTGGCGCAACTGGCCGAAGCGGCGGCATCTTACGGGTTCTTCAACACCAACCCCGATGCCGACGGCACTCTTCGCAGAGCCTTGTTCATCGTTCGCTACAAGGATCAGGATTTCTTTCCCTCGCTTGACCTGCAGACGGTGCGGGAATACGAACAAATTCCCGACCAGGAGATCGCCGCTTACATCTCTGAAGATGGACTGGAACGAATTAAGCTTGGCCGCCACGACCTGCGGCCGTGGCACGACGGCACTGCGCTGATCAACTACACCGGTCCGTACCGTACCTACAAACACTATTCGATGTGGAATGTACTCAGTGGCGCGGTGCCTGCGGAGACTTTTAAAGGCAAGATCGTGCTGGTGGGCGGCACGGCGCTCGGCATTGGCGATTTGCGCAATACGCCATTTCAAAAACGGGACGGTGGATACATGGGCGTAGAGGTACACGCCAACATCATCGACAACCTGCTGCACAGCGGCGAGAAGGGGCGCAGCTTTCTGACTCGCGGCCTGTATGAGGAGTTGATCGATGCCGGATCCATCCTGCTGTTTGGCCTGGTTCTCGGATTCTGGTTCAGCCGCACCAAGCCGCTTTATTCGACCATCTCGCTTTTCTTAACGCTGGGCGCTTTCGGCTGGTTCATGTATTTCAGCTTCGTGCATTGGGGGCTGTGGCTGAGCTGCGTGGTCCCTGCGGGCACGCTGGTTGTGAATTATGCGGTGATCACCAGCTTCCGAATGATCTTTGAAGAGGGCGAGAAGAGAAAAATCCGCAAAACGTTCTCTCAATATCTTTCGCCGGGAGTTATCGCGCTCATCGAGAAAGATCCGCAGAAGTATATCCGGCCGGGCGGCGAGACCAAAGAGCTGACGGTGATGTTCAGCGACATCCGCGGTTTCACGTCGCTTTCCGAGGGATTGACCGCCGATGAACTTGTCCTGCTGCTCAATGAGTATCTTGGGGAGATGACGGACGTTATTTTCCGCAATTTGGGCACGCTCGACAAGTATATCGGCGACGCGATCATGGCATTCTGGGGTTCGCCCTACCCGCAAACCGACCACGCGTATTGCGCGTGCGCGTGCGCATTGCAGATGGTCGGCACGCTCGAGAAATTGAATGGCCGTTGGCAAGCGCAGGGACGCAAACAGATTTCGATTGGAGTCGGTCTTAACACGGGTCCGGTGAACGTGGGCAACATGGGTTCAGCGAAGCGTTTGGCGTGGACGGTGATGGGGGACAACGTCAACCTCGCTTCGCGCCTGGAGGGAATGACGAAGGAATACCACGCCCGCGTTGTCATCAGCGAAGGCACATACCGTCAGGTTGCGGATAAGTTTGTTTGCCGCGACCTGGATAAGATACGAGTTAAGGGAAAGCAGCAGCCGGTGACGATCTACGAATTGCTGGATGTGGCTGCGGAAAAGCAGAAATACGAGCCATTGCTCGCCGCGTTCGATCATGCGATGGAAGCCTACCGCGAGCAGAATTGGCGGGAAGCAGCAAACCGCTTGGGGGAAATGCTGACGCGCTTTCCGGATGACGGTCCCGCGCAGGTTTTTCTGGAGCGCGTATTGGAATTTATTGAGAACGCACCGGAACCCGACTGGGATGGGGTGTATGTGATGAAGACGAAGTAGCGGTGTGGTGATTGCCTTCCAGCGATGCTAGTGACCAGGCGGTTTCGCATGCGGCGCTTTTCTTTGCATGCGAGCGGCGGTCATGGTAACAAGGGAAATAACTCTCTTTGGGATGGTGCGGACGGGTGCAGACAGGCGGGCGCGCGCTCTGGTGTTCCTTTTTGTCTCCGCTATTATTTGGAGTTTTTCTGATTCCGCTTTCCCTGTCGACTCTGCTTTTTGCCAGAAATGCGCAAGAACAAACTAACCGTCGCATTCCGGAACGCTTGCCTTCCATCACCGGCACGCTCGAAGGTGTGATTCGCGACCAGCAGGGCCGCGCGATTTCCGGTGTGCAACTTGATTTGCGCAGGGTCGACGGTGATCAGCATTATTCCGCTTCGAGCAATGCTGAAGGGATCTTTCGTTTGCGAGACGTTCAATTGGGAATTTACGAACTGAAAGTCGAGCGCGAAGGTTTTGAAACGAAACTCATTCCCATTCTGCAATTGAAGGGACCAGTTACCCTCTTCGAAGTGGATCTGCACGAGTCCGGCGAAGTCGTTCCCCAGCCTTCATGTCCATCGGGCGTGCCGATAATTCCATGTGGTCCTCCTGCGCCTGCAAGCGCTGCCCACCCCTATCCGGGACTGCTGAATCCCGCCGCAGAAGCATTGCAAACCAGGGCGACTCCGGAGCAGATTCCACCAGACTCCGCGAACTTCTCTGCGGAGCCTGATCGGTGGGACCTCGTCATGCCCGAGTGGCGCCGATATGAGACGCAGCCCGACGCGCCGTACGTAAAGGGTCACTGGTACGACCCTTTCAATCGCAACCGCATCAAGGGAGACTCACCAATTTTTGGCGAGCGTTGGTTTTTCAATTTCACAGGCACGAGCCGGACCGGATTCGACGGACGCCGCTTGCCGGTACCGAGTGGTCTGGATTCGGTAAACCCTGGCAGCAGCGACTTCTTCGGGCGGGGAGAGCAGGCATTTGTTGCCGAGGATCTGCGTCTGTCGTTTGACCTTTTCCGCGGCGACGCCAGCTTTCGTCCGGTGGACTTTCGTATCCGTCTAACGCCGGAGATCAATCTGAACTTCCTCCAGACGCGCGAACGCGGCCTCGTCAACGTAGACCCGCGCAAAGGAACGAACCGGTTCGACGATCATGCCGGCTTGCAGGAAGGGTTTGTCGAGGCGAAGATCCACGACCTCAGCCCGAATTACGATTTTGTTTCAGTGCGCGCGGGAATTCAGCAGTTCACCAGCGACTTCCGCGGCTTCCTTTTTTCCGAGGAACAACCCGGCGTCCGAATCTTTGGCAATTTGCGATCCAACCGACTGGCCTACAATCTCGCCTGGTTTGACTTCCTGGAAAAAAACACCAACAGCGGCCTGAATACCTTCCACAAGCGCGGGCAGCAGGTCTACGTGGCAAATCTGTACATACAGGATTTTCTCGCCAAGGGCTATACGACCGAGTTCAGTTTCCATTACAACCGAGACGACGCGAGCATCCACTACGACGACAATGGCTTTCTGGTGCGCCCGGAGCCGGTGGGAGCGGTGGTCAACGGCACCGTCCATCCGCACAACATTCGCGCCTACTACCTGGGGTGGACGGGAAACGGCCACATTGGACGCATCAACGTGAGCAACGCGTTCTATCAGGCACTGGGACATGACGACTTCAACACTATCGCGGGGCGTCACGTCAACATCAACGCTCAGATGGTGGCGCTCGAACTTTCCGTGGACAAAGACTGGATGCGGTACCGGGCGTCGTTTTTTTATGCGTCCGGAGATTCCAGCAATCGTTCCGGCGCTTCTCGAACCGAGGGCACAGCGCGCGGCTTCGACTCGATCGTGGATGAAACTCACTTTGCCGGGACTGACTTCAGCTTCTGGGACAGCGAAGGCATCCGCCTGACCTCAACTGGTGTGGCCCTGGTAAATCCCAAGAGCCTGCTGCCTGACCTGCGGTCGAGCAAGGAAGAGGGACAAGCGAACTTCGTGAATCCTGGGATCTATGTCTTCAATCTGGGCGCGGATTTCGACGTGACGCCAAAGCTGCGCGGGTTCGTCAATTCGAACTATTTACGCTTCGATCGGACAGAGCCGCTTGAGTTGCTGCTGTTTCAGGTTCCGATCCGGCGCAGCATCGGGACCGATTTTGGAACGGGCTTCGAGTACCGTCCGCCACTGAGCGAGAACATCGTGGTACGGGGCGGAGCGTCGGCGCTGGTGCCGGGGCAAGGCTCACAAGACATCTTCAATGGCCGAGTCCTGCTGTCAGTTTTCGGCAATGTGAAGTTCCAGTTTTAGCGCACTGGTAAGAGCGTGAGATCTATATTTCACAATTCGCCTGGCATTTTCTTGGCGGCTGCCCTTCTCTGTCTGGCTGGGGGCCGCCTTCCGACTTCCGCTCAAGTGCAAAGCGGAGGGAGTCCGCTACTGCTGCAATCGCAAGCCGAAGCCGACCGAAAGTCCGGCGGCTGCCTGACTTGCCACACCTCGACCGACAGCCCGACGATGCACACCACCGGCACGGTCCGCCTGGGTTGCACTGACTGCCATGGTGGAAATAGCGACGCGCACGTTTCTCCAGATAGTCTCCAAACTTCCACAGCATATGCCGAAGCGAAGCGGCGAGCGCACGTCGCGCCCAGCGACGCGCATTCCTCCGCCAATCCTGAGCGCGCCTATACCGGTTGGTTGCGCGAAAATTGGGATTACGCCCGCTTCGTGAACCCGGGAGACCTGCGCGTCGCTGAAAAAACTTGTGGCACTTCCGGGTGCCATAGCAGCGAGGTGCGCAAAGTCCAGACGAGCATGATGACGCACGGCGCCATGCTGTGGGGCGCGGCGCTCTACAACAACGGCAGTTTTCCGTCAAAAGCTCCGCAGTTCGGCGAGAGCTATGGCCCCGACGGAACCCCGCAGCGACTGAGCACATTCCCGCCACCGACGCCGGATGAGGTCAGGAAGAAAGGGATTCTCCCTTATCTCGAGCCGCTGGAACGCTGGGAAATCTCTCAACCCGGAAATGTGCTGCGCGTGTTTGAACGAGGGGGCAGAGCAAAACCCGAGATCGGTAATCCCAGCCTTGACGAAGATCCGGGAAAGCCCGAGATCAAGCTGAGTTCGCGCGGCTTCGGCACAGAACTCCGCACGGACCCGGTTTTTCTTGGTCTTCAAAAGACGCGCCTGCTGGATCCCCTGCTCTCATTTCCCGGCACCAACGATCAGCCCGGCGACTACCGAGCCAGCGGGTGCAGCGCTTGCCACGTCGTCTATGCCAACGATCGTTCGCCGGAGCATTCCGGCCTGTATGCCATCCATGGCAACCAGGGGCAGACCGCAACTTCCGATCCGACCATTCCGCATAATGAGTCCGGCCACCCTGTTCTCCACCAGTTCACGCGTTCGATTCCGTCGAGCCAGTGCATCGTGTGCCACATTCATCCAGGCACGAACATGGTCGCGACCTATTTTGGCTACACCTGGTGGGACAACGAAATGGACGGTGAACACATGTGGCCCACCGAGCAACGGCATCCGAATGCCAGAGAGCGAGATCGCGTCCAGGCAAGGAATCCCGAAGCCTCGGCTCTACGCGGCTTGTGGTCCGACACGTCGTTTCTCGAAAAGACCGGTACACCCGAATTCAACCAGCAGCTTCAGCACACACAATTTGCCGATTTCCATAGTCACGGGTGGATCTTCCGTGCTGTCTTCAAGCACGACCGCCAAGGAAATCTGCTCGACTCCGACGACAAGGTCGTTTCCTTCGATGATCCCGAGAAGCTAAAGAAGGCAGTGCACTTGAAAGACATTCATCTCGAAAAAGGAATGCACTGCATCGACTGCCACTTCGAGCAGGACAGCCACGGCAATGGGAAACTTTACGGCGAGACGCGCAACGCCATCGAGATCGACTGCGTGGACTGCCATGGCACCGTTCAACGACGTGCGTCGCTAGTGACGTCAGGCCCCGCTGCACCTGACGGCGGCACTCATCTTGTGGGATTACGCACACCATGGCAGGAGCGCCGCTTTTACTGGAAAGACGATCGCTTGTATCAACGCTCGATGCTCGATAAGGAGAAGGAGTGGGAAGTGGTACAGGTACGGGACACGATCACTCCTGGCAACGTTCACTACAGCGAAAAATCGCGGCTGGCGAAAACGATTCAGCAAGATGGGCAGACCTGGGGCGATGCGCCGCCGAAGGAAGACGCAACCAGGCTCGCTCATCAGAACAGCCGGATGACTTGTTACACGTGTCATTCGTCGTGGGCGCCTACGTGCTATGGCTGCCATCTTTCGATGTCGGCCAACCAACGCATGCCGATGCTGCATAACGAAGGCCTCACGACGCGCAATTGGACTTCCTACAACTTTCAAGTTCTGCGCGACGACATCTACACGCTCGGGATCGACGGCACGGTGACGGGCAATCGCGTTGCGCCGGCGCGGTCGGCATGCGCGGTGCTGGTCAGTTCGCAGAATAACGATCGCGACTGGCTCTACTATCAGCAGCAAACAATTTCCGCGGAAGGCTTCAGCGGACAGTCCTTCAGCACGTTCGTTCCGCACACGGTGCGCGCGAGAGAGACGAAAGGCTGCACCGACTGCCACGTCTCGCGCGCCAACGACAACAATGCATGGATGGCCCAACTGCTGCTCCAGGGCACGAACTTCATGAACTTCATGGGCCGGTATGTCTTCGTCGCCAGCGGCAAACATGGCTATGAAGCGGTCACCGTGACCGAACATGACGAACCGCCGGCGGTGATTGGCAGCGACTTCCAGAAGATCGCGTACCCTGACAATTACAAGAAGCACATCGAGAATCAGCGCGCATTGAAAGGGTCTCAATACCATCCTGGCGCGGAAGTTCTCGACGTGCAGGCGCGCGGAGAGTATCTCTACGCAGCTATGGGCAAAGGCGGACTCCGCATCTTTGACATTGCAAACATCGATAACAAGGACATTTCGGAGCGTATGGTTACGGCGCCAGTTTCACCGCTGGGCCAGCGGTTTTACCTGCCCACCAAGTACGCGATGGCGGTCGCAACTCCAACCACGCTCGGCGTCGACCCGCTGCGCTCACATCGCAAGGAGAACGAGGAGCAGCCTGTGCACCTTATGTATGGGTTTCTCTACGTTGCGGACAAGTATGAAGGCCTGGTGATCGTCGGAGACCCCGACCTCAAAAGCAAGAGTCCCGGAGTGGGCACGCTGCTCGACGGCAATCCGGAGAACAATTTCCTCAAGCGGGCGATGGCCTTCAATCCGAACGGAATACTGAACGGCGCGCGCCGCATTACCATCGCTGGAACATTCGCTTATATTCTGTGCGAGCGCGGCCTAGTCGTCGTCGATCTCGATCAGCCGCTCCAACCAAAGGTGACCGCCGAGATCGGCGCGCCGTTCTTGAACGAGCCGCGGGCTATCGCTGTGCAGTTCCGCTATGCATTTGCGGTGGATCGCGACGGCTTGAAGGTTTTTGACGTCACCCACCTCGCTCAGCCAAAACCGGTGCCGGGCGCGGCCCTCGCACTGGAAGATGCGCGCAACCTCTACGTCGCCCGCACTTACGCGTATGTGGCAAACGGAAGAGGCGGCATCGCAATCGCAGATGTCGAGCAGCCCGAGCGTCCCAGGCTCGATCAGATGTTCAACGCGGGTGGCGAGATCAACGATGCCAATGACGTGAAGCTGGGCATGGTGAGTTCAAGCCTTTTCGCCTATGTAGCGGACGGGCGAAATGGTTTGCGAGTGGTACAGCTGTTTTCGCCGACCGACAATCCAGCGTTCGGAGGCTTCAGTCCCAGGCCCACTCCGAAGCTAATTGCGACATATCGCACTCGTGGCCCCGCCCTGGCATTGTCGAAGGGAATCGATCGTGACCGCGCGGTGGACGAAAGTGGAAATCAGCTCGCCGTGTTCGGGCGCCGCGGAGCGCGGCCCTTCAATCGTCAGGAGATGGAACGCATGTATCTGCGGGACGGCCAGGTCTACACCGTGACCGATGCGGCACCGGCCAATTCATCCGCAAAGCAGTGATCAGCCTTGCGGGATTGGGATTCCCGCATCGCCGCGCAGTTGCTGAATCGTAAATCCACCCTTGGTTGGCTTGGTTTTCGTCCAATCGTGATACTGATGGCACTCGAAGCATCGACCTTCGGCGGCTTCCTTCGCGGAGCCTTGCGGACGATGGCACTGCTGACAGGTTTGAATCCCCGGCAACAACACATCGGTCGTCTCGCGGCTGCCGGACGCGCGTGCGTGGCAGGCGCTACATGACATCATGCGGTGCGCGTGGTGATCGAACTCGGCGTGCGCCAGCCAGCGCGCGGTGAGATTCGATTTTGCAATTTGAGGCAGCGGATCGCCGGTTTGCGTCAGGGTGTGACACTGCTTGCACGTCTTGGCGTACAGCAACCACTCGGCATCATCCACGCGGAACTGAATCCACTCCGACGCATTGTGCGCAACCCGCGGAATACGGACGCGTTCGGGAATCTGCCGGTTCGGCGGGTCGACCTCGTTAATCGAGGCTGGATGCGCTGCACTATATCCGCCGAACCTCTTCACCAGAAATGCGCGCACGGCCTCAGGCTTGTCGTGCGGCACCTGCTCGCTGCCGAAGCGCTTGTCGAATTGCAAGGTATGGCATCCAGCACACTGCTTGGCAAACACCGGCACCGGCATATAGGCCTTACCCTCGCGAAGGTTCGCACGGTCGTTGAGCGCCGTTGAATGCACTTCGGCTCCATAAGGCCAAGCCCCGGTGTCTACAGCACGGTGGCAGTCGTCGCATGTCATCTGCACGCGCGTGTTGTTCGGCCCCACCAGATTCGGCTGCAGATGGAGGTAGTGATTCAGGCGAACTCCACTCGGATCGGACGCACCTGAGCGCAGCGCGGCAAATTCGGGATGCTTGTTTTCAAAACTGGTAATGCTGACCGCATAGTGAGGCTGGCTGTCACGGGTGCGCAGCTGGGCGTGGCATTGAGTACAGGCCGCGTCCGTTGTCGCCTGCAAAGTCACTGCCCCCTTATGCTCCATATGGCAGGCAGTACATGTGGGAGTGAAGGTCTGGTTGGCATGGTGCAAGGGCGCGTCGTGGCAGGAGAGGCAGGCTTCGTCAGTCACACGCGCCATGAACTTTCCGGCCTGAGTAACATGGCAAAGGGCGCACTGCTGTGTGAATACCGCATGCGCCCGTGAAAGTTGTCCACTCGAATAAACCTTCTGCCCGCCATGAGCGCGCTGCGCGATAAACCAGCCGAACGCGATCAACGGGATCGTCACAGACAGCCAGACACGCCAGGTTCGAAACGGATGCGGATGCGCAAAGTACTGCAGGTCAATGCGCCTGGCCAGTTTCTTGGTTGTTCGCGTCCGTCTCAGCATGTCTTAAGTCCAGAAGGCACCGATGTCAGAATTTCAAAGCCATTATGGCGTGTACCGCCGCCAGCAGCAAGAGCGCATAGGAGAGCGGAATGTGCACGAGGAGCCAGCCGTGCAGGATTTTGTGCAGGCGGCTCTGCTCGTCCAGCTGCCGCTTCTCTTCGCAGATGTTTTCGAGATCATCCAAATTTGAATGCAACTCGGGAGGAAGAAGCACACGAAAGCGCTGGAACATCGCTTGCGCCTGAGCTTCGTTTGCCAGGCTCGCGCGATGCGTTCCGGCCCGTTCGAGGTAGGGCAACATGTCGTCGCCCAAGAACTGGCGCAGTTGTGAACTGACATGCTGGTTAGCTTGCAGTCCGGAAGCGACTGTCAATCCTCCTTGCGTGCCGGCGCTGGCTGACATGGCTCGTTGCCGTTCGCTGGCGCGCGAGACTTCGCCTTCCAAGGCGGAGCAAGTTTCCTCGACTAAAGCGCGTGCTTCGTCCGCAAGTTGTCCGCGAACACGGTCAATCTGTTCGTAGATCGTTTCCATCGGAAGCTGTGCGGTCTGGAAGCGGGGCAGGAAATGCTGTAAGGCTGCTCCCAGTATTCCGCTCACCCAAACGAAGATGAACAGCCACATCAGCATCCGGGTAAGCGATCCGCCAAAATGAAATCCACCGTGAAAGAGGATCAGCGGGAAGCTGACGAAGCCGAGCCATAGATGGCCGCGCATCCAGGACTGAGCTCGCCCCACTCGCCACACGGGAACTTTCTTGCGCGCCCCCAGCAATCCCACGAAGAGCATGAAGAGGAAGGCGACGATGCCGTAAGTCAATCCCAAAGGGCTGCCACCGTGTGCTCCTTGCGGCGAGCGCAAGCTGTAGGGGATATACACCGCGGTCGCCAGGGTCAGCCCCGCGAGGCTGCCGAAGAACCATTTGCGGTGCGTGTGATCGATCAGCAAGCAGCTTCAGCTCCTGACTCTAGTTCTTAACCTTTTTTCCGCTTTTCGCGGGCGCTGGTTGCGCAAGCAGTCCAGCAAAAAACTCCGGCGGGTTCACACGATGCGCCGCATCATGCGGGCAGGCGTAGACGCAGCTTGGCTCCGCATGGTCGTGGCACAAGTCGCAGGAGGTCGCCTTCACCCGCATGCCCGCGATCTTATGACCGGGATGCGCAACGTCGTCAATTTCGGCTGGAAAAGGATGCAGATTGATATTCCCGTAGGGGCAGTTGTTGGCGCACAGGCCGCAGCCAATGCACCAGTCTTCGATGATGACTTCCAGCGTGTTGCGGCGACGGATCGAGCCCACCGGGCATCCGACCATGCAGAGCGGATCACGACATTGCCGGCAGGAAGTGGCCACGAGATATTTGTCGAAGCGCAAACCTTCCCGAACCAGGCGGCTGACGCCCTGATGCGCGTCGGCGCAGGCCCGCACGCATTGATCGCAGCGCGTGCATTTTTGCAGGTCGAGCACGAGAAGACTTTGTGCCTCCATCAGTCCCTGGGCCAGGAATTGATCGACAGGAATGTTTTGTGTTTGCACGGTGCGTCGGAGGTTTTCTTCAATCCGTTCCTGGGCGATGGCTTCCAGCTTTTCGCGAACGCCAGGGAAACGATTGAGCATGAGCTGGAAATCTTCAGCGGAGATGCGCACAACCTCCACGTGGTCGAGAGCGGTACAGGTCGCAGAGCGCGGAATGCCGCTGAGAAGCGCGATCTCACCGAAATAGCCGCCGCGCGCCAGGTATGCGAGAACCAGTTCGCCTCCGGGGCGCTGCTCCGAAACTTTCACAAACCCGATGCGGACGAGGTATAAGCTGTCGGCCGGATCTCCCTGCCGGCAAATCATCTGGCCGGGATTGAAGCGCAGCAGCTCCACGCGGTCGCGTAGGTGATCGATGAAGTCCTGGGTGAGCGAATTAAAGACGGGAACGCTGCGAAGGTGCGAATCGAGGGCGCGCGCGCGGTAGTTGCGCTCCAGTTGTGCGCGAAATGTCTTGTTGCGCTGCAAGATGTCAAGCACGTTGCGCAACATCTCGAGCATCACGCAGTCGGTGCGGGCGCGGACCGTCGCCGAGCGCGGGTAATAACTCATGCACGTCATCTCGCCGAACATGTCGCCAGGATTAAGTTCAGCGATTGGATTGTCGTAGGGCAGATCGACCGAAGCATCGATGGGAATGAACGGGCGGTCGGATTCTTCGCTGCGGCGGTCCCCCTCGCGGGGCGCGAGCAGGCTTTGGAGCCGGCTGAAAAAACCTTTGCTGCTCCCTTCTGTTTTGACGTGGGCGATTGGGCTGGAAAGGAAAACTTCCGCCTTGCCTTCGAGGATGTAGAAGGCCGTTGAACCGAATTCTCCCTCCCGGCAAACCGTCTCTCCGGCCTTGAAATGCCTCTTCACGACTGCTTTCTGATTCAGTTCGAGAAAAGTTCCGGAGACATTCTCGAAGATCGGCAGCTGCAACAGTTCCGCAGGGTTGAGCACATCTCCCTGGCCGAGTTGCGTCCCGACGACACGTTTATTGGTGAGCGCGCCGGTGGGACAGGAGACCATGCACTCGCCGCAGGAAACGCAGGAAGACTCGCTCATCGGCAGGTTGTTATCGAAGGCGATGCCGGCCTGGTATCCCTTGCCGCGCCGTGCCAGTACCCAGTTGTGGCGGATGTCGTCGCAGCCGCGCACGCAACGGTCGCAAAGGATACAGGCTTCGTGATCGACCGCGATAACGGTGGAAGAGTCGTCTTTGCCGCTCGGAGTCGCGCGGTGCGGGAAGCGCGGTTCCTTGACGCCGGCCACGCCGGCGAGGTGTTCCAGTTCACAATCTCCCGATTGTTGCTGGCGGGCGCAGGGAGACGGATGATCCGACATCAGCAACTCGACCAGAGTGCGCCGCGCCGCCCACACGGGTTCGGTCGAGGTCTTCACCGTCATACCCGGTTCGATCTGGCGAATACAGGAAGCGGCATAGACACGCTGGCCGACGTCGACGACACATACGCGGCACACTCCGACCGGGTTTTCGTTCTGCTGGTGGCAAAGAGTAGGGATGGCAATGCCGTTCAGCCGCGCGGCATCGAAAATGGTCGTTCCCGCTGGAGCTGAAACCGGCACCCCATCAATGGTGAGCTGAATCTCGGCGGCAGGCCTGGTGCTCATGCCGTCCCTCGTGGGAAGCAGACTCCCGCCGTGCAGCGCCGATGGGTGAGGTGCTCATCAACGACTTCGCGAAAATGCTTCAGCACCGACGCGATCGGGACAGGCACCACCTGGCCGAGGCCGCAGATCGACGTCATCTTCAAAGCATGCGTTAGTTCATCGAGCAATTGCAGGTCGGTGCTTGAAGAGCGACCCTCGGTCCAGCTGGAGAGCATTTCTACAAGTTTCTGCGAGCCCACGCGGCACGGAACGCACTTGCCACAGGACTCATTGCGATAGAAACGGACGGCATTGAGCGCCATGTCAAGCATGCATCGGCCTTCGGCGCACACTACAATCGCTCCCGAGCCGACCATCGAACCGGCCTGCGCTACGGCGTTCCAGTCGAGCGGAAGATCAGCCATAGAGGCAGGGAGGTACCCGGAAGATGGCCCCGAAGGCGCATAGGCCAGGAGCTTGCGACCGTCGAGGATGCCGCCCGCGTAGTCGTAGATAAGGTCGGAGTACTTCGTTCCCATCGGCACTTCGTAGACTCCCGGACGATTCACGTCGCCACTGATGCCTACGAACTTCATGCCGAATGCGCCATTCGTTCCTTGCTCCTTGAACCATTCAGCGCCGCGAGCCAGGATGACGGTGGCAAATGTGAATGTCTCCACGTTGTTGATGGCGGTGGGCTGGTTCCAAAGTCCATTTGTGCCTGGGAAGGGCGGCTTGTTGCGGGGCTCGGCGCGCTTGCCCTCAATCGCTTCGAGCAGCGCGCTCTCTTCGCCGCAGATGTAGCCACCGGGGCTGACGAAGATTTCGAGATCGAAGCCAAGGTTAGTGCCTAGAACTCGCGCGCCGAGAAGCTCCTCGCGATAGCAGCGGTCGATTTCTTCCTGAAGAATTTCCCTGGGACGTTCGTACTCGTGGCGGATGTATAGAATTCCGCGGCGCGCACCGGTGACGAGGCCGGCCATGATCATGCCTTCGATCAAGAGATACGGCACGTTTTCCATGATGAAGCGATCTTTGATCGTTCCGGGTTCGCTTTCATCGGCATTGCAGACGATGTATCTTTCCTTCCCGGGAGCATTGCGGACGATCTCCCATTTGCTGCCGGTGGGAAAACCGGCTCCGCCCATGCCCCGCAGGCCGGCCGCTTTGAGCGTGGTAATCACCGTATTCCAGTCGGGCGCCTCCACGAACTGCCGGACCAGCGAATATTTAGGTGCGCCGCTATACGGGTCGGAGAGGACTGGTGCGCGGCGCTGATCCTGTTTTTCTTCCGGCAGTGGCCTGCCCGAGAGTACGTCCCGCACCAGCGCAGTGGCGCGATGCTCATCGAGACTGCTGTAGATCCGATCGTTGATGGAGAGCGCGGGCGCTTGATCGCAGCGCCCCAGGCAAGACACATTTCGTAGCGCGACCTTTTCGGGACCGCCTCCACTAAAAGCTTGCTCGAGGCCGCGTTTAAGATCAGTTCCGCCGCGCAGATGGCAGGCCATATCCGCGCAGACGCGCACTTCAGCCTGGGCTGGCGGCGTGAGATGAAAGTGGGGATAGAAACTGGCGACCGCGTGGATCTGGCTAAGCGGCACCTGAATCTTTGCGGCAAGATCATGCAACCGGTCGGCCGGTAAATAGCCGAACTCGTGCTGAATGGACCTGAGTTCGTCGATCACGCGCCGTGGTCCTCTGGTTTCCGCATCGGTGAAGTTTTTCGAAATCTTAGCGTTAAACATTCGCCTTGGGGAATGGCGAACTTGGGGCAGAAGGTATCGCCAGGTGCTGTCCCGGCGATTTGAGTACGTACCTCGCCGTCCATTGTTTTCATTTCGGAAAATCGGTATAAGCAAGACGATTGCACCCGAAAACACCCATGCTGGACTATGGACAGGCGGCATTGCGCGCGGCAGCTTGTCTGACGCTGGTTCTTGCCAGCACGAGCGCATCGCAGGGCCAAAGTTCGGCGGTGGGCAAGTACAATGGCCCGGGTGGATGCGCGTCCAGCAGTTGTCATGGAAGCATTCAGCCCAAAACTATCACTCGCGTGGCGCAGAACGAGTACAGCATCTGGGCCGCTCAGGATAAGCACGCGCGCGCCTACCAGGTGCTTTCGAACGACGTTTCAGTGCGCATCGGAAAGATTCTCACCCTGAATTCTCCTCCTAACCAGAATCAAAAATGCCTGGCCTGCCATGCGCTGTCGCTTGGGCCGGAGCTGCGCGCTCAAACTTTCGATATCAGCGATGGCGTGAGCTGCGAGCATTGTCATGGGCCGGCAGCCGGCTGGCTGGGCGCGCACACAGTCAAGGCGTGGGAGACGCGAACCGCAGAAGAGAAGGCGCAGTCGGGGATGCGTGATCTGCGCGATCTGGCGATTCGCAGCCATACTTGCCTTCATTGCCATGTCGGCACTGAGGAAAAATCCGTCGATCACCAGATGATTGCGGCGGGGCATCCGGACTTGACTTTCGAACTGAATCTATTCAGCGCGGTGATGCCGCGGCACTGGAAGGATCCTGATGAGAACC
>Ga0335078_10002652_pt1 | contig 26988 bp, 23 predicted proteins | sample Lox_Sample_32_FD_206711 | JGI IMG/M metagenome (GOLD analysis project Ga0335078, IMG submission 206711) | Soil microbial communities from Loxahatchee National Wildlife Refuge, Florida, United States - Lox_Sample_3.2 | ecosystem: Environmental > Terrestrial > Soil > Wetlands | place: USA... | reverse complement strand
TAAACGCCTTCGTCACCATCCCCTTCTCCAAGTTGACCGAAGGCGTTTTGAAAAAGGAGCGCATTCCGCATTTGACGCGCGACGCCGAGATCACAGTCTACGGCGATGAATCGGAACGCTTCGCCAACCTGTTTCATAAGGAGACTCGTCGGCCCATGCTGCGCGGCGTTTTGAATAGCGAAGAGTCGTCGAGTCTGGCGCTGGTAAGGGAAATCGTGAAGCTGCTCACGGGAGATCAGAAGGGGCGCGGGCAGAAGGTGTTTTTCAGCGTCCCGGCGCCGCCATTGGGCGCTGACGAAGAGGTCCGCTCGCATGAGGCGCAATTGACGGCCATGCTGAACGAACTGGGGTACGAAGCGCGCAGCATTTCCGAAGGCCTGGCGGTAGTATACGGCGAATTGGAGAATTCCAACTACACCGGGATCGGCGTGAGTTGTGGAGGCGGCCTGTGCAACGTGTGCCTGGCGTATTTGTCGGTGCCGGTATTCAGCTTCAGTCTTCCGAAGGCGGGCGATTATATCGATTCGAGCGTAGCGAAGCTGCGCGGCGAGCCGGCCACGCGGATTCGGACCATCAAAGAAGAGTCGTTCCATTTCAACGGGCATTTCGCCAGTAAAATCCATCAGGCGCTGAGCGCGTCGTATGAGGACATGATTCAGGCGCTGGTGGCGGCCTTGAAGGATACCTGCGCGAGCGTGGAAAACATGCCGAAGTTGAGCCGTCCGATTCCGCTGGTGTTGAGCGGGGGCACCGCGATGGTGCCGGGGTTCCGCGACCGCTTCGAAAAAACGCTACGCGAGATCGAGCTGCCGGTGGCGATCTCGGAGGTTCGTTTGGGCGCGAGCCCGATGCATTCGACGGCCAAAGGCGCGTTGGTCGCAGCGTTGAGTGAGATGTAAGCACCGCTTACCGACTACAATCGGTAGCAGCATGCCGCGACGCATCGTCACGCTGACTACCGACTTCGGCACCACCGATCATTTCGTAGGAACCATGAAGGGCGTGATCCTGTCGATCGCGCCCTCGGCTCAGATTGTCGACATCACGCACGACCTCCGAGCGTTCGATGTGCTGGACGGCGCGTTCACCATCGCGCAGGCCGCCAAATATTTTCCGAAGAGGACCATTCATACGGTGGTGGTGGATCCGGGCGTGGGATCCACGCGCCGGCCGTTGCTCGCCGAGGCTGGCGGGCAGTATTTTATTGCGCCGGATAATGGCGTGCTTTCGCTGATCCTGGCAAGCGGGCCCGCGAAGGTTCGGCACATCACCGATCCGCGCTATTTTCTAAAGCCGCTCAGCCGGACTTTTCACGGACGGGATGTGTTCTCGCCAGTAGCCGCGCATTTAGCCGCGGGAGTGCTCGCGTCGCGCTTCGGTCCCGTCATCGACGACACCGTGCGGCTCGATTTTGCCGAGCCGGTTCGCGCGGCGAAGGGCCAGTGGACCGGCAGTATCCTGAAAATCGATCGCTTCGGAAACATCATCACCAACCTCCACATCGACGCTTTGTCGGAACTGAATACCCGGCCGTTCGAGCTGAGAATCGGCCCGGCCCGGGTGACCCGTCTGGCGCTCACCTTCACCGAATGCGGGGACGGCGAACTGTTCGCCATCGTGGGGAGCTCCGGATATCTGGAAGTCGCGATGAATCAGGCGTCGGCCGCCGAGCGACTCGGCTGCGGCGCGGGTGCACCGGTGGCATTGAGCATCGGTTGAACCGCTGCTCGAGGCCTTGGACTATAGTTGTACCCAGAGGTGACCCCCATGAACTGGACTGCAATCACCGCATTTCTTCAGGAAAAAGCCGCCACTGTCGGACTACAGATTCTCGGCGCGCTGGTTCTGTACATCGTCGGACGATGGCTGATTTCGATGGTGGTGCGCGCCGTGCAGGCGATGCTTACCAAGCAACGCATCGAGCCAACCGTACTGCGCTTCGCCGGGAATGCGCTTTCGGTGGCGCTCAATATCACGCTGGTGGTCGCGATCCTCGGCTATTTTGGCGTGCAGACCACCACGTTCGCAGCGCTCATCGCCGCGATGGGACTGGCTGTCGGCATGGCCTGGGCTGGTCTTTTGGCGAATTTTGCGGCGGGAGCATTTCTGCTGGTATTGCGCCCCTTCAAGGTCGGCGATTTCATCACGGCGGGCGGAATTACGGGGACGGTCCATGAGCTTGGACTTTTTGTGACCACGTTCATAACCCCCGACAACGTGCTCACCTTTGTCGGCAACAACAAAGTTTTTTCCGATACCATCCAGAACTTCTCAGCGAATCCATACCGCCGCGTCGAGCTAACGGCGCAGATCTCTGGCGCCGCTGATCCGAATTTGGCGATCTCGCGGCTGAAGGATCGGCTCGCACGCATCGCCAACGTCACGAAGGACCCTGCTCCGGACGTCAGCATCATGACGTTCACGCCCTTCGGACCGGTGCTGGCTGTTCGTCCCTACACGCACAACGATCATTACTGGCAAGTGTACTTCGACGCCAACATGGCGATCCGCGAAGTTTTGGGCGATGCCGCGTTTCCTGGCCCGGTGTATCCGCTGGCAGTGCATGAGCCGAAGGCGAGGACGCAAGCCGCGTCGTAGACAGCTCGTGATCGCACAATTTCGCATCGATTTGTTACTGGTCGGCGCGATGCGGTATAGTATAGAAAGTATTCACTTTTATCCCGGGACGGCGTGATCTTGCCCGCTCTGCAATGATAAACCCGGGTCAGTAATAGACCGCCCATGACTGCGCTCTCGCCCCCTCCCATGCGTACATCTCGCGCGAAGGAATTTCGCGATCAACTCCAGAGCCGCGTGCTGGTGGCCGACGGCGCCATGGGGACAGTGCTCTATTCCAAGGGCGTTTTCATCAATCGCTGCTTCGATGAATTGAACCTGTCGATGGCCGCGTTGGTGCGCGAGACGCATCAGGAGTATGTCAAAGCGGGCGCGGAAATTCTCGAAACGAACACGTTCGGCGCTACGCGCACGCGTTTAAGCGCTTTTGGATTAGCCGAAAAACTTCAGGAGATAAATCGCGCGGGCGTGCGGCTGGCGCGCGAGGCGGCCGGCGACGCGGCGTTCGTAGCTGGCGCCATGGGACCGCTGGGCGTGCGCATCGAGCCGCTGGGCGCGATGTCGTTCGCCGAAGCGAACGCCGCGTTTCGAGAGCAGGCCGATGCGCTGGTGGATGCCGGTGTCGATCTGCTGGTCCTCGAGACGTTCACCGATCTCAATGAGCTGCGCGAAGCTATCCTCGCAGCGCGTGAAGCAGCGGGCAAGGACATGGTGATCGTCGCGCAGGTCACCATCGACGACGCGGGCAACATGCCCGGCGGCGCGACTCCCGAGATTTTCACCAGCCAGTTGGATGCCTGGCCGGCCGACGTGATCGGGCTCAACTGCTCGGTCGGCCCGAAGGCCACGCTCGAGACACTTGAGCGCATGATGCAGTATTCGCAAAAGCCCATGAGCGCCATGCCGAACGCAGGATTGCCGGCGGTGGTGGAAGGCCGCAAGATCTACTTGTGCTCGCCCGAATACATGGCGCAATACGCGCGGCGCATGTTGTGGGCGGGCGTGAAAATCGTTGGCGGCTGCTGCGGCACCACGGCCGAGCACATCAAATTGATTCGATCGGAAGCGCGCTCGCTCCAGCCGCAGACCAAGCAGCTCAGCGTCACGGTGGAAGAGCCGGCCGCAAAGGCCAAAGCGCTGGCGAACGTGCCCATTGCTTCCAAAAGCCATCTGGGCGCGAAACTAGCGGCTGGAAAATTCGTCGCCTTCGTCGAGATTCTGCCGCCGCGCGGCGTCGATGCGTCCAAGGAAGTGGAAGGCGCCAAGATGTGCGCCGCGCATGGCATCGATTGCATCAACGTACCCGATGGTCCGCGTGCCAGCGCCAGGCTGAGCGCGCAGGTTACCTGCCAGGTGATCCAGCAACAGGCCCACATCGAAGCGGTTTTACATTTTTGCTGCCGCGACCGGAACATTCTGGGCATCCAGTCGGAACTTCTGGGTGCGCACGCGGTCGGCGTAAAAAATTTGATCTGCATCACGGGCGATCCGCCGCGCATGGGCACCTATCCCGACGCGACCGCCGTGTTCGACGTTGACGCCATCGGGCTCACCAACATCGTCAACAACCTGAACCACGGCCTCGATATCGGCGGCAATCCGATCGGCTCGCAGACCGCGCTGCTCATCGGCGTGGGCGCGAATCCGGGTGCATTGAACATGGACGAGGAAATCCGGCGCCTGGAGTGGAAGGCGCAGGCCGGCGCTGAGTACATCGTGACGCAGCCGGTGTTCGACCTCGACCTTTTGGAGCAGTTTCTCAAGCGCACCGCACATCTGAAGCTGCCGGTGATTTGCGGTGTCTGGCCGCTCACCAGCTATCGCAATGCCGAGTTCATGGTGAACGAGCTGCGCGTGCCGGTGCCGGAACAATTCATGCAGCGGATGTTGCGAGCCGATAATGCCGAGAAGGCTCGGCAGGAGGGCGTGGCGATCGGGCGCGAGATGGTGGAACGCGCGCGGCGCATGGTGGCGGGCGTTCAGTTGAGCGCGCCTTTTGGAAGGTACCCGATGGCGATCGAGGTCGCCGAAGCGATCGGACCGCGAGATTGATATTTTGGAATAACTCTTGGCCACAGACCTGATCGAGATTGACGCGAGCAATCCCCTGCCCGAGGCGATTGAGCGCGCGGCGCAGCACTTGAGACGCGGCGACGTCGTCGCGATCCCCACCGAAGCGCTCTACGTGCTGGTGGCCGATCCCCTCAACCTGAATGCGGTGGGCCGAGTTTTTTCGGCCAAGGGACGCGAGATCCATCGCGCGCTGCCGCTGCTCATCAGCGGCACATTCATGGCCGAAGAGCTATCCAAGGAACTATCGTCGCGCTTTCATCTGCTGGCCAGGCATTTCTGGCCGGGCCCGCTGACGATCATCGTGCCTTCGTCGGCGAAGGTTCCGCTCAAGGTGACCGGTAACACGGGGCGCTTGGCGATGCGGCAATCGCGGTCACGGGTCGCGCAAGCGCTGCTCGACTGGTTGGATCAGCCGCTTATCGCAACCAGCGCGAACATCTCCGGTCAGCCCACCTGTCGCAGCGGCATCGAGGTCTTCGGAATGATGGATGGACGCGTCGACCTGGTGCTGGATGCCGGTACGTTTTCCGGCCCTGGCGCAACCACCGTGGACGTTACCGAGCCTGAGTGGAAAGTGATTCGCGAAGGCGCGATCACGGAGAAAGAAATCGCCGACTGTCTGCGACGGCAGTAAACGGTCCGATTTAGCCGCCAACCGCGCCCCGGGCCTCTTTCCAATTCCACGCCGTTCGCACGATTTCCCCGAGCGTCGAATGTTGCGGGGTCCAATGCAGCAGCCTCGCGGACTTCGATGCGTCGGCCACCAGCGCGGGCGCATCCCCCGCCCTTCTACCCACTTCCCGCGCCGGCACTTTTCTGCCGGAAACGCGCTCCACCATCGCGATCACTTCGCGCACGGTGTGGCCCCGGCCGGTGCCGAGATTGAACGCAGTGCTGGCGCCGCCCTTTTGCAGATATCGCAGCGCGGCGACGTGGGCGGTGCCCAGATCGCTGACGTGCAGGTAATCACGGATGGCGGTTCCGTCGGGAGTATCGTAGTCGGTGCCGTAAATCTCGAGCGCTTTGGTGCGCCCCATCGCGGCCAAGATTGCCAGCGGGATCAGGTGGGGTTCCGGATCGTGATCTTCGCCGAGCTGGCCGTCGGGATCGGCTCCCGCGGCGTTGAAGTAGCGCAGTGCCGTCCACTGCAGCCCATGGACGATTCCGAACCAATGCAGCAGCCGCTCGACCATTACTTTCGATTCGCCGTAAGGATTCACCGGATTCTGCGGATGATCCTCCGAGATGGGAATCGCGATCGGATTCCCGTAGCTGGCGCAGGTGGAGGAGAACACTATGGTTCGCACTCCGCTGGCATGCATGGCTTCCAGCAGGTTCAGCGTTTTGACGACGTTGTTCCGGAAATATAACTCGGGCTGGCGCATGGACTCGCCGACGTAGGCGAAGGCGGCAAAGTGCAACACCGCTTCGATAGCGTAATCGCGAAACACGTTTTCCATCGCGGCGCGGTTGCCGATGTCAGCCTTGATCAGCGGCCCCCATTGAACGGCCGCGCGGTGGCCGCGTTCGAGATTGTCGACAACCACGGGTTGAAGGCCGGATCGTGCCAGCGCCTTGGCAGTGTGGCTGCCGATATATCCGGCGCCACCGGTAACTAGAATGGCCATGGGATCTTCGATTCTAACAAGTCAGATGAAATCGGCGAAGCTCTTGCGCAGCTTGAAAAACCACGCATATCCGAGCCAGCACAGCAGCGCAGCCAATAGCCACAGCTTCGCGAGGGGGACGAACGGAGGCGCGTGATGCTCCAGCAGAATCGCGCGGTATCCGCGCACCAGCACGAACATCGGATTCTTGTGCAACACCGCGACCATCGGCCCGGGCAGCGTGTCGAAATGATCTTCGGCGTAACAGATGGGCGTGATGAAGAACCACAGCGTCAGCACGAAGCCCATGATCTGGCCGAGGTCGCGAAAGTACACGCCAAGCGCCGCCAGGAACCAACTCAGGCCGAGCGTAAACAGCAGTTGGGGAATCAACAGCACGGGGAGCCACAGCATCGCGAGTGGGATCGAGTGGCGGATCACGAGCAACGCGATGAGGAAGATCCCCGCGGCGAACAGTTCGGTCACCAGACCGGAGACCACTTGATTCACCGGCAAAGTCTCCAGGGGAAAAATCAGCTTCTTGACGAAATTGCGATGCTCCAGGATGACGAACGGAGCGCGGCCGGCGGACTCTGAGAACGCGAGCCAGGGGAGCATGCCGGCCAGGAAATAGAGCGCGAATCCGGTGGAACTCTGTTCGGGACCGAAGCGCGTGCGCAGCACCACGCCGAAGACGAAAAAGTAGGTGGTCATCAGCAGCAGCGGATTGAGGACCGTCCAGAACACGTCGCCGAAAGAACCGCGATAGCGCGCCAGAATGTCGCGCCGCGCCATCGAGCGAATCAAGCGGCGGTTTTGCAGAATAGTCCGCCAGGGCCCGGAGAAAAACTTCGGCAGAGATGTACGCAGTCCGCGTCGCCGCAGAGATCGCGTGGTGGTGACTTCACGATCAAGCACGCGAACCGTGCCTTCCTCAACCTCCGCGCGAATTTTCAAGAAAGTTCCGCCGCTCGCGTAAAGCCATCCGGCCGACTGCGAGACAGGCGAAACGTAAATCTCATACCCGCCGGGCTCGGGAGGAACCGGGATCGCGATATCGAAACTAGCGGTTTCACCCGGCGCAACATCGTCTGACAGACGCGTCCATTCGCCTTCGAGAATGAAGCGCTTCGTGCCGGGATCGAAAAACTGCCAGCCGAGCGAAATCTCCTCCGCCCGCCAGGGCTGGCGCGACCGATTTTCCAACGTGATCCGAACTCTCAGCGCCAAGCCCTCGGCTGTGGTCCCCACCTCGCGATACGCTACGCCTATCATTGATACAACCAGCCCGGATAGCGCTCCACCGGCGGTCTCAGCTTCCGGCCCACCGCATAAATTCCGTCGCCACGCAGCTCGGCCGAGAATTCGTAGCGTGCAAGCAGGTGCTTTACCCACTCGTGCTCCGGCCTCGGCTCTTCGCGAAATGGTCCGGTGTCGAGAAGCGTGACTTCAAAGCCGGAATCCACCATCAGACGCGCAACCTCACGCGGCGTGTATTCGCGATTGTGGCGAGCTTCGGGCGCTTGGCCGTCGGCGCGGGGACGAATGTACGCGGGAAAAAGACCGGGATGATAGCCCGCCAAAATCGCGGAGATCGCACGCAGCGATGCCAGGTTCGGCGTGGTGAGCACGAAGTGGCCGCCGGTTTTCAGAATGCGATTCACTTCGGCCATCAAGTGCATCGGATCGGCGGTCAGGTGCTCGATCAGTTCGCAACAAAGGACGGTGGAGAAATACGCGTCATCGTAGGGAAAGCGGTCGCGCTCGGCATCGAAGAGGTCGACGTCACAAGTGAACAGTTCGCCGTCGTTCGACGTGATCGACCGGCGTTCGGTCCTTCCGGAGGGTCCGTAGTAGCAGCCGCGCACTTCTCCGTAGCCGAGCCGCGACTTGAGAGCAGGCGTAATTTGCAGATATGCTCCCATTTCGAGAATCTTCTCGCACGAGCCGCCGGGCGGCGTGATAGCCAGCGTTTTTTCGAAACGTGTGAGATGAGTTTCGACGTAGTTGGCCGCGCCGGCATCGGGAGCCCAGGAACGAAGGTACTCCGGCTCGACAATCACACGTTCTTCCGGCGTGACCGTCGACTCGATCGCCGGTGGCGCGGCAGCCTCTACTTCCGCGGCCGGCGCCGGTTGGTCCCGTCCCGCGGGATCCACCAGCCACTCGAGAAAATCGGCATACCCGCGCGCGACCTTCGGCCAGGAGCACTCCCGCTCCACCCATGCTTTCGCCCGCGCTCCCAACTCGCGCCGAAACTCTGGCCTCGCGACCAGGAGATTCAGATACTCGAACAGGGAATCTTCTTCGCTCGAATCCACCGGGGCCTTCAAACAGATGCTGGTTGGAAGTTCGCAGAACGATCCCACTTCAGAAACAATCACCGCTTTCCCCAACCCGAGCGCGCGCATCAGCGTCCCGGAGTTTTCTCCGACCGTGGGGAAGCGCAGGTTCAGCACGATGTCGCACGCCGCCAGATAGCCGACGAATTCCTGGATAGGCTGGTAGCCCAGCACGCGGACGTTCGCGCCTAGGTCGAGCGAATCGATCAAGGACTGCAGTGGAAGCTCAGGATGCGGTTCGCCGACCAGAATCATTTTGGCGCGCGGCTCCAGCCGGACCAGTCTGCGGAACGCGCGCAAGGATTCCGCGATGCGCTTGTACGGTTTCAAGTATCCAAACACACCGATGAGCGGCGTGATCTCATCGAGGCCGAGCTTCTGCCGGTAATCGGAGCGGCTGGCTTCCGGAATCCAGGCACCGTGGTGGATTCTCGCGATCGGCTTGTCGAAGCCCGCGTCACGCAGCGCGCGTTCGACGTGGGCACTGTGCACGATAGCGGCTTTCGAGCGGCCGAGCAAACGCTGCAACATCGGGACGCCTTCGTAGTCCGGGCCCACTTCCAAGCGCCGCACGCGCTGCGAGTACTCGATCGCGGCCTGATCGCCTTCTTCGGCGACGTAGCGCATGTAGGCATCCCAATCGCCGCACTTGATGGTAAGCTCGGCGATCAAATGATGCAGGTTGGCTTCGTGGATCACCACCACGCCGGGATGTTCGAGCGCGGTCTGATAGCAGAATCCGTGATCGCGATTGTTGCCGATCTGGTACAGCGTAATATCGAAGTGCGCGGGATCGAAGCCCGCATCGGCGGCAGCGAAGACTTGGACGGACGCAATCTTGCCGAGTTCTTCCACCAGCGCAGCGGAATAATCCGCGATGCCGGACTTGGCCGGTGGCATGGGAGAGAAAAAAGCGACTTTGGGACTGGCCACGGAAGCTCGGAACCCGGATTACTTTACCAGTTCCATTGAAAACGTGCCCAGGTCGAGCGGAACGCGCACCAGCGCGGGTGTGCGGACACGGTCCTTGAGGAAGTAGACCTCGAATCCGGCGTTGGAGGCTGGTCCTTTCGCCGAGACGGACACACGCTCAGTCTCGACCGACTTGTCGCCGATCCGCACGTTCTGCGTCCCGCCGAATTCCATGCTGATCTCATATCGCGATCCGAGGAAAACCGTCTGCCGGGGCGGAATACGGCCCTGGCTCAACTCTCGCCGGACGTAATAGAGAAACGTGAGCGCATCCTTCGAACAGGCGGAAGCAGAAGTATCGGACGACTCGCCGCCGATAGCGCCGCGCGAGACGGTCCCGGTGTGCGGGTCGAACGTCATCTTCTCGTCAAGCTTCTTGGGGCCGTGCTTGATGGTGCGGAGAAACTCGGTGGAGCAAAAATCGTCGATGGCCTGCGAACGGTAACGGTCGGCGACAGCGAAGCCCGGCACGCCCGCATCCAGGTCAAAACTGAAGTGGTAGTGCGCCGCCGAGCCGCTGGAGGTCAAAGTAGCCTCGCCCAGGCTCAAGCCGCTCGGCCAATTGATGCTGTAGCGGAGTTGCTCGTTCTCAAAGACCGGCGCTGAGGACGGAACCGCCCCGGCGAGGGCCGCGGCGATCAGCAGTGATCCGCGGAGGACATACGTGTAGATCATGGTAGTACAGCAGAAGCTCGTTTTTTCTGGCCCGAGGAAGCACGATCGGGATTGCCGGCGACTTCATAATATAGATCCAGAGTTTTCGCCGCCGTGCGCTCCCAACTAAACATCGCGGCGCGCTGCGTACCCAAGCGCTCCATGCGCAAGCGCAGCTCCGGGTTGAGCAACAGGTCGCGCATCGCTAAAACCATCTGATCCGTGGAATGGGGATCGAACAGCAAGGCCGCTGAATCGGCTACTTCCGGCATACCCGAAGTGTTCGAGCACGCTACCGCCCGCGCGCTTCCCATGGCTTCCAGAATCGGCAGCCCGAACCCTTCGTAGAACGACGGATACACGAACAGATCGCAAGCGCCGTAGAGTTGCCGCAATTCCTCGTCGGCGACGAAACCGGTGAAATGAATCCGGGATCCGACGGCCGACTTGCGCGCCGCCGCCCGAATGGCCGGGCTGTACCAGGTCTCTTTGCCCACAACTACTAAGTGATGCGGCAATTGCGGATGCGCTTTGATGAGTTGCTCGAAAGCTCGGATCAAACCCAGATGATTCTTGCGCGGCTGCAAATCGCCGACGGTGAGGATGAACGGTAGGTTCGTGCCGTGAGCCGTGTGGATCGCGCGCTGGGCGAGTTCCCTCGCCATGGGACGAAATTCGCTCGACACGCCATTTGGCAGCACGGTGATCTTCTCTTCGTCCAGTCCGTAGGCAGCCTGAATGCTGCGCTTCGAAAACTCGGTAACGGTGAGCACTCGCGCGGCAGCTTGCACCGTGCGCCGCACAGTGCATCGCAATTGCAGTGCCCGGAATCGTGTGAAGTATTCGGGATGTTCCAGAAAGCTCACGTCGTGAACGCTGACCACTATCGGCGTATTACAAAAGACGGGCGCGGTGTATTGGACGTGCAGAAGATCGGGACGATCCAGGCGCAGCCGCCGGGGAATGTCGAGCCCGAGCCGCACAAAGGGATTCACGGAAACGCTGTGCTTTTGAAATCGATCCGGCAGCTCGGCGTGTGCGTGCGGACGCGAAAAGTACGTCACGAACTCACTTTGTTTGTCCAAAACTGCAAAACAGCGGAGTATGTTTCGGATGTAAGTTTCGTTCCCAGTCAGGTGCTGGCCGATCGCATGAGCGTCTACCGAAAAGCGCATTTGCCTACTCCAGTATAGAGGGTTTCCCTTCCTGACACGGGGCTCTTCACAAATCATTCACAACTGCGCGCACGCGGGCATATCCGTGGGTTTTAACCCACTTCTGTCTTGACATTCTGCCCGGTAGACTATTGCCTGCCGCGCGTTGTTTCAAAAACGGTTGCCAGGCATCCCCAGGCAGCCTGCCAGGTGTAACGTTGCTCATAAAGTCTACGGCCTTGAGCTCCGATCCTGCGGCGCTCCTCGGGAGAGTCGAGTAACTGAGAAACCTTAGTGGCGAATTCGCGGGGATCGTCTGCAACGACCAAATCTTCGCCGCTACTTATTATAAGTCCTTCGGCACCCGCGGTAGTGGACACCACCGGAGTGGCTGCGGCCCAGGCTTCCAGAATCTTGACGCGCGTACCGCTGCCGGAGAGTACAGGCACCACCGCGACTTGCGCCGTTGCGAGCGCTGCGATGGCGTCATCGACGAATCCGGTGAGTTCGATTTGAGAATCGCCGGCCACCAGGGCGCGAACGGCGTGCGCATTCTTGCCGATAATTCGCCATTTCAATCCCGGGCGCGAGCGCAGCCGAGGCCAGATCCGGTCGCGGAAGAAGCGGACAGCCTCGATGTTCGGCGAGTATTCGAGATTGCCGCTAAATGCGATGGCGTTGGTCTCTTCGCGGGCAGGCGCGGGGACTTCAGGCAGCGCGTTCGGATAGACGATAATCGTGGAATCGGAGACTAGCGGGCGGACCCGCTCGGCATCGTGCTCCGAGGTCACCAGCACGCCGTCGAAGCGCGGCAATAGTCGCTGTTCCAAGCGGCGGGCGGCGGAGGCGAAACGGCGGTGTGCTGCGGCTTGCAGAAAACTGGCTTGCGCGGCGGCGCTTTCGTGCCAGGCTGAATCGACGTCGGTAAGATCGGCGAGAATGCATTTTGCGTGCGGCCGGACTTGCTCGACGTAGGGAGCGGACCAGAAATGGTCGAGAATCGCGACATCGTAAACGCGATCCGCCAGAAGAGCGGCGAGATGGTCTTTGAAGCCGGCGAACCGGTCCACCAACGGCGGGACGCCGCGCACCGCTCGCGAGAGATTGCGCGCGATGCGAGCAGCCGAAGTTTTCGCGTGATACGGCAGCTCGATTACGTCCACGCGAGCGACGCGCCCGGCGGGAATCGAGGGAACAGGATCGGGCGCGCCCGGTTCGCGAAACAGGATCAGATGCACCGCATGATCGCGTGCGAGGAACTCCACCAGCGAAGCCGCCCTTAGGGAGCCGCCGCCGATGGCCGGATAAGGCGCTTCCGGCGCGACAAAGAGCGCTCTAGGTATCGTGTCCAAAGCGCTTGCGGGCTTGCTCATACACCTCTCGGGTGCGCTGGGCGGTTTTTGTCCATGTGAATTCAGCGGCTCTCCGGAGAGCTTTGGCTCGAAGATCGTTCAACATTTCGCCGTTCGACGACACGGCGCGCAGCGTCTCAACCCAGGCGCGACGATCGTGCGCATCCACGAGAATCGCGGCGCCTCCCGCCACTTCGGCGATGGCTGGATCGCTCGAAGCAATCACCGCCGCACCGCATTGCATAGCTTCGAGCACCGGCAGCCCGAAGCCTTCATAGTACGACGGGTAGACGACCGCGCGCGCTCTGGAAATTAGCGCCGGGAGTTCTTCTTCGCTGGTCAATCCCAGGATTCGGAGACCGGGTTCGGGCTCGATTTCAGCGGCGTCTTCCCGGCGGCGTCCGGCGATCACCAGATCGATGGGATGTTCGCGATGAAATTCGCGCCAGGCATCGATCAGCATGGGGACGTTTTTTCGCGGCTCAATGGTTCCGATGTAAAGCAGATACGGCGGCATCATCGTATCGCTGGCGGTGGGATGAAAGCTGGCGGCGGCCGCATGCGGAATCGCAACTACGCGGCTGGCTTGCAGACCGAAGTGCTCGATGGCTTGCTTGCGCACCGCCTCGGATGGCGTGATCACCATACCCGCCAGGCCCAGGCGCAGCAGAATGGGCGTGCGATGGCGGACCCGATCCGATTCGCAATGCCAGTTTGGATCCATCCAGGGAGACAGATCGTGCAAGGTCATGACGCTGCCGCACACCGGAAGATACGGCACTGCGAAGTCTGTGCCGTGAAAGACGCGAATCTTGAGGCGCGTGATCTCGCGCTGGAGTCCCCACAGCCACCAGCGGCGATCCAGCATGCTGGCCGGCGGCCGGCCAGTCTTGAGATTCGGCGCGACGGACTTAGGCGCGTCGAAAGGTTGATCGGAGAGCAGCCAGAAGAAATCATCCGGGAAGGTTTCGGCGAGCGCGACGCTCAGTTGCTCGGTGTATCGCCGCACGCCGCCGCTCGGAACGGTCAACGGGGTCGCGTCGAGGGCGATGTTCACTTCTTCGATACTACAGATTCTCGCGGCTAGTGAGCGCCGGCCAGGGCGAGTGCGGCGAAAGCCGTGGCCGCGTCCGTCATGAAGAGGCCGGGACCGGGCGTGGGATCGCGGTGTTTGTTCGAGGATTCGGCACGCCATTCGCCGGTCGGGCTCTGGTTTTGGTTCAGCCACGCGACGCCGCGTTGCAGCTGCTGGTCAGCGTGAGGCGGTCCTGATTGTTCCAGCGCAAAGACCACGACGCCAGTAGCCAGACCGTCGCTGTGCGTGTGCAGCGGACTGGCATCCGATCTCCACACTTTCGACATGGCCGAAAATCCGGCGGCACGGAGTGACCACGCGATGGAGGAGCTGCTCCATCCGCCGTCGTCGCGCTGCGCGTTCAACAGGCCGCTCGCGATGGCGCGCTGCTGGGCGGCCGTTAATAGTCCACGCAGTTTGGTCGAAGCCAACAATAGGAATGCCTGGTTCAGCAACGACTGCTTCGGATATTGCTCGGTCAGATACTCGCGCAGAATTTCGAGTGGGCCTCGAATTTTGATAGCGGCCTGGTAGTTTTCCGGCGCGAGACCGGTGGCTAGCGCAGCGAGGCAGGCGCCGTAGAACGGCGAGTCGTTTCCTTCCCACGGCTCGTTGTAGAAATTGATCCAAGGCCACGCGCCCTTCATGGGGCCGGAGGTTTCCTGAAGCGTCCACATGGCATCCAGCGCCGCGCGCCCCTCCGAACTAAGCCGTCCCGCCGCCGCGTCTAACGCCGCAAGCACGATCGCGTTCCCGACCGCTTCGGTCCCGCGCGATTGCCGATCCTGGCCGGGATAATATGGCAGCGCTTCGCTCCCAAGCCCCACGCGCTTCGCTACATTCTCACGAAGCTGGCGTTCGCCGGGGGCAGTCGTCTCGCCCAGGACAGTGCGCAGCACCGGCCGCGCCAGTGCGTACGGAATGGCGGTGTGGCAGGAGACGCAGAAGGTCTGATGATCTCGCGCGGCGTCCGGCCACGCTGCCCACCAGCTTTCTCTTTGATCGAGAAATCGTGCCGCGGCGGACGCGTTCCATTCATGCGGCGGCAAATCTGCGCCAGCCAGACTCGCGCCGGCAATTAATGCGATGAGAGTGCAGAACCTCATCTTCGGCCTAACTTAGTGAAAGTTCGGACGCACTCCGGGGCGTTCGCGGTTCGCGAGAACGTTTACACTCGGACCGGCTGGAGTGCGCTCCTTTTGCGACCATTGGTATTCCAGCCAATTGCGATAAATCTGCGCCGAGGCGGGCCGCCAGGTGTTCCGGACCTTCTTCGAAACAAGCGCGGTCGGAAAACGCGTCAACGCTGCTTCGCTGCGCTCCGAGACGATCCGCTCCCGGACCGCCTCAAGCAACTCTTCGGTTTCGCGATCGCAGTAGCCTTCCGGCAGTCCCGGATACGCTTCGCTCTCGCTCTTGACGAAACGCCCGATGTCTCTGCGGTACTCGAGCAACAATGTATCCGCTTGATACTCGGGGTGCCCCTGGAAAAATACGAACAGACTCTTGCGCTGCCGGATGAACGCGTCCACGCCGCCATCCGCCGATCGCGTGAGCACCTCATAGCCGCGCTCGGCGAGCTGATCGCCGGGAATATCGTTCCAGCGCGAATGCGGCACGCACAGCGGCGATTGTAAGCCTGACAGCAGCCTGTGGCGGGAAACGACCTCGCACTCGAACACGCCGAATCGTTTCTGAGCGTATCGCCTGCGCCGGATCCCATCGAGATACTGGATCGCGGCATGCGCCGCCAGGCACGACAACACAGTAGAATGCGTGTTCGCATCGGCCCACTCCAGCACCTTCGTGAGAGCGTCCCAATATGGCTCGTCGCGCAGATCGGCGGCGCGCGGCTCCGTTCCGGTAACGATCAGCCCATCGAGGCGAGTGTCCCACAAGGTTTCAATATCGAGATACGAACCGCTGATGTGACGCCGACCCGCTTCACCGCGCGGCACGGTAGGCAGTGCGTACAAGAAAAGATTCACTTGCGTGTCCGACGAGGCGGCCTCGATCAGCCTCGCAAACTGGCGCTCGGTAGCCTTCAGCGCTGTATCGGGCATGTTGTTGATCAGGCCGATGTTCAGCGTTTTTGCAAACGCGGAAGGCGCTGCGGCCAGCGAATCATGAACCCGTCGAACGGGCATCAGCGCTTCTCCACAATCGTCGCCGGTTCGCGACTGTCGCGCGCGCCGGCATGTACGGCACCCAGCGCCCGATCGAGATCCGCGACGATATCGTCAATGTGCTCGATGCCCACGCTGATGCGAATCGCCTCCGGCAGCACGCCGGCTCTGCGCTGCTCTTCGGCTGACATCTGGCGATGCGTTGTGGAAGCGGGATGGCAGGCCAGCGTCTTCGCGTCGCCGAGATTCACCAGCCGCTTGACTAGTTCGAGCGCATCGTAAAACTGTTTGGCCGCTGCGAATCCGCCCTTGACGCCGAACGTGAGCAGCGAGCAGGCGCGCCCGCCCAAATATTTCTGCGCGAGCGAATAATACGGGCTCTCCGGAAACCCGGCGTAACTGACCCAATCCACGCGCGGATCGTTTTTCAAAAACGTCGCTACCGCGCGACCGTTCGCAACATGCCGCTCGACGCGCAGAGGAAGCGTCTCGATACCTTGCAGTAGCAGGAACGCGCTCAGCGCCGGGAGAACCGAGCCGGTCGCACGCAGGTACACACTGCGCAGCCGTGCGACGTAAGCCGCGGAGCCGTAGCGCTCGGTGTAGACGAGACCATGATAGGACGGGTCCGCTTCGGTGAACATCGGGTAACGCGACGCATGGTCCTTCCACGGGAATTTTCCGCTGTCGACGATCGCGCCGCCGAGCGTGGTGCCATGCCCGCCGATGAATTTTGTCAGCGAGTGGATCACGATATCGGCGCCGTACTCGATGGGCCGCAGAAGGATCGGCGATGGAACCGTATTGTCAACGATCAGCGGCACGCCGTGTTTGTGAGCCACGTGCGCCAACGCCTCCAGATCGCAAATGTTCCCCGCCGGATTACCAACTGTCTCGCAAAACACCGCGCGAGTTTGCGAATCGATCCGCTTTTCGATGTCGTCCGGCCGGTCCGACTCGGCGAATCGCACGCTTACACCCTGGCTCGGCAAAATATGCCCGAAAAGCGAGTACGTGGTGCCGTAGAGCTGCGGAACCGAGACGATATTGGTGCCGAGCGATGTGACGTTGAGCGTCGCGTAGTACGTCGCGGCCTGGCCCGAACTAACGCATAGAGCTTCCGCGCCGCCTTCGAGTGCCGCCACCCGCCGCTCCAGTACCGCGACGGTGGGATTGCTGATGCGGCTATAGCGAAAACCGTCCGCTTCGAGATTGAACAGCGCGGCTGCGTGATCGGCGCTGTCGAATTCGTATGAGACCGTCTGGTAAATCGGCACCGCAACCGCTTTGGTCGTCGGATCGCCATCATACCCACCGTGAATCGCGATCGTTTCCGGTTTCATCGGCGGTCGTTTGGGCCGATCGTTGTTCATGACGCCAACCCATTCAGAGCCGCGACTACTTCCTCGACGTCGCGCTCCGTGGTGCGGAAGCTCGTGACACAGGCGCGCAAGGCGTGCACTCCGTTGGACAGCTTCACGGATGACATCCAAGCGATATTGCGCTCGAGAACAGACGCGAGAAACTTCGTGACATCCAGGCCATCTCGCGTGAAACAAATCAGCGGCAGCGGCGTGGAATTAACGATCTTCCAACCCGAGCGCCGCAACAATTCGCGCAGCAGATTTCCCAGGCCAGCCTGGCGTTCGATCATCTCGATGTAACCGGATTCGCCGTAAGTCGCCAACGCCATAAATAGCTTCAACCCGATAAATCGGCGGGACCACTGGATGGAAGTAGTGTATGGATCTTCGGCTCCCCGAGTCCTACCCGGCATCACCACTGTTTCGACGCGATAAGCCTGGGCGGCCGCTTCCGGATGCCGGCAGAACGACATCCCCGCGCCCATCGGCACCGACAACCACTTATGCGCGTCGCAGGTGAGCGAATCGGCAGCCTCGATTCCGGCAAGATACGGTTTGAGCGTAGGCGAGATCACGGCTGCCCCGCCCCAGGCCGCGTCCACATGGAACCAAAGATTCTCGCGTTCGCAAAACGAAGCCAATTCCGGCAGCGGATCGATGGCGCCGGCCGCCGTTGTGCCCGCGGTGGCCACCACCATGAACGGTGCAAAGCCCTGTTTGCGATCCTCGGCGATCCGCCGCGCAAGATCTTCAAGATCGATTTTCAGATCGGCGCCGGTCCCGATAACGCGGATCGCGCCGCGGCCGAGTCCAGTGATGTGCGCAATTTTGTTAAACGAATTATGCGTCTCGGCGGTGAGATAAATCGCGGGCGTAGCGGGAAGGCCGCGCAGTCCCGAGTCGCCATACCCGGGAAAAGTTTTCGTCAACGCGACAATGGTGGCCGAGAGATTCGCCTCGGCGCCGCCGCTGGTAAAGCTCGCGATGGTCTCGGCGGGAAGGCCGAATTTCCCAGTAAGCCAGCGCAGCGTGTGGCGCTCCATTTCGTTCGCCGCCGGCGACGTGCTCCAGGTGGCAAGCTGCGGGTTGTACATTGCGACCAACAAGTCACCGACAATCGACGCCAGCGTCACGCTGGGATTGAACAACCCGAAGTAGCGTGGATGCGTTACCTGAACCTGCCAGGTGCGCATCATCCGCTCAACCTCTCCGACCACGTCTTCGAGCGCGCGGGGCCGCGAAAAATCGAAACGCGCGGCTAAGTGCTTGCGAACTTCATCGGGCGTGACCTTGGGTACGATCGGACCTGCCACGATGGCCGACTCCAGCGCCAGCGCCGAATCGCGAAGCTCGTTTAACGCCAGTTCCCCCAAGCTCGGCTCGAAACCGGAAACCTCCAAGTCAAATTGCTTCGCCGCACTCATATCCGAACCTTGCCGGCCTGAATTTCGTCGTAAAGTGACGCATCCAGCCGCACGAAAGCATTTTTCTCCGCGTGATTGAAGTACAGCACATCCGGCGTGCCCGCTGGGTTACATCCCTCCCGGGCGAGCGCGGTCTTGGTCTGCTTAAATGTGCCGGTGGTTTCGATTTCGTTACGTATCCGCAGGAACACCGGTCGGGCGTAGTGCGCGAGGCGCGCGTCGAGAAATTCGTGGAACGCCTCGAGGTCGAAGTTTTCTTGGATCACGAGTGCCGCCATTCCCGCCCGGCCATCCGTACCCGCGATCTCGACCCCGTACACATTGGCCTGCTCGACGCCGGGAAAGGCGCAGATATTTTCCTCGACTTCCGACGTCGCCACGTTCTCACCCTTCCAGCGAAACGTATCGCCGATGCGATCGACGAAGTAGAAATATCCTGCCTCGTCTTTGCGCATCAGGTCGCCGGTCCGGACCCACTGATCTCCGGGCGCGAAGACGTCGCGCAGGATTCGTTTCGCGGATGCTTCCGAATCGGTGTAGCCTTCGAAGCGGCTGCCCGCATCGTCGGTGACCTTGACGATCGCCTCGCCCGGTTCGTTGACTCCGCAGGGAATGCAGAATCCGATTTCATCGCGGGCCGGTTCTCCAGTCTCAGGATCGAACCGCACCAGCGTCGGCGCGAAGCGGTGCGCCAGATATCCGGGTACGCGTCCGATCGCCCCGCACTTCCCTTCCGCGTTGAATAGCGAAAGCCCGCCTTCGGTGGCGGCGTAAAACTCGAAAATCCGCGGAATTTGGAACCGATTCTGAAATTTTTCCCAAACATCCGGCCGGAGCCCGTTGCCTGTGGCGATCCGGACTCGATGCGCGGTTTCGGCCGTCGACGCCGGCGCGTTCGCCAGATACCGGCACAACTCACCGATGTACTGGATCAGTGTGCAGTCGAAGCGAACCACGTCGCTCCAGAATCGGCCGGCCGAGAATTTCTCGGCGATCGCCAGCGACCCACCCGCCGCAAGAATGGCGCCGGGCGCCAGCACTCCGCCGACGCTGTGATACATCGGAAGGCAATTGTAGAGGCGATCCGACGGCTGGAGATCCAACATGCCTTGAAACCAGTGGCTCCATTGCATGATCCGCGCATGGCTCACGTTGGCGGCTTTCGGCAGGCCGGTGGTGCCGGAGGTGTAAATGCACAACGCCCGATCCGCAATCGTCACCGGACGGCGTTCGGACCAGCCGAGTTCTTCGGTGGAGTAGGCCTCGGCGCCAGCCACGTGGATTCGGCCAGCCGGCAAATCGGGGATGGCCGACGCGACGGTTGCGGCGAACGCTGCATCGACGATGACGTGCTTCGGCTGTACCACACCGATCGAGTGCGCCAGCGCCGCACCCGTCAGATTGGTGTTCAACAGCGCCACCACGCCGCCCACTTTCGTGATCCCCAGCCAAATCGCTAAAAACTCCGGGCGGTTCGGCATCATCAAACATACTGCGTCACCTTTTGCGACGTCATGCTCCAACGCCCAGCGCGCATATTGATTCGCTCGGCACGCCAATTCGCGATAGCTAAGCTGCTCGGAGTTGGAAACCAGCGCGATTGTATCGCCCAGCTTCACCGCCAGTTCGTCGATCATCACCGGAAACACCCGCTCCCGCTGCCGTGCGATCGGCGCGGTCCGCTCCAGCGCGCGCAGCCAGTCCTTTGCCGCCGACGGCTTGCCGCTCGAGACCTGGTCCGCGATTTTGCTCGCCGCGTTCATGCCGTATTACCCGCATCCACGGTCAGCACCGTGCCGGTAATGTTCTTGGACTTCTCGCTCAGCAAAAACTCCACCGCCTCGGCGACATCCTCGACGCACGCCAGACGCTGCAGCGCGCTGCGCCGCGCGATTTTGTTGCGCTGCTCTTCGGTGAGTCCTTCGGTCATCTCCGTGTCGATGAACCCTGGCGCCACCGCATTTACGTTTACGTGCATCTTCCCGACTTCGCGCGCGAGCGACCGCGTGAATCCGAGCAAAGAGGCCTTCGTCGCCCCGTACGCCGCCAAGCCGCTATAACCGGTGAATCCGACCACCGACGCCATATTGACGATGCGGCCGCCCCCATCCGCCATCATCGCGCGAACCACGTACTTGGTGAGCACCAGCGGCGCCAGCGTGTTCACACGAACCAGCTGCTCAATTTGCGCGTTCGGCATCATTGCCAGCACGCCTTCGAAACTGATGCCGGCGTTGTTGACCAGCCCGTAGATCGCTCCAAACTCCTTGCGCAGCGACTTCACCAGCTCCGACAGCCCGCCGATTTCAGCCAGATCGCAGGCTACAAAGTGCAGCGAGCGCGGACGCTCGCTCTCGGCCCGCTCGATCGCCGCGTTCAAATCCGGGCTGGGCTTGCGCGCAATCGCAATGGCCCTATATCCCGAGGCCGCCAGTTTCGTCGCGATCCCCAGTCCAAGCCCGCGACTCCCGCCCGTCACTACTACGTTGCGCATGGCGTCCGTATCAGTTTGCCTGACTCGGCAACTTGCAGGCTGTTGACAAATTTGAGAGCCACTGGCACTTTATGCGACGCCAGTTCCGTGCGGCAATGCCGCATGATCTCGCTTTGTACGGCTTCGAGGCCGGTTTTGGACGACTCGATGCCCGGCTCGAGAACGACGTCGGCCGCGACAATGGCGCCCATGATGGGGTTCTTGCGCGTGTATACCAGCGACATCCGCACCCGGGGATGCCGGTTGATAACCGCCTCCACTTCCTCAGGATGCACTTTCATGCCCCCGATGTTGATGACCCCATCGCGCCGTCCGGTGAAGTAATACCGGTCGCCACGCAGTTCCACGATGTCACGCGTATCCACGAATCCGCCCGCATCCGTGAGGGACTCCCCACCCAAATACCTGCTGGCGATTCTCGGCGACCGAATCCGCAGCGAGCCGTCTTCCACTTTCATCTCCACCTCGCCGCTGCCGCCGATGAACCCGGAAGGAAAACCCTCCAGGCCATCGTTCACTTCGAAAGCCAGACCGCCCTCGGTGGATGCGAAAGCATGCGCGACGCGGCCGGGTGAATACGCCGCTTGCAAATGGTTGATGATGGCTTGATCGGCAATCTCTCCAGACATCCGCACGTACTCGGGCGCGATCTCGCGAGCCGCCGGGCTCATCAGGGCGTGGCGCCAATGCGAAGGCGTACCCGAGATGTGCGTCACACCTCGCTTGCCGGCGCGGGCAAGAAAATCCGAGGTGGATTCTCGTGCGTCCGAAAGCGCCAGGGATGCGCCGGTCAGCATCGCGCGCAGGAAAATCTGGAGACCGCCATAGCGCCGGATGTCGTAGAAGGTGCTCCAAACGACTTTGCTCGTTTGCATGCTCACTGGGATTGCGCCAGCCAGGCTCGCAAGCGTGTGCACCACCAGTTTTGGCACCCCGGTGGTACCGGACGTAAGCAGAACCCATTCGGTCTTGAACTGGCCAACCTCCGCCGCGGCGATGGAAGCCACCGGCGAGCTGCGAACCAAAAAGTGTTCGGGCCCTTGCAGTTCGGCGAGATTGAGGGGACGGTCTGCCACCACCGCGTCCACCTCAGCCACTGATATCACGTGCGGAAGATGCTCCGGAGGCAAATCGGGAGGGCAAAGAATCACCCGGCGCGCCACTCCGTCCAGTTCGAGCATAGCCAGCGCCGCATGGAATTGATCGGAGGTGTAGATCAGCACGGACTTCCCAAGAAGCGCCGCGCCCGCTTCCACACACGACCCGCCGATCACGGCGTCCAACCGGACCCCATACGCCGAATCGGAGAGAGACCGCTGCGCGAGTTCCTGTGGGGATGCGCTTCGGAGGATCGCTGCGATCGCGCTCGCCCGCGGTCGGATCCCTAGCCCAGTGGGTTCCTCCGGCGTGATTGATCTTGGTTCCATGCTGCTGAATTCGTGCCGCCTCCGCTCAATCCTGCCCAGGTAAAGAGACGACGGCCAAAGTAAATCGGATGCCAGCGCGTTTATCGTCGATTACCGCACAGCACTGCTTAAAACCCTACCCGCCCCGTGAACGATCGTTTCCAGTAGCGTCTTCAATAGGTGAACACCCTCGTAGGGATCGTTCCACACATCGACCGGCGATGCCGACGCTTCCGCGTCGAGCGCCCGGAACAGACCCGCTGTGTGGGCAATATCACAAACGCCATGTACGTCGGTGTACTCCATGTCGTCCGAGCCTTGACGCATCGCAAGATCGGCCAAGTAGGGCATGAATCGCTGGATGAGGCCTTCGAAGAATGCCATCATCAGCAGCATTTGAACGCTGGAAAGTCGCCCCACAAATATCCGGACGCTGCCGAGATCATCCGAAACAACAGCCGTATCTTCTTCCGTGGGAGTGGCATGCGCGGCAATTGCGAAGCGTCGCATCATGCCGGGGTGGCAGTCGGCGATCTCGTCTCTGAGATTTTCAACAATGATCGCGCGAGCCTCGCCTGTTTTAGCCGAAAGATAAGCTCCGGTCATCCAATAGATAAAATTGCCTTCCAGCACGGCTGCATATCGCGCGATGATGCCACGGCGGCCAGCCATGCCGAGGCGCAGCGGGTCGGGTAATCCTGATAGAAACTCGTTCGTGGCGACTGTAACGTATTCTTGCGCCTGGCTAAGATCAAACGCCTCGACCGGAACTGCTCTTGTTTCTATTACAGTCATCTCAACACCCTCCATCGCCTGCACCGTGCGGCGATCCTAATCTGATTCCTAGTAAGGCTGATCCTCGCGTTGAGGATTTTCGTACAAGGCATACTACCACAGTCAGTTTCTAACGAGAGCACATGGTATTGGTAGTATTCATTGGTACTGGAGGTTCCAGAATCACATGGCCCATTCGAGCGTCAAACGCTATGGGTTAGGCTGTCTGGGAGGCCGAAACCAATGTTTGTATACCACCCCGCGCAAGGAGGCTTACGGAGTGCCGGGAAACTCCTTGAGCAGGTTGAAATAGGACCTCAAAGGGGTCTGGGATGTCTAGTACGCATCGGTACTAACGCATCTTTTCGCATCGGTTAGAACATTGATATATTTGGTGTTGACAGAATCGACATCCCCGGTCTGGGTTCTGAACTTTGAGAGGACGCTGGGATTCCCGGAGTAGCGGTACTAGTTCCGGCTCGGTACTAATGGTCGATGCGATTAAGGAGCGTGCGTCACAATGACTTCAGCGAACTCGATTGCTAACTCGGTTCCGGTGATGAACATGTTACATGTGCTATCAGCGCAAGAGCGCGTAAACGCGATTACGGACGATTTTATAGACGCGTTGCCGAATGCTGGGGAGCTCTCCCCAAGCCAGCGTCGTGGGATGATCGCCCGCTACACAGCAGTTCTGGAGGGGAATTTCATTTACTGGATGACCGGAGCCTATCTTTCGGCTAAGACCGAAGCAGCGCGTTCGATCATTCTGGACAATCTGAGAGAAGAGATCGCCGACTGTCATCCTGGCATGATGCGGCGCTTTGCAATCGCAGCGCAATCCCTTCCCACCGAATCGGATGCAGCCGCCGTGTATCAGGAACTGAGCAACGTCCGGTTGTTTGTAGGTCGCTTGTCTACTGTTCAGATGCTTCTGATGATGGCGTTCTTTGAAGGCCTCATCCAGAAATTCATGCCGTACCTGGCTGACCTTGCAGCGCGACAGGGCTCTCACGACATGCAATACACCGACGTGCACGGCGTATGCGACATTGCCCACACGGCCGGCCTTTACCGGGCACTCGAAGCGGAAGCGGACCTGTGCCCACTCGATCCCTCCGCCGATGCTTTTGAAGGCGTACTTTTGTTGCGGACCTTGCTCGATACCATTGTGCGCGGTAAAGAGCACGGCACCAGTTTGGCCGCTTCGCACTGAGCGCTGTCGTGATTCAAGCGTCCGCCTGGGAAAAAAGCGTGCTTATGCAACAGGAGTTCAAGAGCAGTCCGCTCGAGGAAGCTGGTTATTTCCCAGCTCCGGGAGCGCATTTGTACACTGTGCTCCACGGCGCGGCTGATCCGGTTGTGCGCGTCTTATTGGTAGGAGCGTTTGCTTCCGAGCGTCATTATTCGCATATTCCTTGGATTCGATGGGCTCGCTTTCTAGCCGATCATAACGTGGAATGTTTGAGGTATGATTATCGAGGCGTTGGTGAGAGCACCGGCGCGTTTGAGGCAATGAGTTTTGCTCATTGGCTGGAGGATATCGAACTCCTCGCAAAGTGGCTGAAGGGTAGAGACGGTCAAACGCCCCTTTTGTTGCACGGCCTCGAACTCGGAGCCGTTCTCGCCGGTAAGATGTTTGACGCTGGAGTCGGAGACATGTTACTTCTTTGGGCGCCGCCAAGTAGTGCGAATCAAGCCTTGCGCTCAACTCTTCTGCGCCGGATCTCCATGGATAATGCTTTCAAATTCGGCGACGAACGCAGGCCCGCGTCCAGCTATATCTCGCAACTGGAAAAGGGAGAGAACCTTGAAGTAGAGGGCTACAATTGGACGGCCCGGCAATGGCGGGATTCATTTGAAGTCGTACTTCCGGCGGGCTTGGAAGAAGGCGAGGATTCGCGCTCGGGCAGACCGGTGCGCAGCATCAAATTGGATCGGTATTCGACCCCGCTCATCAAGGGGTCGTCGGTAGGCTACGAAGGTGTGAATAAGGATTTCAGCGCTTTATTCAGCGAGAATCTGGAATGGATTCTCGGCGCTTCGAAAACCGGCGGAGACGTCCATGCTTACCGCCATTGATGGACGCGAAGCGATCAGCGTTGCTGTGGGAGGACTTCAACTCCGCGGCACCTACCACACCGCCGGTGGACCCGCACAGCCGGATTCAGGCCAAACTAACCCCATGGCGCAGAGCGTAGGTGTGCTTTTCATGAACCCCGGCTTCACGCCGCGCTCGGCGCTAGGCGACTCGGCCGTGTACTGGTGCGAATCTCTGGCGGCGGGCGGCTATCCGTGCTTTCGTTTCGATTTGCCGGGGCTGGGCGATTCCGATGGCGAAGCTCCGGCCCAGATTCTGGACTTTATCAACAAGGGCGGATACGCTCCGGCGGTCTCATCGCTGATGAAGGCGCTGGCGGATCGCTATAGTTTGACCGGCATTGTCGTGGTCGGCCACTGCGCCGGAGCAGTGACGGCGCTCTTCTCTGCCACCCAGACCAAGGAATGCGCCGGGTTGGTCCTGACCGATCCATACTTTTTCCTGCCACAGGAGCGCGCGCGGTTCTGGCTGGAACTGCGGAGCTGGTCTTCTTGGAGCAGAGTCGGCGCGGCCGTGAGCGCCTTCTATTACGTCTTGCGGCACCTGCGCTTGCTAATAGGAAGAAATCGTCCGCCGCGTAACGCCAATCTCCCGCTCCTGCGCTGCTGGAATCAGCTCTCGTCGGCGGGCCTGCCCATTCTCGTCCTGAAGGCGCCCGCTCTGAAAGCCAGAGGGCTCAAACCACGCATCGGTGAGTTCGACTATATCGGGTACCTGCAATCGATCGCCAGCCCGCGCAACCGCGTTTCGATAGAATTCATCGAGGGCACCAACCATTCATTCGCCGATAAAAAGGGCAGAAGGGCAGTACGGAAAAACATCGAGCAGTGGCTCAATCTGCAGCGCTTCGAGGTCTCCAAGGGACGGTCGTCAAAGCGCTCCGCGTCGGTGGCACGGACGGGTGCCTACGAAGCTGTTTTGCCCAGGTGATTTGCCTCTGCATCGGAATCGTTTCCGCCCTCCACTCTCCCTAGCGACACCTGGCTCGCGCTCAACAGCCGGAGGAACGATTGGCCGATAGAGAAATAGACATGCAGAATTCGGGTTCCATTTCAACGTCCATTCGGGCGGAGATCATCTCGCAATTCAAGCGGGTCGCGCAGGAGCAGGACAAGCCGCTCGTGACACTGACCGATGACTTGGCTCTGCTCGACTCTGGTCTCGATTCTTTGTGTCTGGCGATCGTGGTCTCGCGGCTTGAGGATTCGCTCGACGTCGACCCCTTCAGCTCCGCCGAAGACATCAGCTTTCCGGTGACGATCGGCGAATTTATCAAGTTCTACGAAACCGCAGCCCCACGCTGAACTGGGTCTTGTTCGTTTCCTCTGCCTTATTGCAGGGAGGCCTGCATTGGGCTAGACGTCCCCACGCTATTGGCGATGGTGACGGAAACGGACGCGATGGCTTGTGCCGGCGTGGTTCCCGCCGGCAGATTGGTTCCGGTGAAAGTGAAGGGAACCGAGACCTCGAACAAGCCGCCGAAGGCCTGCGAT
>Ga0335078_10002651_pt1 | contig 26989 bp, 42 predicted proteins | sample Lox_Sample_32_FD_206711 | JGI IMG/M metagenome (GOLD analysis project Ga0335078, IMG submission 206711) | Soil microbial communities from Loxahatchee National Wildlife Refuge, Florida, United States - Lox_Sample_3.2 | ecosystem: Environmental > Terrestrial > Soil > Wetlands | place: USA... | reverse complement strand
CAGAGATGGCCTCCGCCGGCGCCAGCCAGCGGCGGCTACCGCTTGACCGGACGCTCAGCGAATCCCGTAGCCGGCCCTCTTTGGATCGGGTGGGTAAGTGTAGGTTTTCACTGCCCGATCAAACCTGGTTCAGCCTGGCAACGACAGTGGTGTGAGCTACAATGTATCTCATGGCGACGACGACCATGGTTCACGTCAGGCTCGATGAGAAGGTGAAGACCAGGGCCGAGAAGGCACTGGCGGCGATGGGGCTCTCCATCTCCGATGCCGTCCGCGTGCTGCTCACCCGCGTCGCCGCCGAGAAGGCGCTCCCGTTCGAGGTGAAGGTGCCCAACGCCACCACCCGAGCCGCCATCGAAGAGGCCCGACGCGGCAAGCTCCGGTCCTTCAGCACCGTCGATCAGCTCATGGCAGATCTGAATGCGCCAGAGCCATCGAAGCGTTGAGCCCACCACCGCCTTCCGGCGGGACTTCAAGCGCGAGTCGAAAGGCGCGCACCGCGGCCGCCTCGATGCCCTCTTGCGGCCCGTGCTGACTGCGCTCGCCTCGGATGACCCCCTCCCACCGGCCAACCGCGATCAACCGCTCTCCGGAGCGTGGAGTGACTGCCGCGAGTGCCACATCCGCGGCGATCTCCTCCTCGTCTACCGCAAGCCCGACCCCCAGACGCTGCAGCTCATCCGCCTGGGCTCGCACTCGGATCTGTTCGGCTAGGTCGCAGGCAGGTAGGCGCGCCAGGCCCTCCAGGACGCTCCCAGGGCCATGATCGGACCTCGGGCCCAGGCTCGCCCCGCGGCCCGCGCCGAGCGGAGGGGGCAGCGACGCGGGGCGGAGCGCGCTCTGCCGCGGAACCACCGCTCGCCGCGAGGCGCCTCGAGCACGTGAGGCGCGGGGACATCGAGGCGCTCCTCGTCGCGAAGGAGCGCGATGGGTTCTCGCCACAGACCGTGAACCACGTCCGTGCGTTCCTGGTCCGCGCCTTCAGCCGTGCGAAGAAGGCGGACAAGTGGCTCGGCGGGAACCCAGCCGAAGAGACGGATACGCGCCGGGTCCCCGAGCGCATCGTCGACATCCTCACAAGCGACGAGGTGCTGCCATTCTTCGCGGCGCTCGCACCCCACGAGCGCCCGGTGTTCGCGGCCGCGATCTTGACCGGGTGGCGCAAGGGGGAACTGTGCGGGCTCCGAAAGGACGACATCGACCAAGTGCGACGGCTGCTCTACGTCCGCCGCAGTTACGATCGGTCGATCCCCAAGAGCAAGAAGCAGCGCGTGGGTACCCTTCCTCGAGCACGCGGTCGCTACCTTCCGGGGCCCATGGCTCTGTCCGGACGCGGACGGTGCGATGCGAACCAATACCTGGCAGCCGGAGGACATCTTACGCCGCGCTTACAAGCGTGCAGGCATGGTGACCGGCTACCGGCACAAGTGCCGCCGAAGGAGATGCGGCCACGAGGAACCTCACCTGGACGCGGTGCCGCGGCGCCGTCCGCGATGCGGGATGAAGCTCTGGCCCAAGGGGCAGGTTCGGAGAATCCGCTTCCACGATCTCCGTAGGACACGCGAGCGTGCTCCTCATGCTCGGCGCGAACCTCACCTCGGTCCAGAAGCTCCTCGGCCACTCGGACCCTAAGATCACGGAACGGCGCTACGGGCACCTTCTCCCAGAGTTCATGTCGGCCGAAGTGAACCGGCTCCGTTTCGGGCTCGACAGGCTCGCGCCCGCTCGCAGCGCTTCGCAGGCGTTCGCCGCGCCTCGCTCGTCTGCGGTTACACTGGGGTTACAGTCGGAGGGGTGTCACGAAAGAGGCCGGAGCCTCCCGGATTTCTCCGAGCGATTCCGGCCTGGTAGATGGCGGGGTGTACGGGACTCGAACCCGTGGCCTCCGGCGTGACAGTCAGTTCCGCGGAGCTGGGAGGGGCTGGTAGCTCGTTGCAACCTGTTGGAAACCCTAGAAACGCTGCCCAAACCGAGCCGCCCATTTCGCTACGGTCAACAACGATTTGCAGTTCGCTTGGTACGCCCTTGGTATGGGAATTCGAGGGAGCCGTTGGTGGTCCGGCATCGCTCCTCACTGTTCGAGAGGTCGCCAGGCTCTGCGCATCGCGACCTCGACCGTCTACAAGCTCTGCGCCGAGGAGAAGCTCGTGCACGTCAGGATATCGAATGCGATCCGTATACCGGCCACTGAAGTGCACCGCCTCGTCAGCGCGATCTAGGCGGGCCTTACCCAGGGGAGGGAGCGGCCGCGCGAAGGTTTGACACTGCTGCCGGTGGGACTTCTCGATGAAATCGTGACGCGGACTCTTCCAAAAGCACATGTCAGTGAGGGACGGCTTATCCTGGACGAACCTACAAAGACGAACCTACAAACCTGCCGAAAGGTGCCGAGGTGCGTGCGGCACTGGTCGACGCCGATGACCTCGGCGGCCGAACGGGCGCAGCTCCACGCGGCTATCCTGGCGGCTGAACAGGAGCTCGACGCTGATGAAACCGCAAGCGAAGACAAACTTTGGGCGAGGCTGCGGGCGATCAAGTGAAGCTCGAGCTTGCCGCCCGAGCCGTCCGCGAGGCTGAACATGGAGCACCGACTAGAGCCGTGGGCCCTGGCCCCGCGGCGCTCCCCAGACAGCCAGCACCTGGACGACCTTCTTGGATACGTCGACCCGAAAGTACACGTGACGCTTCGTCCGCGGCATGAGCACGCGCCTCAAGTCCGGTCGCCTGGGCGTGGGCCAGCTCGTCCCTACACCAGGGTTCCTGCGGATATACTCCAGGGTGTCCCGAAACTCCCGGGCAAAGAGAATAGGCGCCGAAGGGCGGTTCTCTGCCCACCAGCTTTCGATCGCCACTGCCTGGCGTCGGGCTGGCTCAGCGAGTACGAGCTTCACGTCGCGCTAGGAGCTCGTTGGCGAAAGCGATGCCATCGACCGACTCGCCCCGGTCGGCGCTCTCAGCGCCCTCTTCAATCGCGCGTACCAACCGAGCACGCTCTTCGGGCTCGAAATCCTCGTCATCGAAAGCGATGATCTCGGTCTCGGTTCCCTCGGGGAGCGTGCACGGCTCGTTCGCCACGAGCCGGCCGCCTTCTACATGTGCCTTGAGTACTCGCATCGTGCCTAACATCTTAGCGGCCCTCATTTCTGCGGGCCACAGCCACCGCAGACCGACGTGGCCGAAGCCTGTCCGTAACCCGTCCAAAACCCTTGCGGAACCTGCGCATCACAGATGCCACCGCCGAGGCGGCCCGCGCGGGCTCGATCGCCGAAACGCCCGCGTGACGTCATGGCGGGCGTCCGCCTCCCGGGGAACGAAATTGTTGACCGGGTTGCTGCGGCCCCCGGCTGTGGCTGGCGTCAGGCACCTCGATTATCGCTTCTCGGACGACGTTAGGCTCGCGGCCGTGGCTTTCAGAGTCGTTCCGGCCGCTTGGAGGCCTACGTGCCACCTCGTCGTTGGCCGCCCTCGACGATCCAGCCCGTGGCCGCTGTCGCGACGGAAATGAGCATGAACGGCAGCCACGTTCCGAGGACGCTGCGGAACATGTTCAGGCTACGGTCAATGACCAGTGCCACAGTGAAGAAATCGACCAGTACGACGAAGGCTATCACCACGGACGCAGCGAGCACGGGAGACGTGTGGCCGTACCGGCGAAAGTAGAAGGCCTGAACCGTGGTGGCAAAAACGGGTGCGGCTACCGGATGGATGGCCAGCGCCCTCTCCATCAAGGCGACGCCCATGCCGACGGCTATCGTCGCTGCGCACGCCACCCAGATGCGAGTGCGTACAGCAGCAGCGTCCCATCCCCTGGCGCCGGTTCACCCTGGGCTGGGCCGCCTCGGGAACCGGTTGATGCGTGCGAATTCCTCGCTCCAGTCTGTCGGGCAAGGACGAGCGATACTTCGGGGAGCACGACCCTCCGCAGTTTGTGCTCGACCTGAAACCAGAAATTTGCCTCGACGCGCACCGCCGTTCTGCCGCCCGACGTCCAGCGCACCTGGCGGCGGTGACCGCGACCGAGGTCGCGGCCGACTTGTTCCGCTGCCCGGCCGTCGCTGCATTCTTCCCTGGGGCGCGTGGCCTAGGCTTAGGCGCCTACGGAACCAGGAAGTCGATCTCGATGAACTCTCGCGCATCGGAGGATCTGGGCCACCGCTCTCATCCGAGGCCGAGTTCCGAACGCTTGGCGTAGAGGACTGCCGGTGCACCTGAAGGATCCTGGCTGCCTCGGCTTTGTTGCCGCCGGCCTGAGTCAGGGCGCGGGAGACCAGTATCCGCTCGAGTTCGCGGGTCGCCCTTGCGAGCGGCATGGCCAACAGCTCGCTTAGCGTCGGGTCGGCGGAAGTTGCGGAGGTGCCACCGAGGGCCGGCAGGTCCTCGACCGCGATGACGGGGCCGCGGGCCAGCACCGCGGCACGCTGGATGAGGTTCTCGAGTTCGCGGATGTTCCCTGGAAAGTCGTGGAGGAGCAGGGCGCGCATGGCCTCGTCGCTGATGCTTTCCGGGCCCTGGCCGTCCCGCTGGTGGTGGCGGCGCAGGAAGTGCTCCGCCAGTTCCGGGATGTCGCTGCGCCGCGCCCGCAGCGGCGGCACCGGGATCCGCACCACGTCGAGGCGGTAGAAGAGGTCCTCCCGGAACCGGCCCTGAGCCACAGACTGAGGAAGATCGCGGTTCGTGGCCGCGACCAGGCGGAAATCGGAGCGCCTCGTCTGCTTCCCTCCCACCCGCTCGAAGGTCCGCTCCTGCAGGGCGCGCAGGATCTTCGCCTGTAGCGCCAGGGGCAGCTCGCCGACCTCGTCGAGGAAGAGCGTACCCCCGTCGGCCGCCTCCAGGCGTCCCGGCTTTGCCTCCATCGCCCCGGTGAAGGCCCCGCGCTCGTGGCCGAATAGCTCGTTTTCCAAGAGGGGCTCAGGGATGGCGGCGCAGTTCACCGTCACCGGCTCGCGGTCCGCCCGGCGGCTGTGACGGTGGATGGCTCTGGCCACCAGTTCCTTGCCGGTACCGGATTCGCCGGTGATGAGCACCGTGGCCTCGCTGGCCGTGACCTTCCCGATGAACTTGAAGACCTCCCGGATACTAGGGTGCCGACCTACGATCCCAGTCGACTCCTCAACCTGCCCTTCATTCCAGTTTCCGCCTCGCAAGTGCTCCACCTCGATAGTGAGGCGGCGCTTCTCGATGGCGTGCACGGCGGTTCGGAGCACCTCGTCCGGCTCGAACGGTTTGGTGATGTAATCATGGGCCCCGAGCTTCATGGCGGTGATGGTCTGCTCGCTTCCGCCAAAGGACGTGACGATGACCACCGGGGACGGCGCGGGTGTCGTCGCCAGCCATGATTGCCTGGAGCGTTGAGATGCCGTCGCGCACCGGCATCTTCAGGTCGAGGAAGATCGCGTCCGGCAGCGCGGCGCCTCCGCGAAGCAGGGCGAGGGCCTGGTCCCCGTCGCCGGCCTCGACCACCCAGTGGCCCTCCGCTGCAAAGAGCTCTGCCAAGCCGGCGCGAAGCCGCGGCTCGTCGTCGACGACCATGACGGTGGCCAGAGTCAACACGGCAAGCTCACCTCGAAACAGGCGCCGCCCTGCGGACGGGGGCGGTAGCGGAGCTCGCCGCCCGCCGATCCGGCCAGCTCGGCCGAGAGGAAGAGGCCGAGTCCGGTGCCACCTTCCCGGGTCGTGAAGAATGGCTCAAATAGCCGGTCCTCGACTGCAGGCGAGACGCCCGGGCCATTGTCGGTGACCGCGATCCGGACCTCGCCGTCGCCCGGACGATCGACCTCGAGTGTGATTCGACCACCGCTCGCTCCCACCGCCTCCACGGCGTTGCCGATGAGGTTGTCGAGGATCTGCACGGTGCGGTCCGGGTCGACGGGCGCCAACTTTGCTGAGGCCGAGGTGGCCAGCACTTCGAGCGCGATCCCCTTCTCGCGCGCCTGTTCAGACCAGAGCGCCGCGCGGGACTCGACCAGCGCTCCGAGTTCGCTCCTTTGCCCACTCTCCTCGGACGGCCTGGCCAGCGTGAGGAGGCGCCCGACCAGTCGGTCGAGCCGCTCCACCTCGGCATTCATGACCTCGAACGCGTCGCGTGTGCGCTCGCCGTCCGCAGCGTTCCGCCGGGTGAGCGCTGTAGCCGGCTTCCACGGCGGCGCGCGTGAATATGCCCAGCCCTTTGTCTCCCGCGCCGGGCCTCGGGCTCGGTCAGGCGTCGGCGGACCTACGGCAGGCACGAGCAGCGTCCTCGGAAGCACAGCTTCGGTCATCATCCCAGGGCGCTCCTTGCATTCGAAGGCGCGACCGTCAACTCTCCTGACGGCAGCCCGGACACCCCAAATAGTTCTCGCGATGCCGGCGCGGTTGCGGCACCTCGCTCTTGGGGTACAATTATGACCAGAGCATGGTAATGGTTTCTGTTCCAAGAGCCGCCCTCAGCCTGAAGGAAGCAGCCGTCCTGTCCGGTGCGCCGGAGAAGTCGATCCGGCACGAGCTCGCGGCGCGCGTGGTGCGCGCGTCTCGCTCCGGTGGCCGCAGAATGTTCAGCCCGAGGGAGGTCGTCTACTTCTTCCTGCTGAAGGAGCTTCCGCCGGGGCTCGGGCTCGACAGGACGCTGCGCAAGGATCTGTTCGCGCTCCTCGCGGGCGACAAGGACCGCGCTGGCCGGTGGCGCCGCGAGGAGCACCGGCTCATCCTGGAAGGCGACGTTCCCGTGGTCTTGCCTACGGATGCGGTGGTGAAACGGGTCGAAGAGCGGGTCCGTACGTTCCTTCGCGGCCGCGGCCGAGTTGTCTCAAGCCCCGAGGTCCTTAGCGGCGAGCCCACCTTCGAGGGCACACGGATTGCCGTCCGGTTCGTCGGGGAACGGGCCAGGAGGGGTGAGCCGGTAGCGGCGCTGCTAGACGACTACCCTGACCTGGCAGCCGAGGACATCGAGTTCGCCCGCATGTTCGTGGCGCTCGGCCGTTCGCCGGGCAGGCCGAGGAAAAGGGTCAGGTTCGTCCGTGGTGACGGATGAAGCTGCTCGTCGACGAGAACCTCTCGCCGATGCTGGTGCAGCTCCTCGCCGCCAAGGGTATCGCAGCCGTTCACGTCGCCCATATCGGCTTGCCGGGGGCCACCGATCCGGAGCTGTGGAAGTACGCTTACGCCCACGACCAGATCGTTCTCACGATCAACGCTGCGGATTTCCTGCGTCTTGCAGACTCGGTGGACCTGCATCCCGGACTCATCGTCCTTCGGACCTCCGAAGGGCTCTCGCGAGAGGAGCAGTGGGGGTGGGTCGAACCGGTGATCGATTGGCTCATCGAGAAGGGTGAAGCGCTGGTGAACAAGGCGGTCGTCGTGACCGGAAAGGGGAGGTTTCGCTGCCTCGACCTGCCCGAAGGTTAGAGCCTCAGCACCGGATCGTTGTAGCTGTTCCGATCGGGGTGACGACGATCCAGTCGCCACGGTGGAGGCTGGAGTGGGCTATCTCACGCCTGAGCAGCGACTTGCCGGAGGCCGGTGGGGACCTCCGACGAGTACGTGCGAATTACGACGGCGATTGGCATCGGGACGCCCGTGACGGTGATCGGGGGAGGGGCACGTTGCTGCATGCTCCACGGCGCGCCTGAGCGAACTGAGCTCATCCTCGCGTCGGTCCTGCTGCTCGAGGCACCCTCGCAGGTACGCTGCCGCGGGCGTGGCGCGCGCCTGCTGAGTAGTGGGTCCAAAGTCCTTCCTGAGCCGGACGCCGACTGTGCTGGGCTCCATGGGGTCCCATCCTTGGTTGCTTGTCAGCGTACCGCAAGGGCATTGTGTAAGATGCCTAGCGTATAAGAGCGAGCGCCTTGGTGCGTATGGTCTATCGCCCGAATGCCTGCCCTTAAGGAGTCATTGAGCAGGAATAGCCTTACCCCGTCGGACTCCGCCTTTAAGGGGGTCCAAACTATTGTCTCGACGTCGAAAAATCGGGTCGAAAACGTACCCACTTCTGAAACGCATCCATGCGGCAGGAGCCCGATTCCGGAAACGGGAGGCGCCATGCCCAAGCGGCTCTCTACAAGGGAATGGCGCCGAGGAAGGCACGTGCGTGAGGACGACGCGGGTGGCGATATACGCGCGGAAGGGCGGAGCAGGGAAGACCGTGCTCACGGCGCTACTCGCTCGTGAACTCGTCCGGCAGGCAAGCCGCGTGCTGGTCGTGGACCTGGACCCACAGGCCGTATCGGTATCGACGACATTCGGGATCGACACGAATCATGGCCTCACGTACACGCCGTCCGACCTTGTTCAAGGAGTGGATGGTCTCCCTTTCGAGCCCTGCCGCGTCGTGCCGAGGTTGCTCGACGTCGTGCCGAACAACCAGGAGCAAGGTTCGCTTCTCGAGCATGTGCTGTACGAGTTCCACAGACGAGTGAGGGCGGCCGCCGGCTCGGGCTCGAACGGTCAGCGCACCATTCTCGACGTGCGGCTCGCGGCCCTGGACAGGAACTACGATTTCGTCCTGCTCGACTGTCCGAGCGCACTCAGCGAAGTGACGTCCAACGCTCTCGAGGCGGCGGACCTGGTGATCTCTCCGATCGACATGAAGTGCCGCACGAATGTGCTGAGCGTCACGGACCTCCTGCAGCATGTGGCAGCGCTCGGTAGCCCCACTGTGAAGTTCATCGGGAACAAGTGGGCTCCGCGAGGGCGCCCACCCGCGATCGGCCACCGCACGTCGCCGAGACCCTCCCACCAGGGACTCTCATCCAGGCGAAGCTGACTGCACCCGTCAACCCGTTTACCACGGCCCGGTGGAGGCGGTCGTGGCCGAGAGCGTCTCGGCCGACGGGGACGACGTGCCAACAGGCAGTGCGATCCGGTGCGTCTCGAGGATCGCCAAGGACGAACGAGTCGGCATTATCTGCGACGCGATCAGAGCCGGAGACCGCACCTGGCTGTTCAGCGGGATCGGGGTCGGTGAGAGGTCGCGCGTGGGGCTGCCAGTAGTTGACAGGAGGGTACCGAGTGGTACTCCCTTTGTGGTCTACGCGAGCGCCCCTGGGCTGCGCTGACATGGCAACGGTGGGGAGGAGGCATCTTGGCGCGGGGCAAGTCGTTTCGAGCGAAGACCATCCGGCTTTATCCACATGAGAGTTCGATCATCGATCGGGCGTGCACAGCCCTGAACGGCATGGAGCGCTCGCAATTGGTGCAGGAGGCCGTGCTCATCGAGGCGAACCGACTGGGTATCCGCTGGAGCGCGACGCGTCCGAAACCGCTAAACGTGTCGTGGCCATATCTGCCTGAACGCGGGAGTGAACCTACCGAGGTGCGGCTGACGCTGAGTGTAAGCCTGCCCTTGGCCGAAGTGCTCATGCGTTGCTCAGAGTACGTGCACACGAGCGAGCCCCTTTTCATCATCGGAGCTACGCTCGCGTACATCGGACGGCTCCAAAAGTGCTACACGGGCATTGCTCTTGAGACTCCTGAGGAAGCCAAGGAGATACGCGAGAAGCTGCGACGTATCAAGTTGCCGAGCCAGTTTGAGTACGAGGTCGCACCGAAAGATTAACGCGCCAACTGTGTCCAAGCTGCCGCGGAGCCGCGGCACTACATGGTCGGCCGCACGGGTACCCCCACATGTCGTGTACATCGCCCTTCCGTGACGCCTTGGTATTCGTGAGGACGCAAGTGCCACCTCCTCGTTAACCTCCTACCGGCTCACGGAAGGAGGGGCACATGGGCACTACCCGCCGATGCCTGTCGGTCCTCGCCATCGCGGTGCTGTCGTGTGCGGCGTCCCCCTGCTGGGCGGAATCCGAAAAGGTACTGTCTCCGCGCCCGGCCATGTCAAATTCCGGGATCCCCTACGTCGCCGATGAGGAGGCCCGACCCGCGGAGCTTGTGGAGGCGATCCGGGCTCGGCGGCCTGGCGGCAAGCTGCTGAACCTCGACAGGATGCTGCTCCACAGCCCCAACTTCGCGAAGGGCTGGAACGGCATGTTCGCAGCCATCCGAAACCAGCTCTCGGTTCCTGCCAAACTACGCGAACTCGCCATCATGGCGATTGGCGTGCTCAATCATGCTGACTATGAGTGGGCGCAGCATGAGGGCGAATATTTGAAAGCGGGTGGGACGCAGGCCGAGCTCGCGCGCCTCAAGAATATACGTGCCGCCCTGAAGGACTCGGCCTTGTTCAACGAGGCAGAGCGGGCCACGCTCGCGTTGACCTGGGAGATGACGCACGATGTCACGGTGAGGAGAGCGACGATGCGCAGGATCCGCGGCGTCCTTCCGGACGATCAAGTCGTCGAACTCATCGGCACGATCGCCGGCTATTCTATGGTCTCGCGCTTCGTCGTCGCGACCGGCATACAGATTGAATAGTACGCCATCCTTTCCTGCCCATTTCCGACCAGCACGGATGAAATAGAGGAGCCCGGGTGACCGAGGACGTTCAGATCGACGCGGACGAACTCCTGGGACCGCGGAAGCCAGGCCCAAAGGCGGATACCCTCGAGAGGGCAAAGACCTACCTGCGCGACTACCTACTGGGCCGGGCCCAAACACAAGCAGGACATCCTCGAAGCGGCGAAGGGAGTGCGTCTATCCGCTCGCTCGATCGAGCGTGCTTCCGAGGAGTTAGGTCATTTCAGAGCCAGACGGCAAGGAACGCCTCTGGAGTCTTTCTTCGCAGTGAGGTGCTGGGGAACTTGGCGAACATGGCGAGGATGGTCCCGAACGTGACTCACTCGCCAAGTTCGCCAAGTGTCTTATAGCCTGCGCCAATCGTTAGAGCTGGGACTACAAAGAGGTCCCCGCGAGCCTGCCCGGAACCCTTGACACACGCAGGCCGCTCTGTAGCGACGAGGGACCTCGGTGTCGTGCTTGCGTATCAGGGCGGTCGTTCACGATGCGGCGACCGCAGCATCACACCCGAGGGGGCCCGAACGCCAGGTCGTCCCAAGTGGACGAGCCATTCTGAGCGCGGACCTGACAAGAGAACTGCTCGTCCCGACTAGTGGAGGAGTCCCATGAGCTCCTGGCAGGTGGTCAGCACAGCAGCCGAGTTCTCCGCGGCAGTCCAGTCCGGGGCGAAGGCCATCGAAGTCCGCGGCGAGCTTCGCGGGATGCCGATGGTCATCCTTGGGCCTGGCGTGCGGCTCCGCGGGGGAACTCTCGTCTTCGGAGCGAAGGGCGTCTGCCTCACGAACGACAACGAGATCGAGGGCGTTACGATCCGATGTCCCGATCACGAGGTCGCCGTTCTCAACGACACCAGCGTGGCGGACCTGGGAACACTCACGCTGCGAGACGTGAAGACCACGGGCCAGGTGCTGCTTCTTGCTCAAGACGCGGTCAAGGCCGGGAGGGTGCGCGTCGCCGGGCTCAAGGTGCTGAGCGCCGACGTTCGCGGCAGGGTCACCCGCCCTCGAGGCTTCGGGGTGGAAGCGATGCAGGGGGCCTTCACTCTCTGGAATCTCCAGCCCGATGCGAAGGTGACCATCGCTGCGGAGCTTCTCGACATCGCCGCCGGAGCGGCGGAGCAGCCGGTGCGGGGGAGTGGTGTCTTCGTCGGCGGGCACGGCAACACGCAGGGCAAGGCTGATGGCGGCCAGCTTCGCGTCACGACGCTGCGCACGGGGGAGATCCATGCCGATGGCGGGATCGCTCTCGGCACGCCGGACCTCATCAGCGGCGGCGTCTTCGTCATCTCCGGCGCCACCGTCGAGGAAGTGGTGAACGCCGGGGCAGTTACCACCCACGGCCAGAACGATATGGTGCTCGACAACTGGGGCGACGTGAGGAGCTGGACCGCGCTCGCCCCCATCACCTCGCGCGGTCCGAGCGGGATCGGGTTCGTGAACTTCGGTGCCATTGACCGGCTTGACGTCCGCGCCCCCATCACGACCTCAGGGGTCGGGGCGCGCGGCTTCAACCTGTATGATGGATCCCTCCGGCATGCCTCCTTCGACTCCATCACGACGACGGGCGATGGGGCCGTGGGGGTGCAGATTAGCAAACCGCTCCCCATCCTAGAGATTCGCGGCGACATTCGCACCTCGGGGGGCGAGGGGATGAGCCTCGTCCAGGGTGTGCAAGTCCACCTGAAGGCCATAGGCTTGAGCGTCAAGCCCGGTGCGAAGATCGGGGCCATTCGCGTCGGGGGACAGATCGAGACGGTCGGTGCAGATGTCGTGTCGATGGAGATCGACGGCAAGGTGGACGAAATCCAGGTTCGTGGTGGAGTCGCGGCGCGGGGTCCTCGCTCCGACGCCGTCCATGTCCGGGGCGATGTGCCCGGACTCGGAGCGGTCGCGGTCACCGCCACCGACGGCAGGACCCTCGTCACAGGCAGCGTGTGATCCGGTCAGCCGGTTTGCTTGGCCGGTCACGCCCGCCAGACGTCGGTCTTCTGGCAGTTACTGCGCTTCTGCCTCGGTCTGGATCCACCGTCGGAGCCGCTTCTTCCCTTCCGAGCCCTACGAGGTTCGGGGCGAAGTCCCGCTGTCGCGGCAGACCATCGCGACCAACGAGGCGGGGGGCTCCGTCGGCTGGAGCGAGGGCGAGCGTATCCCTGCGCCCGACGGCGCCCTTGCCGCGGCGGTCACTCCCCTCGAGAAGTCAAAGACCTACCTGCGCGACTACCTACTGGGCGGGCCCAAACACAAGCAGGACATCCTCGCAGCGGCGAAGGGGGTGCGTCTATCCGCTCGCTCGATCGAGCGTGCTTCCGAGGAGTTGGGGGTCATTTCAGAGCCAGACGGCAAGGAACGACCTCTGGAGTCTTCCTTCGCAGTGAGGTGCTGGGGAACTAGGCGAACATGGCGAGGATGGTCCCGAACGTGACTCGCTCGCCAAGTTCGGCAGGATCGCCAATTGTCCCCTCACTTGCGTCACCCTTGGTCCTGGGCCAATGGGGGGCGAAGGCGGCGAGGCACCTTATGGCCGGCCGAACGAACCGTTCGGTAACCACGGGTCTCGATCGCCCTGGTCGGCCGCGGACTCCTCAGCGAAGACTGCGGAGAATTACGCCCCTCCCATCCCGCGCCAGCCGTGCTTTCGGGTCGGGGCCTTCCTGACCTATCGGCCGACAAGCCAATGGAAGCAACGCCAAACAAAGGGTTGCCCAGGATCAGGCGTATAGTATGATGCCATTGGTAATATCACATGCCTTCGCGGCCCGAGCAGCGGTGAAGAGGAAGAGTAGATATGACGGCGACGAACGATATCAGTGGGAGCACCGTGGCAGAGAACCTTTGGGACGCGGATCGGACTGGAGAGTACTTGGGGTTGAGCCGTTGTACCGTGCTCCGCAAGGCTCGCCGCGGTTCCATCCCATATCGCAAGCTGGAAGGCGGTGCGGTGCGGTTTGTGCCGTCCGAGATCCGCAGTTGGGCAAACGCCCAGCCTGGCCCCGAACTTGGAGCCGCCCGCCGGGGATCCGCGACTTGAAAGGGGCTGCGACAGCCGCGGTCTCTTCGGATGGCCGAATGGAGTGCGTACCCCATGAAGACCGTAAGGGACGCAGCGAGCGGCAGTTCGCTTTTCGGCTCAACGGGTTCCTCGGGTAGTCGACCGTTGCGGTGGAGGAGGTAGTTGTCATGAGCCACGCGTTCCAGAAGAGGGACAGGAACGGTAAGCCCTGCAAGACCGTCTATATCGGGTACAAGGACCGGATCGGTCGGTACGTCCAGGAAGCGACGAAGTCTCTTACCTCACCGAGGGGAGGCGGCTCGCTCAGGAACTCGAGCGGCGCGAGGAGCGGATCCGGCTAAGGTTGGACGAGCCCCCACCGGTCGACCATACACTTTCCGACATCATCGACGACTACCTGGCCGCGGATGCGCGATTCCTGCGCTCGGTCGACTCCGTTCGTGCGCGAGCTGAGCGCACTCGGTACGAGCTCGGCGATATGCTCGTGCGCAGTATCCGAGCTCCCCGCGTCACCGCCATGCTAGCGAAGTTCGCAGCTACGCTTCGGCCGCAGACTGTCGCGCACCAGCGGGCGCTGATGGGCAGGGCCCCTAGATCACGCGACAAAGCTTGGCTGGTTGCGCGGACCGAATCCGATCGACGACGTCCCTGCCATCAAGGTACCGCTGCCCAAGGTGGTGATCATCGAACCCGACGACGTGGCCGCCGTGGTGGAGTCCTTTGCAGGATACTGGAGGCCACTCTGTGCCACGGCTGTCTATACGGGCGCGCGGAAGGGTGAACTCATCGGAATCCGCAGAGAGAGCGTCAACCTGAGGCTTTGGACACTGAGCATCGAGAGTTCCTATACCGGCCCCACCAAGTCAGCTCGATCGCGGGTAGTGCCGATACCACCGGAGCTCCGGCCATACATCGAGCAGGCCCTTGCCACGTCCAAGACACTCGGCTCCGAGTTCCTGTTTCCCACGCAGAAGGGAAAGATGGCGACGCGCAACCTCGATCTGGCAGGCATGATGAAACGCGCACTCGTTCGCGCGGGGATCATCGACCACTGGGGCTTGCGGTGTCGTCGGAGAGGGTGCGGCTATGTCGAGACACGGCGAGAAGCCACCGACGACGTGCGGTGTCCGAAGTGTCGGATGAGACTATGGCCGAAACCGATGCCTCCTCAAGCCATCTCCTTCAAGACGCTGCGTGCCATCTTCGGTACCGTCGCATGCGAGGTGGCAGGCGGCACAGACTTCGCCAAGGTTGTGCTCGGTCACGCAAGCCAGTAGACGACAGAGAAGCACTACATCGCGGCCCGGGCGGCGCGCCTGCATGATGTTGCGAGCAGGGTCAGCTTCGGAGTGAAGCCGCCGGCGGAAGTCGCTGGAAACTGGCCCGCCATTTACCCGGCACTTACCCGCCTAACGTCCAGCGACAACGAAGCCGGAGCCTCCCGGATTTCTCCGAGCGATTCCGGCCTGGTAGATGGCGGGGTGTACGGGACTCGAACCCGTGGCCTCCGGCGTGACAGTCACGAAGAGTATGTGTCTACACATGGTGGCGATTTGCAACCATTGGCAATCACTGACTGTCGCGACGCGCCAGGTGGTGACACTTCGCAGCAATTTGTCCCGTTTTGCTCGCAGGCGGTTACACCTGGGTTACAGTCCAGATCCGTACTCGTGGTTCCACACGAGCGCTTGCTCACAGTCAGGGAGGCCGCAGCGCGACTTGGGGTCTCCACCTCGACGGTCTACAAGCTCTGCGCTCAGGGGAGGCTCGCGCACGTTCGAATCTCGAACGCAGTCAGGCTCTCGCCGCGTGAGCTCGAACCTGACTGAACTTCGGCTCCTCCAAGAAGGCCAGTGGGACCACCGCCCCACTCACGTCGCGGCTTACGCCAGTTTTACCTGATGATCCTTTGCCGGCCGGCTCCGAGGATCCATCCAGTAGCCGCCGTCGCAGCGAAGATGAGGATGAACGGCAGCCACGTTCCGAGGACGCTGCGGAACATTTCCAGGCTACGGTTGATGACCAGTGCCACAAAGAAGAAGTCGACGAGTGCGATGACGGCCAGCACGACGGCCGCGGTGAGCAGGGGAGACGTGTACCCGTACCGGCGAAAGTAGAAGGCCGCGACCGCGGCCGCAAAGAGGGGCGCGGCCACCGCATGAATGACCAGTGCCGTCTCCATCGAGGTGACGGCCATGCCGATGGCCATCGTCGCCGCGCAGGCGATCCAGACAACGAGGGCATGCAACAGGAGAGTCCCTATGGCACGCCGCTGGCTCACCGCAGGTTGCGCCGTCTCGGGCACCGACTCAGCCATGGAGCCCTCTCCCACGCCGATCCTCGCGAGTCGTCTTGGCGGTGTATATCGCCGTTCGCTTCAGCCGAGAAGGTCCGTTCGCGGCGGCGACCAGGCGTCCACGGCTCGCGCCGGCCACCGATCCGTCCAGGCCGCGTGTGGCACGCCCGAGGGCAGGGCGATCACTTCGCCCGGCCCGATGCGGATGTCCTTGCCCTCCACCTCGAAGAAGAGCTCACCGTCCAGTACCAGGGTGATCTGCTCGGCCTCGTGCAGGTGAGTATCGAAGCGCGCGTGAGGCTGGATCTCGTAGTACGTCAGCATCGCGTGTTCGAGGGCTACGGCCCAGATCGCTGCGCCGGGTACATCGGGGCGAAGACGAAGGGATTCCGAAGCGAAATGCACCACCGCTGGCTTGAGGCGGCGCCGCATGCACGCGGCTGAGGCAGGGCAGAGCGCCCTGAATTGCGCTAGGGCGAGGATGCCTGGTGGAACCTCGGCCCGTGTGATTCGCTCGTATCCTCGCCGCGCCGCGTAGGCCTCGGCGGTGTTGGTGAGGAGGTAGAGAGTCCTCACCGCGCGGGTCCTCGCCAACTCGACTACGGCATCGTCCAGCCGGGCGGCGAGGCCGCGCCCGCGTCGCTCCGGCGCCACCGCGAGCGAGCGGATCAATGCGTTTTGGCCAACTCGCTCGAGACCGATGGTGCCCGCGAGCTGGCCGTCTTCCTCGGCAAGAAGGTACTCCTGCCGGCCGGTCTCCACGTCGGTCGCGGGGAGGCCGGTGGCCTCGAGGAAGGCACGGACTGCTGGGTCATCTGCAGAGGTGGAGGCGCGAATGGTGGTAGGTCCATTTGTCATTTCCCGCCTCACTCATGTTGAGTCGAACGTGGCATTTGCCGAGATTGCTCCCCGCGGCCAGGGAGCCAGCGATCCCGCAGACGTGAGACCCCGGCGCCGGCCATCACTCGGGGATCGCGCGTCCCGAGCTCGCTCCGGTAACGATGGCGGCCCGTCCGTCGAACCCTTTTGTCTCGCCTAACCAACGGCTTGTCCTGGCGACCAGCGCCGCCAGTAGCCTGGCGCGGCGGTCTCGCCGTTCCCGTGCCAGTCTCCTGCTCCAGGATCGACCGCAGCAGTTCGAGCCCCTCGTGCACGATCCGGAGCTCCTGCGCGGAGAGCCTCGAGAGCGCCCCCTCGGCATGCCGCCGGAGTGCAGCGTCCATCCTGAGCCAGTGCACCCGGCCGGCCTTCGTGAGCTCGATCTGTACCGCGCGAGCGTCATCCTCCTCGTCCCCACACGAGAGGAGGCCTTCCCTGGTCATCGCGCCGACGGTCCGGCTGGTCCAGCTCTTGTCCGCGTCGAGTAGAGCTGCGAGCTCCGTGAGCCGCAGCGGTCCGCTGCGAGCGAGCTCACCGAGGACATGGCAGCGCGCAGTGCTCTGCGGGCCGCAACAGGCAACGGTCTGCCGCTGGGCGCGAACATACATCCGCGTGACGTCCCGAAGCAGCGAAACTCCATCACGCTCCTGAGCCAGTTGGTTGACTGAGTCCACCAATGTAGTGCATCATCGACGCGCAGGGCCGTCAAGGGTCCTCTCGACCATGCCTCATTCGACGGCCACGCGAGGGCTTACGGCGCGGCCCCGCGTCTTGTGGTGATCGGGTATCCTCGTGACCGGGCCATGTGCCCGCCCCGCTCGGGCTGCCGCGTTTCGCAGGCGCCGACGAGCCAGACCAACGGCTGTTCGGAGGGGCAGGGGTGGCGAATACAAAGGGGGCAGTCATGTCGGAGTCGAGATCAAAGACCACAGGCCGTGGGACCAAGTTGCTCGACCGGCTCGTCGAGTCGGTGCCAGTTCAGTACCGGCGCGAAGTGACGCGGGTAGCGAATACCATCCGTGACAAGTTGCCGCCCATCATGGTCGAGCACCGGATCGACGCGTTCGAGCGTCACGTCGACGAGCGCCTGTCCCAGATTGAGGCGAAGATCGACGAAGTCCTGCAACGGTTGACGAAACCCTCGGCGTAATTAGCATCGCGCCGGCCGAGGGATAAGCACCGCAGTAGCTCACGGTGCTGCACCGTCGAAAGCCTGTGAACCATGGCTTTTGGGACCACCATGCTGCCTCGCCTATGAATCTCGCCGGGAAGATCTGCGGTGCTTCGTCGCTGAAGGACGTAGGAGCGTATCGAGCGCAGCCCGGGCCCGGCGATCGAGTACAGAGTGGGTGAGGAGTTCAGGTGCCGATTGTGCCCTGAGCCAGGCGGCTGTCCATCCCATCACCGCCCGCAATACGGTGGCGAGGTCGAGTCTGGGCCGGGGTACCGTCGTCGGTTCGGCCGCCCTCGTGCCCTCGGTGACGCAGCAGGCTTCGGTTGTAGTTGGCATGGCTTATTCCCCCGTGTGCTGCGGGACCTTGCTTCTTCTCCCGCTCTCATGCTGATCATCAGAGGAGCGCGTTGAAGAGCCAGCCGACGACGAGGATCCCGGCGGAGACGACCCCGATAAACGTCGCGAGCAGCCGTGGCCGCATCACGCGCCGAAGGAGGACAAACTCGGGCAGGGATAGGCCAGCGACCGCCATCATGAAGGCGAGCGCGGTTCCCAGCGCGGCCCCCTTCGCGAGTAGCGCCTGAACGATGGGCACGAGCGTGGCGGTGCTCGCGTACATCGGGACTCCGATGACGACGGCGGCTGGCACGGACCACCAAGCTGACTTGCCCATGAAGCTCGCCAGAAAGTCCTCGGGGACCCAGCCGTGGATGAAGGCGCCGACGCCGATGCCAGCGAGCACGTACGGCCATGTCTTTCCAACGACCTTGCGAACCGAGGCCGCGCCTTTCGCGGCGCGCTGCGCCATCGTCAGGCGCTCATCCTCGAACTGCGCGTGAGCGAGCTGCTCATAGATCCAGGGCTCGATCCAGCTCTCGAGGCCAAGGCGGCCGAGGATGAGCCCGGAGGCGATGGCGATGAGGAGGCCACTCACCACGTACAGCGTCGCGACCTTCCAGCCGAAGAGGCCGAAGAGGAGGACGAGTGCCACCTCGTTCACTACAGGGGCCGAGACGAGGAATGAGAAGGTGACGCCGAGTGGGATCCCGGCCTCGACGAATCCGATGAAGAGCGGGACCGCCGAGCAAGAGCAGAAGGGCGTCACGATCCCGAGTAGCGCAGCGAGGACATTCCCGACCGCCTCGCGCCGGCCCGCCAGAATCTGCCGAGCTCGCGCTGCGGTGAAGTACGAGTTGACGATCCCCACCACGAACACGACGGCAACGAGGAGCAAGAGGACCCGCGGTGCGTCATAGGCAAAGAACGCAACCGCAGGGCCGAGCCGCCCAGCGCGAGAGAGGTCGAAGAGGCCGTATGCGATGAAATCCGCTGCAGGCTGAGCGCCGAGCCACGCGGCGGTCCAGGCGAAGGCAGCCCAGACAAACCTCCCGGTCGCGAAGACCGGTCGTGCTTTAGGCGCAGCGGGAGCGACATCGGCTCTCCCCTCGCAGCAGGAGTTCAGAGCAGTGGTCGTGGCCATGATTCGTCCCCAGAGTGTATATACATCAATAAAAGTTGATATATTTGAGCTAAAAAACGGCTACACCATTCGCTCCAGCGCGCTCGCGACCCGAGCCTTGAGATCCGCGAGCGCGTCCCGCTTGACGAAGTAGTACGACCAGACCCCCCGCTTCTCGTCTTCGATCAGCCCTGCATCCTTGAGCAACTTCAGGTGGTGCGACACGGTAGGCTGCTTGAGATCGAGACCTCTTACCAGATCGCAAACGCAGACCCATCCCTCCCGCTCGAGCAGGATCGAGAGGAGACGCAGCCGGATCGAGTTCGAGAGCAGGCCGAGGTCGTCGCTGACGCGCTCGATCTCCGGAGCCGAGAAAGGAATGCGGATGGAGGGCTCCGCGCGCGTGCCACGCTTCCGGGGTGCGACCGAACTGGCGCTCTCCGAAGCCATGCGGGTAATCTAGCCATCGCATCAACAAAAGTCAATGCGACTTCGGTAGCACCATGACGCTTCGGGCTGAGTTGCCGGTGCAGAGGACGAGGGCGTTGTAGATGCCCTTCTCCATCACGTCTCCGGGCGCCGGTTTCTTCAACGCCCGAACACGATGGCCAGGCGGCGACGCAACTCGTCTCGAACGTTCCTGAAGGCCTGCAGTTGCTCCTCCTCGTCGCCTCCTGCCCCGGCTGGGTCCGGCAGCCCCCAGTGGACTCGACGAGCCTGGCCGAGGAACACCGGGCAAACTTCCTCGGCGCAGAGCGTGATGACCGCCTCCACGTCCCCGGGCGGGACCGTGTCAACGCTCTTCGAACGATGCCCACGGATGTCGAGACCGATCTCCTCGAGCGCGCGCACGGCGAACGGATTGACCCGCGATGGCTGCGAGCCCGCGGACGAGATCCTCACGTCCCGGGGCGCGAGCGAACGGGCTATGCCCTCCGCCATCTGGCTGCGCGCCGAGTTGGCAACGCAGAGGAAGAGGACGTGTCGTGGCGCCAGCCGGCGCAGTTCCTCGGCCTCACCGCGCCACGAATCGGTACCTGTCACGATCGCGCCCCGGGGACTGGAACGCTGCCCGCGCAGTTCTTCAGGCCATCGAGGCGTGCCGTCTCGCCGGGGAAGAACCGATCGCGTAGCTTGAGCGCCACGTTGACGAGCCCGATCAGCACCGGGACCTCCACCAGGGGGCCGATGACGGCCGCGAAGGCGGCCCCATGGGACATGCCGAACGTCGCCACCGCGACGGCGATGGCCAACTCGAAATTGTTCGATGCTGCGGTGAAGGACAGCGTGGCGGCCTGGCCGTATGGGGCGCCCACCCTCCGGCTCATGAAGAACGAGACGAAGAACATCACGACGAAGTAGATGAGGAGCGGGATCGCGATCCGCACGACGTCGAGCGGCAGCTGCACCATCGTCTCACCCTTGAGGGAGAACATCACGACGATCGTGAAAAGGAGCGCGATGAGCGTGATAGGCGATATGCGTGGGATGAACTCACGCCGGTACCACGTCTCGCCCTTCCAGGCGCGCAAGCCAAAACGGCTAGCAACGCCGGCGATAAACGGGATCCCGAGGTAAACGAAGACGCTCTTCGCGATCTCGCCGATGGTGACGTTCACCGCGGCGCCGTGCAGGCCGAGCCATGCTGGCAGCACGGTCAGGAAGAGCCAGGCGTAGGCGGAGAAGAAGAACACCTGAAAGAGCGAGTTGAAGGCGACGAGGCCGGCGCAGTACTCGGTGTCGCCCTTCGCGAGGTCATTCCAGACGATGACCATGGCGATGCAACGCGCCAGCCCGATGAGGATGAGGCCCACCATGTATTCGGGCTTGTCGCGGAGGAAAATCACGGCGAGCGCAAACATCAGGATCGGGCCCACGATCCAGTTCTGTACGAGAGAGAGCCCGAGCACCCTGCCATTCCGGAAAACGAGGGGGAGCTCCTCGTAGCGCACCTTCGCGAGCGGTGGGTACATCATGAGGATGAGGCCCACCGCGATGGGGATGGAGGTAGTCCCGACGCCAAGGCTGTTTAGGGCCGGTACGACGCCTGGCACGAGCCACCCCAGGCCCACTCCAGCGCCCATGGCGAGGAAGATCCACAACGTCAGGTACCGATCGATGAAGGAGAGGTTGCGTGATACGCCGACGTGTGGCGGCGCGGTCACCGATGAGACGGCTTGGGCCATGCGTGTTCTCCCTAGAGGCTCGCGACGAGCGCCTTGAGCCGCCGCAAAACGTGGGGCTCGACGCAGTAGCACACCCGCGGGCCGTCGATTTCGCCACGGATGAGCCCCGAGTCCTTCAATACCTTGAGGTGCTGCGAGACAGTGGACTGTGCGAGCGGCAACTCGTCCACGATGTCGCCGCAGATGCACGCGTCGCGTCGGACGAGGAGGCGCAGAATCTGGACCCGCGCGGGATGGCCCACGGCCTTGCATAGAAGAGCCAGCTCCTCGTCAGCCTCAGGGCCTTCCACCGGCCGGAGGTCGATTCCCCCCTGAGGGCGGGAAGGCGGAGGGCACAAGGCTTTCGATGGTGTAGCCATATCGTAAATATACGATTACAATGCTCATCGGTCAAGTCGGCCGAGCTCTGCCATATCGCGCGGCCACCAGTCGTGACCCAAGAAGGGATAGAGGCGCCACCTAGCGTCGGATAACGTTACGATATGCCAGAATTCGTTAGTTTTGTAGCATTTATAATCGTAATTACATCGCTGGCCGACTTGGAGGCGCGGCTCTCGCGCGCACTCCGCAACGCGACGCGCGCCCTGGCATCGTCCAACACGCCGACGCAAATACAACGCTCTTGATCGATGAAGCGGCCGTCGGGCTGCCAAGGCAGGTCTCGTCAGCTCGCGTCAGTCTCATCGCCGGGTGTCATCATGACTAGGACAAGCAGTGCTCGCGGCCGCACAAGTTACGCGATGCAGGTATCCTCGGCGCTCGCGCTCGTGGTCGTCTTGACCACGGTTTCGCGAGCTGACACGCTCGTGCTCAACGGGTCAGGGTCCACGTTTGTCCAGCCGATCATGGCCCGCTGGGCGGTTGCTTTCGCGCGGCACAACCCAGGCGTCGAGGTGATGTACCAGTCGCTTGGCTCTGGTCGCGGCGTCCAGGACACTCTCCACCGAGCGGTTGACTTCGGGGCGACGGATGATCCGATGAGCGACGAGGAACTGGCGCGTGTCCCGGGCATGCTCCACATCCCGATTGCTCTCGGCGGCGTAGTGGTGGTTTTCAACCTGCAGGGCGTTTCCGATCTTCGCCTCTCCCCTGAGGTCGTCGCGCGGATCTTCATGGGGCAAGTCTCGCGATGGAACGATCCCGCCATCGCGCGAGAGAACCCGGGAGTCCGCCTGCCGTCGACTCCGATCTTCGTCGCCCACCGTTCAGACGGCTCCGGAACGACCGCGATCTTCACCAGATACATGTCGATGGCCTCCACCGAATGGAACTCTGGCCCGGGCGCCGGTAGAACCGTGCAGTGGCCTGCGGGTGCCGGGTTCAGGGGAAACGAGGGGGTGGCCGGAGCAGTCAGCCGCGGTGATGGTTGGGTCGGCTATGTCGAGCTCGGCTACGCCCTTCAGACGAAGCTCGCGACGATGAGTCTTCGGAGCCCCGGTGGTTCCTACCTGTCGCCATCGGTCGAAGCCATCACCTTGGCCGCGGCGCGAGCAAGCATTCCCGACGACTTCCGCGCCTCGCTCGTCGACACAGGTGGAGCAGCGTGGCCAATGTCTGGCTTCACTTGGGCACTCATCCCCACGCACCAGACGGACTTCCGGCGAGCAAAGGCGCTCGTGGAATTCCTGTGGTTGTGCACACACGACGGTCAGGCGATCGCACCCGACCTTGGATTCGCCCCGATGCCGGCTTCACTCGTCGGACGTGTCGAGGCAGCGCTGAGGACCGTGCGAGTGGGGAGCGATGTCGTCCTCGGCGCACGCTGAGTGGGCCTCCGAGACCGCGGAGACTTCGGTGATCACCGTGTCCAGGCGCGGCCTGTAGCCCGACCCGAGGCGAGCCACGGCGGCACCACCTTGAAGCAGCTATCGGTGTATCCACCGAGCGCCGGGACGCCACTGTGCCGCAAACTTGGCCCCGATCCGTGCAGCGTCGAGGGGCTCGAGCGCGAATTCCGCCACCGCTTCGACCACGGCCGGAAACGGCGGCAATTCCATGCGAACGCGTGCCCGTTTGAGGAAGCCCTTCCACTGCGAGAGCTTGTCCGGGGCCTCAGCGAACCGGCTTGAGAGTGCCGCCGGCGGTTCGGCGGGGATGGCTACGCTCCTGCGCCCGAACGTCGCCGTGATCGCCTCGACGAGCTGCGACCCGTCGAAGTCGAATCTCGACGCCAGCGTGAACAGGTCGAAGAAGTCCTTGAGCCGGCTGTTCGTAACCCCGAGCTCGACCGCGGCCTGGATCTTCTCGGCCACGACGGTGTAGCGGGAGTACGCGCTCACGTGTGGTGGCGCGAACCCCAGCAGGGACGGGTAGTCGATCGTTGTGGGCGGCGGCACCACGGCATCTCCGTACCCAATGTCGACCTGCAACCCGATCATCGCTCCGGCGATGCGCGCCTCGAGCTTCACCCGGGTCCCCCCGTAACGCTGGTCTTCGCGGATGAGCTCGGCCCGGACTGTCGTAGCATCGAACTCGATGCCATCCGGCTCGACGGCCGCCCCACACAGCTCCCTGAAGACAACTTCAGCGAACGCCGGCGACGCGTTGCCACGGCCGAGAAGATCGAGGTCACGAGTGGCACGGAACGCATCGGGCATCCAGACCGCGACGAGCATCGCGCCCTTCAAGACGAAGCGATCCGCGTGCGGCGACACAGACAGGCGATACAGGAGGCGCTCTAGAGCGAAGCGCGTCAGGACGAGGTCGAAGTCCTCACCGAGCCCTTGGCGAGGTTAAGCAGGCGCTGGCGAACGGAGGCGCCGAGGTTCGCTCGCCCCTTCTTCAGGACAGCGCCTCCAGATAGGGGCGGATCACTCGCCCGACGCGGCAGATCTCCGCGTACCGCAGCAGCTCGTCGACGCTGCCCCGCCGCCGGCGGTAGTCGCGGAGCGCCTCGATCGCCACGTCGAGGCCGATCTTGTTCCGGAACTTGAAGCAGTCGGCTACGCTCTTGGCCGCACCGTAAAGGCGGACTCTGATTCCCTCGAGCGTTCGTTCCTCGACGCCTTGCGTGAGAGCCGGACCTGACATGCGGACGATCTCAAGAGGGGGGCCGGCCGCGCCCGGCCGGCGCGCCTTTACGTCGATCGCCATCCAGACCGCTGGCGGCATCTGGGTCGTGAGACCGTGAAGCCGGAGGGCCGAGAGTAGACAGACGACGCCTCGTGGCACGTGGCGGGCCGCCTCCACGACCGTCCGCTCGGCCGTAGGCGCGCCGTCTGCAAGCGAGTACAGCCCACGGCCGACCTTCACCAGGGTTCCGCTCCTGACGAGGCGCGTCAGGTACACGGATGCGATTCCCCTCGCGCGCGCATCGCCCGGACGGATCACTCCGCTCCGGCGGGCGAGCGACAGCAGTTCTTGGGCGGGTCGCGGCATGTTCTGAAACGTAGGTATAACTGACTTATTGCCGACGTTCCAGAACACCCCGCGCAAGACGCAAGTCGCGACATGTGCCAGTGGTGTTTGCCCAGGTGCGGCGCGCGCCCGATTGCCCGACGCCGCACGGTGACTTCTACGCGAGTGGGTATCGCAGCACGCGTCTCATGGTGCAACGCACATCAGGAGTTCTTGCACCGCCCGGCTTCTGCGGCGCCTCCGCAGGCGCCCTGGGACGACGCAGGCGGAACCGGCTTCGACTTCTGCACATCCAGGAATGCGAACGGCTGCGCCGCTTGGTTTGGGACGCCCTTTCGGCGTCATCGGAGGGCCGGTGACCTGCCGCTCGATCGGGAACCTCCTCAGGTCCTTAACGGTCACAGACCATACGCACCCTACGTGTGCAACCAAGTGCTCGAGATCTCAGAGCTTCTCTCGGGCGAGCTCGCGGCGGGTGTGAACACCACGATAACAGATGGATGGTAAGTCAGCGTACTTGTTCACGATGGGTGTTATCAATCTGTTCACGTCGGAGCGGTGTTTTCCTCCCACGTCCGGACGAGCCTACGCCGGCCTGCTCAGCTCGGCGACGGTCTGGACCAGGCCCCGGGCTCCAAGGCCTCGAGGAGCTCCGGGACCGACAGCGGCGGGTTCTTGAGGGCGGCCGCCTGCTGCGCGACAACGCGCAACATCTGGATGTCGATTCTCCTACCCGCGGCAAGGTGGCCCGTGAACGCGCTGTCAGCGGATTGGCTGTAAGCGCGCGTCGTTATTCACGACCGGTGTCATTGCATAGTTCCCGACTGGGTAGGTGGCCATTTTCGCTGGCGGTCGTAGGGGAGCGCGACCTATCCTCGGCATATGAACATCCGCCAGCCGGACCGGGAGACGCCAGCCCCATGAGCACAGTCGCGGTCGGAATGAGACTTCGATGCGAGGTTTGGGAGCGGTATTCCGCAGCCGCGCAGCGCCTCGGAGTTCCGCTCAGCGCCTACCTCCGGCAGCGCCTCGACGATCAGGACCGATGGGCGGAGGAGTTCGCGGCGCTCCGAGTCGAACTCGAGCACAAGGCGGCGACCTCCAAACCGGGATCGGTTCCGTCTTTCACCTCCGGCGTCCTCGTTGAGATGCTCCTCCTTCTCCGCATGATGGCCGGCCCCCAGAGGTCGGACCTCGCCCAGAGGGAAGTCGAGCGGCGGAAGATGGAGGACATCGAGGAGCGCGTTTACCGGGAGCGCCGTGGACTTGCGCCGCGCACGCTCAACCCAGAAGGCTGGACGGTCGGTGACCTCATGCGGTGGTGGCTCGAGGAGTACTCGAGCCGTTCCGCCGCTCACGGCAGCAACGCGGGCAGCATCCGCGCCCAGATCCTCTCGTCGCCAGTCGCCGACAAGCGCCTCGAGCACGTGAGGCGCGGGGACATCGAGGCGCTCCTCGTCGCGAAGGAGCGCGACGGTTTCTCGCCACAGACCGTGAACCACGTCCGTGCCTTCCTCGTCCGCGCCTTCAACCGAGCGAAGAAAGCGGACAAGTGGCTCGGCGGTAATCCAGCGGAGGAAACGGACACTCGCAGGGTGCCCGAGCGCATCGTGGAAATCCTCACGAGAGACGAGGTGCTGCCGTTCTTCGCCGCGCTCGTGCCCCAGCAGCGCCCGGTCTTCGCGGCTGCGATCATGACCGGACTGCGCAAGGGCGAGTTATGCGGTCTCCGCAAGGATGACGTCGACCTCTTGCGACGCTTGCTTTACGTCCGGCGCTGTTACGACCGGCCATTCCCGAAGAGCAAGAAGCAGCGCGTGGTCCGCATCCCCGAGGAGCTCGTGCCGTTCCTCGAGCATGCGGTCGCTACCTTCGCCGGCCCGTGGCTCTTTCCGGACGCGGAGGGCGCGATGCGAACGAATACCTGGCAGCCCGAGGACATCTTGCGCCGCGCTCTCAAGCGGGCTGGCATCGTCACCGGCTACCGGCACACATGCCGGCGGAAGGGGTGCGGCCACGAGGAGCCTCAACCGGACGCGGTGCCGCGGAGGTGCCCGAGCTGCGGGATGAAGCTCTGGCCCAAGGGACAGGTCCGGAGGATCCGCTTTCACGATCTCCGGAGTTATCCCGACCGGCGGATTATCCCGATTCGATCGATAAGGACTGCGTGCGCACAGGGCGCGCGGCTCGATCGCCCACTGGCCCACGCGGGATAATCCTGGTTCGGTCTCCTCCACCCGGCA
>Ga0335078_10002650_pt1 | contig 26993 bp, 22 predicted proteins | sample Lox_Sample_32_FD_206711 | JGI IMG/M metagenome (GOLD analysis project Ga0335078, IMG submission 206711) | Soil microbial communities from Loxahatchee National Wildlife Refuge, Florida, United States - Lox_Sample_3.2 | ecosystem: Environmental > Terrestrial > Soil > Wetlands | place: USA... | reverse complement strand
GAATGCTTGTGTGCCGGCGCCGGAACCGGTTCCGCGACTCCAGCCAACGACGCCACCTTCCCGGCAGTGGTGCCAATCGCCCTCGCGGCGGAGGCCAGAAGATTGTCGTGCGGTTTATCGGGCATGGTCGAGCCTCCAAAATGTACTTGCACGCCGCGGTCCAACGTGATGTTCAATCGGTTAAGATGAATGGGATCTCTTATGCTGCGTCGATTTGTCTGGCTGGCTCTCGCCGTGGCAGTTGCCGCCACGGCGCAAAAATACGACGGCCCCGTGCCGCCGAAGTCCGATCTGCCGTATTTGAAACACGGCGATTCTTTGATTCCGACCGAGGCTGTGGAAGCCAAAGAAACCAAGAAGAAAGACGACACTATTTACGTCATCGATGGCGCGGCCTCGCCCGCCCGGACTCCCCTGGTGTCGCCGATTCTGCTGATGAAAGCCGATAAAATCCTGCCGCGGAATTTGCAGCTCTTCAAGTTCGAGGTGAAAAACGGGCATCGCGAGCTGGCCTTCCCCGCGAAGCGGACGCCGCAACCCATACGAATCGTGGTCACCAAGCTCTCCTCCGATGGCATCTGGAAAATCGAAGTGGATGAAAGCCTCGATCCCGGCGAATACTCGCTCAGCCCCAGCGACACCAACACGGCGTTCTGCTTCCAGGTGTTCTGAGCCGCGCTGTTATCCGTGGCCATCCGTGGCCAATTTCTACGCCCGGCAATCCCCACCCAGCTTGTGTGTGGGATTGACGCGTAATTTCCCCGAACTTATCGCGTCCAGGTTCGTATCCATCACTATGCGGACCGGAATTGCCGCCCTGCGGCGCGATCTTGCCTACAGTATTCGCATGTTGGCCACAAGGCCCGGGTTCACCGTGGCCGCGGTTGCCGTGCTCTCGTTGGGAATCGGCGCCAACACTGCCATCTTCAGCCTGGTAAATGCCTTCCTCCTGAAGCCCCTGGTCCTGCGCAATCCGCAGGAACTGCGGCAGCTCTTCAGCCGCGACACCAAGAAGCCGGATGCCTACCGCGATTTCTCCTACCCGAATTATGCCGATCTGCGCGCCGCCACCAACGGCATCTTCTCCAGCCTGGCAGCCCATACCATCACCATGGCGGGGGTAGCGGAGGGCGACACCACGCGCCGGATCATGGGCGAAATAGTCTCCAGCAATTTCTTCGACACCCTGGGCGCGCCCGTGTGGCGTGGGCGCACGTTTACGGCCGACGAAGAGCGGCCGGGCAGCGGAATCCCCGTAGCCATCGCCAGCTACTCGTTCTGGAAACGCCATGGGGCGCCGGCGGATTTCCTGGGGCGTACGCTGCGCGTGAGCGGGCAGGCGGTGACGGTGGTCGGAATCACGGCGCCGGGATTTGGCGGCACCATGGCGCTGCTCAGTCCCGAACTGTACCTGCCGTTGGGCATGTACGAGCACCTGGCGGCGGATTTCGAAGGCGCCGTCCGTCCGCTGGCGGCGCGCGATAATCATTGCCTGGTCCTCGTGGGCCGGTTACGGCCGGGCCAGGCGGCGCCAGCCGTAGACCACCAGTTGGCCGCCATCGCCGCGGGCATGGAGCAGGCGTTTCCCGCCGAGAACAAGAACCAGACCCTCACCGTTCATCCGCTCTCGCGCCTCAACATCAGCACCAATCCCCAGGACGACAGCGCGGTTTTCATACCCGCATCGCTGCTGCTCGCGATGTCCGGCGTGGTGCTGTTGATTGCCGCGCTGAACGTGGCCAACATGATGCTGGCGCGGGGCACGGCACGGCGCAAGGAAATCGCCATCCGGCTGGCGCTGGGCGGCGGGCGGCGAACCATCGTGCAGCAACTTTTTCTCGAAGGGCTCGCGCTGGCCGTTCTGGGCGGGGCGCTGGGGATGTTCCTTTCCTTCGGGGGCACGGGCCTGTTTGTCCAGTCGATGACGCGCCTGATTCCCTTCGACCTGGTGATCCCGACCACTCCGGATATCCGAGTGCTGGCCGCCACGTTGGCCTTCTGCCTGTTGAGCACCCTGCTCTTCGGATTTTTCCCGGCGTGGAATCTCTCGCGCCCCAGCCTCGTGGCCGATCTCCGCGCCAGCGATAACGCGGACGCCGGCGGCCGCGGACGACTCTTCTCGCGCCGCAACCTGCTGGTGATCGCGCAAGTGTCGCTCTCGCTGGCGCTGCTCACCGCCGCCGGTCTGTTCCTCCGCAGTTCCGCGCGCATGGCGGGCGCCAACCCCGGTTTTCGGATGGAAAATCGCGTACTGGCGGAGTTCGACGCGGGCATGGCCGGCTATGACGAGCAGCGCGGACGCCAGGTGTACACGGCGCTGCTCGCTCGCTTGCAATCGCTGCCGGGAGTCGAATCGGCGGCGCTCGCGGCCACCGTGCCGTTCGGCATGGTGTCGCTGGGTAAGGACGTACAGCCTGCCGGCGCCACGCAAGTCAAACCGCAAAACCTCCATTTCGATATCGTCAGCGGCGGCTATTTCCAGACGCTGGGAATTCCGCTGCTGCGCGGGCGCACATTCGATGCCGCCGACGCGTCCGCAAAAACTCATCCGGTGGCGATTCTCGACCGCTTCGCGGCCCGAAAAATCTGGCCGGATGGCGAGGCGGTCGGCAAGCACATCCACGTCCTCGGCCAAGGCGCCGCCGACATTCCCGATGTCGAAGTGGTGGGTATCGTGGGCGACGTGCGCGAGCATATCGTCGGATCGGCGATGGGACACGTCGAGGGCGGCGAAGGCGACGCCAGCGGCCAGCCACATCTCTATGTACCGTTCGGCCAGCAGTACATGGCCGACATGCACATTCATCTGCGCACCGCGCCGATGGATGCCGATGCCACCACGCGATTCCTCGCCACGGTGCGGCAGCAGATCCGCGCCTTGGACAGCGGACTGCCCGTGCTGGGGGTGAGAACTCTGCGGTCGCACGTGGAGGCCAGCACGGATTACTGGCTGATGCAGACCGGGACACGGATGTTCTCGCTGTTCGGCGGCGTGGCGCTGCTGCTGGCCGTGATCGGGCTCTATGGGGTGCGGGCTTACAGCGTGGCGCGGCGGACACGCGAGATCGGCATCCGCATGGCTCTCGGCGCCAGCGCCGCGGAGACGCAGAAGATGGTGCTGCGCGAGGGCGTCCAATTAATGGCCGTCGGCACGGGGATCGGGCTGGCGCTGTCCTGGCTGGTGGGGATGGTGCTGTCCGGGATGCTGTTCCGCGTGAGCGGCGCCGATCCGCTGGTGTTTTCGTTATCGGTGGCGCTGCTCGGCGGCGTGTCGATTCTGGCGTGCTACGTGCCGGCGCGGCGCGCGGCGCGGATCGATCCCATGGTGGCGCTGCGCTGGGAGTGAAAAAGCGGGGCGGCCAATTCCGGCCGCGGACTCGCTTTTCCAGCGAGTCCAGCCGGCGGAAAACCGGCTTGCCCGGCAGAATTTGCCCGCCCCACAACCGCTGGTCTATACTAAATACTTGAGACCAAATGCCGAAACGCACTTTTCAACCGAATAACCGCCACCGCGCCAAGACGCATGGCTTTCTCACCCGGATGGAGACGAAGAACGGACGCGCGGTGCTGGCGCGCCGCCGGGCCCGGGGCCGAAAGAAGTTGACCGTGAGCTCCGAGAGGTAGTAGTCCATCCCCGGTTTTCCCAAACGTGTACGACTGCTTCGATCGCAAGATTTCCGGCGCGTTTATGACCACGGAACCCGCTTCTCCGGGTCCCTTTTCGCCGCTTTCTGTGTGCGCGAAACGGAACCGGACGGACCGCAGATCGGGTTCACCACACCGCGCGCCCTCGGCAAAGCCGTGGAGCGCAACCGTATCAAGCGGCGCGTCCGCGAGGCCGTCCGCCTCGAACTCGATCGGTTGAACCCACAGTGGTCCATCGTCATCAATCCCCGCCGCAAAGCGCTCCATGCGTCGATGGAGGAGTTGCGCGCGGAAGTGGAGCGCCTGTTTCTCCGCTGCGGTGGATCATAACCCGGCTGCTCCGCGTATATAAGGTATGTGTATCGCCCTGGCTGCCCTCGGCGTGCCGCTTCTATCCGACCTGTTCGGATTACATGCGCGAAGCCGTCGAGCGATACGGCGCCCGTAAAGGGGTGTGGATGGGATTGCGGCGCCTGGCGCGATGCCATCCGTTTCATGCCGGCGGATACGACCCCGTACGGTGACGCCCCAGGATCGAAAACAAGGTTCTAACGGAATTTTTTGAATGGCCGAATCAAGCGGTAACAAAGGGCTGGGGCAGGAGCCCGAGCAGATGTCGACGGAAACGCGCCTGCTACTCGCTTTCCTTCTGATGGGCGCGATCATGTTCCTCACGCCTTACTTCTTCAAATCGCAAAACCCCGCCCCGATTGCGAAGAAATCCACGCAGCCGGCAGCGTCCGCGACCCCTGCGCCCGTCACTGCCGCTGAGACGAAATCTCCTCCGGCAGCGGCGGGGGCGTCCGCCGCGCCTGCCGCCCCGGTCACCGAAGCGCAATCCCAGCCGCCATTGGTTATCGATACCGACCTGTTCAAAGTCACCTTCAGCAATCAGGGCGCGAACGTACGAAGCTGGGTGTTGAAAAAGGAGACGGCGGACGGCAAACCGCTCGATCTCGTGAACACCGTGGCCACGGTGGAAGATCCCTACCCGTTCGATCTGTACCTGCCCGATCATCAGGATCTGGCCAAGACACTGAACTCGGCGGCGTACCAGGAGACAGTCGATCCCGATGGACTCGGGGTCGCTTACGATTTCTCCGATGGCCATACCACCGTCCGCAAGACGTTCCGCTTCCAGAAGGACAGCTACCTCGCGCAGGTGACCAGCGAGGTGAAGACGGATGGACAGCCCGTTATCAACTCCATCGAATGGCGCGGCGGGTTCGGCGATTTCACGGTCGGCAACCCCGCGGCGTATCAGAAGACCATCTACTTCAACGTCGATGCCAACAGCCTGAAAGAACAGACCGTGAGCGCCGCCAAGAACGGTCCGGCCACCGCGGAGGGCAATTTCTCGTTCGCCGGCGTCGAGGACCAGTTCTTCACCGCGGTGTTCCTTCCGGACTCGCGCACCGCCACCGTCCGCGAAATTACGTTCTCGGACATGACGCGCTCGCCGCACATCGAAAAACCCGCCGCTTACACCGGCGCGGCGATTTCCATGGGCGCGGTGAACCACTTCAAAGTGTTTGTCGGTCCGAAAGACTACGATCTGCTGAAACGCGTGGATCCCAAGCTGGAACAACTGGTGAATTTCGGCTGGATGTCCATCCTCGCCAAGCCGCTGTTCCTGATCGTGAACTGGTTCAACGACAACGTGGTGCATAACTTCGGGTGGGCCATCGTAGTCGTCACCATCGTCATTAACATGGCGCTGTTCCCGGTCAAGCTTTCCAACATGAAGTCCATGCGGAAAATGCAGGCGCTCAAACCGCAGGTGGACGCCATCAACGCCCGGTACAAGAACATCAAGATGACCGACCCCCGCAAAGGGGAACAGAACCAGGAGATCATGGATCTCTACAAGAAGTACGGGGTGAACCCCATGGGCGGGTGCGTTCCCATGCTGCTGCAAATCCCGTTCTTCTTCGCGTTCTACCAGGTGCTCAAGGTTTCGGTGGAAATGCGCGGCGCCAACTGGTTATGGATTCACGATCTCTCGCAAGCGGAGCCCGCGGCGATCAAGATCCTGCCGATCGTCATGATCGTCAGCCAGTTCTACATGCAGAAGATGACGCCGCAGGGCAACGTCGACCCCAATCAGCAGAAGATGATGCGATTCATGCCGCTGATCTTCGGTTTCATGTTTTATCAGTTCCCCAGCGGCCTGGTGTTATACTACTTGACCAGTAACCTGGTAGGCATGGGTCAGCAGTGGTTCTTTAACCACACCGAGGCAGCGCAGGAAGCCGCCCGATCCGTGGAACCGCCCAAAAAGAAGAAGGACGGCAAGAAATAACCGTGAGTGAGCGAAAGTACTCGGTAGCTTCTATCGGCATCAAGATCGACGGTTTTCTGCATACGACTCTGGAGAACGGCGGTTTCCAGCTCAATTACGACATTCAGGACCAGCAGACGTCCGACGATGATTTCGAGACCCCCGACGTGGTGGTGAAGTTCTCCGGTCACGACGTAGACTTGCTGCTTTCGAACAAGGCCGAGCTGTTGCTCGCGCTCGAGCACCTCACCATGGAGCATCTGCGGATGCCCTCGGAAGATCATTCGCGCATTTCTTTCGACGCCAACGATTATCGCCTGCTGCGCATCGAAGAGCTTCGTTTGAGCGCGCTCACGGTGGCGGAAAATGTGAAGCGCACCGGGACGCCGTTCCGCTTCAATCCGATGAACAGCCGCGAGCGGCGCGTGATCCACCTGGCGCTGCGCGGCGAAACGACATTGCGCAGCGAGAGTTCGGGTAGCGGTCCGGGGCGGCACGTGGTGGTGTACCCGGCGGGCACGCCGAGTTTGCCGGAACTGCCGTACGTTCCACCGCGCAGTTCGGGTCCCCCGCGGGGGGATCGGGACCGGGGCGGTCTCCGGCGGGACGGCGGACGCGGAGGCCCGCGGCGCGATCGGGGTGGCCGGCCGCCGAGACGGGGCTGACGGAAACGGTCTCACGCAGAGGCACAAAGAACACCGAGAAAGGCAGAGCCGTGGTTTGGTGCGGCAGGACGGTGTCGTTCGCCTCTCCCCAGTGTTCTCTGTGCCTCTGTGTGAAAAGGTTTTAGCCTGTGACCCTCGATGACACCATCGTCGCCATCTCCACCCCTCCGGGGCGAGGCGGAATCGGCGTGGTGCGTCTCTCGGGCCGCGACGCCGCCCGCATCGCCACCACCATTCTGCGCGGCGCCACGCTCGAGCCCTGGCGCGCCGCCCTCGCGGAATTGACCGACGCCGACGGCCATGCAGTAGATCAAGTCGTCGCCACGTTTTTTCAGGCGCCGCGCTCCTACACCGCGGAAGATCTCGTGGAGATTTCCTGCCATGGATCGCCGGTGGTGCTCGGCCATGCCGTCGAGCGCGCCATCGGCGCCGGAGCGCGGCTGGCGGAGCCGGGCGAGTTCACATTGCGGGCATTCCTGCGCGGCCGCATCGATTTGCCGCAAGCCGAAGCCGTGCGCGATCTCATCGAAGCGGCGACGCTCTACCAGGCGCGCATCGCCGCGCAGCAGGCCGGCGGATCGGTATCGCGCCGCATCGCTCCGCTGAAGGAGCGACTGCTGGAACTGATCGCGCTTCTCGAGGCCGGCATCGACTTTGCCGAGGACGATATCAGCGTGGCCCCGGCGGAGGAGATTCTGCGGCGGATCGCACCTGTCCTCTCCGGCATCCGGGAGCTTGCCGAGAGTTTCCGTTACGGCGCCATGGTGCGCGAAGGCTTCACGCTGGCGCTCGTCGGCCGGCCCAACGTCGGAAAAAGCAGCTTGTTCAATCGCCTCCTCCGGCAGGACCGCGCCATCGTCACCGATATCCCCGGCACCACGCGCGACCTGGTATCGGAAACCGCCGCGATCGCCGGCATTCCGGTGAAGCTGTACGATACCGCCGGCATCCGCGAGTCGGCGGAGCTGGTCGAAAACCTCGGGATCGAGCGCAGCTACCAGGCAATGGCCGATGCCGGCCTGACGCTGGTCGTGATCGATGTCTCTCAGCCGCTCGGCGACGAGGACCGCGCCCTCATCGCACGCGCCGAACGGCAGGGCCGTCACCTTGTCGTAGGGAATAAGTCCGATCTCGCGCACGGACCGTTGCCGGACTCGGCCATCGCCGTATCGGCGCTCACCGGCGACGGCATTCCACGCCTGCGCGAACTCATTCTGGAAGCCATCGCGCCTCAGGGCGCGTTCGAGCAGGAGACGGGCTTTATCACCAGCCTGCGCCACGAGCAACTCCTCCGCGAATCTTCCACCTACCTGGAGAAAGCCGCCGCGGCGGTGGAGGCGGCGATCCCCCACGAAATGCTGCTGATCGATCTTTACGCCGCTCTGCGGCCGATCGACGCCATCACCGGCGCCACCACCGCGGACGACATCCTGAATCGCATCTTCTCGACGTTTTGTATCGGAAAATGACTACTTCTTGTGGAAGAATTTCTGCTCGATGTCGGGCCAGAATTCCGACATCAGGTTGCCCACGGCGCCGCCCATCATGCTGGTCCACAGCCGGCTGACCATGACCGTGCCGTTCCGGCTGGCCGCCGGGTAGTAGAGGTTGGAAGCGGCGATTCCCATGGCCATGCCGCCGATATTCGACGCATTGAACGCCAGCCGGCCGGAATCCTGATGCGCGGCCACGAGCTGGCGGAAGGAGTACAGCACGCGCACAAAGAACCTGGATTGCGGGCCGCGGCGAAAATAGCGCGGGTCCTGGTGAAGAATCGTGGCCATCACTCCCGCGCTGAAGAAATTCTGCGCGGCGAAATCGAGTTGCGCGGCATATACCCGCCTGCCGTAATTGGGCCAACCTTCCCCATACTTGGGCGTCTCGTTGCCGGCTTGCGATTCGGCGGCGGTGAGGAACGCGGTGGCGATATTGAAGGGATCGGCGGTTTCCTTCGCCGCCAGAAGCCACTTCTCCTTGGCGGAAAGGGGCGCTACCCAGTGAGTCGTGTCGCGGACGGTCTGATAATCGGGCATCACGCCCATGATGCGGTCTTCGTTGAAAACCGGCGCCGGTTTCACCGGCTCGATCCGCAGGACCGCATCGGAGGTGGGCCAGGCGCCCTCGAGTTGGCCCGCCATGAGGGCGGAATCGTCAGCGTATTCAATGGTTTGACCGATTCCGGCAAGCGGGGCGAGGAATAAAGCGGCGAGCACCAAACAGGCTCGCGATTGACGGCGCACGTCTGACAACCCACTCACGTTGGCTCGTACGACGGGCCGCCGGCATGGCCGGTTACCGCGATCGACATAGCCAAAGAGAGCCATCTACTTTTTCATTGCGGAACATTCGGCTGGAGTTCCGCGTATGCTGAAACAAAGGAGAACGCCCATGATCGCCAGGGCTTGGCCCTTGATACTAGGGATTTTCTGCCTCACCGGCTGCGTGGTGGAAGTACACAGCGGGCCCACCCGCCATGAATCCCGCGAGTTCGAGCGCAAGGGAATTCAGCGTCTGCGGCTGGAGTTGCACATGGGCGCCGGTGAAGTGAAGGTGCGCGGCGGAGCGCAGGAGTTGGCGCACGCGGATTTCACCTATAACGTGGATGCATGGAGGCCCGAAGTCACCTACCACACCCTCGGCGGCACCAGCGATCTCACCATCGAGCAGCCGGGAAGCAGCCACACTCATATCGGCGACACCACCTACACCTGGGATATCCAGGCGGCTGACGATATCCCGCTGGAGTTGATTGCCCATCTCGGCGCCGGCAGTGCGCGCATGGATCTCGGCAGCCTCACCATGCGCCGCGTGGAAGTGGATATGGGCGTTGGCGAGCTGAATATGGACCTGCGCGGCACACCCAATCACGACTACGACGTGCAGATCCACGGCGGCGTGGGAGAGGCCACTGTCCGCCTGCCGCGCGATGTCGGCATTTATGCCACGGGAAGCGGCGGCATCGGCGAAATCCACGTCGAGGGATTGCACAAGCAGAACGACCATTGGGTGAACGATGCCTATGACGATGCCAAGGTCCGCATTCACGTGAACGTGGAAGGCGGCATCGGGCAAATCAACCTGCTTGCGAATTAGCGGAATCCTCCAGCATCTTCACGAGGGTGGCCAGGATCTCGCTCACCGGCGTCACGATTCCCAAGGCCGCGCCGCGCCGCGCAACATACCCGTTGAGCGAATCGATCTCCGTGGGGCGGCCGCGCGCGATATCCTGCGCGGTCGAGGACCTCGCCCCGCTCATCTTGCCCGCCAATCGATATACCGCTTCCATGGTTTCCGCCACGGGAAGCGGCACTCCTTCGGCGCGCGCCACCTCCACTGTCTCCTCCACGGCGCGCTCCATCAGGCTGCGAATCTGCGGGGATTCGACCATGCGGCCGTAGCGCGCGCGGGTGAGGGCCGAAATCGCGTTGTACGCGCAATTCATGACCATCTTGATCCACAACTCGGTTTCGATGGAGTCCGACACGCGGCAGGGGATTTCCGCCTTCTCGAAGATCGCCGCGAGCGCCGCGAGATCGATTTCGCGCGGCCATCCCGAGCGGTGACCGACGATCAGATCGCCGCGCCCCGTATGGGTTACGACTCCCGGCGCGGTCATTTCCACCGCCACGTAGACCACCGCGGGAATAGCGCGCCGGCCGGTGGCCGCGTAGATGCGATCGACATTATCGACGCCGTTCTGCAAGCTCAGGACGATCGCGCCCGGTTTGAGAAATGGCGTGAGTTCGCGGGCGGCGGATTCGGTGCGGACAGTCTTCACGCTGAAGAGGACCACGCCGGCATCGCGCACGCCCTCTTCCAGGCTGGTGGTGGCCCGCACGGGAATGCGCTCCTGTACGCGAACGCCATCGATACGTAATCCTTCGCGCGCGATGGCGTCCACGTGCGGCTGGCGGCCGATCAAGGTGACGCGAGCGCCTGAGCGCGCCAGCATTCCGCCGAAATAACATCCCACGGCTCCCGCGCCGGCGACAGCGATGGTCGGAGACATGCTATTCAGCATGGCAAATTTCCCTTACCGGCGCAGGAATTGCCCCCTTACAACTCCGTTGCTTTGAATTCGTGCGGCGCGCCTGACAGCTATCGCGATCGCGTTCACCTTGTTCGCTACCCCCGCTTTTGGCGTGCGCGAATTTGTCGTCCAGGAGGACCCGCTGCCCGCACAGCACGTTGAGGGTGTCGTTCCCGATCCGGTGGGTATGCCGATTCCGGGCGCCTAACCGCTGGGCCTGAAGCTCAAGCTTGATAAGAGTGCCCCTCGACGCGGAATTATTGCCAGGCCGGAGAATTTCCAGCAAGGGACAAGTTGTTCTTCCCGGTCCCATCCGGCGAAGACTCGGCCTTGTCCCCGGCGATACACTCTACGCCAGCGTGAAAAGCGGGCAAATCATCCTTCGCCCACACCATTCGCGGCCCGCTAAAGCTTCCATCGGCCGTGATATCGTCACTGGTCTCCTGGTTCTCAGTGCCGGATCGCGAGCTCCGCGGCTCACAAGTGAACAGGTTGAGGATATTCCCTCAAACCTCCCGCGAGATATCTTCTCGATGTGAACGCGCTGGTCGCGCTCGGTTTTCTCGAACATGAGTTTCATGAGCGTGTTGGCCTGTGGGTGGCGGGTCTCGCGAAAGGAAGAAGCTACGAATTACTCACCTGCGCGATTACCGAATTGGGGTTCGTCCGCGTTCTGTCTCAGGCCCCACAACATGGACTGACTGTCGCGCAGTCCAGGACCCTTCGTTCCTCATTCCAATGAATCGGCGCCCCGCCCCAGCTTCTTCCGACGCGTGATATTGTGGACGCACAGGCCTGAAATGAGCGATTTTACCCGCAGAGATCTTTTTAAAGGCGTAGCCGCCACGACCATCGCGGCAAGCGAGGCGAGTCCGGCGCAATCGCAGCCGACACCTCCACCTTCTCCGCAGTCCGCGAGCGCGCCGCGCGAACGCCTGCTGCTCGATTTCGGATGGCGCTTCCACTTGGGACACGCCGACGACCCCACCCGGGATTTCGGCTGGGGCGCGGGCGGCGGCACCTTCGCCAAATCCGGGAACGGGATCGTACCCGCCGCCAAGAATGACTTCGACGACAGCGCCTGGCGCAGAATCGATCTCCCGCACGACTGGGCCATCGAGCTGCCCTTCGAAAACAACCCCGCCATCACGGACCACGGCTCGCACCCGCTCGGCCGCCCGTTTCCCGCCACCAGCATCGGCTGGTATCGGCGCGTCTTCGACCTTCCGGCGTCCGACCTCGGGCGCCGCGTCGCGCTCGAATTCGACGGCGTCTACCGCGACTCCGTCGTCATCTTCAACGGCCATTACATGGGCCGCAATTTCAGCGGCTACGCCCCTTTCCGCTACGACATCACCGACCAGGCCAATTACGGCGCGAAGAACGTCCTGCTGGTGCGCGTGGACGCCACCCTCGGCGATGGCTGGTTCTACGAAGGCGCCGGCATCTATCGCCACGTCTGGCTCACCAAGACCCACGCCGTGCACGTGCCGCAATGGGGAACGTTCGCGCGCGCCACCGTGCGCCCCGGCGGAGCGGCGGCGGTGCGGATCACCACCGAAGTGGCTAACGAAAGCGAGGCGGCGAAGAATTGCCGCGTGGTATCGAAAATTGTGGATCCCGCCGGCAAGACGGTAGCCAGCCTGGCGGCCACACCCGTCTCCATTCCCGCCTGGGCGCGGCGCGATTTCGAACAGAACGTGGAGGTTCCCGCGCCGGTTCTTTGGTCGGTGGAAGATCCCAAGCTCTATCGCCTGGAAACCACGGTGGAATCCGCCGGCGCCGCGGTAGACACCTATGCCACGCCATTCGGAATCCGGTCCGTCCGATTCGACGTCAATAACGGATTCTTCCTGAACGAAAAGCCGGTCAAGCTGAAAGGCACCTGCTGCCATCAGGACCACGCCGGCGTGGGCGCGGCGCTGCCCGACCGCATTCAGTACTACCGCATCGAGCGCCTCAAGGACATGGGGTCGAACGCCTTGCGCACGTCGCACAATCCGCCCACCCCGGAACTGATGAACGCCTGCGACGAACTCGGCATGATGGTGATGTGCGAGACGCGTCTGATGGATTCCACACCGGAGGGGCTGAGCCAGCTCGAGCGCATGGTCCGCTGCCACCGCAATCATCCGTCGATCGTGATCTGGTCGGTGGGCAACGAGGAGCCGGAGCAGGGCACCGAGCGCGGCGCGCGCATCGAAGCCACCATGAAGCGCATCGTGAAGGCCAACGACGATTCGCGGCTGATCACGCAGGCCATGAATTACGGCTGGGGCGGCAAAGGCGCCACCAAAGTCCAGGATGTGCAGGGATTCAATTACAACGAAGATCGCATCGACGCCTTCCACAAGGAATATCCGGCGCTTCCCATGGTGGGGACGGAGACTGCCAGCACGGTATCGACCCGCGGAATTTATTTCAACGACAACGAAAAGGGCTACGTGCGGGCTTACGATCTGGAGCATCCGCCGTGGGCGCAATTGGCCGAATTCTGGTGGAAATTTTACGACGAGCGACCGTTCCTGGCCGGTGGATTTGCCTGGACCGGTTTCGATTATCGCGGCGAGCCCACGCCGTACGGGTGGCCGTGCATCAATTCCCACTTCGGCATCCTGGATATGTGCGGCTTCCCCAAGGACAATTTTTATTACTACCAGTCGTGGTGGGGCTCGAAACCCGTATTGCATCTCTTCCCGCATTGGAACTGGGCGGGCAAAGAAGGGCAGGAGATCGAGGTCTGGGTGCACAGCAATCTCGACCGCGTCGAGCTGTTCCTGAACGGCGCCAGCCAAGGGGCGCAGGATGTGGTCCGCAACACCCACCTGGTGTGGAAGGTGAAATACACGCCTGGTGCGATCGAGGCACGGGGGTTCCAAGGCGGAAAGCAGGTGCTGACCGCGAAGCGCGAAACCAGCGGGCCGGCAGCCCGGATCGTGCTGCGCCCCGACCGCCAGCGGCTTCTCGCCAATGGAGAGGACGTCGCTATGATTGCCGCCGAAATCCGCGATGCCCAAGGCCGGGAAGTGGCGACGGCCGATAACCCCTTGATTTTTAAGGTCTTCGGTGGCGGCAAGCTGCTTGGTTTGGGCAATGGCGATCCCAGTTGTCACGAACTGGACAAATCGGATAGCCGACGTGCATTCAACGGGTTGTGCATGGCGATTGTACAAAGTTCGAAATCTGCCGATGAGATACGGGTAGAGGCGAATTCACCTGGGCTGGAGCCAGCCACCGTTACCTTGACCTCGGTTTCGGTACCAATGCGTCCGGCTGTTTTATAGGCTTTGGCCCCGGTTGGGCGCGCCGTGTGTTACAAAGAAAAGATAGACGGGTGATGAACGTTCTGGCGCCATGCTCCGCGGGTGACCTCGCATGAAGGCACTGACGTGGCTCTATGCTTTGAGCTTGCTCCCACCGGCGGGCAAGGTCTTCAACTTCGATAGTTGCCGGATCGGCCAGACTCCACCCGGGTGGACTCTCGAAAATCCCGCCGCGGCTCCCAATTGGCAGATTCGGAAAGACAAGACGGCACCCACGCAGCCCTACGTTCTGGCCGAAATCCCGGCCGCGCACCACAATTCTCGCCCTCCACTGGCGATTTTGAACGACGTCACCACGCGCGATGCCGACGTCAGCGTGCGCATCAAACCCATTTCCGGGCGTGACGGTCTGGCGGGTGGCGTGGTCTGGCGGTATCGCGACGAAAACAACTATTACGTCGCACGGGTCGATGCCGGCGAAAATACCGTGACGGTTTTCAAAGTGGAAAACGGTCATAAATTTCCCCTCTTCACCGATGTAAAGCACTCCATACCCGCGAATTCCTGGAGCATCCTGAAAGTCTCGGTAAGGGGACCGCGGTTCCAGGTTTTTGTGGACCACCGCCGCGTTTTGGAAGGCCGCGATCCCGCATTTTCCCCCCCGGGGCGCGTCGGGTTGTGGGCCATGACGGACTGCACTGTATATTTCGACGATTTTCGGGTCTATCCGAAATAAATACAGCACCTTAGCAAGCAGGTCGCCACCCGATTAAAGCCGCAAACCGAGAGTAATCCCCCTACCGGAACTTTCCCCAGACACTGTCTAAGGGGATGGTACCGTTTTCGGAAAAAAAGACCATAACTTTCCTTGTGTTTTCCACTAGGCTGTACCATAATTGACGTCTGGAGCTTCACCTGCGTGAGGCTTATCTCGGAGGCGATGGAATGAAAAAAGGCGGCAGAACTTGGCAATTCCTCGGCTGTAGCGTATTGATTTTATTGTTCACAGTGGCGGCCCAGGCGGGGACGCTGAACATTTTGACGACTCCCTTCATCGGTAATGACTCGATCGGTTGGGGTCCGGCCGTCGGTTGTTTGCAATCCGTGGGCTGTGTCCCACCGAATGGCGTGGGCACTAGCTTCCACTCCGCCGGAAACACCATCAATGTCAGCTTCACCAGCGACGACTTCACCCTGCAACCCAATAACGGCGAAGGCGGGGTTTTCGAAGCGGGCGGCGGTGGATCGTTCGAATGGCAGATCGGCACCATCTTCGTCTCCGGCACCTTCCTGTTGGGCACCAACCTGAATACCTCCCTCGAACCCAACAATGCCCTCGATGACACCATGACTCTGACCTTCACCAACGCGGTCAATGCCGTCGGGGCTTACATTCAAGACTTTGACCAGACCGATTCGTTTTCAGCCACGGTGTTCGCCAACGGCGACTCGGTACATTCCTTTACTGAAGGGCCATCCGCCAACGGTAACGCCTTTTTCATCGGCATCTACGACACGTCTGGGACTGCCGACATCAACAGCATCAGCTTCACCACCTCGCAGCCCGCGTCCGGTGGAACTCCGAGTTATTTCGTGATCGGCACCGCCTTGTTCAACGACGGCAACGGAACCATCACCACCATCCCGGAGCCTGCCACCTTGTTGATGATGGGCGGCGGCCTCGCGGTACTCGCCTGGAAAGCCCGCAAGCGGGTTCGCGCCTGAGAAAATTCCAATCCTGGGATTTCGGCCTCGTCGGAGAAATCTGTGGGTCACCGATGCGCTCCGTGGGAACCGGAAGCTCGGCTCGCGCAGCCCTCGAACCCGACGTGGCATAGCGCGGCTTCAGCTTTTCCTTTCGAACTAGTTCGCCCTCTCCAGTGAACGCGCCGTTTTGCGGGAGTTATCCCGTTGTTACGTGAGCTTGCGCAAATCTGCGCACAGTCTGGCAACACGGAAACTCACGTTGTCACGCCGACCCAGAAAGACCTTGGAGAGGAGCTAGACTGGATCATGCTGTCTGCCTTGCCGGTTGTCGCCCGTATGATTCCGGGCGACGGTGTTGAGCTTGAGTTGTTCGAGGTCGGTCCGGAGCCCTCGGTCTTGTTCGTACACGGCGCCTGTTGCCAGGCGATTGCGTGGCATCCGCTGATGATCGCCTTGGCAGAGATGGGTGTTTCCAGCGCGGCCTTGAACCTGCGCGGGCACGGCGGAAGCACCGGGATAAAGGATTTGCAGCGTTACCGCCACGAACATTACGTTCAGGATGTGTTGGATGCTTTGCGCTACTTGGCGCGTCCGGTTACCCTCGTAGGCCATTCGATGGGCGGAAGGATTTGCCATCTGGTTGCGACGCGCGCCAACGTCCATCGTCTTGTGCTCATGTCTCCATGTCCGCTGCAGGGCATGCTCCGCGATGGTTTCCGGATGTTCCTGCGCCACCCTTACACGTTCGTCGTCTCGAAATTCCGCGGCAGCCCGGTGAGGCTCTACCGTAATGCACGGGTTCGCCGATCGCTGCTGTTCCATCGGGCCACGGCGGAAGCCGTCATTGAGCAGGCTCGGGATGGGCTTGTAGAAGAATCTGCTGGAGCTGTGGATCAAATGCTCACTCGGTTGTCCGCCGATGCTGCCTGCCCGTGTCCAGTCACGGTGATCGGAGCATCTCAGGATTTCATGGTGAGCCCGACTTCCATCGAAGCAACCGCGCGTGCGTACGGAGTACGGCCGGTGTTTCTAGACGGCTCCGGCCATATGCTTCAGTCCGAGATTCCCCCGACCAAGCTGGCTGCGATTTTGAGGTCGTTGTGACAAGCCGAACCTTCCCGGACGGCCCCAGACTCAATTTCCCCAAGGTCGTCATCGCCCAACTGTTTCCGAGGCGCTTTCCCTTCGATCCCTTAGCCTTCAACGTTAGTCTCGCCCGAAAGTACGGAGATATCGCATTCTTTCGTCTCGGCCCGCTTCGTGTTTACCAGGTGAACCACCCCGATCTCATTCGCGAGGTTTTGGTGGACCAGGCGCACAAGTTTTACAAGCCCAGGCTACTCAAAAGGGGCGCACGTCGGATGCTCGGCTCAGGACTCTTGACCAGCGACGGAGACCTGTGGAAACAACAGAGGAGGCTCATCCAGCCGGCTTTCCGCCATGATCGGTTGTCGAAGTATAGCGATACTATGGTGGCGCTTTCGCTACGCATCGTGGAATCCTTCCGCGATGGCGAGGTTGTCGATATCGGCGCGGTGATGGGCCAGTTGACCCAGTCCGTGGTTGTGAAGGCGCTGTTTGGCGAGGATTTGCCCCCGGAGATTGCCGATGTGGGAGATGCGCTGCTCATGCTGTCCGAGACGGCGAATCAGCGCTTAAATGCCGCGATGCAACTCCCTTCCTGGGTGCCGACCCGCAAAAACCTTCATGAACGGAAGGCTCTTGCCCGGTTGGATGTGGTGTTGCAGCTCTTGATTCACACTCGCCGCAACTCGGGACTACAGCATGACGATTTGCTCTCAGTTCTGCTGGAGGCGGCCGACGACGAAAGCCATGCCCGCATGTCCGACCACCAGTTGCGGGATGAACTGATGACGCTGTTCCTTGCCGGGCAGGATACAACGGCCAACGCACTTACCTGGACGTGGTACCTGCTCGCGCGGCACCCTGGCGTCGAAGTGAAACTACGCGAGGAACTTGCCCGCGTCTTGGCTGGCCGCCCGCCTGCGGCCACCGACCTACCTGCCCTAGCCTATGTCGAAATGGTCCTTCGGGAATCCATGCGCCTGTTTCCTCCCGCGCCCGCGTTTGCACGCGAGCCGGTGGAGGACGTGGTTCTCGGCGGGTATCCAATCGCCAAAGGGAGCCTGATCACGTTCAGTACTTACGCTTTGCATCGCGATCCAAAGTTCTTCCCGGATCCCGAACGCTTCGATCCCGAGCGGTTCGCGCCTGGGCGCGAGGAGAGCCGCCCGCGCTACTCTTACCTCCCGTTTGGCGCTGGCCCCAGAATTTGCATCGGTAACGGCTTCGCAATGATGGAGGCCTGCCTGATTCTGGCGTCGATTGCGCAGCGATGTTCCCTGACGCTGGACCCGATGGTTGAAATCGCGCCGAAGCAACTTGTTACACTCCGACCGGATCGCCCAGTGCGGATGCGCGTACGAATCCCAGGACGATAAGGAAAGCGCGGCGTTCATGGATCTCGCGCGGCTCACGGGTCTGGAGGCATTTCTTGGGGCCGAGGATTCGCCGCCGCCCGCTTCCGCGCCATGGAACTGATCACGATTCTAAACCGCTGCCATCGTTTCCGAGGCTTTGTCTACCAGCACGTCCGCCGCGTCAGTGGGTCATGGCGTAGACAATGTAATTCACGCCAATGCGGATTCCCAACGCGGCATATTCCTGGGGATATTCCGGCGCGTCGGCCCATTCCCAGGAATCCCCCACATCCGACTGGAACGTAATCGCCACCATCACCCGGCCCTGGTCGTCGAAAATGCCGCGCCAGTGCGCCGGGCAATTCTCGCACTTCCAGCTCCTGCCGGCGTTCACCGACCCCATGCTGGCCACCTGGTAGCGATCGTCCAGATTGTAGACGGAATGGAAGATGCTGGCGCTGTTGTCGAGCTCCACAACTTCGCGCCCGGGCAGCACCTTGCGCATGGTGTTCATGAAAATCTCCCACTCGTCCACGTTCCAGAAATCGTCGCACATGAAGAAGCCGCCGCGCAGCAGATATTCGCGCAGGCTTTTGATCTGCGCATCGGTGAGCTGCCAGTGGCCGGTCTGCACGGCATACAGCCACGGCCAGTCGTACACGTCGCCATCGTCGAGATTGATCGGCTGTTCCACCGACCGCACGCTCAAGCGCGTCAGCCGGCGGACCGCCTGCGAGAAATGCCGGTCGGCGCGCGGATAATCCTGCGTCCAGATAGTGCCGCCTTCCGTCCAGACGCCGCGCGAATAGAAGCGGTACCGGCCTCCGGGAGCTTGGGGATACATCAGGCGACCGAAAGTCCATTCCGTGCGTTCCCGCCAGTCGGGCGGCAAAGGGATGCTGCCGAGGCGGTATTCCACCCCTGGATACTCGCGAAAGGGACGCTGAAAACCCAGAAGCGTGCCCAGAAACGCCAAGCCGGCGCCCGCCCAGAGAAGCCCGCGGAATGTCATCTTCGATACTTACAGTTTAACGAATGGGAGCCGGAACGATGGGCGGATCCGTGAGACACTCTCTGGTATTGTGAGAATCCACCTACTCTTGCTCCTGTTCCCGGCCACAGCCATGGCGCAACTTCAGATCACCACTTCCAGTGTGCCAGTGGCCGCGCAATACCAGAGTTACAATACCGCTCTCACGGCTACTGGAGGGACCCCGCCTTACCAATGGTCGGTGGTGGCGTCGACCGGCGTGGGACTCCCCGAGGGCATGACGTTGAACGCGGCAACCGGCGTGGTGAGCGCGACGCAGGTCGCCGGGCAGGGCGGATATCAGGTCACGATTCAGGTGAGCGATAGCGCATCGCCCGCCGCCAACACGGCCACCGCGGCCCTCAATTTCGGGGTCGACAGCGATACCAGCCTGGCGGGATGCCAGATGTTTCCGCCGGACTCGATTTACAACCAGCGCGTGGACCGGCTGCCGGTGGACACCAATCCCGCCCACCAGATTCCAGCGAGCTACCTGGCGAGCCCGCTCCATCCGGATTTCGGACACGGATTCTATCCCGCTCCTGGAGGCATTCCGTGGATGCGCGTGCCGGCCAACCAGCCGCTGACCAACGTGGACATTGAGGGCGGACAAACCGATTCACCGGGTACGTACGCGTGGCCGTTTCCGGCCTATCCCAACGCGGTGGTCGAAGGCACGTCCGACGGATTATACGGCGACGACCACCATATCCTCATCCTCGAATCGAGCGCCAACAACATCACCGGACCGCAGACCGGCCCGTGCACGTTGTACGAGACATATCAAGCCTCCGCCGTCCCCACCATGTTCGATGCTGCGACCAACACCTGGCTGTTGTATGCCGGGGCTCATTATGTGTTGAACAGCGATCTGATCGCGGTGTATCTCGATCAGGGCGGCCAGGATTCTCCGGGTATCCCGATGGTGCCGCTGCTGCTCCGCTACAGCGATGTCCCGCTGGCCGCGCAACATCCGCTGCGCATGACGTTTCCCTCGCCCACCAATGGCTGGGTGTGGCCCGCAACGGGGTGCTGCACCGCAAGCGGTCCGCCGCAAGGGCTGCTCTACCGGTTGAAGGCAAGCGTGAACTGGCAGGCCACCTGTCCGGCGGCCACCTACCCGCAGGCAGCCACCGTGCTCGAGACGCTCCAGCAATACGGCGCTTACATGAGCGACCACGGAAGCCCCGGATACATCCAGGGCGTGCCGGACGTCCGCTGGGACGATCTCGATCTCGCCTGTATCAAGCAATTTCACGTAAGCGATCTGGAAGTGGTCGATAATTCCATGCTCGAAATCTCGTCCACCAGCGGGCAGACACAGCCGTATGTCCCCCCCGCGACCTTGCCGCCGGCGGCCGTGGGCGCCGCATACAGCGCGATCATATCAGCGGTTGGCGGCAATCCGGCCACGCGGAAATTCTCCGTAGCCTCCGGAGCGCTGCCGCCGGGCTTGACCCTCGACCCCGCGTCGGGGATCATCGCCGGTACGGTCGGGTCGAACGCGGCTAGCCTGTATTCCGTGAGCATCGCGGCCACCGATACGGCTTCGGGTCATTCCTCCCAACCGCAGCCGTTTGTCATGGGCGTGAATGGCGGCAATTCCCTGGTTTCCATTTCTTCGCTCATCAACAGCGCGAGTTTCGCCGGCGGCGCCATCGCGCCGGGCGAACTGGTAACTATTCAGGGCGAGATGCTCGGTCCGGCTGCCGGCCTCGCGTTCGCCACCAATCCCATCGCGCCGGTGCTGGGCGGAACCGAGGTATTTTTCGGGACCGCGCCGGCTCCCCTGCTCTACGCGTCGGCCCGGCAGATCAATGCGGTGGTGCCGTGGGACGTGGCGGGGCAATCGGGAATCACCGTCGTCGTTGAGAGCGCCGCCGGTTCGACCAGCTTAAACGTGGGGGTCGCGGATGCCTCGCCGGGAGTCTTCACGCAAAACTCCACCGGAACGGGACCGGCCGTCGCCGTCAATCAGGATGGGTCGATGAACACGCCCACCAACCCGGCCGCCGCGGGATCGTACATCTCGGTGTATTTTACGGGCGGCGGAATCATCGATCCGCCCGGCTTGACGGGTTCGGTCAACGACGATGTGGTGGCCACACTCGCGGCTTTCTCGACGGCCACCGCGACGGTCGGCGGCGTTGCGGGAACGGTCACATATGCCGGCAACGCGCCCGGATTCGTGGGTGGGGTGAATCAGATGAACATCCTGCTGTCGGCCAATACGCCGTCCGGGAGTCAGCCGCTGGTGATTACGGTGGCCGGGCAATCGAGCGCCGCCACGGCAACCATCAGCGTGCGGTAAGAGCCGGCAGCCGGCTCCGTGCTTCTCCACCAGCGGTTATAGTTGAATCGTGGCGGCCAATACGCGTCCTACCCTGGCCATGGCGCTGGCATTCGTGCTGGCCATCGCGGGCGTCTTGGTGTTTGCGTCCCGCGCCACGCGGCAGGCGCGCCATTTCCGCACCATGGACCAGCCCATCCACGGCTGGATGTCGATCCCGTTCATTGCACATACCCATCATGTGCCTCCATCGGTGCTGTTCCAGGCCATCGGAGTTCAGCCCCACTGGCCCCGTGACCATCGCTCGGTGCGGCACATCGCCCGCGAGTTGGACCGGCCCGTTCCCGAAGTGATCGCCGAATTGCAGCGAGCTATCGATCAGGCGAAGCAGCCGCCCGGCGGTCCAGCGAAATGAGCGAGCAGCTTCTCTCTCTGGTGACGCAGTACGGTCCGCCGGCGCTTTTCGGCATCGTGGGAATCGCCGCTCTCGGCGTGCCGCTGCCCGTCACGCTGCTGCTGATTGTGGTGGGTTCGATGGTATCGCAAGGCGCGATGAATATCTGGCTGGCGCTGGCCGCGGCGAGCGCGGGCTCCATTCTGGGCGACCAGGCCGGCTACGCCATCGGCAGGTTCGGAGGGACGGCGGCGGCGGAGAAATTGTCGCGAGCTTTTGGAAAGACAGCGGGCCTCGAGGCGATGGAAGCGAAAGCGCGGGCATGGGGCGGACCGGGCATTTTCCTGACGCGCTGGCTGCTCAGCGCGCTGGGGCCGTGGATCAACCTCGCCAGCGGGACCGCGGCGTATCCCTGGCACCGCTTTCTGTTCTGGGACATTTTGGGCGAATGCACCGGCGCGGCCGTCTATATCTCGCTCGGACGCATGTTCAGCGATCGCGTGCTGGCCCTCGATAGCGTGCTGGGCGATATGACGTGGGCGTTCGGCGCGCTGATTGTGGCGGTGATTTTGGGGTGGCAGTTGTGGAAAAGGGTGAGGCGGGGTTAGCGGCGCAATCCCCTGCCCGGCGCGACGCCGTCCACTAACTTCCCGGCGCGCACCACCGGCACGCCGTTCACAAGCACGTAGACCATCCCTTCGGAATATTGTGCGGGATTTTCGAAAGTGGCGCGGTCGGTGACGCGCGCGGCATCGAAGACCGCAAGGTCCGCGGCGGCGCCCACCGCAATGCGCCCCTTGGATGCCGCTCCGAGCCGCGCCGCCGGCGCGGCGGTCATTTTGCGCAGGGCTTCCATCAGCGTGAGCGCGTGTTCCTCGCGCACGTAGCGCCCCAGCACGCGGGCGAACGTCCCCGCCGCTCGCGGATGGCCTTTGCCGTTCTCCAGAATGCCATCCGACGCGATCGTTACCAGCGGGTTCGCCATGGCCAACTTCACCACTGCCTCGGGAATCGAATGAATTGCCACCATGCCGCCCAGTCTGCGATAGCGCGCGAAGCTTTCGGCCGTCAGCCGCTCGCCCGTGGCCGCCCATTGCAGATCGCCGAAGGAGATCCCGCCCTGGCGCGCCTGCCATCCGTCGCTGAAAATGGCGGAAGAGAGATCGGTCATCCCGGCGGTATACGGGTATGCCTCGGTGGTGACGTCGAGCCCGCGCCGCCGCGCACCTTCGATCATCTCCAGGCACAAAGGCGTCTCGCGGAGACCCATGCTGGTGATGTGGACGACGTGGAGGGACGCACCGGTCGCGGCGGCATCGGCAATTACTTCCTGGAGCGCGTCGATGACGCCTGGTTCCACCGGCCCGCCGTTGCGCATGTGGATGTAGAGCGCGGTCTTCCTCTCCGCCGCCAACTTGAAAAGATCGAGAATCTCTTGGCGCGAGACCAGCGGGATATAGGCGATGCCCACGCCGATTCCCAGCGCGCCATCGTCAAGGCCGCGGCGCACGAGCGCCAGCGTCGCGCGCTGTTCGTCCGGCGTGGCGGCGCGCTCCACCGCTTTGTCGCGCGGCAGCAGCGTGCCCGAATCGTGCATCACAGCCATGCGCGCCGGCAAATGGCCGGCGGTGGCGCCGAAGTTTATGAGCGCCTTCCCTTCCCGCGCGGCATACCACGCCGGCACCGGCGAAACTCCCACCTCCATTTCGAGCGCGGTGGTGACGCCGTCCATGGCCTTGAAGCGGTAATTCTCGGGCGTTTGGCCGTGCGAATGGAGATCGATGAATCCCGGCGCCACGATCAGGCCCTTGGCATCGAGCACCGTCCGCCCGCGGAGCGCTTCGGCCGCAATCGCCGCGATCTTGTCTCCGCGAATGCCGACGTTGCGCACGGCGTCCAACCCGCTCGCCGGGTCCATGACGTGCCCGTTGGCGATGACGAGGTCGAAATCCTGAGCGGAAAGGGCGGCCGCCAGCATCAGCACGGCGCCCATCAGGCGGAGCATGAAATTACCGGCTTTCCGAGCAGTTCCCACCGCGGCTCGACCCCCAGTCCCGGCGCTTCGCCGGCCGCCATTCTGCCATCTTGGCGCCGCGGCGCGCCGGACGCGTTGCTCACCGTGACGTAGCTGTTGAAATCGGTGGCGGTGAACAGGTAGTTGGGAGGCGTGCTGTGCGCCAGATGGGCGATCGCGGCGGTGATGATGTCGCCGCCCCAGGTATCTTCAATAGTCAGCGCGATCCCCAGCGCCACACAGAGATCGCGAATCTGCCGCGCCTTGGTCAACCCGCCGACCTTGGAAATCTTCAGATTGATTACGTCCATGGCCTGATCTTGAACCCCTTGCACGACCATCTCCAGGCTATCGACGACTTCATCCAACACGAACGGACGGGCGGTGTGCCGCCGCACCACCAGGCATTCCCGATAACTGGCGCAAGGCTGTTCGATATAGACGTCCACCTCGCGCACGGCATCCACTACGCGGAGCGCCTGGTGCTGCGTCCAGCCGGTATTGGCGTCGGCGATCAGGACGTCGCCGGGTTTGAGCTTCGCCGCCACCCGTTGGATGCGCTCGATGTCGGTATCGGGGTGGCCGCCCACCTTGAGTTGGAATTTCGTGTACCCTTCGGCGCGGTAGTGCGCGACTTTTTCGGCCATCTCCCGCGGGCTTTGCTGCGAGATCGCGCGGTAGAGCGGGAAACTCTCGCCGTACCGCCCGCCCAGCAGCGTCACCACCGGCATTCCCGACGCCTTGCCGAGAATATCCCAGCAAGCCATGTCGATGGCAGACTTCACGTAGGGATGGCCGCGGAGCGCGGCATCCATGCGGCCGTTCAGGACGCCCAGCGCGGTGGGATCCGCACCGATCAACTGGGGCGCCAGCCTGGCGATTCCCGCGCGCGCGCCTTCCGCGTAGGCCGGCAGGTAGGCGGGCCCGAGTGGGCACACTTCGCCGTACCCGGTGATTCCGGAATCGGTGCGGACCGCGACCACGGTCGAATCGAACACGTCCACCGAGTTGCCGCCCGACCAGTTGTAGCTGCCCTCATGGAGCGGCAGATCGATTTGAAAGGCTTCAATCCCGGTGATTCTCAACGCAACCCTACTTTTGCCGCTTGATGGTCATCTCCCCGCCCATATCCATGCCGGCATCGTTGGTGGTGGTCAGCGCGATTTCGTCGCCTTTAACGATCCCTTTACTCGAAAAAGTCGTCGTATTCCCGCCCATGTCGACTTTGACCGCGAACGAAATCTTGTCGCCGTCGAGTTTGCAATCGGTGAGGGGCAGCGGGTCGCCTTGCGGACCCTGGACAGTGCCGGTAAACTTGCCGCCGTCCTGTTTGAAGCTATAGGTGAGGGTGAAATCGCCGCCCCCGCCGGAGATGGTGCCCACCCAGGTGCCGGTGATGTCGGAAGCCCAGGCGGCCACGGCCGCGAGGCCAATGAGAACCATAAGAACCGCGAATCGGCGTCTTTGCATGGAATGATTGTACCGTCCGCCATGCGGGTACGCTAGTCTGGAACTATGAGGAAAAGCATCGCCCAATTCTGGCGGCGGCTGGGCCGCACCGGGCAGATCTTCGTCCTCATTACGGCTGCCTTCCTTCTGCTGCATTTCGCCGGCGCGGGGTTCGGTTTCCAGTTCGTGGCCGGCCTGCTGATGATTCTTTTCGGCCTGGCGACGGCTTACCAGATCGCGCGGCGGGTCGCGCGCCGGGCCATCTGGCGGCTGCGCAATCGCCTCATCGTGGCGTATCTTTTCATCGCTGTGGTGCCGATCTGTCTCATCCTGGCGCTGGTGATCTTCGCCGGCAAGGAGATCATCGGGCAGGTCGCGGTGTACCTGGTGGATACCGAACTCTCGCGCCGCGAACGATTCCTGCAGAACGAAGTTTCGGCGTTGGTACGGATGCCGCCGGATAATCCGGAGGGGTACGTGCGCCGGTTCATGATGCGCGGACCCGGCCTTCCGGGAACCGAAATGGTGCTGCGCGGCCAAAAAGATCTCCGCTTGCCGCCGGATTCCAACCTGGAGATGCCGAAGGCGTGGATGACGGGAGAAGAGCGCCAGTTCTCGGGGCTGGTGGTGAGGAACGATGGGGGAGGCGCCAGGCTGTACGTTTGGGCTTTCGCGGAGCACGATGGAAACACGGCAGTGGCCGCCGCGCCGGTGACGCACGAACTGCTGGCCGCCCTGGTGCCCAAGCTGGGCGACGTGAATTACACGCCCATCCTGGGGCATATCGAGAAATCGCGCGTTCCGCCGCCCGCCAACCTCTTCGATTTCTCCTTGAGCGGGGTCGTGCCGGTGACCGTGCCCCGATGGGACACCACCGATACCACGCGCGGGCTGCTGCTGACGGTAGACACGCGGCTTTCCGCCGTGCTCGGCATTCTGTTCGGGCAAAAAGGGTTCATCCTCAATCGCACGTTTTCGTGGGGCGAAGCGGTGTTGGCGATGTTCCTGCTGGTTTCGATCCTGTTCATGGTGCTGGAAGTGATTTCCCTCATCGCCGGCATACAGCTCAGCCGCTCCATCACCGGCGCGGTGCACGAATTATACGAAGGCACCCAGCATGTCAAGAAATACGACTTCTCGTACCGCATCCCGGTGAAAGGCACCGACCAGCTCGCCGAACTGACCAACTCGTTCAACAGCATGACCGCCAATCTCGGCCGCCTGATGATCGTCGCCAAGGAGAAGGAGCGGCTGGAATCGGAGTTGACCATCGCGCGCGAAGTGCAGAACCAGCTCTTCCCCAAGGACGTGCCGTTCACCAAGACGCTCGAACTGAAAGGCGTGTGCCATCCCGCCCGCATGGTATCGGGCGACTATTACGACTTTATGGCCATGCCGCACGATTCGCTGGCGTTTGCCATCGGCGACGTGGCCGGCAAGGGAATCTCGGCCGCGCTGCTGATGGCAACCATCCAGTCCACCATGCGCACGCAGATCAGCACGGCCTGCGCCGCCAACGGCAACTACCAGCCGCCATCGACGGCGTTCCTGGTGGCCAACCTGAATCGCCAACTCTACGCCAACACCACGCCGGAAAAATACGCCACGTTCTATTTCGCTATGTACGACGATTCGCAGCACGCGCTGACGTATACCAACGCGGGCCACCTCTCTCCCCTGCTGGTGCGCGATGGCAAAGTGAGCCTGCTCGAACCCACCGGCACGGTGGTGGGAGCGTTTCCGTTCGCGGTCTACCAGGAGAAGACCGTGGAGATGGAACATGG
>Ga0335078_10002648_pt1 | contig 26996 bp, 24 predicted proteins | sample Lox_Sample_32_FD_206711 | JGI IMG/M metagenome (GOLD analysis project Ga0335078, IMG submission 206711) | Soil microbial communities from Loxahatchee National Wildlife Refuge, Florida, United States - Lox_Sample_3.2 | ecosystem: Environmental > Terrestrial > Soil > Wetlands | place: USA... | reverse complement strand
GCTCATGGCTGCGCTTTGAGGAATTTTTCGCGCGGCGCGTCGCAATGAGGACAGCGCCAGTCCGCGGGCAGCTCGGCGAAGGGCGTTCCCGGCTCCGCCTGCCAAACCGGATCGCCTTCCGCCGGATCATAGACATGCCAGCAGACGCCGCACTCCATGCGTTGCGTCGGCGCGAGGTCGAGGGCGTCGCTCATGTAAAATAGGCCTCGTGGATTTCGCGCAGCCGCTCCGCCGAATCGCTAAAATCCTCCTCGGCGGCGCAGGCCGCGGCGGGAACGCCGCCGATCTCCAGCGTGTCGAGAATGATCGCGTCGGAAGCGTTGAAGAACTGCACGGACCAGACATTTCGCGCGCCGGTCGCCGTGACCTTGCACGCCCCATAGCCGCGCGACAGCAATTGCACGGAGCCCTCGCCCAGCACCTGCTGGAGGAAGGCCATGTCGACCTCGTTCATCGGCAGCAGCGAGAAATTGATCACATAGGCCGTATCGCCCGAGGGAGCGCGCATGCGCTCGTCGATCTCGGTGAGCAGCGGCATGACGTTCATCGCGCCCGTGGGCGGCGCGCGGAAGGCGAGACGCTCGGCGCCGAGACCAGCGGCGCGGCGCACGATCTCCGGTATGGCGGCGACCTCGAGGTAATCGGCGGCGAGCCGGCGGGCGGCGTCGAAAAAACGCACGCGCCACAGGCCCGCGACGGTCGCCTCCTGAATTTCCGCCATGACGCCGTCCGGCAAAGCGGCGACGCCGCTGACCTCGCCCTGGCCGAGCACTTGGCCGATCAGCTCGAGATCGTCGCCGTCATAATCCGTGATGTCGAAGAGACGGGCCGGCCTGGAGGCCTTCTGGACCGCCAGCGCTTCGGCGAGCTGGGGCAGAAGCGCCGCGGCGCGCGGGCAGCGCGCGATCGCCTCCGCGCCCGCGACCGTCGCCAGGAAGGAAAGCTTACTGCGTACCGCCGCCGCCTCGTCGCCCGGCGCGAGCGGAGCGATGACGAGCGCCTCCTCGGCGCGCTCGGGCGCCGACCAAAATCCAAGCTTCACGGCAGGGCCTCCCGCAAGGTGAAATGGATCTCGGTGCGCGGCCCGGATTTGGCGTGGAGCGCGGGCGCGTCGGGAAGCAGCATCGCGTCGAGACGCCTAACGTAATCGCCCCAGTCGTAAACCTTGGGCAGCACGCCGAGGACTTCCGAGCCGCGCAGCACGACGAGGCTCGGCAGCACGCGCACGCTGAAGCGCTGCATCAGCGCCGCCTCGGCCTCCGCCGCGACAAGCGCGCCCCGCAGGCGCCCCGCAAAGCTGTGGAGGAGCTGCGGCAGAATGACCGCGAGGTCGCGCGTCTCGGCGCGCTCCGACGGATCGCCCGCGAAGAACAGCACGCCATGAGCTGGCGCGGCGGCGAGAAAATCCTCGACGCTGACCTCGTCGACCAGAGCCAGATGATGGCGCTCATGAAACGTTTGACGCATCGAGGCGGACATTTAGGTCTTTCCCTTTTCACGCAGTCGGCAATCGGCGTGCCAGAGCTTCTCGGGGACGCCTGGAAGGAAGCCTGCTGGACTGCAAAGGCTTTTTGCCTCTACGTTGGCGAGTCAAAAGGGCGGTGCTGAAAAGCCGGCTGGCGCCGCTGGAAAGGGAAATTGCAGTCGACGCGTTCAGTGCGGCTCCTGACGCAGGAACTCCGGAAGCTGCGGCGTCCGATCGACGAGATCGGCGAAGAAGCGGTCGACGTTCTCGCCCCGCAGCGCGGCTTCGACGGCTTCGAGCGCATCGTCGATCTGCCGGGCTTCGAGGTCGCCGAGCACGCGCACGGCCGCGCCGAGATGGGCGAGGATCTTGGTTCCGACAGGCTGCGGACCGACGAGCAGCATCGAGACGCGCACTCGCGCGCCCTGGCGCTCGCAAAGCGCGTCAGCGCCGAAATCCTCGACGACGGTCATGGGAAAGCCCACGCACATCTCCCGTCAGCGCTGCGGCTGGAGCGCGAGCAGGGCGGCGGAGCCGAGCGCGATCGCAACGCCGACGCCAATTAAGAGCAGATGATCGGGATTACTCACGACGTGCAGCAGGCTCCAGGCGTCGCCATGGCGCGGGCCGGCGTGCGCGAAGGCCGTCGCTGGCGCAAGCGAGGCGATGGCGATGAGCGGGAGTTTCTTCAGACTGCGCATGTCTTCTCCTATTCGGTCAAGAGCGCCAAGTTTCGCCTCTCATAGGCGCGATCATCGAGATCGTTGGAGAGAAGCGGCGCCGCCGCGCCTTTCCGTTCCCCACAGGTCACGCCCCACCCGGTGAGAACGGCCTGGGCCGCCTCGCAAGCGGGATCGAGCGCCGCGCGCACCGGCGGCGTCAGCGGGCCGCCCCAAGCCTCGAGGTCCTGCGGCTGCACGCCGATCAAAGCGAGACGCTTCGGATAGCGCCCGAGAAGATCGGCGGCGCTCAGCACCTCTTGGAAGCCCGTTTGATGCAAGCTCATCTTCTTCGCGCCAGTGAAGCGCGGCACCGCTTCGTCGCGAATGACCCTAAGCTCTCCCGGCGCGAGGCCGTAGTCGATCGCGTCGAAGACGAGGAGCTGATCGCAGGCTTCCACGAACTGGACGAGGTAGAGCCCCTGCGTGCCGCCGTCCAGCACGGTGACGTCCTCATCCGTTTCGAAGCGCGCATGAAAGGCCTCGAGCGCGCGCACGCCGAAGCCCTCGTCGGCCCAGAGAATATTGCCGATGCCGAGGACGAGCGTCTTTGGCGCGCCGGTCATCGCTTCAATCGTCTCTGTCGCGGAAGACGCGCTCGCCCGAGATCATCGACGAGATCAGGCTCTGGCGCGACATGATGTCCTCGCGCACCGCCGTGTAGATGTGGATGATGACGAAGGTCACGACGGCCCACATGCCGAGATGGTGCCAGGTGTGAACGTCCTGGCTGTTCGGCCAGATCGAGAACACCCAGCCGAAGAGCTTATATTGCCAGCTGTCGCGTCCGGCGCCCTCGGAATAGAGCGCGAAGCCCGTCACGACCTCGAAAGTGACCAGCAGCATGAAGAAGAACATCACCAGATGGGCGAGCGGATTGTGCCCGATGTATTTTTGCGGTCGGCTCACGAGGAAGAGATACCAGCGCAGCTCATAGAGCACGCCCCACCACCATTTGCGGTCGGTGAACGGCAGCGTGAAGATCTGCCTCGCGTAAGGGTTGCCGACGAGCGCCCAATAGAAACGGCCGATGAGCCCGATCGCCAGCACATAGCCCGCCGCGAAATGCGCGAAGCGGATATAGCCCATCAGGAAATTGGCGCTCGCCTCGCCCGGCGTCGACCAAAGCGGCGTCGCGATGAAATAGCCTGTCACGGCGAGGACCACGATCGAAGCGGCATTGACCCAGTGCCAGAGCCGCACCGGCGCTTCATAGACATAAAAGGTCTGAAGGTTCTCGGCCTTCTCGCCGTGGCTGTCCAGGATTCCGGACGCCTCCGCCGTGTCCGTCATGTAGGCGTCTCCCTTTCGGCTTGTCAGAGCGAATTCCGCAAAAGTTGACGGACTTTTGCGATCAGAATTCGTTCCAGCTTTTTGATCTGGCGCGATTTCTTATCGCTCGAACGATTCCGTTCGAAGGACAAGCGCGCTAGCGAACCTTGACCTTGCTCATCTCCTGCCCGTCCTCGCTCATCACATGCGTCGAGCAGGCGAGACAGGGATCGAAGGAGTGGATCGTGCGCAGGATCTCGAGCGGCTTCGCCGGATCGGCGAGCGGCGTGTCCATCAGCGAGGCCTCGAAGGCGCCGATATTGCCCTTGGGATCGCGCGGGCTGCCGTTCCAGGTCGTCGGCACGACGCATTGGTAATTGTCGATCTTGCCGTCCTTGACCTTGATCCAATGGGCGAGCGAGCCGCGCGGCGCCTCGGTGAAGCCATAGCCCTTGGCTGACTGCGGCCAGCTCTCGGGCTTCCACTTCTCGACATTGGCGGTGGAGGAATCGCCGGCCTTGATGGTCGTGACGAGCTTGTCTTGAAAGTGACGCATCTTCTGCGCCGCCCATTGGCACTCGAGCGCCCGCGCCGCGGTGCGTCCGAGCGTCGAGAACAGCGCCGTGACGGGAACGTCGAGCTTCTTCAACAGGGCTTCAGTCGGCTCCTTGAACTCGGGATTGCCCTGCGCATAGCCGACGATGAAGCGCGCGAGCGGACCGACCTCGACGGCGTTGCCGCGCCAGCGCGGCGATTTGATCCAGGAATATTTGCCGCTCTCGTCGAGCGCCTCGATATTGGTCGGCGTTCCCTTGGCGTTGGGGCCGAGCTTGTAGTTCGGCTCGGTCACGCCGTCCCAGGGATGCAACCCTTTCGTCTCGTCGGGATATTTGTACCAGGAATGCGCCACGAATTCCTGGATCTGCTCGGGATCGGCGTGGTCGATCGGATGCACCTCGGCGAGATTGCCATTGAGGATCACGCCGCGCGGCAGCAGCAGGCTCTTCGCGGAGTAGTCATTGGCGCGCTCGGGAATGTCGCCATAGCTCATGACGCTCTTGCCGGAAAGGCCGCCGCCATAGAGCCAGTCCTTGTAAAAAGAGGCGATCGCCGCGAGGTCGGGCAGATAGACTTTCTCGACGAATTCGATCGAGCGGTCGATGATCGAGCTGACCTCGTTCAACCGCTCCATGTTGATCGCGCCAACCGCGCCCGTTCCGTCGACGTTGATGGCGCAGGGCACGCCGCCGACGAGCCAGTTCGGATGCGGATTTTTGCCCCCGTAGATCGTGTGGATCTTCACGATCTCCTTCTGGAAGTCGAGCGCCTCGAGATAATGCGCGACCGCCATCAGATTGGCTTCCGGAGGCAGCTTATACGCAGGATGGCCCCAATAGGCGTTCTTGAACGGCCCGAGCTGGCCCGACTCGACGAATTTCTTCAGCCGGATCTGCAGATCCTTGAAATAGCCCGGCGAGGACAGCGGCCAGTCGGAGATCGATTGCGCCAGCGCTGAGGTCGCCTTGGGATCGGCGGAAAGCGCCGAGACGACGTCCACCCAATCGAGCGCGTGCAGATGATAGAAATGCACGAGATGGTCGTGCACCTGCAGCGTGAGCTGCATGATGTTGCGAATGGAGTTGGCGTTCTCTGGGATCGCGATCCCCAGCGCGTTCTCCACGGCGCGCACGGAGGTCAGCGCATGCGTGCCGGTGCAGACGCCGCAGATGCGCTGCGTGAAGGCCCAGGCGTCGCGCGGATCGCGCCCGCGAAGGATGATCTCGATCCCGCGCCACATCGTCCCGGTCGAAACGGCGTTGCGGATCACATTGTCCTTGTCGACGTTGATCTCGACGCGCAGATGTCCTTCGATGCGCGTCAGCGGATCGACGACGATGCGTGCGCCGGAATTGTCGAGGTTGAAGCCGTTCGGCGTCTGAAGGGCCATGATTGCTTATCCTGGTCGGGCGTTGCGATCGGATTTAAGAAGACTTGCCGGTGAGGCGCTTGATGGCGGTCGCCCCCGCATGGGCGGCGACCAGGCCGCCGACGACGCCGGCCGCGGCGAGGCCGATCTCGTCGGCGTTATGCTCGACGCCGAACTGCTTGATGTTGGTCAGCCGCTCGTAAAACGGCCCCTTGTCCCAGAAGCCTTCCTCCGAGCAGCCGATGCAGCCGTGACCCGATTGAATGGGGAAGGATACGCCGCCGTTCCAGCGCACGGTCGAGCAGGCGTTGTAGGTCGTCGGACCCTTGCAGCCCATCTTGTAAAGGCAATAGCCTTTGCGAGCGTTCTCGTCGTCCCATTGTTCGACGAATTGTCCGGCGTCGAAATGCGGGCGGCGATAGCATTTGTCGTGGATGCGCTGCGAGTAGAACATCTTCGGCCGCCCCTGGCGGTCGAGCTCCGGCAGACGCCCGAAGGTCGTGACATAGGTCACGACGCCGGTCATCACTTCGGCGATCGGCGGACAGCCCGGCACCTTGATGATGGGCTTGTCGAAGATAACCTTGTCGATCGGCACCGCCTGCGTCGGATTGGGCTTCGCCGCCTGCACGCAGCCCCAGGAGGCGCAGGCGCCCCAGGCGATGAGCGCCATGGCGTCCTCGGCCATCCATTTGAGCTTCTCGACGAAGGGCTTGCCGCCGTCGATGCAGTACATGCCGCCTTCGTTGAGCGGCGGATTGCCCTCGACCGCGAGGATGTATTTGCCTTTGTATTTCTCTTTCGTCTCGGCGAGGATTTCCTCGGCCTGATGGCCCGCCGCCGCCATGATCGTATCGTCGTAATCGAGCGAGATCATCGACAGCACGACGTCCTTGACGAGCGGATGCGCCGAGCGGATGAAGCTCTCCGAGCAGCAGGTGCACTCGAGTCCATGCATCCAGATCACCGGCGTGCGCGGATTGGTCTCGAGGGCTTTCGCCATATTCGCCGCGGCCGTGGAGCCGAGCCCCATGCTGGCGGCGGTGAGCGAGCAGAATTTCGTGAAGCTGCGGCGCGTGACCCCCTGGCGGCGGATCACGTCGTAAAAGGTCTCGATGGCCATGGTCCTCCCCGGAACTCTTTTGCATGGCGGCAAGCCGCTCTTAGACGGCGGCGTCGGAGAGGCCGCAAGAAATGGACCAGCGGAAGAGCGCCCGGACTTGGGGCGTTCTTGCGGCGCGCCGCCCGTGTCGGGATGAAAATTTCCTTACCAGCGCAGCAAAGCAACCGACCAATCAATGCGCGGTGCAGACCATGCAGGGGTCGAAGGAACGCACGATGTGCTGCACCGCAACACTGGCGGAGCCGTCATCGCCGACCTCCAAGCCCTGCAATGCGAATTCAAGCGGCCCCGGCCGGCCCGTCGCGTCGCGCGGGGAAAAATTCCAAGTGGTCGGCGCAATGATCTGATAGGTCGTGTAGCGGTCGTCGCGGAGGCTCGCCCAGTGGCCGAGCGTTCCGCGCGCGGCCTCTACGCAGCCCAAGGCCGCGCCGTCCCGCGCCGGCGCATCGGGCGCGCAGAATTTCTCCTTGAGCTCAATCTGACGCGCCCAGGCCTCGGCGGCTCGCGTGAGCAAAGCGATTTCCAGCAAGCGCGCGAAAACGCGCGCGAAGACGTTCGAGGCGCCGGCGCGCGCGATGAGTTCTCGGATCAGCGGATGACCCGCGACAGCCTGCCGCGCGAGCGCGCCGACCTCCACGGGCTCGCCGGAAAGCCGCGGCGCCTTGGCGAAGCTGTAGGCCCCCATGCGATCGAGCGCGGGCAGCGTCTGCGCCCTGGCGGGCTCCGGATCGCTGTCGCGCATGAAACTATGCGCGACGTCCTCCCGCACTTTCGCGAGATCGAAGCCGCCGATCAGGCCGGCGCGCGCGTCGAACACCCCCGCGGGAAAATGATGTCCCGCGGGTCCAAGATAAGCGCCGCCCGACATCATCAGCCCAGGGCCGCAACCCATCGTCTCGAGAGAAAGTTCGCGCGCGACTTTCACGAAACCCGCGAAATCGCCGCCGCGTCCCGCGCGCTCGACGAAACCGTCGAGATCCGCGATCGACCTGATCGCCGTCACCGCCTCGAGCGACGCGCTGAAGAGAACTTTCTCAACGAAGGCGCGGAATCGCGCGAGAATTCCCAAAAGCCTGACCTTTTCGCTCAAATCGAGCGCATGCGCGACGCCGCTCGCGCGAAAAGCGAGGCTATGCGGCCATTTTCCGGCGATGATCCCCATGATTTCGAGGAGCCCGGCGCGGGCCGGCAAGGCCTGCCGCGCGCCGGTCCCGACGGTCGCTTTGAAGCGGGCCTCAATCGCCTCGAACCAGGGATGCTTGGCGTAGCAGGCGCGCGCGAAATCCGGCATGAAGAACAAGTAAAAATGCGTCAGATGGTCGGCGATGTTCTCCACGGCGTGCGCGATATTCGTCAGCAACAGCCCGTTTGGGGCGGGCGTCGCGCCTTGCGCCGCGCGCAGCATGGCCGCAACGGCGAGCGACTGCGAAACCGAGCAGATGCCGCAAATGCGCGGCGCGATCGCGAGCGCGTCCTCGCTCGGCCGACCGAGCAAGATCTGCTCGAAGCCGCGATAAAGATTGGCGGAGACGCGCGCCTCGCGCACGACGCCGTCAACGACGTCGAGCGTAACTTCCAAATCGCCCTCGACGCGATTGAACGGCCCGATGACGATACGGCTCATTTCTTCTTCTCGACGCCCGGCTCCGGCGCGCGTTGGATGCGGTCTGAACGCGCATTCTCGCTGACGCGTTTCGGCGTAGCCGACTTCGACAAGGCCGCGAGCGCGACGAACCAGGCTTTCGGCATGTCGAGCGGCAAGCCCACCGGAATGCCGGCGACCTTCGGCGTCTGCATGAAGCCCTCGGCGGCCTCGAAGCCCGGCGACGTGCAGGCGATGCAGGTTGAACCGCTCCGCGTGCAGGAGCCGGAGCCGTTCCAGATCCGCTGATTGCAGTCGCCGACGGCTTGCGTAGCCTTGCAGCCAAGATGCTCCATCAGACAGCCGCGCTCGAAGACATGTTCGGCGCTCGCCTTGAATTCGTAAAATTCGTTGCGGCTGCAGCCGTGATGCGCGAGATGGTCCGCGAAGAGCTTCGGCCGGCCGAAGCTGTCCATGTCCTCGCGGCTGAAGAGACCGAGCGAGAGCGCCTGCAGCGTCTCCATGATCCAGCCGGGATGCGGCGCGCAGCCGGATATGTTGATGACCGGCAGGCCGGCGCGGGAGCGATAATCGGGGCCGAGCGCCCCGCCCATCTCCCGCGCCCGATATTGCAGCCCGCGCGCGTCGGTCGGATCGGGCGAGGCCGCCGGAAGGCCGCCGAAGGCCGCGCAGCTGCCGACAGCGACGCAATAATCGGCGAGCGGCGCAAGGCCCGATATCCAGTCCAAGAGGCTGCGACCGCTGCCCGATAATTTGTTGAAGAGGCCGGTCCCGTCGGGACCGCAGAGCACTGAGCCTTCGACGACGAGCGCGTCGAGGCGGCGCGCGCCGCGCTCGACGCTATGCAAGATAGCGAGCGCCTCTGCCCCGCAAGCCTCGCTGACGCTCGGATGCCACAGCAGCTCGACGCCGAAGGCCGAGAGTTCTTCGAACCAGCCGGTCGCGCCGCTCTCCAGCGCCGACATCGTGCAGCCGCCGCAACTCCCGGCCTGCAGCCAGAGCACGTTGAAGGGTTCGGCGCGCTTCATTTGCGCATTCAAGCGGATGTCCGCCGATTGCACAAGCCTGGCGTTAGCGCGAATTCCGCAAAAGTTGACAGACTTTTGCGGTCAGAATTCGTTCCAACTAATTGGTCTGGCGCGATCTCTTATCGCTCAAATAATTCCGTTCGAGCGGAAAGCGCGCTAGCGCGAGAGGAGCGGCCCCTTCCGTCTCTTTGACGCGGCGCGCCTGAAGACGGCGACGAGCTCGACATGGGCGGAATATCGGAACTGGTCGATCGGCGTCACCTGCTCCAGCGCGAAGCCGCTGTCGATCAGGATACGCGCGTCGCGGGCGAAACTTTGCGCATTGCAGGAGACCGCAACCGCAATCGGAACCTTCGAACGCGCGAGCTCGGTCGCCTGCGCGGCGGCGCCGACGCGCGGCGGATCGAAGAGGACCGCGTCGAAGACCTCGAGTTCTTCCGCGCGCAAGGGGTTGTCGAAGAGATTGCGCCGCTGCGCTTCTATGGGCTTCCTTCCCGTCAAGGTCCGGGCGACCTCTTGCAAGGCGGTGATCGCTTCCGCATTGTCGTCGAAGGCGTCGACGCGCGCGATTTCGCAAAGGCGCAAGGCGAAAGCCCCGGAGCCGCAAAAGAGATCGGCGACGCGCTTGGCCTTGCCGATCGCTTGCAGCGCCAGGCGGCCGATTTCCTCCTCGCCGAGCGCCGTCGCTTGCAGAAAGCCTCCGGGCGGCGGGGAGAGCTTGGCTTCGCCGACGTCGATCGTCGGCCGGCGGCGCAAAGCGACGATGCGCCCATGATTGGAGAGTCGCGCGAGATCCATCGCTTCCGCCAGCTCGACGAGTGCGCGCGCTTCCGTTTCTTTGGGCGCGCCGGAACCGCGCAGATCGACGTCGAGCCCTTCCGGCGCAAGGGTCACGGCGATGTCGAGAGGCTTGCGCGCGCTCTTGAGCGCCCGCGCCAGGGCGCGCGCGGCGTCAAGCGCCGGCGCGAGGCCGCTTTCCAGCAGCGGGCAGGCGTCGATCTCGACGAGCTTATGCGCGCGCGCCTCCATGAAGCCGACGGCCCCGTCGCGCGCGTGAAAGACGACGCGGCGGCGCCCGGCGCCCTGCGCGTCGACGAGCCGCGCGACCTCGGTGGAAATCCCCGCCTTGCTGAGCGCGGCGGCCACGAGCCCGCGCTTCCAGGCCGCATAGGCCGAAGGCGCGAGCGTCTGCACCGCGCAGCCGCCGCAAACGCCGAAATACTTGCAGATCGGCGCGATCCGCTCGGGGGAGGCCGAGAGGATTTCGAGGAGGCGCCCGCGCTCGCCCTCGACCTCCGCCACCACCCTCTCGCCTTCGAGCGCGAAAGGCACAAAGACGGCGCGGCCGGAAAGTTTTGCGACGCCTTCGCCGCGCTGGCCGAGCCGCTCGATCTCGAGCGTGACGCGTGTCACGGCCGCCGGCCGCAGATGAGAAATTCGCGGTTGCCGTCGCCGCCTTCGATCGGCGAAGGCGCGATTCCCGCAACGCGCCAGCCGAGCCGCGTCACGGCTTCGGCGATTTTGGCGCAGGCCGCCTCATGCGCGGCGGCGTCGCGCACGACGCCTTTCTTGCCCGCGCCGCGGCCCGACTCGAATTGCGGCTTGATCAGCGCGACGAGCGTCGCCTCCTTCGCTGCGAGCGACAGCGGGCGCTCCAGCAGCAAGGCGAGCGAAATGAAGCTCGCGTCGCAGACGACGAGGCTCGGCAGCTCGGCGAGATGCGCGAGGGCGAGCGCGCGCGCGTCGAGCTTCTCGTAAGAGGTCACGCGCGGGTCCTGCGCGATGCGCGGATGCAGCTGCCCGGAGCCGACGTCGACCGCGACGACATGGCGCGCGCCGCGCTTGAGCAGCGCGTCGGTGAAGCCGCCGGTGGATGCGCCGAGATCGAGGCAGTAGCGATCCTTGACGTCGACGCCGAAATGCTCGAGCGCGAAGTCGAGCTTGACGCCGCCGCGAGAGACGAAAGGATGCGGGCTTTCCGCGACGATCTCAGCTTCCCGCGCGATTTCCTGCGAGGGCTTGGCGATCGTGATTCCGTCGGCGGAAACCAGTCCCGCTTCGATCGCCGCGCGCGCCTTGGCCCGGCTCTCGAAGAAGCCGCGCTCGATGAGCAGAGAGTCGGCGCGCGGCATCTCACTCCCCCGTCTGCAGCAAAGAGCCGACCTCGCGCGCCTTGCCGAGCAAATGGGAAAAGGCCAGCAACGCCACAACGAAGTAGAAGACGTCGAGCGCCAACGCCGTGAGCATGAGATCCGAGCGAAACACGTGGTCGATCAAGAGGCCGCGCAGGCCCTCGAAGACATAAGTGGGCGGCAGGGCGAGCGCTATGGGTTGCAGCCAGCTTGGCAGCGCCGAGACCGGGAAATAGACGCAGCCTAAAGGCTGCACGGCGAACATCAAGGACCAGGCGAGACTCTCGGCGCCGAGACCGTAGCGCATCAGCATTCCGCTGACGATGAGCCCGATGCTCCAGGCGAAAAGCGCGAGCGCAATGAAAAAGGCGCCGACGGCCGCCCCTAGCGACCAGAGATTGAACCCGAAGAGCGCGATCGCCAAAAAAATCACCGGCACCACGCCGACGGCGAGGCGTATCACGCTCATCGCCATCAGCGCGACAATGAATTCGCTCATCCGCAGGGGGCTCATCATCAGGTTGGCGAGGTTGCGCGACCAGATTTCCTCGAGGAAGGAGAAGGAAAAACCCTGCTGCGTGCGCAGCAGCATGTCCCAAAGCAGCACGGCGCCGATCAATGTTCCGGCGAGTCGCGCCGGCCCGCTTTGCGCGACGCCCGCGGAGGCGAAGTAGGTCTGGAGGACGCCCCAGGTCAGCAACTGTATGGCCGGCCAATAGACCGCCTCCAAGGCGCGCAGCCAGGAGGAGCGAAACACATAGACATAGCGCAGCATCATCGCGCCGACGCGGCCGAAGGAGAAGCCGCTCACGCCGCTTCTCCGTCGGCGCGTCCGCGCGCCACGTCCAGAAAGACTTCCTCGAGCGTCCTGCGACCATAGCGCCCGAGCAGAGCCGCGGGCGTTCCGTCGTCGACGAGCGTTCCTTTGCGCAGCATCAGCACGCGCTCGCAGAGCCGCTCGACCTCCCCCATATTGTGCGAGGCGAGGAGGATCGTGCAGTTGTGCCTCTCCCGTTGTTCTTCGAGGCGCGAGCGCACCCAGTCGGCGGTGTCCGGATCGAGCGAGGCCGTCGGCTCGTCGAGAAGCAAGAGCTCCGGATCGTTGATGAGCGCCTTAGCGAGAGCGACCCGCGTCTTCTGTCCGGCCGAGAGGCGGCCGGTGGGGCGGTCGAGAAAATCCTGAAGCGCGAAATCCCTGGCGAGCCGCGCGATCTTCTCCTTGGCGTCGGCGACGCCATAGAGCATGGCGAAGACCCGCAGATTCTCGCGCACGGTCAGCCGGTGGGGCAAGTCGACATAAGGGCTTTCGAAATTCATGCGGCCGAGAACGCTTTCGCGATCCGTCGCGATATCGGCGCCGAGCGCATGGATCGAGCCGCTCGAGGGCTCAATAAGACCCATGATCATGCCGATCGTCGTCGTCTTGCCGGCGCCATTGCCGCCGAGCAGCGCGGTCACCGAGCCCTTCGCGAGTTCGAAGTCGAGCCGGCCCACGACGCGCTTGCCGCCATAGGATTTGCAGATGTTGCGGAGGCTGAGCGCCGCCAGGGGCGCGGAAGAAGGCATGGCGCGGCTTTTAGCCCTGCAAAGCCGGCCGGGGCAAGCGAGAGAGCGGGCGAAAGCGACCGCGCGCAAGCGCGGACAGCGACTTAAGCCTGATGGGCGCCTTTGGCTCCAGCCGCAGAGGCGCTGTCAGGCGGCGCCGCTGTTCCGCCGTAGCAGGGCGACTTCTCCGCCCCGCTTGCCGCAGCCCGTCGCGCGCCATTTAAGATGGCGAAGGTCATGCCCGGCAAGGGGAGGGAGCACAGCCGATGCAACAGGAGAAGTGGAGCGCCTGCGACGCCTACATCGCAAGCCATCTGATCAACGCTGGCGAGGCGCAGCCGGCGACGCTCGCCGCCAATGAGGCTGGCGGCCTGCCGCACATCGACGTCTCGGCGCCGCAAGGGAAGATGCTCTACCTCCTCGCCCGCTCTCTGCATCCCAAGCGCATTCTGGAAGTCGGGACGCTCGGCGGCTATTCGACGGTCTGGCTCGCGAGGGCGCTCGCGCCGGAGGGGCGCCTCGTCACCCTCGAGATCGAACGCCATTATGCGGAGATCGCGGCCAGCAATGTGGCCCGCGAGGGTTTCGGCGCTTGCGTCGATATTCGCTTGGGCGCGGCGCTCGATCTCCTGCCGGGGCTCGAGGCCGAGGGTTTTCACCCGATCGATTTCGCATTCATCGACGCCGACAAGGAGAACAACGCCGCCTATTTCCGTCACGCCGTGAAGCTCGTGCGCAGCGGCGGCTTCATCGTCATCGACAATGTGATTCGCGACGGCGCTGTGGTCGATCCGCACAACATTCATCCGATGATTGTCGGCACGCGTGCGCTTTACGAGGCGGTCGCCGCGGAGCCGCGCGTCTCGGCGACGGTCATCCAGACCGTTGGCTCCAAGGGATGGGACGGCTTCCTGCTCGCCGGCGTGAACTGACGCATACCGCTATTTGATCGGCACTTCATGCGTCTTCTTGCGGTTCATCCGATCCGACTCATACTCGAGATAATGGAGATCGGTCGGCTCGGCGGCGGGGGTCGCGCCCTGTTGCAGGCAGAAAGAGGGGATCGGGTGATAGGCGCCGTCGTCCGCCTTGAAACAGTCGGTGAACTGCGTCTCGCATTTGACCGAATTGTCGAGCCCCGGCGTCGCGCGCTTGGCGACCGCGCGCGCCTTGCCGACGACGGCCTCGCAGGTCGATGCGTCGAAGCCCCAGGATTTGCACTCGCTGATCGTCGACATGATCTGCCCCTTGCCGCCGCAGGCCGGCGTGCGCCGCGTCATGACGAAGGCCGTGAGCGCCGCAGCCACGAGCGCCGCGGCGATGATGAAGCCTTTCGAAGGCGTGACGATCATGGAGCTCCCCTTTTTGACCTTGCTTGTCGCAGGTTTTGGCTTTTCGCAGGTTTTGGCGTGGAGCATAGCGCGCTTTCCGGTCGAACGGAATCGTTCGAGCGATCAGAAATCGCGCCAGTTCAGAATGTTGGGGCGAGTTCGGATCGCAAAAGCCTGTCAACTTTTGCGGAATTCGTTCAAGGCTCGGCGCGCGATCGGGGCAAGGGCGCCGGATCGCCGCGCGCGGCGAGCCCGCCCGCTCAATCGAGGGGCGTCTCGAACTTCGCGGCCCATAGGTGATCCGGCGGTCCGGCGCCGGCGCCAAGCCGCATCTTCGCGCCGGCCGCGAGCGCCCGCATCAGCCAGCGCTTCGCCTCTTCGATCGCCGCCTCCAATTCGAGCCCGCGCGCGAGGAGGCAAGCGACGGCCGAGGAGAGCGCGCAGCCGGTTCCGTGCGCGTTCCGCGTCTCGACCCGCTCGCCCTGAAAGACGCGCGTCGCGCCTTGGGCGCAAAGCGCGTCGATCGGCGCGCCGTCGAGATGGCCGCCTTTGACCAGCGCGGCCTTCGCGCCGGCCGCGACAAGCGCGCGCGCTTGCGTCTCCATGTCTTGCACGTTCCGCGCGAGCGGCGTTCCGGTGAGAAGGGCGGCCTCGTTAAGATTGGGCGTGATCAGCGTCGCCAGCGGCGCCAGATGCGCGAGGAGCGCGCTCGGCAATCCGGCGGCGCCCAAATCCGCGCCGCGGCTGGCGCTGAGCACCGGATCGAGCACGATGTTTTGCGCGCCCGCGCGCTCCAAGGAGGCCGCGACGGCTTTCGCCGTCGACGGGCGCGCCAGCATGCCTATCTTGACCGCGTCGACGGCGATGTCCTCGAAGATCGCGTCGGTTTGCGCGGCGACGAGCGCGGCGGAGACCGGCGCAACCGTCAAGACGCCCTTGGTGTTCTGCACCGTGAGCGCGGTGATCGCCGCCATGCCATAGGCGCCGAAGGCCGCAAAGGTCTTGAGATCGGCCTGGACGCCCGCGCCGCCGGAAGGGTCGGAGCCTGCGATGGAGAGCAGCTTGGGGCGAGAGGCGGCGTCGCCCGTCATATGTTTTCCGGCTCGATCATCCAAATCCCATCACTTCGGCTTCGGCCCCTGAGCGGCTTCGCTCAGCATGCTGTCGAGCCGATCGTCCTTGAGGCCCGCCTTCACGGCGCGGTCGCGCCATTGCCTCGCCTTGGCGAGATCCTTCTCGACGCCTCGCCCTTGCGCGTAAAGATAGGCGAGACGGTTCTCCGCCACGGCGTTGCCCATCGTCGCGGCCTTTTGAAAGAGCTTCGCGGCGCCCGCCTCGTCGCGGTCGACCCCGACGCCGTTGAATTTCTGAATCGCCAGCTCGACCATGGCGCCGGAATGCTCGCCGTTGGCCGCGAGCTCGAACCAATGGGCGGACTCGCCGCCGTCCTTGGCGACGCCCTTGCCATGCAGATAGAGCTCGCCAAGAGCATAGCGCGCATCCGTGTCGCCGAGCTCGGCGGCGCGCTTGAAGTAATCCGCGGCCTTCTCCAGATCGGCGAAGGCGCCGTTGTTCTCGAGGGCGAGCTCGCCCAGAAGGTTGAGCGCCGCCGCATGGTTCTTCTCGGCCGCCTTCTCCAGATAGATTTGCGCGGTCTTGCGGTCGCGCGTGGCGGGCGCGTTGGCGAGAAGCGCCGCCGCATAAAGATAGGCGCCCTGGGCGTCGCCGAGGTCCGCCGCGCGGCGGAACCAGGCCTGCGCCTCTTTCGGATCACGTTCGACGCCCGCTCCCTCCGCATGCATCCGGCCGATCAGCAGCAACGCCGCCGCGTCCGCGGGATTGGCGGCGAGACGGCCCTTGGCCTCGCGCATCGCGCGCGGAAAGTCGCCGGCTTCATAGGCCTGGTAGGCGGCGTCGCCGGGCGCGGGGGGCGCATGCGCTGGCGCGGGCGCTTGCGCGCGCGCCAAAGGGGAAAGAAAGCAGAGCAGGATGGCGAGCAGCGTCGCATGGGTTAGGCCTCCTCGCGCGCGAGCGCGTCCAGCGCATCCTTCATCGACGCGCCGGGGCCGCGCGGATCGCCCCAGACGCAATCGCCGAGCATGACGAAATCCGCGCCCGCGCGAGCCCATCGCGGCGCCTGCGCCAGAGTCGACGCGAAGGCGACGCAGGGGGTCGTGAAGACATCGGCCCACCAGCGCAGCCGTTCCTCGAGCGCCTCTTCCGAGAGGGGCGCATCGCAATCGCCGAAGAGCACGTAATCGGCCCCGATTTCGCCAGCGACCATCGCGTCGTGACGCGTCGCGAGCCCTGCCGCGCCGACGATGTGACGGGGGGACAATCGCTCGACGGCCGATTTGAGCGCGGGCCCACTGCCTGCGATCTGCGCGCCGTCGGCGTTGGCGCGCAAGGCGAGTTCCGCGGAGCCGTCGATGACCAGCGCGACGCCGAGCGGCTCGGTCCTGAGCGCGATCTTGCGGATGAGGCGCTTCGCGCTCTCCTCGTCCTGGGGCGAGAGGCGCAGCAGAAGGCTCGCGGGCCGGCCTGCGCCGAGCGCCACGTCGAGCGCCGGCAGGAAGTTTTCGGCGTCGACGAGGATCGGCGTGGCGAGATAGAGTTGGACGTTTGTCATCGGCTCATTGACGGTGTGGAGCTCGTCGTGGTTCACGCGGCCGCTTGAAGCAACCGCCGCCCAGGCCCGTCATTTCCTCTCTCGTCGCGCGCTCCACGCCCTGAGAAAGCCGGGACGAAGCCGGCTAAGACGCGACCAAGAGCGAAAACCGGGGCCTTGCAATTCAACGCGGATCCAGCCCGGCGCAAGCGTCATAGCGCAAAAACTTCGCGACGTCGCGCAGCTGGAATACGGCCTCGCGCGCGACCCTGGGGCCGATGAGCTTATGGCGGAGAAAGATTCGCGGCTCGAGGCGCGCCGCCCGGAGGATTTTCCGGTCGTCGCACGGGACGTCAAATCACATCTTCGACATTTTGCGCCGGTCGGAGGTCGCGCTCGCCGCTGGCGCGTCGGGCCGCTTGCTCGAAGGATTGCCCGAGGGCCCTGTGTTCCGCGGCGCCTCCTTCTCGCTGGCGTTGTGGGCGGGTTCCTTGGGCTTGAACGTTTCGGCCATCGATTTGGCGGTCGCGAGATCGCGCGCGTCGAGGCGGGCGGCCACCTCGTCCCGCTTCTTGGCCGCCTCGGGATCGCCCTGCGCGGCCGCGACCGAGAACCACATGTACGCCTGCGCGAGGTTCTGCTCGACGCCTATGCCTCGCGCATAGAGGACCGCGAGGTTGAACTGGCTGTCGCGCACGCCGAATTCCGCGGCTTTGCGGAACCAGTCGGCGGCGGAGGCGTAATCGGGCCAGCCGTCGCCGTTCTCGACGAACAGCACGCCGAGATTGTGCATGGCGCGGGCGTTTCCGGCGTTGGCCGCCTTCTCGTAAAGGCTGCGCGCGCGCTCGTAGCTGCGCTCGACCCCCAGGCCTTTCTCATAGAGTGAGCCGAGCCGATATTGCGCGAGCGTCATTCCCTGGTCGGCCGCTTTGGAGAACCACTGCGCCGCAAGCTTCGAATCGCGGGTGAGGCCGCCGCGTCCCTCGGCGTAGCGGACGCCGAGCTCGAATTGCGCTTTGGCGTCGCCGCGCTGCGCCAGAGTCTGCAGCGGCCCCATCTCCTGCGGCAAGGCCACAGGCGCCTTCTCGATCGCGCCGACGGGCGTCGGGTCCATGCGCTCCGTCGCGAAGTTCTTAGACTCCGGCTTGGCGGCCGATTCGTCAACTGCGCCCTTTATCGCCTCGAACCCCGCGCCGTCGCTTGGAGACTTCGCCCCCGCCGCGTCCTCCACGCGACTGAAATTCTGCGTAGGAGACGAGGGGGCGTCCAGCGCGAACTTCTGGCTGGAGACAGCGGGGGCCGTCGCCTGCGCCTCCACAGCGGCGCCGCCGGGCGCATGCTCGAACAGCGTGCGGCCGATCGGCGCGGCCGCGGCGAGGATCGCGACGCCCGTGAGACCGGCGAGAATGAGCGTCTTGCGACTCCGCGTCGAGGCGAAGGACGTGTTCGTCTGCACGTGGGGGGCGAAACCGCGCACGCGGCTCGCCTCGAGCTCCTTGATCGAAATCTTACGATCGCGCGTCGGAGCTGCGTCGGCGCCGGCGCGCTCGGCCGCCCGGCGAGCGGCGGCGATGAAGTCCGCCTGCTGCTTCAGCTCGAGGTCGACGGGCGGGGAGCGAGTGGAGGTCGGCGCGGCGTCCGCACCCGAATCGTTCCCGTCGAAGGGCGGCGGCGGCTCGGACGCGTCGGCGGGCGCGCTCTCGCCGAATTCCTCCTGCGTCGGCTCCGGCGCCTCATTCCAAAATGCATTCGCCGAAGGCCCGTCCTCCCCGCTCTTCGAGCGCTCCGTCTCGGAGGCCAGGCGGCCGTCCGCGGCGTCCTCCGCCGCATCATGGGCGGTCGTCGCCGCTTCTCGTTCAGGCGCGCTGATCGTTTCCTGCGGCTCGAAAAGCGCGTCGAGCGCGTCGAGCCGCCGCGCCCAGGAGCGGGCGGGCGTGGGTTTCGCTTCGGCCGCCTGCGCGGCGCGGGCGCGCGAATCCTCAATTTTTTCGCAGAGCTCGGCGAGCTTGTTCTCGAGCGAGGCGAGCGTCGCGCTGTCGTTGAGCGAGCGGTCGAGCCGCTCTGAGAGCTGGCGCACCTGCTCGCTCAACGCATGAACCGCCGCCGGATCGGCGCTCGAACCGAAAGCCTGCGCGCTTCGGGTCGCGAGCTGCTCCAAAAGCGCGGAAAGCTGCGCCTTATGCGAGTCATCCTTGCGCCACCGCGCGCTCTCGTCGATTTGAGTCGCGAGCGCGCGCTGCATGACGTCGAGACGCTCCGAGATCTCCTCGAGACGCGTGTCCTCCTGCGGCTTCGCCTTCGCCAACAGCTCTTCGAGCTGTTCGGCCAGAGGTCCTGGGCCAAGACGGTCGAGCTTCTCATCGAGACGATCGACCTTGTTCTCGAGCGAGGCGACGGCGACCGGGGCCGCGCCTGCCGACAGGGCCTGGTCGACCTTGCGGGCGAGATCGGCGAGCAGTCCCTCGAGCGCGGCGTTGGGCGCCGCCTGCAAGATCCCCCGGTCGATGCGTTGCGCGAGCGACTGATGCATCTCGTTGATGCGCGCGCCGAGCTCCTCGAATCGGTTCCCGTCGAATTGGGCCAGCGCCTCCTCCAGCTGGTCGGTTAGCCGATCGAGGCGCTGATTGAAGGCGTCGAGACCCGTTTCGACCGACAGGATCGCCCGAATGGCCTTCGCCGCGTCTATCACCTCGGATTGACGTTCTTCCGATAAAGGTCCGGAGGCGAGCTTATCGACGCAGATCGTCAGATCGCGCAGGCGCGTCTCGATCTGCTCCTGGGGGAGCGGCCGCGCCGCGAGAGAGGATAGAGTTTCGCGAATCTCGCAGGTGCGGCGGCCGAGCTCCTGCAAGGAGGCGGCGTCCGCGTCGGCCGCCGCCTCGAGACGATCGAGGCGGTCGGCGAGACCGCGGACGTCGGTCTGGAGCACGCGCATGTGCGGCCGAGGATCGATCTCCTCGAGCACCGCGCGCAGCTCGCCCGCGATCCTCTCGGCGGGCGCGAGCGCCCGATCCCCGACGCCGTTCGCGCGCTGCACGGCGACGCGTTCGACGAGATCGGCGAGGGCGCGCTCGATCGCCTCGATCGAAGCGCGGGGCGCAAGCTCGCCGACGCCGCGCGTGAGGCTTCTGATCTCCTCGCGCAGCCCGTCGACCTGAAGCATGATGTGGCGTTCGCGCTCCGCGCTATCGTCGAAATCGCCGCGTAGCGAGCCCAGCTGGCGCTCGAGAGCCTCGATCTCGCCGGTCAGCGCGCTCGCGCGTTCAAAACGATCGCCGAGCAGCGACTCGACGTTTTTCGCGGTCGCTTCGACCAGGCGCTCGATTTCCTCGAGCCGCTCCGCTCCGCCCTCCGTAGAAGTCGGGGCGCGCGGCGCCTCGGAAAAGGGATCGTGCGCGCCGGCGGGGCGCGTATCGAAGCCCTGACGCCGGCGCGTGACGTCGAGAACGGCGTGGGCGAGCGGAAGCTTCTCCGCGGGCGACTCGGGCTCGGCGATTTCTTCCGGCGCGAGATCGAGGTCGTGACCGGCGCGATCGGGCTCCAGAGCGCAGCGGCGCGCCGGCGTCTCGGGCGCCGCTGCGCCTCGCGCGCGCCGCCGGCGCCTTTCGGACGCCGACGAGACGGGATCCTCCTCGATCAGCTCGGCGACGATCGTCTCGAGGGCTCTGGCGGTGCGTCGCTCGCTCGCGCTGATGCTGCGGCTTAAGGCGTCCAGCGCGCGATCCAGGCCGCGCGATCGCATGACGCTGTTTGGGCCCTCGTCGACGAGCTGCGCGATTCTGTGCAAGGCCCGCGTCGTGTGGCGATCATTTGCGGCGATGCGTCGCGGGACGTGAAGCTTCGGATCGCCATATGGATCGTCTTCCTCATCCTCGATCAAGAACGCCGTCTCGTCGTCCTCAAGTAAGTAATCGTCCTCCGCCGCCTCTTCGTCGTTGAAAGCGCGCCGTGCGTCGCTGCGGCGCTCCGGCGCCTTGATTGCGCGCGCCCGGGAGCAAGACAGATTCTGGATTTCCGCCCGTAATTGTCTGTAATTCGGCTTGTTCATCGGAGCTTCCGAGACAGTCGACTTGGAGAGGTTGACGCGGGCGCAAGCGAATCGGGCTGAACGCACGGCCAAGCGGGACCGTCGCTAACGACTTTCTAACGAACGTAGTAAATAAGCCGTTAATCCAGAGAGCATCCGCGGGCCGGAAGGGCGGCGAAGCAAGCTCGCGGGCATGAGCGTGAACGGCCTTCTGGGCGGAAGCGTTCCCTGCGAGGATTGCCCCGGTTTTCCGGGCGAAGGCGCCAGACTATTGCGCCAAGCCCCAGCCCTCTCTAGGTAGCATTCCGAGTTCATTGTGCGACTGCGAGTGCGTAGCGGGACCTCGTCCCGCGTCTCCACCTGAAGGCTAAGCGGAGAGCGCGATGTCGACGTACAAGGCCCCTGTCGAAGAGGCGGTGTTTCTTCTCGAGGACGTATTAGGCTTCAGCAGTTACAGCCAGCTTCCAGGCTTCGCCGAGGTCAGCGGCGACCTGCTGGCGCAAATCCTCGAAGAATCCGGGCGTCTTTGCGAAGAGGTCCTACATCCGCTCAACGCGGTGGGCGACCGTGACGGTTGCCGGCGCCGGGAGGACGGCGCGGTTTTCACGCCCAAGGGTTTCGTCGACGCCTATCGCGCCGTCGCGGAGGGCGGCTGGATCGGACTTTCGGTCCCGGCCGAATTCGGCGGCCAGGGTCTTCCCTATGTGTTGAGCGCGCTGACCAATGAATTCGCCTCCTCGGCCAATATGGCTTTCGCCATGTATTTCGGGCTGAGCCAAGGAGCGATGACGGCGCTGCTCCGCCATGGCGGCGAGGCGCAAAAGCAGCTCTACCTGCCGAGAATGACGACCGGCGCCTGGAGCGGCACGATGAACCTGACCGAGCCGCAATGCGGCACGGATCTCGGCCTGCTCACGACGAAGGCTACGCCCAATGCGGACGGCAGCTATTCGCTGACGGGCCAGAAAATCTTCATCTCGGCCGGCGAGCACGATCTCGCCGAGAACATCGTGCATTTGGCGCTCGCCCGCATCGAAGGCGCGCCTGCGGGCGTGAAGGGCATCTCGCTGTTTCTCGCCCCGAAAATCCTCGTCAATCCGGACGGCTCGCTCGGCGCTCGGAACAAGCTTTCCTGCGGCGCGATCGAGCACAAGATGGGCATTCACGGCAACGCCACCTGCGTGATGAATTACGAGGGGGCGCGCGCCGAGCTCGTCGGCGAGCCCAATCGCGGCCTCAACGCGATGTTCGTGATGATGAACGAGGCGCGGCTCGGCGTCGCGAACCAGGGCCTCGGCCTCTCGGAAGTCGCCTATCAGAACGCCGCCGCCTATGCGCGCGAGCGCCTGCAGGGGCGTTCCCTATCGGGGCCGAAAAACCCCAACGGCAAGGCCGATCCGATCATCGTGCATCCCGACGTGCGCCGGATGCTGCTCGAGATCAAAGCCTTCAACCAGGCGGCGCGCGCGCTGTCGCTGAGCGTCGCGCTCGACAGCGACGTGGCGGATCGTTCGCACGACGCCGCGGCGCGACAGGCGGCGGAGGACCGGCTTGGTCTGCTCACGCCCGTGCTCAAATGCTTCTTCACCGAGCGCGGGTTCGAAAACGCCGTCAAGGCGCAGCAGGTCTTCGGCGGCATGGGCTACATCGTCGAGACCGGCGTGGAGCAATTCGTCCGCGACGCGCGCATCACGATGATCTACGAGGGCGCCAACGGGATTCAGGCGCTCGATCTCGTCGGACGAAAGCTCCCCAAGGACGGCGGCCGCGCGGTCATGGCCTATCTGAAGGACCTCCAGTCCTTCATCGTGGCGAGCAGCGGCGCGGAGATGGAAGCCTATGTCAAACCCTTGCACGCGGCCGTCGGCGATTTGCAGAAGGCGACGCTGTGGCTGATGCAGAACGCTCTGACCAAGCCCGACAACGCCGGCGCGGCCTCGATGGACTATCTGCATCTCTTCGCGCTCGTCGCGCTCGGTCACGCCTCGGCGCGGATCGCCAGGGCGGCGCTCGAGAAGAAGGCGCGCGAGCCCGAGACGGCGACGGCGATGGACGCAAAGCTCATCGCCGCGAAATTCTACATGGAGCGCATGCTGCCGGAGACGGGCCTGCGGCTCGCGCGGCTCTCGACCGGCGCGGACACGATGATGTCGCTCGCGGCGGAGATGTTTTAGGGGGCGATGAGCGGGTAGCGAATAGGGAGCAGGGACAGGTCGGCGCTCTGGCCTATTCGCTACTCGCTTTCCCTCTCGAAAGGAGGCGTGATGACGGACGCTTTTATCTATGACGCCGTGCGCACGCCGCGCGGACGCGGCAAGGTCGACGGGTCCTTGCATGAGGTCTCGACGCTCGGGCTTGCGGTGACGGCGCTCGAGGCGATCAAGTCGCGCAACGGCCTCGCCGGCCCGGAGGTCGACGACGTGGTTTTGGGCTGCGTCGATCCGGTCGGCGAAGCGGGGGGAGACATTGCCCGCGCCGGCGCGCTCGCCGCGGGCTTTGGCGACAAGGTTCCCGGCGTGCAGATCAACCGCTTCTGCGCCTCGGGGCTCGACGCCGTGAATTTCGCGGCCGCCGAGATCATGTCCGGTCAGCACGATCTGACGATCGGCGGCGGCGTCGAAAGCATGAGCCGCGTCGGCATCGGCGCCTCGGGCGGCGCGTGGCCGGTCGATCCGACGATCGCCATTCCGTCCTACTTCATGCCGCAAGGCGTCTCGGCCGATCTCATCGCGACGAAATATGGATTTTCGCGCGACGACGTGGACGCTTACGCCGTGCAGTCGCAGAAGCGCGCGGCGCGCGCCTGGGAGGAGAGGCGCTTCGCGCGCTCGATCGCTCCCGTCAAGGACGTGAACGGGATCACGATTCTCGATCGCGACGAGCACATGCGCCCCGAGACCGACATGCAGGGGCTCGCCGCGCTGAAGCCCTCCTTCATCATGCTCGGCGAGATGGGCGGTTTCGACGCGGTGGCGATCCAGGCGCATCCCGAGATCGAGGCGGTGAAGTATGTGCATCACGCCGGCAATTCGTCCGGCATCGTCGACGGCGCGGCGGCCGTGCTGATCGGCTCCAAGGAGGCGGGACAACGCCTCGGCGTGAAGCCGCGCGCGAAAATACGCGCCTTCGCGAATATCGGCTCGGAGCCCGCGCTGATGCTGACGGGGCCGATGGACGTGACGCGCAAGCTCCTCGGGCGCGCCAAGATGACGCTCGAGGACATCGAGCTTTTCGAGGTCAACGAGGCCTTCGCCGCCGTCGTGCTGCGCTATCTGCAGGCTTTCGATCTCGATCCCGAGAAGGTCAACGTCAATGGCGGCGCGATCGCGCTCGGGCACCCGCTCGGCGCGACGGGCGCGATGCTGCTCGGGACCGCGCTCGACGAATTGGAGCGCAGCGGGAAGAGCGTCGCCCTCGTGACGCTCTGCATCGGCGCGGGAATGGGAACGGCGACCCTCATCGAGCGGGTGTGAAGGCGCCCTTCGAGACGCCCTTCAGGCGAGGGAAAATCAGCTGAACCCCCGCACCCTCATCCTGAGCCGCCCGCGAAGCGGGCGTCCCGAAGCATGAGCCCGGGAGCTGCTCAGCGCGAGAGAGACGCGTAGCATACCGGCCAACTTTTCGGTCGCTCGGCATAATTCAACGGGAGTCCTCCATGAACCTCCAAAACTTCCGCTTCGATCTCGGCGCCGACGGCGTCGCCCTTTTGACCTGGGACATGCCGGGACGCTCGATGAACGTCATCACCGAGGAGGTGATGAGCGAGCTCGCGCAAGTCGTCGAGACGGTCGCCTCAGATGCGGCCATCAAAGGCTGCGTGATCGCTTCCGGCAAGAGCGCCTTCTCGGGCGGCGCGGATCTCTCCATGCTGCAAAAGAGCCGGGCGGCCTATGAGAAGGCGCTTCATGAAAAAGGCGCGGAGGAAGCCAACAAGCTCTTTTTCGAGAATGCGCGCAAGCTTTCGCAGCTCTATCGACGCCTCGAGACCTGCGGCAAGCCCTTCGCCATCGCCATTCACGGCGTCTGCTTAGGGGGCGCCTTCGAGCTCGCGCTCGCCTGCCATCATCGCGTGCTCGCCGAGGACGACAAGACCAAGGTGGGCCTCCCCGAGGTCAAGGTGGGGCTTTTTCCGGGGGCCGGAGGAACGCAGCGCGTGGCGCGGCTGCTGCCGACCGGCGACGCGCTGCAATTTTTCTTCAAGGGCGAGCAGGTCCCGGCCAAAGCCGCCAAGGCCGCGGGGCTCGCGCATGAGCTCGCGCCGCAAAGCGAGATCGTCGAGCGCGCCAAGGCCTGGATTCTCGGTGGCGGCAAGGCGGTCGCGCCCTGGGACCAGAAGGACTTCAAGCCGCCGTCCGGCCGTATCTTCTCGCCGGGCGGCATGATGATCTGGATGCCGGCCAATGCGATCTACCGGCGCGAGACCTACGACAATTATCCCGCCGTGAAGGCCATTCTGCATTGCGTCTATGAAGGCTTGCAGCTGCCGATGGATCAGGGGCTGACGGTCGAGGCGCGCTGGTTCGCTTATATTCTGCGCTCGAAGGAGGCGGCGGCGATGATCCGCACGCTCTTCCTCTCCAAGAACGAACTCGAGAAAGGCGCGCGCCGCCCCAAGGACGAGCCGCCGTCGCAGCTCAAGAAGATCGGCGTTCTCGGCGCAGGCTTCATGGGCGCGGGCGTCGGCTATGTCTCGGCGTTGAACGGACTCGAGGTCGTGTTGATCGACCGCGATCAGGAAAGCGCCGACAAGGGCAAGGCCGCAATCGACAAGCTCATCTCCGGCCAGGTCTCGCGCGGCAAGGCGACCGCCGCCGCCAAGCAGGCGCTGCTCGCGCGCGTCGAGGCGACGCCCAACTATGCGAAGCTCAAAGGGTGCGACCTCATCCTCGAGGCCGTCTTCGAGGATCGCGCGGTCAAGGCGGAGGCGACGAAGCGCGCTCAAGAAATCGTCGGCCCCGATGTCGTCTTCGCCTCCAACACCTCCACGCTGCCGATCAGCTCTCTCGCCGAGACCTCACTCAAGCCCGAGAATTTCATTGGCGTGCATTTCTTCTCGCCGGTCGAGAAAATGCTGCTCGTCGAGATCATCCATGGCGAGAAGACGGGCGACAAGGCGCTCGCCGCGGCGCTCGATTTCGTCCGGCTGATCAAGAAGACGCCGATCGTCGTGAACGACTCGCGCGGCTTCTTCGCCAATCGCTGCGTATTGGCCTATGTGCGCGAGGGGCAGACCATGCTCGTCGAAGGCGTGCCGCCGACGATGATCGAGAACGCCGCGCGCATGGCCGGCATGCCGGTCGGGCCGCTCTCGCTCAACGACGAGGTGAGCCTCGACTTGGGGTGGAAGATCCTGCTCGCGACAAAGAAGGATCTCGGCGCCGCGTCGGTCGATCCGGCGCAGGAGCGCGTGCTCGGCTTCCTTGTCGAGAAGAACGGCCGCTTCGGCCGCAAGAACGGCAAGGGGTTCTACGACTATCCCGCGAGCGGCAAGAAGAGCTTGTGGCCGGGCCTTTCCGAGCTCGCCGAGAAGAAGCTCGATCCCGACGCGCTCGACGTCAAGGAGCTGGAGCGCCGCTTCCTTGTCGCGCAGGCGGTTGAGGCCGCGCGGACGCTCGCGGAACATGTCGTCACCGATCCGCGCGAGGCGGACGTCGGCTCGGTCTTGGGCTTCGGCTTCGCGCCGTTTACGGGCGGCGCGCTCTCCTACATCGACGGGATGGGTCTAAAAGCCTTTGTCGCGCTCTGCGACACGCTCGCCGCGAAATACGGCCCGAGATTCGCGCCGCCGCAATTGTTGCGCGAGATGGCCCGCGACGGCGAGACGTTTTATCGGGCGGCCTAGGCGGCGCGACCATCGGCTACGCGATGACGCCTAATTCGCGGGGACCAGCGCGCCTTAACAATAGCGACGGCGCCGCACGCAGGCACGCGCCTAGTAGTAACGCCATACAGGAGCGGCAGCCGCTCCAATAACTGCGCCAGTCGCAGCTCATGCGCGCTTTCCGCTCGAACGGAATCGTTCGAGCGATAAGAAATCGCGAAGGATCAAAACGCTGGAGCGAATTCTGATCGCAAAGGTCTGTCAACCTTTGCGGAATTCGCTCTAGCAGGCTGTTGAAAATCCGTCCCGCTTGGCTTTGAGGACGGCTTCGTCGCCGCTGTCGTATCCGAACTCGATCTCGATGGAGCCGTCGTCAAGCAGTTCGGCGCTCCCCT
>Ga0335078_10002647_pt1 | contig 27003 bp, 20 predicted proteins | sample Lox_Sample_32_FD_206711 | JGI IMG/M metagenome (GOLD analysis project Ga0335078, IMG submission 206711) | Soil microbial communities from Loxahatchee National Wildlife Refuge, Florida, United States - Lox_Sample_3.2 | ecosystem: Environmental > Terrestrial > Soil > Wetlands | place: USA... | reverse complement strand
ACGGAGTGCAACGCGGGACAGTGAACATCTTCGGCCGCGTGACTACCCTGACTGGACGTATCGCGCAAACCTTCGAGGACACCGTACAGGCAGATATTCCTGCGGAACTGCTGGCTCGCTCGGCGGAGAATGCGCAGGTCTACTGGAAAGCTTTGCCTCTGCGGCCCGGCCGCTACCGCTTCGACATCGTGGTGAAGGATGTAAACGGCGACCGCACCGGCACGTGGAGCAAGGGCATCGTGGTACCTGACTTCGCCGACGACAAGCTGGAAGCTTCTTCCCTTATCGTGGCAGACCAGATGGAGCCGGTGGCGGCCAAGAATGTGGGTACTGGAAGTTTCGTGATTGGCACCATGAAAGTGCGGCCGCGGGTTCCGCCCTCTGACGGCAAGCCGGTATCTTTCAAGCGCGGGCAGAAGTTGAATTTCTGGATGCAAGTCTACAACTTGACCGTGGACGATAAGACGCACAAGCCGTCGGCCACGGTGGAATACAACGTAGTGAATGCGACGACCAACAAACCCGTGATTCATGCGGTAGAATCTACGGACCAGATGGGCAACATCGGGGACCAAGTGACCCTGCAAAAAACTCTCTCGGCCTCCAATCTGGAACCTGGGACGTATCGCATTCAGATCAAGGTGAACGACAACATCTCCAAGCAGACGGTGGATCCGACGGCAACCTTCGCCGTGGAATAAGCTGCTCGGCTTGACTCCCTTGAGGTGGTAGGCATGGTCCGTAAGCTCGGGTTCGCGATTGTGGTTCTGGGCCTGGCGCTTCCGGCATGGTGTGTCGACCGGACGGGAACGATTTCCGGCTACGTCCGCAATGCCGACGGCGTGCCCCAAATGGGAGCGGTGGTTGAACTGCTGAGTTCGGCGGCACAATCTTTCACAGTCTTTACCAACGAGAACGGCTTCTACTCCGCATCCGACCTGCTGCCCGGCACTTACAACATCAAGTACTCCGCGGCCTTCTTCTTGCCGACCTTTCGCGATCGGGTTGATCTGCGCGCCGGCGGCAGAATTCTGGTGAACGTCACGCTGGGCACACTGTTCGACGCGGTAAAGATGGTGCCAATGCGCGGGCCCCAAGAAGATGACGACTGGAAGTGGGTGCTGCGCTCCGCCGCCAATCGTCCTATTCTCCGCCTGGTTAATACGGGCACGGCGGTTCCAGGGGCCGGCGAGACGGAAGCACGGAGCGGCCATGAGTTCAAAGGAAGCTTGTCGTTTGTAGCCGGCTCAGCCTCCGAAGGCTTTGGCAGCACCTCGGATGTGAACACGGGCTTCTCGCTCGAACGATCGATATTTTCGTCCGATACGATCGGTGTGCGTGGCAACATCGGGTATGGCAGCGCCGCTCCTGCATCCGTGCTGCGCGCTTCCTATAGCCACAAAATGAGCAATGGCTCCGAGCCTGAGCTGGCCTTGACCATGCGCAGTTTGCCGGCGCCCTTCGCCATCCCGAACGGATCCTTGCAAGCCCTGGCCCTGACGACTTCTGATAGTTTTGCCTTAGGTGATTTGATCGAGATGCAATTCGGCAGCGAGCTGCAGACGATTCAGTTCCTCGGCCGAGTCACTGCTTTTCGTCCTTTCGGTTCCGCCGATGTTCGCCTTTCACCGGATACGGTGGTGGAGTACCGCTATGCCACGTCAGAGCCCAACGATTTGCTGGAACGAGGCTTTGAGTCAGCGCCGGCGGATTTGAGCGAAGCCCAACCACGCATGAGCATGGTGGGCTACTCGCCAGCGCTGGAGCATGCCCATCATCATGAATTGTCGTTCTCCCATCGGATGGGCAGGACCGATCTTCAGGTGGCTGCCTATTACGATCGCGTAGTCGATCCGGCGCTCACCGGGGTGGGCGAGTTCGGCACTGATGGCGGTATGGCGTTACCTGACATTTATTCGGGGACGTTTAGCTTCCAAGGCAATGATCTGAAAACGGAAGGCATGCGGATGGTGGTGGAGAGACGCCTGAGTAACGAGATCACTGCCACGATGGATCTGGAATACGGCGGCGTGTTGGACATGGAAAATCCCGGAACGAGCCTGGCGAATGCTCAGCAATGGATCGGTACGCGCGACCGGGAGAGCGTGGCGGGGAAGATCAGTGGCGTGGCCCCAAAGACCAAGACTCACTGGGTGGCTTCCTATCGCTGGATCAGCGGCACGGCGCTTACCCCGGTCGATATGTTTAACGCATCCGCCGGACGCGCTGACCCGTATCTCAATATCTTTTTCCGCCAGCCAATTCCCGGTTTCTTTCCAGGCCATGTGGAGGCGCTGGTCGATCTGCGCAATCTCCTTGCTGAGGGCTACGTGCCTGTTCTCGGGCACGATGGGCACACGGTGTACCTGGTGCAGTCCGCACGTGCGGTGCGTGCCGGGTTAAACTTCAAGTTCTAGAATTGTTTTTGCTTTCTCCCAACCGACGCAAGGGATTTGCAGTTTCCGCACCCAGATGTTACTTCCGGGAGTATCTCCAGGTTACGAATCGGCGATCCCGGATTATTACCGAGGTGGCATTTACCTGCAGCCGCTTTGCCCATTAGGCTTCTATCAGCCTTCATGGACCTGGTATACGTAACCGGAATTCCAGTGGTCACGCGCATCAGCGCTCGCGCTGACGAGCGGCGCCGCAGCTTGCGCTACCGTTGCAGCGGGATGGCCGAGGTTCTCCGCATACCGAGAATCGGCTTATCCGTGCAAGCGACTGTGCTGAACATCAGTCTGCACGGTTGCCTGGTTTTGACGGATACTTCCTTTGAGTCCGGCACGCCACTCGAAGTTCTGTTGCAGGTAAAAGCGATTTCGTTCCGCGCCAGCGGGACAGTAAAGGTACTGCGCGGACCGTCGGCGGTCGGAATCGAGTTCACTCGAATCAGTGATGGTGCACAGCGCCGCTTGTCTGAGCTGTTAGCAGATCTGGAACGGTTTGTTTCGATGCCGACACGAAAGGTGCGGAGTGCGCCCATCCTCGAATGCCGCCCGCAAAGCGTAGCAACCCCGCCTCTTCCGACTACTCTGATCCACAACATGGAGCAGACCGAACCGCGGCTCCTGGCGCCCTCCGGAGACCTGGCTGCACCGCAGGCGCCTGGCTTGCCATCGCAGCGACTCCTGCTCAGGCGCGCCCCGGAAGTGGATGTCTTCGGCTGAGTCGGTCTATTCCTTGTACAACCAGCCCGCGACCAGTGTTGCCAGAATGCAACCGCCCCAGATGTCCAGCATCCAGCCAAGGGGAAAGTGACGGGAAAGTGGAGACCAGGCGGCGTTGGCAAAGTTCTCGGGGAAGCTGGCAGCAAATCCCGTCAGGAAACCAATCTTTAGAGCGGTTCCGGGTCCTGGGCCAAGGGTCTGGCGGGACCACACATACAGATGCGCCAAAATGATGGACGCCACCAGCAGGATGACGAACCACTGCGCGGGAAACGCCGGATAACGCGATTGCTTGAGAAACATTCCGGCATCCTGCGCTGCCTGGTAACGGGCATCGGTGATGATGAACTTGCCGGCAAAAAAACTCCAAAAGAACCACACCACACTGCCCACTAAACCACCCAAGTACACACGTCCCCGATTGATGGTCATAAATCGCCTCCAAACGCGAAGAAGTCAGGCCAATGAGACGGGGATGACTGCGGAAGAATATCATCAAGTCCGGTCTAACCCAATAGCTTGCGGAGGGCGTCCTGCCGGTATGCGAAAGTGCGCTGCAACCGGCGTGCGACGAAAAGCCTATCGATACAAAAGCCGAGCGGTCCAAAGCCTACTTCGTACTCGATCACATCCCGGACGAGGGTGCCTGCTTTTCCGTCTCGGACTTGCGCTTCGAACTCGTGCCGGTGCTGAAAGCGCCGGAAGGGTCCAATCTTTTGGACGTCGGAGAAGTGGTGATTCCACTCAAACTCGGTGATCAACGCTGTCCACCCGGCGCGGAAGGGAAGCAGTGGCAGCACACGAAACGAGGTGACTATTTCCGATTCAATTCCTGCCAGGGGGGCGGCATTAGCATTGGGGCTTTCTGCCGGGGCGACGAGCCGAAGTTCGATCAGCCGGGTCTCGGTTTCCGGCGGCATGATGCGGGGCAGGTTTTCTGGGTTGGCGAAAAAGAGAAACACCTGCTCGATTGCGACCGGCAGCCATTGCGTGAATCGGGCTGTGCCCATCTTGACTTACGGTTGCTGCTGCCGGGGCGAAGCAGGAGGAACCGGTTGATCGGTGGGGGTGGTGATGGGGCGGACTCGGCTTGGGTCCCTTCAACGTCCCCAATCACGTCCCCGGAGACAATCATCTCCACCCGGCGATTCAGCTTTCGCCCCGCCGCCGTGCCGTTGTCAGCGATGGGATTGGTTTTGCCCAAACCGCGCGCGAAGGCATTGTTAATGGAAACACCGTTGTCGACCAGGTAATCTCGAACCGTGGCGGCACGCTTCTCCGAAAGCCGCTGATTAAACTCATCGCTCCCTGTGCTGTCGGTGTATCCCTCGATTTGCAATTTCAAGTCAGGATAGGCCAACACGATGCCGGAGATTCTCGCCAGGCGCTCCCGGGCCGCCGGCTTCAGAGTGTACTGTCCCGGATCGAAGAGCACGTCCGGCATACTCACCACCAGGCCGCGATCGGTGTCCGTGGTGTCGAGCACCTGATTGAGTTGGCGCAACAACCGGGCACGCATTTCTTCCTTTTGGCGAATGGCCTCCTGCTTCTGGCGATCGGCTTCTTCAGCGGCCTGACGGGCTTTCTCGGCCTCCGCCTCGGCCAGCTGCTGTTGCGCCAGAGCTTCGGCCTGAGCCTTCTCCGCGGTTTGTCGCTCCGCTTCCGCCTGCGCGCGCCGGCGCGCATCCTCCTCGGCTTGGGCCTTGGCTTTGGCCTCGGCGGCGGCTTTTGCATCGGCTTCAGCTTTCTCCTGCGCCTGCTGCATAGCGAGTTTCTCGGCCGCAATGCGGTCCGCTTCCTTTTTCTTGAGCGTCAAAACGCGGGCGTCTTCCGCGGTTTGCGTTGCGCCGCGCGCGGCGGTGCCAATCGGCGTCCTGCCCTGCTTGCGTTGCAGATAGTCTTCGGCCCGCGTCAGGAGGTCCTCGGCCTTGCTCAAACTGTCTCCGGCGTATTGCTGTGCTCCGGCAGCTTCAGCGATCGCGACTGCATTGCGTGCCTCGAGAAGATCAAGCGGTGTGCCGGGGGCGGCTTTTGAAGAAGGAAGCTGGCCGACGGGGACATCGATGGTGTACTGGCCGCCCTCCAGCATATCGAATTTGGCATCGATCGGCTGCTCGAATCCCTTTGTCTCCTGACGAATGATGTTTTCCACCACGACCAGATCACTAGGGTGCGTGACCGCAAAATACGGCTCTGCGGTCACCACCAGCCCGAATGCCTGCAAGTCGGTGGTGACATCAATCTTGCTCTTGCCGTCGCTGTTGGGAACGATCTCACCCAGGTTGACGGAGCGCCCTTCCGGAGTGATCGCCCACAGTACGTAGGTTAGATATTGGGCGCCAAACTTACCCGCCGGTTGCATGTGCGTGAGTTCCGCGCTGATGGCCAGCCGGCCTTCTTTGCCGTCTACCTTGGCCCGCCCCCCGGCTTCGGGCATAAGGCTGGTGCCCTTAAAATCCACGGTGGTAGAGCCGCCGCGATGACGATAGTTCACTGCCTTGGTCGTTCGTGAAACCACTTTCACCCGGAACACCGGAGTCTGGTCCATGGGCTCAACCGGTGCAGCAGTTTCCTGAGCCCACATTGAGGCCGCCAACAGAAGTGTTGTACACAAGACGATGTACGATGTCTTCATACTGCTCCCCTCACGCGCACCGCGCGCGGCTTGCGAAGTCACCTGGTTTTGAGAAATTTCAGCCATCAACCAACGTGTCGCCCGTAATGGTCATCCTGAGCATAGCAGTCGCCTGCGAAGCAGATGACCACAAATTGGTTCGCGCCGCGAAGCATCCCCTTCGCTCAGGGTGACAGCAGGCTGAGATCGCCACCAAGAGCTTACTCGGACTGCATGGCCAGGTGAACCTCCATCATTCCACGAGGGCGCCGCACACTGGAAGTCCCTTCGCAGCTACGGTGGCCGAAACTCGGATTCGATTGTTATATATTGGCTGGTGTGCTGCGCAGATCCTATCTGTTTCTGGCGCTGCTTTTCTCGCCAGCCCTTGGCCATGCCACTTCTTATCAATATTTTCGCATCGGGCAGAAGACCGATGCCCAGCCGACGCCGCGTGCCGGCATTGCCCTCATGGGTGGTGGAACCGATATCGACGAGGCCTTTCGCTGGCTGTGCGAGAAGGCAAACGGCGGGGACTTTCTCATTCTCCGAGCTCGTGGCGACGATGACTACAATTCCTACGTTAACGGTTTGTGCAAGCTCAACTCCGTGGCCACGCTCATCATTCCCGATCGCGACTCGGCCGAGGACCCTGCCGTAGCCGATATCATTCGCCAGGCGGAGGCCGTGTTCATCGCCGGAGGAGACCAGGCGCGCTATGTGAATTTCTGGCGCGATACACCGGTACAGCATGCGATCAATGCCGACATCGCGGCTGGCAAGCCGATCGGAGGCACGAGTGCCGGGCTGGCGATCCTGGGGGAGTTTTCTTACGGGGCGCTGAACGATCCTCCGGATGACAGCGCTCTCAAATCGACCGATGCCTTGCGCGATCCCTTCCTGGCTCGCGTCACTCTCATCCGCGATTTCCTCAAGGTTCCAGTCCTCAACGGCACAATTACCGACAGCCACTTTGCCAAGCGCGATCGTCTCGGGCGTAGTCTGGTATTTCTTGCGCGAATCATGCAAGACGGCTGGTCAAAGAATCCCCGCGAAATCGCGATCGATGAGAAGTCCACGGTACTTATCGAGCCGAATGGGGGCGCCAGAGTCGTCGGCCCCGGTAAGGGGGCGTACTTCATCCGCCCTAATGAGGCTCCGGAGATTTGCCGGAAGAACGTTCCACTTACATTCCGGAAAATCTCTGTCTACAAAGCTCCCGCGGGCGCGCATTTCGACCTCTCGAGCTGGACTGGCGATGGCGGAGTCACCTATACGCTTTCGGTAGAGGAGGGGATTATCCAGTCGACACAGCCCGCGAATGCCTTGTATTGAGAAGATGTCGAGAATGAGCTTTGGCGGTGCCTGATTCTGGCGAGGGTTCGTTTATGCGTGCTTGCCAAATCCTCGTGGTGGCATTCGTGGGTGCCATCGCTGTTTCATCTTCCGGTCATCAAACTCCCAGCCCAGATCTGCCCCGTGAACTTCTGTATATCGTGGATTCTGATCATGGCAACGCTGATTCCCATGAACGCCTCTTCTCTGTGGATCCAAGGCGGAAAGTAATCGTCAGGAACTACCCTACCGGCTCTCGTCCTGACATCGCTCTTTCTCCGGACGGAACGCGTCTCTACGTGGCTTATGAAGAGATGTCGCCAGACCGGAAAGAAGGGCAGGGAAAGCTCGACGTGATCGAAACAGCCACGGGCACAGTGGTGGCATCGACCGCGAATCCGAACCGCTGGGTTGCCATGGGCCCGCTCTATTCCTCCGAAATGGCGCTGTCCGCCGATGGCCGATGGCTGTACATGAAGAAGTTGACACTCGACCTCAACCACCTCCCTGTCGAAGCAGTAGCGATCTTTGATACCGCTGCCAGTAAGTTCCTTGCGGATACGATTTCTTTGCCGAAGTGTGCGGCGTCCTTATTGGTGCCATGGCCCGACGGTCGTGCGCTTTCCGTGCTTTGTTCTCAGGACTTGGATTTGCGCACGGTACGATTCAACGACCAGGGTGTGCCGGCAAATCTGGTTCCGACGGGTATCCCGGTGACCAACCACGCCACAGCTCAATGGGTGGGCACAGCGTTCGTGAGCGGAGCCAACGAAGTCACAGTAATTGCGGCGGATGGGAAGTATTCCAGAATCAACGTGGAAACCAGCAAGATTGTCGAGGAAGGGATGATTGTGTTTTCTCCGCCGCTTACTCCCTCAGGCTGGCACCCGCACGTTCGCGGCGCGGAACACGTACCTTCCCTCGGCCGTAGATACATCGATATGCAGCCGCCGCTGGAATCAGACGGGCGGCTGTATGTACAGCTTTCTCGATCGGATCTCTACCTGCACGCGGCTGACGCCATTGCGGTACTCGACCAGAAGACTCTGCGACAGGCAGCATTCTTTGAGCTGAAAACTTCGCAGCGAGGTTCCTCCTGGAATCTTTTCTGGAGTGGAGCCATCGGAGACGACGGCACGAGGCTCTATCTGCTGGGAGTCGAATCCAAGGGTGGGATTGTGCACGTGCTGAGTCTGCCCGATGGCAGAGAAATCGACACCATCAAGGGGTTCGGAGCGACTCCGACCATCGTAGTTCTCTCGCCGTAACGAGTCGTGGGAGTGCCTAATCTTGCCTGGCACGAAACTCTGGTTGACTTGAGTAACCATCTTTGACACACTGCAGCCAAAGCAGCCGGCCCGGGGCGTCCGGCAATCATGAGCAGTGCTTTTTTCTTCGCTGCGATCCGCAACAATCTTGAGCAGATAGTCAGCCTGGTCGATTCCGGAAAACGCAACGCAGGTCTGTGAGGCGGTCACTTCCTGATGTGACCCGTAGCACTGCCCTGTGACGGGCTTAAAGTTTGTAATGGAGGGTGCATCGCCCGAGAAGCCGCTAAATATTCTGCAATCTTGCTTGTCGTTCAGGAGGCCTTATGAAACCGTTCCGTTTGGCTCTAGTCATCGTTCTTGCGATTGCCGGTGGTCTGTTGTGCAGAGCACAGACCTATCAGGGCAGAATTCTGGGTCTGGTGACGGACCAATCCGGCGCCGTGGTCTCCGGCGCGAAAGTGACCATCAGCAATGCGGGAACCGGAGTTGTCCGGACTCTGGCCACCAGTGCGGCCGGCGAATACGTTGCTCCCAACCTTGAACCCGGGTCATATGTGGTAACGGTGGAAGCGCCAAGTTTCGAAAAGGCCCAGCACACAGCGGTGCACCTCGAAGTGGCCAAGGATATTCGAGTGGACTTCAAGTTGACTCCTGGCGCCGTCAGTCAAACCGTGATCGTGACCGGCGAAGCCCCCATTGTGGATACGACCGGGGACGTGCTGGGCGGAACTTTTTCCAACCAGGCAATCAATGAACTGCCTCTTCAGGGCCGCGACTTTCAGAACCTTGCCATTTTGCAACCCGGGGTTCAGCGCACACCTGGCGGAGGATTTGAATCGATTACTGCCAATGGAAACCGTCCGCAAGACAATAACTTCATCGTCGACGGAGTTGATGACAACGACGCTTACTACGGCGTGACCGTGATCAACGCCGAAGGGGTCCAGGGCACACCCGCCACCCATCTGCCCATCGACGCTATTCAGGAATTCAATGTGCAGTCCAGTCCGGAGGCGGATTACGGCTGGAAGCCCGGGGCGATCATCAATATCGGCATTAAGTCGGGGACCAATACCTTCCACGGATCGACTTACTATTTCACGCGCAATAGCGCGCTGGACGCCCGCAACTACTTCAACCCGATCACGGACCCGACGACCGGGGAGCCCAATCCGGCCGCGGCGCTCATTCTGCACCAGTTCGGAGCCTCCGCCGGGGGACCAATCGTCAAAGACAAGCTTTTTGTCTTCGGCAATTATGAGGGGGTACGGGACAAAGTAGGGAATCCGCTGGTAGTCGACACCCCCGTGTCGGTTCCTATCGGCGACCCCACACTCAGCATTGCCGACGCCTTCGCCGAGTGCAAAGCCGCAGGAACGTGCAGCCCCATCAGCGAGACGCTGGCCAAGTATCTTCCCTTCAATCCCGGGCCTGATTCGACGCTCAATCTTGATTTCAATAACCTGAATCGAGAAGACAACGGAATCGTGAAACTGGACTATCACCTCTCGGAGAAACACACTCTGGTGGGGTCATACTTCGTGGGCGACAGCGTCCAAACCGAAGAGGATGTCACTGTGCTCAACCCGATGTTTCTTTCCCAGGCATACACCCGGGCACAGGTGATCGGAGGCGGCTGGATCTGGGCGCCGAACGCCAAGCTCACCAGCCAATTCCATGTTGGCTACAACCGCTTCTCGCAACAAGTGGTGGTGTCCGATCACGGTATCAACCCCTCTTCGGTGGGAGTAAACACAGGCGTTACGAATCCGACGGACTTTGGCCTCCCGGAGATTCGGGTTTCCGGTTTCCAGAGCCACACCATCGGCGGAAATGGATCCTGGCCACTCTATACCACTCCCAACACGACTCTGCAGTTCACCGAGAACGTGAACTACCTGATGGGCAAGCACAACTTGCGTTTCGGTGGAGAATTTCGTGTCGGAGGCACGGATAATCTTCGTGATACTTACGGACCCGGCTATGTCCGCTTTTCCGGCGATGGTCCTGCCTCTCCCTTGGAGAACTTCACGACCGGGGATGCAGCTTACGCATACGTGGCGGTAGGCAACAGCCATCGCCTGGTGAGCCAAAAATCGTTTGGTGCATTCTTTCAGGATGACTGGCGCGCGCTGCCCAAACTTACGGTTACCGCTGGCTTGCGTTACGATCTCAGCTTGCCCATCACCGACCAGCATGATCTGCTGGCGAACTTTGATCCGGCCCGCGGTATGGTGCAGGTCGGCAAGCAGATCAGCTCGCCCTACGATACCGACTACAACAATTTTGCGCCGCGGCTGGGCTTCGCTTACGACGTCTTCGGGAACGGGAAAACCGTGGTTCGCGGCGGAGCCGGTGTGATCTACGAAATTCCTCATATCACCGTGTACATCGGGCAGAACTCCACCGAAGCGCAGGGCCTGGCTTTGATCCCGACCGGCCTGCAACTGATTGGGCCCAACGGTACGATTCCCAGTCCTGGCAACATCAACGCCACGACCGCAGCCCTGACGGACACACAGGTTTCCGCCAACTGGAAGGCGGGCGGACCGATCTTCGGCAACCTTTCACCCGGCGGCGTCAACTGTGCCTACGTTCCTGCGCAAGGCATCGATAATCCCTGTCCGGTGTTTGGAGTCAATCGAAACATCGTCACGCCCTACGTCGTCAATTGGAATTTCAATATCGAGCAGACTCTCTGGCGAGATGCCGCAATAACGGCAGCGTACGTGGGCAATAAGGGCGACAAGTTGTACAGCATTCGCGACATCAACCAGAACATCTATGCCAACGATGTTCTGGGCGATGAACAATCGGGCCGTCCTTACGTTAACCGATTTCCCTATCTCAGCTTCATCGACATGCTCGGCAACGGAGACAACTCTATCTATCACGGATTGCAGGTCACGGTCCGGCAGCGCACCAGCAAAGGGTTGTACTTTGTTGCGGGGTACACTTTCGCGCACTCCATTGACGACTCCAGCGGTAATCGCGAGTTTGTGATTCAGAACAGCTATAACCCGGCTGCTGAGCGCAGTAACTCGGATACCGACATTCGTCACCGTCTTACGTTGGCGATGACCTATGAATTGCCTTCGAAGCCGGGTTACGGGCAAATGCTGCAAGGCTGGCGGTTCAATTCCATTTTCACGGCCCAAACCGGCGAACCTCTTCTCTTTTACGACAGCTCAGATGACATCAGTTACACGAATGAACTGAACGACCGTTGGAACTTTTCCGGGGACCCGTCCAAGATTCACTGGTCAGCGACCCATGCCTTGCCGTTTTACGCCTACGACGGGACACCGGGAAGCACCAACGCGGCCTGCGACGCACTCGCCGATCCGGGCCAGTTGAGTTATTACGGCTGTTTTGCCGGGCAGGGGTGGACCATCACTCCGCCTCTGACCGGGCAGTTCGGCAACATGGGCAGAAACATCGTCTACGGGCCGGGCTATCTGGATCTGGATTTTTCCCTCAGCAAAATGTTCACCTTCGGCGAGCGCCTCAAACTGGAATTGAGGGGAGAGTTCTTCAATATTCTCAATCATCCGAATTTCGCTGGAGTTGACACGGATCTGTCGGACGGGTTCAGCGGCACTGTCGGCCAAGCTTTCTACACGCCGGACATCGGGGCCTCGAATCCAGTTGTTGGTTCTGGCGGATCACGGCACATTCAGATCGGCGCCAAGATCATCTGGTAAACCCCGGCAGATTCCTTGAACGGATGCCCCGGCAAGACCTGCCGGGGCATTTTCTTGCGCGGAAGGTCAAGGGTGCAAAGAAATTTGACAAGAACTGTCCGAAAGACTGTCCGCGAACCTAAGCCATAAACCCTACCCCTAGCGGTCATCGAATCAGTTAGCCCCAATTTCTGGTGGTTTCCCGACCCCGCGAATACTCCCTCCTGTGACCTATAACTTTCTTATTGACAACAAACAGGTTAGGCGTAAGATGTGGGTGAAAGTGGTAACAAGTGGTGAAGATGGCAGTGGTTGTGGGCAATCGTGAGGCTACGAGAGGCGCCAGTGGGTTTTGCAGCTGACACCCCCAAGAAAAGCCCGAGCAAACCCGAATTGCCTTGGTTGTGCGTTGCTTTTACCTCCCTCATCGCTGTGGCCGTAGCAAAGAGAACTTTCGCCCCAATCGCGGGCAAAACACATGTTTCGCGGCAATCACCCAACTCGCGTCGACGAAAAAGGACGACTCAAAGTCCCGGCCGAATTCAAGCGGGTGATCGACGAGAAATACGGCACGCAATTCTACATCACCAGTCTGGATGGCAAGGTTGCTCAACTATATCCCTTCGAGGAGTGGGAACGGATCGAGCAGAAGCTGGCCGCGCTCTCCACCTTCAATCCTACGAAGAAGAAATTTCTGGACCGGGTGAACTATTGGGGACAGATGGTGGAACTGGACGGACAGGGCCGGTTGCTGATGCCGCAGTTACTGCGCGACTCGGCGGTGATCAAGGGCGAAGTGGCGGTGAGCGGTAATCTGACGCACCTGGTGGTCCGCAACCTGGAGCTGTACCGGAAAGAGATCGAGGAGCAAGCGTTCACGTCTGAGGATGAGAAGACGCTCGACGATCTGGGCATCTAGTGGACGAGGGTTCAACAGACACCCCTCAGGGGGTTGGGCATGGTGGCAGCCATGTTCCGGTTCTTTCAAAAGAAGCGATCGACTTTTTAGCCGTTCAGGGTGGCGGGACCTATATCGACGCCACGGTGGGCCTTGGCGGGCACAGTTACGAAATCGCAAGACGCCTCGGCGCACCGGGTCATTTGATTGGGGTCGATAAGGATCCAGCGGCGCTGGATGTGGCGACGGGCGTTCTCGCCGGTCAGGGCGAAGGGGATTGGCCGACGGTCACGCTGATGCATGGTTCGTTCACGGATCTTGCCAAGCATCAGCAGCCGGCGACCATCGACGGAATTCTGGCTGATCTGGGCGTAAGCAGCCTGCAGCTCGGCGATCCGGCGCGCGGCTTTAGTTTTCAGGCGGAAGGACCACTCGACATGCGGATGAATCCGCAAGCCGAGTTGACCGCCGAACAAGTGGTAAACCACATCGACGAGCGCGAGCTTGCCGATGTGATTTACGAATTCGGTGAGGAAAGGAGGTCGCGGAGAATCGCCAGAGCCATTGTCCGGTCGCGGCCGATACGCACGACAGCGCACCTTGCAGCCGTGATTTCAGCCGCGGCCCGGCCAATGAATTCGGCAGAACGACGGATTCATCCCGCGACGCGAACCTTCCAAGCTCTCCGAATACTCGTAAACCATGAACTAGACGATCTGCGGGGGCTGCTGAGCGCAGCCCCGCAGTGTTTGAAACCGGGCGGGCGGCTGGTGGTAATCAGCTTCCACTCGCTGGAGGATCGCATTGTAAAGGATGCGATGCGCGAGGGAGCGAAGCAAGGTCGTTACAGGTTGCTGACCAGGAAGCCGGTAACGCCGAGCGAAGAAGAAGTTGATCGCAATCCGCGTTCGCGCAGCGCGAAGCTTCGGGCCGCGGAACGAGCTTGAGTTTGTCAGTCCGAGCGCAGCGAGGAATCTGCTGTTTGCCGGTGCGGAGAAAAGCAGATTCCTCGTTTCACTCGGAATGACAAACAAGTTGGAAAAGTTTCCGGGACGGCATCGCCTCTCTCCAAGGGCGAAACAACACACCTTCTCTTTCGATGCCGTTCCGGAGAAGGTTCCAGGTGGTGGGTAGAAAAGAGGAGACGATGTATACAGGCACTCTAATTGATGAACTGATGGCAGCGGTGGAGCGCAATGAAAGACGCTCCCTGCAGGCGCATCCGCAGGAGGAAGCTCTGGCGTCCTTTTACGGCGCGGCGCAGCCGGAATTGATCGGGTTCGAGTCTGAGTTGGTAGGAGCCGCATAAATGGCCGCATCGGCGATCGCAGTACCGGGCACAGTTCATCCCCGGCGCAAGCCTTGCTGGACGGGCACGCCGGAGATCTATTTTTATAAGGCCATCGACAACTCCCGGCTGGTGAAAGTCGAGGATCCCAGGCGCAGCCGGGAGATGAAACAATTCGGTGTCGCGCTCGCCTGCCTTTTTCTACTGGTGATGACCTATACCTGGCAACACTTCAAGGCGATCGAATACGGCTACCGGGTCGAGTCGCTGAAGACACAGCGCGAGAGCCTGCTCGATGTCAATCGAGCGCTGCGGCTGGAAGAAGCGTCGTTGTCGTCGCCGGAGCGGATCGACAAGCTGGCGCGCGAGTACGGGATGCAGCCGCCGCAGGCTGGCCAGTTGATTCGCATGGATTCGTCGGCGGATTCCAGCACGCCGGAGATGGCCAGTGCGGCCTCGGTCTCGGTGATCTCGATTCCGTAGCGTTGGTAAAAGACGGGCGTCCCGCCCGTCCCGACCGAGCACCCTCGGCGGCAGTTTTCTGGCGGCCTTGAATTCAAACAGGCCGCCATGTTTGTCTAAGAGGCAATTTGGTGGCGTCCAACCCGTCGCGCAACATCACGAACACGCGGCTGTATCTGCTGGCGGGAATCCTGGTCTTGTGGTGTTGTGGTATTTGCCTTCGCCTCGTCTATCTGCAGATCTTCCGCTACGGCAGCTTCGAGCAGCGCGCACAACATCAGCAGCAGCGTACCGTCGAAGTTTCGGCACGGCGGGGAATAATTTACGACCGTGCGGACCGCGAATTGGCGATGTCGGTTTCCGTCGATTCCGCCTTCGCCGTCCCGACCGAGATCCCCGACCTGGCTGGAACAGTTTCGCTGATCTCGCGGATCACCAAAGCCGACCCGCGTGAGCTGTTAGCCCGCTGCAAAGCCGGCAAGACCTTCTGCTGGGTGGCTCGCAAGGCGGATAGCGAAACTGCGGAGCGCATACGCTCACTGAACCTCCGCGGCATTTACTTCCAGAAGGAATCGAAGCGGTTTTACCCCAAAGGGGAACTGGCCGCCCAGATGATCGGCTATGTCGGAACCGACGATGAGGGCCTGAGCGGCATCGAGCGCGAATTCGACGACCAACTGCGCGGCCGTCCCGGTGAGATGCTGATTTCCGTCGATGCGCGGCGCAAGTGGTTCGGCAGCGTGGAAAAGCAGCCCGAGCCGGGTCAGAATGTCGTGCTCACCATCGACCAGCAAATTCAGTACATCGCCGAGCGCGAGCTCGAAACCGCAATGGAGCAAACCAAGGCCATCAGCGGCACCGTGGTGGTGGAAAATCCTCACACGGGCGAGATTCTAGCGTTGGCCAACCGTCCCACCTTCAATCCCAACCTGACGCGGGAAATCACCCCGGACAAACTAAAAAATCACGCAGTCAGCGACGTGTATGAGCCCGGGTCCACTTTCAAGCTGGTGACGATTTCCGCTGCCCTGGAAGAAAAGCTGACCAACCCCCAGGAAGTCTTCGATTGCCAAATGGGGTCGATCGTCATCAACGGGATGAGAATTCATGACAGCCGACCCCACGGTCGTCTCTCGGTCGCCGATATTCTGGCGGAGTCGAGCGACGTGGGCTCCATCAAGATCGGCATGCGGCTGGGCGACGACCGGCTCTACAAATATATTCGCGGCTTCGGCTTCGGCCAGACGACCGGCATTGAGCTTCCGGGAGAAACTCGTGGTCTGACCAAACCGCCGAGCCGCTGGTCGAAGGTTTCGTTCGCGGCGATCTCCATGGGCCAGGAAATCGGGATCACGCCGCTGCAATTGGCTGACCTGATTTCCACCATGGCTAACGATGGCGTCAGGGTTGCGCCACGCGTGGTCGCCGCCATCTCCGACCCGCAAAGTACGCCGCAAACCATCGCATTTCGTCCGGCCGAACAGCAGCGCGTGATTTCGCCATTCACCGCTGCCGAAATGCGGCAGATGATGCAGGGAGTGGTGCTGCACGGGACGGGAACGAAGGCGATTCTTGAAGGGTACAGTTCGGCGGGAAAGACCGGAACCGCGCAGAAAGTCGATCCAGCCACACACGCCTACTCGCACACCAAATATGTAGGCTCGTTCGCCGGATTCGCGCCGGTGAATAATCCCGCCATTGTAGTTGCGGTGATTCTGGACTCAGCCGTCGGCTTGCATCAGGGCGGGCAGGTAGCCGCGCCGGTGTTCCACCGAATTGCACAAGAGGTTCTGGAGTACCTGCATACGCCACACGATGTAGAACTGCCACAGAAGCGTCAAGTGTTGCTGGCGATGCGCCAGGGCAAGGAAGATGATCTGGCCGAGGGATCTCCCGACCGGCTGGGAGACACGCTTGATGTTACGGCGGAAAATCCGGCCTCAGATCCCGTTGCCAGCAGCACCGCCGCACCTCCCTTGGTTGTTTCCGCCCCTCCGGTCGCGGTTCTGCCCGCAGCCCTGCGGCAGCCCTTGACTGCACCAGCCGAAGAACCTGTCCAACAGGCCAATGGCGCGCCCGTGCAGAACACCGCGGCTGCTCTTCCCGACCGCCTTCCACAGACCGGAACCGTGATTCTCGATATCGAGCAGGGAGGAGTTGCAGTGCCGTCCTTCGCTGGCAAGAGCGTGCGCGCCGCGATCGAAATGGCGCAGGAAAACGACCTGGACCTGGATGCAGTGGGAAACGGCTTGGCGCGGGACCAGTCGCCGGCGGCTGGTACCCACGTCCCCACCGGAACCAAGATTACAGTGAGGTTCGAGCGGTGAGTATTTTCACGGATGCCTGGACCGCAGCCTCCGGAGCAGGCCGAGCAAGTCTGCGAAGATCCGCCTTGGTCAGCTGGATGAGGACCACCTACACAGCCGGTGCCATATAATTCACTCCAATGACGTTCGAACAAGTTCTGTACGGGGCGGAAGTGCTTGCCCAGCGCGGGCATGCCAGTGTCTCCGGGCTCGAATATGACTCCCGCCGCGTCACCCCTGGCGATGCATTCATCGCCATGCGGGGTGAGTCGAGCGATGGTAACAAGTTCATCGACAAGGCGATCGCCGCCGGAGCGGTTGCAGTGGTTACCGACTCCGCACAGCAGGAACCCCGAGCGAATGTTGCCTGGGCGCAGGTGCCGCATGGACGCCGGGCCTTGGCCCGCATGAGTGCTAACTTCTACAAGCGGCCAGCGGAACGACTGGCGCTGACCGGCATCACCGGGACCAATGGAAAAAGCACCACAGCCTTCCTGCTCGAATCCATTCTGGCTGCAGGCGGCCGCAAGAGCGCGTTGATTGGGACCATCGAATATCACGTCGCCGGCAAGATTCTTCCTGCCCCGCACACCACACCCGAATCGCTCGATCTGAATCGCCTGCTGAATCAGGGCCTGGGCGACGGCGCCACCGAGGCGGTGATGGAAGTTTCCTCCCATGCGCTGGCACAAGAGCGCGTCTACGGGATTCCTTTCGATGTGGCCGTGTTCACCAATCTGACGCGGGACCATCTCGACTACCACCACACTATGGAAGAATATTTCGCCGCCAAGCGGATATTATTCGAAGGCTGCGGCACCGATGCCCCCCGTGCCGCGGTCCTGAACCTCGACGACGAATCCGGCCAGAAACTGGTGAAGGTCAGCCGAAGCGGAGGCTCGCAAGTTCTTACCTACAGCCTGAAGAAGGCGGATTTCCGCGCCGAGAACATTTCCATCGCCTCCCGGGGCACACGCTTCGACTTGTCTACGCCCGGGGGGAACATACCGCTGTTTTCTCCACTCATTGGCAGAGTGAACGTATACAACATCATGGCGAGCGCCGCTGCCGCCTATGCCCGAGGCTGCAAGCCGGAGGCGATCGCGAAGGGGGTCGAATCGCTGGCGCGGGTCCCCGGCCGCTTTGAACGCGTGGATTGTCAACAGCCGTTTACTGTCGTCGTAGATTTTGCCCACACCGACGATGCGCTGCGCAACCTCACTTCGTTGGCTCGTGAGTTCGTGCAACAGGCGGGACTAAAGGGACGCGTTATCACCGTTTTTGGTTGCGGAGGCGACCGCGACCGGGCCAAGCGTCCGCTGATGGGCGAAGCCGCTGGGAGAGGCAGCGACTTTGCGGTCCTGACCTCCGACAATCCGCGCAGCGAGGAGCCGTTGGCCATCATGAACGATGCCCTGGTCGGACTGCAGCGCTCTGGCGCCAGATACAAAATGGAGGCTGACCGCCGAACTGCCATTGGACTTGCCATATATGAAGCCCGGCCCGGAGACATTGTCTTGATCGCCGGCAAAGGACACGAGAAAGTTCAGATCACGCGTGACGGCTCCATTCCCTTCGATGACGTCGAGGTGGCTAAGGAGATCTTGCGTAAGGCAGGGTACACTTGCGGGGCGGCAGACGCGGTTGCGGGAAGACATTCATGAAGCTGCCTCTCTCGCGGATTGCCGAATTTCTCTCCGCCAGCGGAGAATTCGAGCACAAAGCGCTGGCTACGGGATACTCCGTTGATTCCCGCACTATCCGGCGCGACGAGCTTTTCTTCGCGGTCAAAGGCGAGCGCCTGGATGGTCACGACTTCGTCGAGCAGGCGCTCGAGCGTGGAGCGATCGCCGCTGTTGTAGGCAAGGATCATCTCGCACGCTATCCGGTGAAGACCCGGCTGCTGGCTGTGGACGACACGCTGATAGCCCTGCAAACCTTGGCCGGCGCCGTACGCCGCTTGTGGGCGAAGCCGCTGGTCGGGGTCACAGGATCGACGGGTAAAACCACCACCAAAGACGCCATCGCTCACGTTTTGCAGTCGCGCTGGCGCGTGCTGAAATCCGAAGGCAACCTCAACAACCACTTTGGGCTTCCCCTGATGCTGCTGAAGCTCGAGGCGGAACACGACATCGCGGTGATCGAGATGGGCATGTCCCACGGCGGAGAGATTGCGGCCCTGGCTGCCATTGCAAGGCCCGACATCGGCGTGGTTACAAACGTTGCCCCAGTGCACCTGGAGTTCTTCAACTCGGTGGCAGACATCGCGCGAGCCAAATATGAACTGATCGAAGGTCTCCACGCGGGTGGCACTGCGATTCTCAACGCGGACGATGAATACGTTTCGCAGTTTGGGCGTAATTTTCACGGCAAGCTGGTTTTCTACGGATTGAAGCCAGCCGCCGATGTGCACGCGGACAACGTGCAACTGAGAGGCGCAGCCGGATCAACGTTTGATGTTGTGGCGGGAGGCTGTCGGGAGCCGGTGACTTTGCCCCTGGTCGGCGGCCATAATATCTATAACGCATTGGCAGCAATCGCCGTCGGCCTGGAACGCGGTCTGACACCGTCAGAAGCCGCCGGCGCACTCGCAACCTTGACTGCGGCCGATAAGCGTGGGCAGGTCGTCCAACTCGGCAACATCCTGATCATCAACGATTGCTACAATTCCAATCCGACAGCTCTGAATGCCATGGTCGATACTCTGGCCGCCATGCCGGCAACGCGACGGATCGTGGTTGCAGGAGAGATGCTCGAACTCGGGCCGGCAGGCGAAGAGATGCATCGCAATGCCGGACGGCATGTAGCCGAGCAGAAAATCGACGTGCTGTTAGCCGTTCGAGGGTTGGCGCAGGCCATGGTGGATGCTGCTCGGCGCCTGGGAATGCGGGCAGAGTTTGTAGCTACTCCGGAAGAGGCCGGAGAATGGCTGGCCCGTGAGACGCGCGACGGGGACGTGGTACTGCTGAAGGCTTCGAGGGGAGTGAAGCTGGAGAAAGCACTGGAGTCATGGAAGGTGTTGAGGGGCCGTGCCTGAAGCGCTTTGTATAGAGCGATTAACGGCCAACGACTAACGGCCTGAATTACCAAGCGGAGGCGGATTGCTTTACTGGCTGCTGTATCTCAAGCTTTTCCACTATTTTCCGCCGTTTCGCATCTTCCGCTATCTGACCTTCCGCACTGCCTTTGCCAGTCTAACCGCACTCTTCACCGGGCTGATCGTAGGCCCGCTGGTGATCAATCGGCTGCGTGAATTTCAGATCCGGCAATACATCCGCGAAGAAGGCCCCAAAGCTCACCAGAAAAAAGCCGGAACCCCCACCATGGGTGGCCTGCTGATCGCCATATCCATCGTCATTCCGACCTTGCTCTGGGCCGATCTCAGCAACCGCTTTGTCTGGATCGCGGTGCTCAGCACATCTGCATTCGCCGCGATCGGCTTTACCGACGACTACACCAAGGTCGTGCATCGCCGGAACCTCGGTTTGACCGGAAAAGCCAAACTGGGATATCAGATCGTCACCAGCGTTCTGGTCGCGGCGGCGCTGATCATCATGCAGACCAAAGGACTTTACTCCACCAGGCTGCAAGTGCCTTTTGTGAAGCAGTTTCGCCCCGACCTGGTGATTAGTTCGCTGGAACACAATCCTCATTGGTGGTGGCTGGGATTCTTGCCATTTGTCACTTTTGTCGTGCTGGTGATCGTCGGCTCGAGTAACGCCGTGAACTTGACGGACGGTCTCGATGGGCTGGCAATTGGCTGCACCGTGATCGCCGCCGGAGCCCTGGCGGTGCTGACCTACGTCAGCGGCCATGCCACCTTCGCTTCTTACCTCGAACTGCAGCGTATGCCGCAGGTGGGCGAGTTGACGATTTTCTGCGGAGCGATGGTCGGCGCGGCGATCGGATTTCTCTGGTACAACGCTCACCCCGCGGAAGTGTTTATGGGGGATGTGGGCTCGCTTGCTCTGGGCGGAGCCATCGGCACGGTCGCGGTGATGATCAAGCAGGAACTGCTACTTCCCTTTATTGGCGGGGTCTTCGTGATCGAGGCAGTCTCGGTAATCCTGCAGGTCGCGTCTTATAAACTTCGCAAGAAGCGCATTTTTAAGATGGCTCCATTGCATCATCACTTCGAGTTGCTGGGCTGGTCGGAGTCGAAGATCATTGTGCGTTTCTGGATCGCATCGCTGGTGTTTGCCCTGTTTGCGCTGACGACATTAAAACTACGATAGTGCACCCGTTAAGGCCCGGTGCTCAAGTTGATCGATGCGATGGACGTTGCTAACAAACGCGTGCTAGTGGTGGGCCTGGGCAAGTCGGGGGTAGCCTCGGCGCTGTTTCTCAAAGCCCAGGGCGCCCGCGTCACCGTCTCCGACACCAAGACTCCTGATCTGCTGAAAGAAGAAATTCCCAAGCTGCTCGACGAAGGCATTACCGTCGAAACCGGCGGGCATGGCGAGCGCACCTTTCAGAATCAAGACTTGATCATTGTCAGCCCCGGCGTCCCGGTGGACGCACCGCCTCTGGTGCAGGCTCGCTCCCACGGAGAGAAAGTCGTCGGGGAAATCGAACTGGCGGCGCAATTCTTCCCCGGTCGTATCGTGGCGATCACTGGCTCGAACGGAAAAACCACCACGACTACGCTGGCCGGGGAGATTGTCACCGCAGGAGGCTCTCGAACTGTTGTTGGCGGCAACATTGGCACGCCGGCGATCACCCTGGTACCGGGCGCCAGCGCAGAGACTATCGCCGTCCTGGAAGTTTCCAGCTTCCAACTGGAAACCATTCAGGCGTTCCGTCCATGGATTGCCGTTATCCTCAACATCACTCCGGACCACCTGGACCGCCATGGCACGTTCGAGGCCTACACCGATGCCAAGGCGCGCATCTTTGAGAACCAGCAGGCCGAGGATTTCGCCGTGCTCAATGGAGACGACCCTACCGCCTCCGGGCTGGCAAGTCGAACCCGGGCGCAGGTGTACTGGTTTAGCCGTAAGAAGGAGGTCAAACAAGGCGCATTTGCACACGACGGTCGCATCTGGTTTCGCGACACAGGCGGGCAACAGGAAATCATGCGGACCTCTGAAATCCCGCTGAAGGGTTCTCATAATGTCGAGAATGTTCTGGCGGCGGTATGTGTGGGACGGCTGGCGGCGGTCACAGCGGAGCGAATCCGCCAAACGGTGTGCGACTTCAAAGCGGTTGAACACCGCCTGGAACATGTGGCTACCATTGCCGGAGTCGAATACTACAATGACTCCAAGGCCACGAATGTGGATGCCACCATCAAGGCATTGGAGTCATTTCCCGCCAACATTCATCTGATTCTTGGAGGCAAGGACAAAGGAAGCGACTACACGGTTCTCAACCACCTTCTGCGCCAGCGGGTGAAGCGCGTGTATACCATCGGCGCCGCCGCGGCCAAGATTGAGGCGCAGATCAAAGGTGCGGCCGAGATCGTACACGCCGAAACCCTCGAAAAAGCTGTCGAGCAGGCGCATGGCGCCGCCAAAGCAGGAGACATCGTACTCTTGGCGCCCGCCTGCGCCAGTTTCGACCAGTTCCGCAGCTATGAGCATCGCGGAAAGGTGTTTAAAGAAGTAGTAGGAAGGTTGGCAGAGGGGATGTAGGCCGTGCCGACCCTGCGGGAACCATATCGATCAACAATTCCTCGTCAACAATCACCGATTCTTCTCCCTCCCCCGTGTTGAAATGAAAATCCCATGGCCAAGCGCGTAAGTGTCGATCGGTGGCTGTTCACGGTCACACTGCTCTTGATCTTTGCCGGTCTGGTCATGGTTTTCAGCGCGTCCGCCGTCATGGCTAAAGAGCGCTATGGTTCCGGATATTTCTTTCTGCTCCGGCAACTGGGATGGGCGACCGCCGGTCTGCTGGCCATGGTCCTGGCGATGAGGATCGACTATAAGCGCTACAACCATCCGGCAATCGTCTTCTCGCTCCTCGGACTTACGACCCTGATGCTGATCGGGGTCTTCTTCCTGGATCGCGCCCACAATACCCATCGCTGGATGCACTGGGGCCCGTTTTCGTTTCAACCCTCGGAGATGGCCAAGCCCGCGCTGATCCTCTTCCTCGCTTTTTTTCTCGAGAATCGAACCCGCTCCATGAAGGACTGGCGGAACACGCTGCTGCCGGCGGTGGTCCCGACCCTGGTCTTTATTGGTCTCATCGTATTTCAGCCTGATTTGGGCACCGCCATCGCTTGCGCGGCTATCACAGTCTGCGTGCTTTTCGTGGCGGGTATGGAGATGCGTTACGTGGGATATGCGTTCTTAGGCTCGCTGCTGCCGCTGTACCTGTTGATCTTTCATGTGGCCTACCGGCGGGCCCGCATCCTGGCATTTCTCGATCCTTATTCCGACCCGCAGGGACGAGGCTTTCACATCATTCAGTCGCTGATTGCGGTGAGCACGGGGGGGATCAGCGGCGTCGGCCTGATGGAAGGCAAGCAGAAGCTGTTTTATCTGCCCGAACCCCACACCGATTTTATTTTTGCCGTCACCGCGGAAGAGCTGGGCCTGGTTGGTTCTTTGCTGCTGATTCTGCTGTTTGCGATTTTTCTTTGGCGTGGGATTCGAACCGCTCTCAGAATCCAAGACATGTTCGGGCGCTTCCTGGCGGTAGGGATCACCAGCATGATTGTGGTGCAGGCATTCATCAACATCAGCGTGGTACTCGGCCTGCTACCTACCAAAGGAATTCCTCTGCCGTTCGTCTCTTACGGCGGATCGTCACTCTTTTTTGCCCTGGTCTGCGTCGGTGTCTTGCTGAATATCTCCAAGCAAGCGGAATAAGCGACCGGGACACTTCTGATTTATAGTTCCAGCATGCGGGCTATCCTGGCAGGCGGTGGAACCGGCGGGCACGTCATTCCGGCTCTTGCCATTGCGCAGCAGCTGCAGAAGCAGTACGGCGCCGAGGTTCTATTTGTTGGAACACCCCGCGGCATCGAGAATCGTCTGGTTCCCGCCGCAGGGTTTCCCTTGCGACTGGTGCGGGTAGGAGCGCTTAAGAACGTGAGCCTGACCACCAGGCTGAGCACAGTTGTCGACTTGCCGCGAGCGGTGTGGGAATGCGGCCGCATCCTCGGGAAATTTCGTCCGCAGGTAGTAATCGGAGTTGGCGGCTACGCCTCAGGCCCGGCTATGTTGGCGGCGATCCTCCGGGGCATCCCGACTTTGGTTTTTGAGCCGAATTATGTGCCCGGCTTTGCGAATCGGGTGGTGGCCCGTTTTGTGTCGGCAGCTGCGGTGCATTTTGAAGAGACAGGAAAGTATTTCCGGCGCTGTTCCGTGGCCGGGGTCCCAGTGCGCGAGGCGTTCTTTGCGGTTGCCGATCAGCCCGCGAGTGCTCAGCCCACATTGCTGGTATTCGGGGGGAGTCAGGGCGCGCACGCCATCAATCAAGTGGTCCTACAGGCGGCACCAGAACTGTTGAAACACGTTCCTGATCTTCACATCATCCATCAGACCGGCGAAGGTGACTATAATGACGCGCAGGCGGCGTATGCGAAGCTGGGCGTCTCGGTCGAGGCGCATCGTTTTATCGAGGACATGCCGGGGCAATTTGCGCGTGCCAGTTTGATCATTTGCCGTTCCGGCGCCAGCACTGTGGCGGAGGTGACCGCGGCCGGCAAACCAACGATTCTGGTGCCTTTTCCGCGAGCAGCGGACGATCATCAGAAGCGCAACGCGGAAGCTCTGGAATGTGCCGGTGCGGCGGTCATGCTGGAGGAGGCAAGACTCAACCCTGAAAGCCTGATCGAGGCCGTGAGTTCCTTACTCGGCGACCGCGAGCGGTTAGCAGCGATGAGCAACGCCGCCCGTGGGCTTTCGCATCCGAACGCCGCCCGCGATATCGCAGAGACGGCGGCAAGATTGGCCGGAGTAACAACGTCACCCGGGCTGTCACCCTGAGCAAGCGTTTCTTGCGTAGCGAAGGATCTGGGCGAGCCGCACGTGGGCCGCGTTTTGGGCGGCCCAATAATCGGGCGTTTGGCTCGCTTCCTTAACATGTTTGCCAAGATTCAGCGCATACATTTCGTAGGCATCGGCGGCATCGGCATGAGCGGGGTCGCCGAGGTGTTGCTGAATCTCGGCTACAAGGTTTCCGGCTCTGACCTGAAGAGTTCGGCCATCACGCAGCGCCTCGCGAGTCTGGGCGCGCAGGTCTTTGAAGGCCATGCCGCGGAGAATATCAGCGGCGCCGAGGTGGTGGTTGCCAGTTCTGCCGTCTCTCCGCAGAACCCCGAGATCGTCCGGGCGCATGCCCTCCATATTCCGGTGATCCAGCGGGCGGAGATGCTGGCGGAGTTGATGCGCCTGAAATATGGCATTGCCATCGCCGGCATGCACGGCAAGACGACAACCACGTCCATGGTGGCGGCAGTGTTGGCGGGTGGCGGCCTGGACCCGACGGTCGTTGTGGGCGGCCGGGTTGATGCCATGGGATCGAACGCGCGTCTGGGCAAGTCACAATATCTGGTGGCCGAGGCGGACGAGAGCGACCGGTCATTCCTGAAGCTGTCGCCCATACTGTCGGTGGTTACGAACATCGACCGTGAGCACATGGATTGCTACCGCAACATGGGCGATGTCAAGCGCACCTTCCTCGAGTTCATGGATCACGTGCCGTTTTATGGGGTGGTGGTAGTGTGCAATGACGATCCGGTTCTGCGCCGTTTGCTCCTGCAGGTCAGGCGCAGGACGGTTACCTACGGAACGCGGCGCCAATCCGATTTTCACATCCGTCTCGGGGAAACGACATCCGAAGAAGGATCGGTAGTGAGCCAATTCCACGTCAGGTATGGCAAGCGAAGTCTGGGGGACTTTCGGCTTCACGTGCCCGGCGCGCACAACATTCTCAATGCGACGGCGGCCATTGCCGTAGGGGTGGGCCTCGATGTCGAGATCGAACAGATTCGTTCCGCCCTGGAAAACTTCCGCGGAGTTGACCGGCGTTTTCAGTTGAGGGGCAAGGCTGCAGGCGTGAGTGTAATCGACGACTATGGTCATCACCCCACCGAGATTCGCGCCACGTTGGCGGCTGCCCGCCAGTGCGGATTCCGGCGGATCCACGTGGTTTTCCAGCCGCATCGGTATACCCGCACCCGCGATCTGATGGAGGAATTTGCTACTGCCTTCAAGGAAGCCGATTCGCTGCTGATCCTGGATATCTATGCCGCCAGCGAACCGCCGATTGAAGGCATTAGTGGAGAGACTCTGGCTGGGCGTATCCAAGCGGCCGGACATCACGCCCGCTACGTTTCCTCGTTTGCGGACGCAGTAGAGATCACGGTGGCAGCAGCTCGGGAAGGCGACATGATCCTGACGCTTGGGGCGGGCAGCGTTGGTCATCTCGGCCCCATGATCCTGGAGAGACTTGACGCGAAGCAGTTGGCTACCGTCTAGGGCCTGAAGCCTTGGGCACGCCTGTCTTAGGGCACACTTGCCGATCAGACGGCCTGGAGAGATACCGTTGTGACCATGATTGTTTGCGTTTTCGTCTTCGGCGCCATCTTCCAGCACAAAGGAACCCTCTGCAGGCGCTTTCATTTCTCCCGACTTTCATGAACACTTCCACCTCCTTTAGAGCAGCCACCGCCGGACTCATGGGAACCTTTTTGGCCCCGTGATCCGTACATAACATCGAAACAAGTGGATAACGCTTCTCCGGGTTGTCCGTCTAATCCCGTAAGAAATTAAGGAGCAATCGCATGGCTTCGGAAAAAGCTCTCTACTGGATAGCCTTAGGGGTTGCGGCTCTCTTCCTGGGAAATCATTTCGCACAGCGATATGACGGCGGTTGTCTGGCGAAGCGGTCTTTTGCGGCCGTACAGGAGCTTTCCGCCGAGGCGAGCCAGCTGATGGCCTCCGCGGGACTCGTACTGGATAGGAGTTCTCTGCCGCTGGTAGATGCCGAGAGCGAGGTTGCCCGGGTTCAGTCTCAGTTT
>Ga0335078_10002645_pt1 | contig 27010 bp, 21 predicted proteins | sample Lox_Sample_32_FD_206711 | JGI IMG/M metagenome (GOLD analysis project Ga0335078, IMG submission 206711) | Soil microbial communities from Loxahatchee National Wildlife Refuge, Florida, United States - Lox_Sample_3.2 | ecosystem: Environmental > Terrestrial > Soil > Wetlands | place: USA... | reverse complement strand
GGGCGAGGCCTGGCCGGTGGCGGCGGACAGGATCTCCTCCTCCGAGGCGTCCGCGTGCGCGAGCTCGGCCATCAGCCGCCCCTCCCGCATGACCAGGATCCGGTCGCTGATCCGCAGCACCTCGGGCAGCTCGGACGAGATCATCAGCACGCCCACCCCGTCCCGGGCCAGCTGGATCAGCAGGTGATGGACCTCCGCCTTGGTGGCCACGTCGATGCCCCGGGTCGGCTCGTCCACGATCAGCACGGCGGGCTTGCGGCCGAGCCATTTGGCCAGCACGACTTTCTGCTGGTTGCCGCCGGAGAGCATGGACACGGGGTCCTTCAGCCTGCCGTACTTGATCTTCAGCCGGGCCGCCCAGTCGGTGGCCAGGCGCCGCTCGGCCGCCGAGCGGATGAGGCCCGCGCGGCGCAGCCGGCGCAGTGAGGCGAGCGCCACGTTCTGCTGCACGGACATGTCCATGACCAGGCCCTGCTGGCGGCGGTCCTCGGGCACGAAACCCACCCCGGCCGCCATGGCCCCGGTCGGCGAGCCGCGGCGGAGCTGGTGTCCCCGCACCGCGACCGTGCCGGCGTCGTACTTATCGATGCCGAAGATGGCCCGGGCGACCTCGCTGCGCCCGGAGCCGACGAGCCCGGCCAGCGCGACGATCTCGCCGGCCCGGACGGTGAACGAGATGTCGGTGAACACTCCCTCGCGGGTCAGCCGCTCCACCGTCAGCAGCGGCTCGCCCGGCGTGCCGTGCTCCTCGGCGGGCCGCTCGGCCAGCTCCCGGCCGACCATGGCCCGGACCAGGTCGCCGGCCATCAGGCCCGCGAGCTCCCGGTTGAGCACCTGCTTGCCGTCGCGCATCACGGTGACGCGCTGGCAGAGCGCGAAGACCTCCTCGAGCCGGTGCGAGATGAACAGGACCGCGGTGCCCGCGGCGCACAGCGTCCGCACCACGTCGAAGAGCCTGTCCACCTCGGCGGCGGACAGCGCGGCCGTCGGCTCGTCCATCACGATGACCCGCGCCTCGAGCGAGATGGCCTTGCCGATCTCGACCACCTGCTGATCCGCGATGGACAGCCCGCGGGCGATCCGCGCCGGATCGAGCGGTACCCCCAGCCGGCCGAAGATCGCCGCGGCCTCTGTCCGCATCGCCCGCCGGTCGATGCGGCGGCCCGAGGTCAGCGGCTGGCGGCCGATGAACATGTTCTCCGCCACGGTCAGGTCGGGGAACAGCGCCGGCTCCTGGTAGATGACCGCGATCCCGGCCGCCCGCGCCGCCGCCGGACCGTGCAGCGTGACCTCCCGGCCATCCGCGAACAGCGACCCGGCGTCCGGCTGATGCACGCCCGCCAGGATCTTCACCAGCGTCGACTTGCCCGCCCCGTTCTCGCCGACCAGGGCGTGAGCCTCTCCGGGATACAGCTCGATCGATCCGTCGAGCAGAGCCTGCACCGCACCGAACGACTTCGCGGCATGCCGCAGCACCAGGACCGGCTCCGCGGCAGCGTCAGCCGGCCTGGCGTCCTCGCCGGCCTGGCCGCCCGAAGCCATCTCCACCCTGCGCTCCTGCCATGAATGGAACGTTTCAATTTGCACCAGTAGTGTTACCTCAGCAAGTCGGCGTGTCAATGACCTCCCTATCGCTCGCCGCCGAATCGTTATCGGCCGTCGGCGTCTACGATTGGAGGGCCGAGACGTGTTGAGCCAGCGTGCGAAGGGTTAAGGTCCGAGGGCTGATGGCTGCGGGCATGAAGGACGTGGCGAGCCTGGCCGGAGTGGCGGTCGGAACGGTTTCGAACGTGCTGAATCATCCCGATCTGGTGCGGCCGCTGACCCGCGCTCGTGTCGAGGCGGCGATGGAGGAGCTCGGGTTCATCCCGAACGGCTCCGCGCGCCAGCTCCGGGCGGGCCGCAGCCGCTGTCTCGGGCTTGTCGTGCTGGACGTGACCAACCCGTTCTTCACCGAGGTGGCCCGCGGCGTCGAGGATTACGCGCAGGCGGCCGGCTACGCCGTGATCTTGTGCAATTCGGACGAGGCTTCTGACAAGGAGCGCCAGTACTTGCGCGTGCTCGAGGAGCAGCGGGTGCGCGGCATCCTCATCACCCCGGTGCACGGCCGGGCGCCCGAACTGCGGCGCATCCGCGACCGCGGCACCCCGGTCGTGCTGCTCGACCGGCCGGGCTCGCCCGGACAGTGCTCGGTGGCCGTCGATGACCGGCGGGGCGGCGAGATCGCGGTCTCCCACCTGCTGAGCCTCGGTCACCGCAGCATTGCCCTGGTCAACGGCCCGACCGCGATCCGCCAGTGCGCTGACCGGCGCCAGGGCGCCCGTCGCGCCGTGGAACGGGCGGGCCTGGACCCGGCGGAGGTCCTCACCGAGATCACCGTGCAAGCGATGAACGCGCGGGCCGGGGCCGCGGCGGCCGACGAGCTCCTCGGCGAGGCACCCAAGCCGACCGCCGTGTTCTGCACCAACGACATGCTGGCCCTGGGCCTGCTGCGCCGGCTGAGCCAGGCCGGGGTGGCGGTGCCCGGCGGCCTGGCCGTGGTCGGCTACGACGACATCGAGTTCGCCGCCGACGCCGCGGTGCCGCTCACCTCGGTGCGCCAGCCCAAGTACCAGCTCGGCTGGGCCGCCGCCGAGCTGATGCTCGACGAGGCCGACCGGTCCGCCGAACACGAGCATCGCCGCATTGTCTTCAAGCCCGAGCTGGTGGCACGGGCCAGCAGCGGCTCGCACCCCCAGGAGACAGCCCCGCACGAGGCAGCCCTCCGCGAGGCAGCCCTCCGGGAGGCAGCCCTCCGCGAGGCAGTCGCCGGCGCGTAAGCCACCTGCGGCCCTCGGGCCTTCGCCCGGCCGGGTTCCCGTGAGGCGCGGGCACGCTGACCGGCGTCATCGGCGGCTACGAGGAGGGCGGCGACTACGACTGGGCCTCCTACAGCGCGGTGCTCGGCTCCGCCGCGCTCGCCCTGTACCGGCAGGCCGAGGCGACGAGCTAGCAGCGGCGACTGGACCGCGGTGACTGGGCTGGCACCGGGGACGGGCTGACACCGGGGACGGGCTAGCAGCGGCGACTGGGCTGCGGTGACTGGGCTGGCACCGGGGACGGGCTGACACCGGGGACGGGCTAGCAGCGGACGGCGCGCAGCGCGACGGTGACCATGGGCAGCGTGAATTCGCCGTCCGACGTCTCCGGCTGCGCCTGCAAGAAGCCGCGAACCTGGGCAAGCAGCCCCGCCCGTTCGGCCTCATCCATCACCAGCAAGTGAGAGTGGGTCGCGATGGTGGCCAGCAGTGAGCCGGCGGTGCGCGGCTGCCCGTGCCCGAACTCCCGCGTCTGGCCGTCGCGGAACAGGCCGGCACCGGCCGCGGCCATCCGGTCGGCGCGGGCCTGGTCGCCCCCGCTACGCCATCTGAGCAGCGTGATGCTGGCCTTGCGCTTGCTGATCTCGGCCAGTTCCGCCACCCAGCCGACCCGGTCATCGTCCACGTTCCAGAGCCCGGCGAGCGCGCCGCCCGGGGTGAGCACGCGGGCGATCTCCGGCATTGCGCGGTCCATGTCGAACCAGTGCATGGCCTGGGCGGCCAGCACGGCGTCGACGCTGGCATCGGGCAGCGGTATCTCCTCCGCGCTCCCCGGTACCGAACGCACCTCGGGCATCGCCCGCCGCAACTCGGCCAGCATCTGCTGGTCGGGTTCTACCGCGGTCACGTCGGCGCCTAGACGGATCAGCGTCGCGGTCAGCTTGCCGGTGCCCGCGCCGATGTCGACGACCCGGAGCGGCCGGCGGGCCGAGACCGGCTCGAGCGCCCACCGGACCGCGGCCTCGGCGTAGCCGGGGCGATGCTCTGCGTAGGCACTTGCGGCGGCGCCAAACGACGAGCCGTGCCGCAGCCGCTCCACGGTCTCCGCCTCGGTCTCGGGCTCGGCCTTCGGCTTGGCGTCCGCCGCCCCCGTCTGCTCGTCCACCCGGCCGAGCTTATTCGGACCGGGCGCTGAGCTAGCCGGCCGGGGCTACTCGGGCCGGGGCTGAGCTGCCGGCCGGGGCTACTCGGCCGGGTGCCGGGCGTCGTAGGCGGCCCGGGCGGCTTCGATCTCGGGCAGGTGACTGTCCGCCCAGGTGACGAGCTTGCCGATGGTGTCGAGGAGGGTGCGCCCCATGGGGGTGAGCGCGTATTCGACCCGCGGCGGGATGACCGGATGGATGGTCCGGGTCACGATGCCGTCCCGCTCCAGTCCGCGCAGCGTTACCGTGAGCATCCTGGCGGTGATGCCGTCGATGGACCGGTGCAGTTCGGTGAACCGCATGGTGCCCTGCCCGAGCAGGTCGATGACGTACATCGACCACTTGTCGCCGACGCGCTGAAGCACCTCCCGCGCACGGCAGCTCGTCGGCGCGCCGGCCGTCCCCGGTTCGCTGCCCGCCCCCGTATCGATGGCCGCCCCCGTATCGATGGCCGCCCCCGTATCGATGGCCGCCCCCGTATCGATGGCCGCCCCCGAATCGCACGCCGCCAGAGGGTCGCCGGCCGACCCTGACGGCTCGCTCACCGGGCCGGCTTGCCCGGAATCCACGACATCGCCTCCTAGGTATCTCACCAGGCTACTTCGCGGAAGCTGGTTTGGCCTAGTGCTTGACGCTTCAATCAATACTAGGTTACTGTTAGGAAGTTAGGTACGCGAGCGAAGTCACATACGGTTAAGAACCACCCTACCTGGAGGAATGATGACTGAGACAGCCGTGGAGATTCCCGGCTACGTCGCCGGGACGTGGAGCATAGACGCCGTGCACTCCGAGGTGTCCTTCGTTGTCAGGCACATGATGGTGAGCAAAGTCCGCGGCCGTTTCGACAAGTTCGAAGGGACCATTGTCACCGCCGGGGACCCGCTGCAGTCCCGCGTGGACGCCACCGTGGACCTGAGCTCGGTGAACACCGGCGAGCCCAACCGGGACAACCACATCAGGAGCGCCGACTTCTTCGAGGTCGAGTCGCACCCCACGATGACGTTCCACTCCACCGGTGTCCGCCCCGACGGTGACAGCTTCCTGCTCGACGGCGACCTCACCATCCGCGGCACCACCCGCCCGGTCACGCTGAAGCTCGAGGTCAACGGGTTCGGCCCGGACGCCTACGGCGGCACCCGGGCGGGCTTCTCCGCCACCGGCGAGATCAACCGGCACGACTTCGGCGTCAGCTACAACGGCCCTATCCCCGGCGGCGGCGTCGCGGTGAGCGAGAAGGTCACGATCAACATCGAGATCGAGGGCGTCCTGGACAAGTAGGTCCCGAGGGTATGGGCCGGGGGCCGCGGCGCGGCTTCCGGCCCATATTCATGGCCCGCCCGCCCGCCCGGCCAGGCCCGCACCGCCCCGCTCAGTCTCCGTGCTTGACCAGGTAGTCGAGGTAGAGCGGGCGCAGCGCCTCGGCCACGTCGCCTTCCCCGGAGTCGATCGCGTCCCCGAGCAGCGCGGTGACCTTCGAGATGTCCCGCCCGGCCTCGATGTCGTGTCCTTCTGAGGCTTCGGCCGCCGGGATGGCCCGCAGCAATTCCCAGAGAAACTCCACGTCCAGGTGGTGCACCGCCCGCCGTACGGCGCGGTCGTGCAGTTCACGCGAGGAAAGCGCGTCCAGCTCGTCACGGGTGCTCACCCGTGGACTCTACCGCCTGCTCCCGCCCCAGTTGCCCGCCCCGCCCCGTCCCCCGTTGCCCGCCTGTCCCCGGAAACGCCGGCGGAATACCGTGCCGGACTTCTGCGGTGATATGGGCGTTAAGTACCCGATAGTCCAGTAAAGGCCCGCCATAGGTAGAGCAGCTTCGCTGCGAACCTTCTGCGACATATCCGCCCGAGGCAGGGTGAAGCCGCTGTTCCGGGGCGGATCCAGCTTGCCGCGAGTTTGATCATGATTCCTTGGTTAAGGAATAGGTAACGGTTTTGCAGAGAACTGACAATCGTTTGCCGGAATTGTTAGATTTCCGTCGGAAAGCGTCTCGTTCGCGGGACGGTCACATTGGCGTGACCGGCGGGCCTGGGGGACGGACTGGGGCTGGCGGCACGCGTGAGCGATAAGGATTCGCACATGCGCATTCCCTGGTCAGGACGGGGATCAACCACAAGATTCGGGCGGGGCTCACCGCCCGGGGCGGGGCGGAAGTGGCGGCTGCTGCTGGTGCCCGCGATGGGCGTCGCGGTCATCTGCCAGCTGAGCCTGACGGGCACGGCGGGGGCGGCGACCGTCGCGACGACGGCGAAGACGGCGACCTCGGTGGCCACAGGCGCCGTCGCGCCCAACCCGGTCAACGAACTCGACTGCAACGGCTGGAGCAAGGCCTACGGGACCGTCAAGAAGTCGGCTGGCGACCTGTGCACCGACCCCATCAGCATTAAGAACGGCAAGGCCGGGCGTTTCATCGACAACCACTGGTACGTCGGGCACGACGAGCCGAGCGTGAAGTTCATCTCCAGCGCGCCTGGGTCCGGCAACACGATGACGTACCTGGCCAAGATCCCGGTGGATCCGCCTGGGCTCCCGACCCCGTCGGGCAGCGTCACCAACTACGGGCAGCTGTCGGTGGCACCCTGGTTCGGGCTGCCGATGTGCGATCCCAAGTCCTACCCGCAGAACCCCTGCGCCCCGGACAGTGACACCAACACGGGTACGATCAGCGACCCGAATGCGGCTGGTTCCGCCTTCATGGAACTGCAGCTGTACCCGCCGGGCTACACCCCGTTCGTTGACAGCGAGAGCTGCAGCGTGACCAAGTGGTGCGCGGCGGTCACCATCGACAGCCTCGAGTGCACCTTCGGCTTCGCCACCTGCAACGCCAACTGCGAGGAGCCGGTCAACTTCTCCTACCTGCAGACCAACGGCGTCCCGACCGGCCCGCCGAGCCCGCAGCTGACCGACGTCAGCACCTTCCTGCCCAACGGCAACACCCTGATGATCAACCCGGGCGACACGCTCTCGATCTCGATCACGGATCCGCCGCAGGGGTTCACCACGACAATACGAGATTTGACCACCCATCAGACCGGGTGGATGACGGCCAGCGCGGCGAACGGGTTCATGAACACCAACATCGCCGACTGCTCCGGGACCCCGTTCACCTTCCACGCGGAGTACAGCAGCGCCAAGCAGCAGAACCAGGTGCCGTGGGCCGCGCTCGAGGGCGGCGTGCTGATGGAGCAGGAGATCGGCCACTCCGAGGTCTGCAACTCGGTGACCAACAAGGACCCGTTCAGCGCGTCCTTCCCGGGCGGCCAGTCCTACAGTGACCCGAACGTCTTCGACACCTGCATGGGCGGTTCTGAAGGCCCGAACGCTGTCGGTGAGGGCCCGTGCACCTCGTCCGGTTGCCAGAACGCGACGACCCAGGGACCGAACGGGCCGGTAGCATGCCCGACCAACGACCCGGCCAGCGGCGCGCTGTGCGAGTTCGCCGACGGCTTCTGCTTCCAGAAGGGAGCGCGGACCGCGGACGTGAACGGCGTGGCGACCACGGAATGGTCGGACGCCAACCAGTGCTTTGCCAATAGGTACCAGAACGGTGACCTGGACTTCGATGGCCTAAGCTACATCACGAGCGCCTGGCCGAACGGCGGCCCGAACCATCCGACGGCATTCCAGTACGTCGGGCCGTTCCAAGGTAACGGGAAACCGTATCCGCAGATCCAGTTCGAGACCGACATCGGCGGCTCGTCGAACCTGTGCAACACCGCGACCGGCGCGGGCTGCACCGCCCCGCCGATCAGCGCGCAGTTCTACCCGTTCTGGTCGATGAGCGCGCAGATCCTCCCGCTCGGGGTGCACACCACCCAGTGCGCGTGGAACTTCGGGAACGTCATCCCGGGCACCACCCTGACGTTCGGCAAGGACGCCCAGTACGGCACGCCTGACGTGGCCAGGTACGGCGGCACGATCATCAGCGCCGTCCAGCCCAACCCGCAGTTCTCGGGCACCTGCAGCCTCTAACGGCAGCCGCCTGAGGTTCACCACCGGGGTGCCCCGCCCCCCCCCCCCCGCTGTACCGGCCCACCCCCCCCCACCCCGGGCCCCCCCGGTCGTTCCCCCCCGGGGGGCCCCCCCCCCCCGGGGGGGCCACCCCGGTGCCGTTTCGGCGCGGTGCCGCCGGCCGGCGGCGGGCTCAGCGACGCTCGTCCAAGCGATGCACTCGTGTGGCGCGCGGGTCTCCAAGGATGTTTGTTATTAGAGTTCTTCTGTGTTATTAAGTTCTGAATAAACTGATTCAGTGCGAATTTTCTGCGACATAACCTGTCGGAGGCCGCTGAATAGCGTTGTTCCAGCTGGATCCGCCTGTCGCGTGCTCGATCATGATTCCTCGGCTGGGAATAGATAACCGTTTTGTAGACGATTGCGCTCGTTTGCGGCATTGTTAGATTCCGTCGGAAAGCGTCTCGTATCGCGAGACGGTCACACGGGCGTGACCGCTCGGACCTGAGTAACGCGGGGCTGGCGGGCACGCGTGAGCGGGAAGGGACCGCACATGCGCATTCCCTGGTCTGGAGGGGGATCAATCACGAGATCCGGGCGGGCGTCACCGCCCGCAGGGGGACGGAAGTGGCGGCTGCTGCTGGTGCCCGTGATGGGCGTCGCAGTCATCTGCCAGCTGAGCCTGACCGGCTCGGCCGGGGCGTCCGCCGCCGCGGCCACGGCGAAGACAGGGACCTCGGTGGCTACGGGCGCCGTCGCGCCCAACGGCGCCAATGAACTCGACTGCAACGGCTGGAGCCAGAAGTACCGGGCGGTGGCGCCGGAGGCCGGCGCCCTGTGCACCGACCCGATCAAGGTTCTCAACGGCAAGGCGACCCGCTTCGTTGACAACGGCTGGTACGTCGGCCACGACGAGCCGAGCGTGAAGTTCATCTCCAGCACGCCGGGCTCGGGCAACACGATGACCTACGTGATGAAACTGTCCCGGGACCCCAGGAGGGCTCCGACCGCCAACGGCAGCGTCGTCGACTACGCGCAGCTGTCCCCGGCGCCCTGGTTCGGCCTGCCGATCTGCGACCCGAAGTCCTACCCGCAGAACCCGTGCACCCCGGACAGCGACAGCAACTCGGGCCTGATCAGCGACCCGGGCGCGGCGGGCGCGGCATTCATGGAGCTGCAGTTCTACCCGCCGGGCTTCACCCCGGCCTGGACCGACAACATCAGCTGTAACGCGACCAAGTGGTGCGCGGCTATCACCATCGACAGCCTGGCGTGCACCTTCGGCTTCGCCACCTGCAACAACAACTGCATCGAGCCGGTCAACTTCGCCTACATGCAGACCAACGGCGTCCCGGCCGGCCCGCCGAGCCCGCAGCTCGCCAACGTGAGCACGTTCACCCCGAACCGCAACACGCTGATGCTCAACCCCGGTGACGTGGTCGTAACCTCCATCTCCGATCCGTCGCGGGGGCTCACCGCGGTGGTCCGAGATCTCACCACCCATCAGACCGGGTTCATGACCGCCAGCGCGGCGAACGGGTTCATGAACACCAACATCGCCGACTGCTCGGGGACCCCGTTCAGCTTCCACGCGGAGTACAGCACCGCCAGGCAGCAGAACCAGGTGCCGTGGGCCGCGCTCGAGGGCGGCGTGCTGATGGAGCAGGAGATCGGCCACGGCGAGGTCTGCAACTCGGTGAAGTACCAGGACCCCGCGGTCAACCCCTCGGGAGCCACCGGCTACACCGACCCGCAGGCCTACCAGACCTGCATCGGCGGCTCGGAAGGCAAGAAGGCCGTCGGTGAGGGCCCGTGTACCTCGGCCGGCTGCCAGAACGCGACGACCCAGGGCCCGGACGGCCCGGTGGCCTGCCCGACCAGCAATCCGGCCAGCGGCGCGCTGTGCGAGTTCAGCGACGGTTACTGCTTCCCGAAGGGAATCCGGACCGCGTTCATCAACGGGAAGCCGGTTACGGAGGTATCACGGGCCGCCGAGTGCAACCAGGAACGGACCCAGAACGGTGACCTGGACTACGACGGCCAGTCGTACCTGCCGGACTGGCCGAACGGCAGCCGGAACTTCCCGACCTCGGTCCAGTACGTCGGGCCGTTCCAGGCCAACGGGAAACCGTACCCGCAGATCCAGTTCCAGACCGACGCGGCCGGCTCGGAGAACCTGTGCAACGTGACCACAGGGGTGGGCTGCACCGCCCCGCCGATCAGCGCGCAGTTCTACCCGTTCTGGTCGCTCAGCCCGCAGTTCAACGCCCTCGGCACGCGTACGACCCAGTGCATCTGGAACTTCGGGAACGACCAGCCGAACACCATCAAGGACTTCGGCAGGGACGCCCAGTACGGCACGCCTAACCTGGCCCGCTACGGCGGCACGCTGATCAGCGCGGTCCAGGCCAACCCGCAGTTCTCCGGCGGCTGCAGGCTCTAGCCGCTAGCCCCCAGCACGGTCAGTACCGGGGTGCCCCGCGCGGGGCACCCCGGTCGTGTCTCAGCGGCGCAGTACCGCCGGGCGCCTGGCGCGCAGGCCGCCGGACACCGCCCGCGCGACGGCCAGGACCTCCGGGTGCCCGGGCAGGTCCTCGAGCAGCACCGGCTGCCCGTCGGCCCCGGTGAGCGGGATCCGCCAGTTGGGGTACTCGTCCACCGTGCCCGGTATGTTCTGCGGGCGCCGCTCGCCGGCGGCGTCGGCCAGCGAGACGCCGATCAGCACGGCCGGGGTCCGGGTCAGGTAGGCGTACAGCGCGACGGTGAACTCCTCCGGCGACGGGCGGTCCGGCCGGGGGAGGAGGTCCTCGCGGGCCAGCATCGTCAGCCATCCGGTTATCTCCGCGTGAGCGGCGGCGCGCTCCTCCGCCTCCGGCTGGGTCAGCAGGCCGAGCTTGGCCCGGATGGTGACCTGGTCGCCGGTGAGGAACGCCGCGGCCGGCGGCATGTCGTGCGTGCCGACCGTGGCCAGGCAGCCGCGGCGCCAGCTGCCCGGCCTGCGCGGGGTGCCGTCCGCCCGGCGCTCGAACCACAGCATCGACGTGCCGAGCACCCGCCGCTCGGCCAGGAACTTCCGCAGCCAGGGTTCCACCGTGCCGAGATCCTCGCCGATCGCCAGCGCGCCCGCGCGCGCCACCTCGGCGGCCAGCACGCCGCCCATGAGCTCGTGGTCGTACCGCACGTAGGTGCCCAGGTCCGGCGACATCCCGGCCGGTATCCACCACAGCCGGGCCAGGCCCATGACGTGGTCCACGCGCAGGCCGCCGGCGTTGCGGCTGCAGGCCGCGATCAGCTCGGCCAGCGGCCGGCCCGCCTGGGCGGCGAGCCAGCCCGGATGCCACGGCGGCAGCGTCCAGTTCTGGCCGCGCTGGTTGAACTCGTCCGGCGGCGCGCCCACGCTGATGCCGGGGACGATGACGTCCTGGCGGGCCCACGCGTCGGCGCCGCCGGGATGCGCGCCGACCGCGAGGTCGGTGATGATGCCGATGGTCATGCCGGCCCGCCTGGCGGCCCGCTGCGCCGCGGCGAACTGCTCCGCCGCCAGCCACTGCAGCCAGGCGTGGAACTCGATGCGGCCGGCCAGCGTCCGCCTGAGTTCCGTGACCTCCGCCGAGCCTGGATCGGCCAGCGCCGCGGGCCACGACCGCCAGTCGGGACCGTGCACCTCGGCGATGGCGCACCACGCCGCCCAGTCGCCGATGGCGCGCCGGTCACGGGCGAGGAAGGCGTCGAGCTCGGCGCGGCGGCTCGCGGTCAGCCGCACCGCGTGGATCAGTTCGAGCGCGGCAAGCTTGGCCGCCCAGACCGCGTCCCGGTCGATGAGCGCCGCGGTGCTGTTCGCGGCGCGCAGCGGGGCGGCCAGAGCCTCGACCCGGATCCGGCCGTCGGCGCTCAGCTCCTGATACTCGGGGATGTCCTCGATGCGCAGATAGAGCGGGCTGATCATGCGGCGGCTCATCGGCAGGTAGGGAGACGGGCTGACCGGCGGCTGCGGCTCGGCCGCGTGCAGCGGGTTGACCAGGACGAAGTCCGCGCCGATGTCGCCGCCGCTCCAGGCGGCGAGGTCGGCCAGGTCGTGCAGGTCGCCGTGGCCCCAGGAGGCGCGCGAACGCACCGAGTAGAGCTGCACGGCGAAGCCCCACGAGCGGCGGGCCGGAAGCGGAGCCCGGGCATGGGCCCCCGCGCCGGTCAGCGCGGCCGGCGCCCCGTCGTGGCCGAGTGCACGATCATCACCGAGTGCACTGAGCACCGCGGCCAGCGTCTCGTCCGGCACCTCGACGAGACGGCCCCGCCAGTTCTGGTACGAGACCGCCACTCCGTGAGCCTGGGCCCGGCGCGTGAGTTCTGCCCGTCCTGTCATCGCACCAGTGTGCCCGAACGAGCCCCGGTCCAGCGCGGGTACCCGGATCCTTTGATCCCTCTGACCTGGTTCTAACCAAAGACGGGTCATCTCAGTCTTAAGGGCAGACGGATGCGCAAACAGCGGATCCCAGGCCACCACAGGACGACCGGACATGAAGCACCTCTCCACCATCCCGAAGACCGCCCGGCGGATCGCCGCGGTCATCGCCGCCACCTCCGTCGCCGGGCTGCTCGCCGCCTCCGCCGCCTTCGCGGCCAGTTCGCCGGGCACCGTGCTGACCTCCGACACCGTGCGCGCCTCGGCCCCGGTCCCCGCCTGCACGGCAGGCGACCTCGGTGCCTGGGTCGCGGTCACCCAGGGGAACGGCGCCGCTGGGAGCATCTACTTCCCGCTGCAGTTCACCAACCTGAGCCGGCACGCCTGCGCGATGCGCGGCTTCCCCGGTGTCTCGGCCGTCGACCGTAACGGCCACCAGCTGGGCAGCCCGGCGAGATGGGGTCACGCGGTCCCGGTCCGGACCGTGGTGCTGGCGCCCGGGGCGACGGCGCACACCATCCTGCAGTGGAGCGACGCCGAGGTGACCACCGCGCCCGGCTGCCATCCCACGTTCAGCGCGTTCGAGCTGCGCGTCTACCCGCCGGGTCAGTACAGCGCGACTTACGCCGCCTTCGACCTGGAGGTCTGCTCGCGCCCCGGGCCCGTCTACATGAGCGTCGGGCCGGTGCTGCCCGGCGTGGGCACGATCTACGGCTAGTCCGGACGACGGACACCGCCCCGCGGGCCAGCCCGCGGGGCGGTGTCCGCTTTCCGGCTAGGAGGTCGCGGGTTCCAGCACGAACACCGGGATCTGCCGTGTGGTCTTCTCCTGGTACTCCGCATACGGCGGGAACGCGGCCACCGCCCGCTTCCACCACTGGGCGCGCTCGTCCCCGCTGACCTCCCGGGCGACCATGTCCTGCTTGCGCGGGCCGTCCTGCACTTCCACCATCGGGTGCGCGCGGACGTTGTAGTACCACTGCGGATGCGCCGGGGCGCCGCCCTTGGACGCCACCATGGCGTACCGGCCGTCGTGCTCTACCCGCATCACCGGCGTCTTGCGCACCTTGCCGCTGCTGACGCCGAGGTTGGTCACGATCACCACCGGCAGCCCGGTGTCGCGCAGGGTCGTGCCCTGCGTCCCGCCCGAACTCTCGTACAGCTCCACTTGATCGCGCACCCAGGCCGCTGCGCTCGGCTCGTATTCTCCTCGAACAGGCATACCGACAAGTCAACACCAGGACCCGCCGACCCCGCATAGCAGGGCTCTCACCGGCGGCGGCTCATCACGACCCAGGTCGGTCCTCATCAGCCCCAGCTGCCGAGCGGCCTCCTCACGCGGCGTTCGGCGCCATGAGCCCGGCAGCGTTGCCCACGATGTACTGGGTATAGGTCCGCAGCAAAAGGCCTACCCGCCCTGCGATGACCGTGCTCGGGATGAGGTACAAAGACAGGACCGTAACGCTGGGCACTGACATTTTGCGTGGCAGTACCCCCTAATTTGTCGGGACGAGGAGATTTGAACTCCTGTTCTCCTGACCCCCAGTCAGGCGCCTTAACCAAGCTGGGCCACGTCCCGCCGCGCCACGACGTTGCATCCCGTGGCGCGTCCGCCAGACCTCGGCGGCATGGGCCAGCTTAGCGCAACCGCGGCGCGGCTCGAAACGAACCCGGCCCGAACCACCCGCCGAGGCGCCGCGCCGCCGGGTCCGGATGCGTGATCCGCGCCGGACAGGAAAGTTACGATGTGCCGGGCATGGCGCCGCTGCCGTGCTCGTTGGAAGTAGCGAAAGCCATGCCGCCGCACTCACACCGAAGGAGCTGGCCCGTTGCGAGCACTCGGGACCCCGAGCTCAGCCTCCCGCGACGGCGGCTTCGGTAACCAGGGCCCGACACGCCCTCTTCCGGTCAGGAGGCGGTCCAGGATCGCCTTCAGGGCCGTGAAGATCCTCCTCGCCCTCGTCGTGCTGTTCGCCGCCGCGGCCGGCCTGCTCTTCGTGCTGACCCCCTCGGCGGGCCAGGCCACCGCGCTGGCCCAGGCCCAGGCCCAGGAGCACCACATCGCCTACCCCGGGCCACCGGTCCCGCCGTATTTCGCCCAGGCCCTGATCGCCACAGAAGACCACAGGTTCAACACCGATCCGGGGGTGGACCCGCTGGCCATGGCCCGGGTGGTGGTCTCCTGGATCACTGGTCGCGAGGACCAGGGCGGCAGCACCATCGACCAGCAGCTGGCGAAGAACCTGTACACGGGCGGCCGCAGCGGCTTCACGCAGGATCTGGAGCAGCTGGTCCTGGCCGTCAAGCTCAACCAGGCCTACAGCCGGGCGGAGATCCTGCGCCTGTACGCGGAGATCGCCTACTACGGGCACGGCTATTACGGCCTGAACGCCGCCAGCTGCGGGTATTTCGGCCGGCCGCCGGACGAGCTGACCCTGGTCCAGGCGGCCATGCTGGCCGGCGTGGTCAATGCGCCCACCTACGACGACCCGCTGGTCTACCCGCAGCAAGCCAGGACCCGGCTGGTGCACGTGATCGGCCGGATGACAGCGGTGGGTTACCTGACGAAGGCGCAGGAAACTGCGGCGCTCAACTCGTCCCTGGGCTTGTCCGCCGTCCGCGGCTGCCCGTGATCAGGAGTGCCCGTGATCGGGGTTCCCCGAGCGGTTCCAGGTGCCCGGCAACCCGGTGATCAGCGACCCGAGGTCTCCGGTTCCAGCTGCTCTGCCATCGGCACGTCCTCGTCCGCCAGCAGGAACACCCAGCGGCGGTAGCAGTACAACCGGAAGATGGTGGCCACGCCGATGCCGACGATGTTGGCCACGTTGTAGGACAACTTGCTGTCCAGCCCGAGCCCGTAGCGCACGGCCGCGACGAAGGCGAGCTGGATGAGCAGCCCGATGCCGTTGAAGACGAAGAACAGGACCGACTCGCGACCCCAGTGGCTGCCCTTGCGGTGCCGGAACGCCCACAGCTTGTTGCCCAGGAAGGCGAACACGGTGGCCACGCAGGTGGCGATCGTCACCGAGGTGAGCGGGCCGAGCCCCGCCCCGTAGCGCAGCACGTTGGCGCCGCCGATGGTGATGAAGAACGCGAGGATGCCTACCACCCCGAACTTGGCTACCTCGTGTATCAGCACCCTGAATCGGGTGTAAACCTCGCGGAGGAAATCCACTCGCTATCGGTCCCTATAAGTTGGTCCATCCCGTACCCGTATAGACCCGACCCTACCGTGTCTCCTGGTGAGCCCATGTACCGGGCGGTAAACCGTTCGAAGAATGTCATACCTCCCCGGTAACGTGAACCGGGTGTCCCAGAGTGAGGTACTGGTCCGCGCGCGTGGCCTGACCAAGCGGTTCGGGGAGTTCACGGCGGTGGACGGGATCGATTTCGACCTGTACCGCGGCGAGGCGTTCGGCTTCCTCGGGCCGAACGGCGCGGGCAAGTCCTCCACGATGCGGATGATCGGCTGCGTCTCGCCGCCGACCAGCGGGGAGCTGACCATCCTCGGCGCGGACCCGGTCCGGGACGGATCCGCGATCAGGGCCCGGCTCGGCGTGGTGCCGCAGGAAGACACCCTCGACGTGGAGCTCACCGTGGTGGAGAACCTGCTGGTCTACGGCAGGTACTTCGGCCTGCCCCGCCGCGTCATCAGGGAGCGGACGGCGGCGCTGCTCGAGTTCGTGCAGCTCGCCGACCGGGCCGGGGACAAGGTGGATCCGCTGTCCGGCGGCCTGAAGCGCCGCCTGACGATCGCCCGCTCGCTCATCAACGAGCCGGAGATCCTGATCCTGGACGAGCCCACCACCGGCCTGGACCCGCAGGCCAGGCACGTCGTGTGGGACCGGCTGTTCCGCCTCAAGCAGCGCGGCGTCACGCTGATCCTGACCACGCACTACATGGACGAGGCGGAGCAACTGTGCGACCGGCTGGTGGTCATGGACCACGGCACGTTCGCCGCCGAGGGCTCGCCCCGCGACCTGATCGCGCGTTACTGCTCGCCGGAGGTCCTGGAGCTGCGCTTCGGCCCGGAACTGCACGAGCTGGCCGCGGACAAGCTCAAGGACTTTTCTTCCGAACGGACTGAGGTGCTTGCCGACCGCATACTCCTCTACGTCACCGACGGGGACGCCGCCCTGGCCGCGGTGCGTTCCACCGGACTCGAGCCGCTCACCTCCCTGGTCCGCCGGGGCACGCTCGAGGACGTGTTCCTGCACCTGACCGGGCGGAGGCTGGAGGACTAGTGGCTGCCGTTGCCGCCCCGGCCAGCTGGCCGTCGTCCTGGCTGTCCGTGCGGGCCCTCCGGTGCTGGCTGACGGTGTACCGGCGGATCTGGCGGTCCAGCATCTGGTCCAGCGTGCTCGGCCCGCTGTTCTACCTGGGCGCGATGGGGCTCGGCCTCGGCACGCTGGTGGACAAGCACGGGACCGCGGGCCTTGGCGGGGTGAGCTACCTGGCCTTCGTTGCGCCGGCCATCCTGGCCTCCGGCGCGATGAACACCGCCATGGGCGAGGCGAGCTATCCCGTGTTCGGCTCCGTCAAGTGGAACAAGATCTACGTCGCGGCGCAAGCCTCGCCGCTGCGGCCGGGCGACATCTTCCGCGGGCACCTGATGTTCATGACGATGCGGATCACCATGAACGCCGCCCTGGTCACGGTGTATATGTGGGCGCTCGGCGCCACCAGGTCCGCGTGGGTGCTGCTGGCCTGGCCGGCCGCGACGCTCACCGGGCTCGCCTTCGCCGCCCCGATCGCGGCCTGGGCGGTCACGGCGCGGAGCGAGAACAGCTTCGCCTACGTGTTCAGGTTCGGCATGATGCCGCTGATGCTGTTCTCCGGCACGTTCTTCCCGTTGTCCCAGCTCCCTGACTGGCTCCGGCTCCTTGCTTACGTCACCCCGCTGTGGCACGGCGTCAACCTGTGCCGCATGCTCAGCCTTGGCCAGGTCGACCTGCCCGTGGCCCTGGCCAACGTGGCCTACCTGACCGCCCTGGCGGCCACCGGGATCTGGGCCGGGGCCCGCACCTACCGCAGGCGCCTGTATGTCTGAGGGGACACGGTGTTTTACGCAAAAGTTCGCGTTATGCAAAGAACCCCCCACCCACCTCCCCTTCCCCCTTCTTTTTGCTGGCCGCTCACCTGCACCGATCGCTCGCGCAGGCCCCAAAGGCCTGCACTCGCGAGTCGGTTTTGCCTAACGCTCACACATGTCTAGCGCGACCCTGCGGATGCTGCCTCCCACCGGGCGGCTGGCCCATCTGCGCCGGGCTGGCGGCGACGTGGGGAGCCTGCGCCTGATCGAGCGGCACGCCCGGGTCTACCGGCACGCCTGGCTGGTGTTCGTGTCCGGCATCTTCGAGCCGCTGTTCTACCTGCTGTCGGTGGGGCTCGGCCTGGGCGTGCTGGTCGGCAAGGTGCCCGGACCTGGCGGGCACCTCATCCCGTACCGGGATTTCGTCGCGCCGGGCCTGCTCGCCGTGTCCTCGATGAACGGCGCGATGTACGACTCGACGTTCAACATCTTCTTCCGGCTGAAGTACGCCAAGCTGTACGACGCGATCCTGGCCACGCCGATGAGCCCGGCGCAGGTGGCCCAGGGGGAGATCGGCTGGGCCCTGCTCCGCGGCACCATCTACGCCGCGGCGTTCACGCTCGTCATGCTGGCGATGGGCCTGGTCCACTCGCCGTGGGCGGTGCTGGACGTGCCGGTCGCGGTGCTGATCGGCTTCGCCTTCGCCGCCCTCGGCATGACCGGGACGACGTACATGAAGAGCTGGCAGGACTTCGACTACGTGCTCCTGGCCAGCATGCCGCTGTTCCTGTTCTCCGCGACGTTCTATCCGCTGAGCGTCTACCCGCGGCCGGTCCAGGTGATCATCGAGTGCACGCCGCTGTACCAGGGCGTCGTGCTGCTCCGTGACCTGACCGTGGGGGTGGTCGGCCCTGACCTGCTGTGGCGGGCCGCCTACCTGGCCATACTCGGCCTGGCTGGCCTCTGGGCATCCGGCCGCCGCCTCGCGAAGCTCCTGCTCGTCTGAGCCCCGTTCCGGACCTTGCCTGAGCCCCGTTCCGGGCCTCGTCTGAGCCCCCGTTTCCGTCGTCCGGAGCAGGTAAGCTGCGCGTGGATACTGGAGGAGCGGCAGATGTCGCCTGGTGCCGAACCGGTTCAGCACGGGACCGACGCACTCACTGCCCCACTGGAGCCTGCGGTACCTCAGAGTGAAACTCTGGTATCTCAGAGTCTGCTGCCGAGCATGTCGGATCTCCAGGCTCTAACTTCGCAGCCCGCACTCCCTTCGCTTCCCGCCCGCAGGCTGTCCGGCGCCTACCGGGATCGGTTCGTCTGGGCGACCTCGCTCGCCGTCCTCGGCGCCTATCTCGCCATCTCGCTGTCCCGGCTGAGGCAGCTCAACCCGTCCTCGTGGGATCTCGCCATCTACACCGAGTACGTGAAGCGGTCCGCCAGCTTCCGCGCGCCGGTCGCGGACGTCAGGACCGCGGGCTTCAACCTTCTCGGCGATCACTTCCAGCCGATCGTCATGGTCATCGACCCGTTCTTCCGCGTCTTCCCGTCCGCGGCGACGCTGGTGGCCGCGCAGGCACTGCTGGCCGCGCTGTCCGTTTACCCGGTCGCCCAGGCCGCGCGCGAGAAGCTCGGCGTCGGCCCGAGCCGGGCGATCGCGGTCGCGTACGGGTTCTCCTGGGGCCTGCAGCAGATGGCCAGCTTCGATTTCCACGAGATCGCCTTCGCCGTCCCGCTGCTGGCCTTCTCGCTGTCCGCGCTGGTCCGCGGCCATCTCAGGGCCGCGGTCCTGTGGGCGCTCCCGCTGGTTCTCGTCAAGGAGGACCAGGGTTTCACGGTCGCCGCGATCGGCCTCTACCTGACCATCGCCGGAATGCGCGCCGCCCGTGAGCCCTCGGACCCAGATCCCCTCGATCCCGACGGCAGCCGCCGCATCAAGGCGGGCCAGCTCCTGCTGGTCTGGGGTTTTGCCTGGTCGTTCCTGGCCATCGGCGTGATCATCCCGCACTTCAACCCGGCCCACCAGTACGACTACTGGAGCGACGGCGGGATCCTCGCCCCTGGCGGGCACCCGACGGTGACCGGCCTGATCGGGCAGCTCTTCCACGCCTGGCCCGACAAGCTGCAGACGATTGTGGTCCTGCTCCTGCCGACCGCGTTCATCGCGCTCCGCTCACCGCTGATCCTGATCGCCGGGCCGAGCCTGCTGCTGCGCTTCCTGTCCACGAACTCGAGCTTCTGGGGAACGTACTGGCACTACAACGCCACCGTGATGCCGATCATCTTCATCGCCGCCATCGACGCCATGGCCAGGATCGGCACCGCCATGGCCGCGGATGACCCGGCCACGCTGGCGAGCTGGGCCAGCGGAAGCCAGGGCCCGCGCCGCGCGGTCCTGGCCGGAGCACGCCGGTACGGCGCCGCGATGATGCTGGCGATCGCCGTCCCGCTGGCCTTCCAGTTCCCGCTCAGCACCCTGTGGAACGCGCAGACCTACCGGATCAGCAGCCACGTGAAGTCCGCCGACGCGGCCATGGCCAAGGTGCCCGACGGCGCCACCGTCCAGGCCACGCTGGATCTCCTCGCGCCGCTCGCCGCCCGCACCGATGCCTTCTGGATCGGCAACAGCGGCAACCCCAGGACCCAGTACATCGTGTTCGACGGCCAGGACAGCGGCTACACCCCGGCGATCAGTAACGTCCCCGCCTTCATCGCCCAGATCGACCCGGATCACGCCTACACCCAGATCTTCCAGTCCGGCGACGTCTACGTCTTCCGCCGCACCACCTGACCCTGATTCCCCCCATTTTCGGCTCTGGCGGATGTCTGGTGGCCGGACCAGTTACCGTGAATGCGCACTGAAGCGGGGGAGCTGAACCGGGGGAGCCGCAGCAGGCTGGTGTACTGGTGGGTAGGTAGGCTGGACGCGATCCCGCAAACCTGTGGAAGCGGCCCATCGGAAGGTTGTGCTCCATGGACTTCGGCTACGACGCCAGGACGCTCGATCTGCGCAAGCAACTGCTCACCTTCATGGAGGAACGGGTCTACCCGGCCGAGGCGGTGTTCGCGGAGCAGGTCGAGGCCGCTGCGGCCAGGGGCCAGATATGGGAGCGGATGCCGGTCACCGCGGACCTCAAGGCGCAGGCGCGCAGCCGCGGGCTGTGGAACCTGTTCCTGACCGGCAAGTCCGCCCGGGCGGTGGCCAAGGTGTATCCCGAACTCCTGCCGGATCCGCCGCTGACCAACCTGCAGTACGCGCCGCTAGCCGAGATCACCGGCTGGAGCCCCGGGCTGGCGCCGGAAGCGCTGAACTGCGCCGCCCCGGACACCGGCAACATGGAGGTGCTGGCCGAGTTCGGCTCACCGGAACAGCAGGAACGCTGGCTCCGGCCGCTGCTCGAGGGCACGATCAGGTCCGCCTTCTGCATGACCGAACCCGACGTGGCCTCCAGCGACGCCACCAACATCGCCACCACCGTCACCCCGGACGGCGACGGGTACGTGATCAACGGCCGCAAGTGGTGGTCCAGCGGCGCGATGAGCTCGGACTGCCAGATCTTCATCGTGATGGGAGTGACCGGCGAGCCAGCGGCCGGCGAGAGGGGCCATGGCCGGCACTCCATGATCCTCGTGCCGCGCGACACGCCGGGCATCACGGTCAAGCGCGGCATGCTGGTCTTCGGCTATACCGACGGGACGCACGGCGGCCACGCCGAGGTCATCTTCGACAACGTCAGGGTGCCCAGGGAGAACATCATCTCCGGCGAGGGCGACGGGTTCGCGATCGCGCAGGCCCGGCTCGGCCCCGGCCGCATCCACCACTGCATGCGGCAGATCGGCGCGGCCGAGCGCGCCCTGGAGCTGATGTGCAGAAGGGCCACCAGCCGCACCGCCTTCGGCAAGACCCTGGCCGAGCAGGGCGTCGTCCAGGACTGGATCGCCGAGTCCAGGGTCCGGATCGAGCAGGCGCGGCTGCTCGTGCTCAAGACGGCGTGGCTGATGGACACCGTGGGCAACAAGGGGGCGCACACCGAGATCCAGGCGATCAAGATCGTCACCCCGGCGATGGCCGAGTGGGTGATCGACCGGGCCATCCAGGCGCACGGCGGCGGCGGCGTCAGCCAGGACTTCCCGCTGGCCCACCTGTGGGCCAGCGCGCGCACGCTGCGGTTCGCCGACGGCCCGGACGAGGTGCACAAGAGGTCCCTGGCCCGCCGCGAGCTGCGCAAGGCCACCACCTGAGCGCAAGCCACCACCTGAACGCCAGGCCGAGCCCAGAAGCCTCAGGACCAGCGCGGCCAGCCAGAACAGCGCCATGCCCGCGAACTGAGCAACGTCACCGGTGCGAGCACCACGCCCGTTAGGGAATTAAAAGAGAGGATCCTGAGTGACAGCAGAGAGAATCGCGATCGTGACCGGCTCGGCCCGCGGCATCGGTGCCGCCACGGCGCGTCGGCCGGCCACGGACGAGATGGCCGTGGCGGTCCTCGACCTGGACGAGGCCGCGTGCGCCGGGACGGTGAAGGAGATCGCCGACGCCGGCGGCCGTGCGCTCGCGGTGGGCGCGGACGTCAGCGACCGGGCCCAGGTCCAGGCCGCGGTCGAGCGGGTGGCCGAGGAGCTTGGCCCGCCGGCCGTGCTGGTGAACAACGCCGGCCTGCAGGGCTTCACCAAGACCGTGGCCATCGAGCTCGGGCCGTTCGGCATCACCGCCAACGCGGTCGCGCCCGGGTTCATCGCCACCGACATGACCGCGGCCACCGCGGACCGCATCGGCGTCTCGTTCGACGTTTTCCAGAAAGCCGCCGCGGAGCGCATACCCGTCCGCTGGGTCGGGCATCCCGATGATGTGGCCCACACCATCTCATTCCTGGTCAGCGAGGGCGCGGGCTTCGTCTCCGGCCAGGTCATCTACGTAGCGGGCGGTCCCCTATGCTGACCGAGAGCGAAAACGCCACCGACGCGATCCGCGAGCGGATCCGCGCCTTCCTGGCCGAACACGACCCGGCCGAGATGCCCGGGCAGGACTTCAACGACGCCCGGTTCGACGCGGGCCTGGCCTGGGTGCACTACCCGGAGGGATTGGGCGGCCTGGGCGTGTCGCGCACCCTGCAGGCCGTCGTCGACGCCGAGTTCGCGGCCGCCGGCGCTCCCGGCCACAACGCCGAGCTCAACGCCATCGGCCTGGGCATGGCCGCCCCGACCATCCTCGCCTACGGCAGCGACGAGCAGCAGAAACGCTGGCTGCGCAGGCTCTGGACGGGCGAGGAGATCTGGTGCCAGCTGTTCAGCGAGCCCGGCGCGGGCAGCGACCTGGCCTCGCTGGCCACCCGGGCGGTCAAAGAGAAGGGGGGAGGGGAGGTGGGTGGGAGCTGGATCGCCAACGGGCAGAAGGTGTGGACCTCGCTGGCGCAGCACGCCCGGCGCGGGCTGCTGGTCGCCCGCACCGACCCCGACGTCCCCAAGCACCAGGGCCTCACCTACTTCGCCGTGGACATGACCGGTCCGGGCGTCGAGGTCAGGCCGCTGCGCCAGCTCACCGGCGAGGCCGAGTTCAACGAGATCTTCCTGACCGACGTGCGGATCCCCGACGCCGACCGGATCGGCCAGGTCGGCGAGGGCTGGAAGGTGGCCAACGCCACGCTGATGAGCGAGCGGGTCAGCATCGGCGCCTCCCGCGCGGCGCCGCGGGAAGGCGGCATGATCGAGTCGGCCGCCCGGACCTGGCGCTCCCGCCCCGAGCTGCGCACGCCGGGGCTGCACGACCGGATGCTGCGGCTCTGGACCGACGCCGAGGTGGCCCGGCTGGCGGGGGAGCGGCTGCGGCAGCAGCTGGCCGCGGGCAAGCCCGGGCCGGAGGGCTCCGCCGCCAAGCTGGTCTTCGCCCGGCTCAACCAGGAGATCTCCGGGTTCGAGGTGGAGCTCGCGGGGGGTGACGGCCTGCGCTACGACGACTGGTCCATGCGCCGCCCCGAGCACACGAACTTCTATGGCCGCGGCCCCGGCTACCGCTACCTGCGCGCCAAGGGAAACTCCATCGAGGGCGGGACCTCCGAGATCCTGCGCAACATCGTCGCCGAGCGGGTGCTCGGCCTCCCCGCCGAACCCCGCGTCGACAAGGACGTGCCATGGAAGGATCTGCCACGATGAGCGCAGGATCGCCCGCCGCCGGGGGGCCTGGGGGGCCGTCCCCCCTGGCCAGCAGAGCCAGCGATCTCCCCGATCTCCTCTATTCAGATGCCGAACGGGCTTTGTCAGACGCCATGGCGTCCCTGCTTGCCGACCGGGGCGGCGTGGACTCCGCGCTCGCGCGGATCGAATCGGCTCAGACCTACGACGACAAGCTGTGGCAGGCCGTCGCGACCGACCTGGGCTGCGCCGGGCTGCTGATCCCCGAACGGGACGGCGGCGCCGGCGCCTCCTACCGGGAGGCCGCGGCCGCCGCCGAGGTGCTGGGCAGCTTCGCCGCCCCGGTGCCGTTCCTGGGCAGCGCGGTCGTCGCGACCGCGGCCCTGCTGAGCATCGCCGCCGGGGCCCAGAGTTCCTCTGGTACCCCGTTCACGCCGGCCAAGGCCGCGTCCGGCCTGCTCAAGCGGATGGCGGACGGCGGCGTGACCACGGCGCTCGCGGTCCCGTTCGCCACCGCGCCCGGGTCCGCCTGGCCGACGTCGGTCCGGGTCGCCGGACTGCGGCCCGGCGACGCCGCCAACGGGGTGGCCCGGCTGCGCGGGATGGTCACCGGGGTGGCCGACGCGCTGCCCGCCGGGATGCTGCTGGTTCCGGCCGACGGCGTGCCGCACGCGCTCTACCTCGTCGACATGGCCGCCGAGGGCGTGGCCAAGGCCCCGGTGACCTCGCTCGACATGACCAGGCAGCTGTGTGACCTGTCGTTCGACGACGCGCCGGGCACGCTGATCGCGTCCGGGCAGGGCGCTGAGCGGGCGCTGGATGCGGCGCTGGCGGCGGGCGCCGGCGTGCTGGCCGCCGAACAGCTCGGGCTGGCGCAGCGCTGCCTGGACATGACCGTCGCGTACGTGAAGGAACGCAAGCAGTTCGCCCGGCCGGTCGGGTCGTTCCAGGGTCTCAAGCACCGGCTGGCCGACCTGTGGGTGTCGGTCACCCAGGCCCGCGCGGCGTCCCGGTACGCGGCGGCCTGCCTGGCGTCCGGCTCGCCGGACGCCCAGGTCGCGGTGGCGCTGGCCAAGGCTTACTGCTCGGAGGTCTCGCTGCACGCCGCGCAGGAGTGCGTGCAGATGCACGGCGGCATCGGCTTCACCTGGGAGCACCCGGCGCACCTGTACCTGAAACGCGCCAAGGCGGACTCCATTGGCTTCGGCACCGCGGACGCCCACCGGGCCGCGCTGGCGTCCCTGGTCAACCTGCCCGCCGCCCGATGACGGGCGAGGCGGACCTGCGGAGCCGGGTCGCCCGGCTCTCGCTCGAGCAGAAGGTACGGCTGCTGACCGGCGCGGACTTCTGGGCGCTGTACCCCGAACCCGGCGCCGGGCTGCGCCGGGTCGTGCTCTCCGACGGCCCGGCCGGGGTCCGCGGCGAGACCTGGGACGAGCGTGACACCTCGGCGAACATCCCGTCGCCGACGGCGCTGGCCGCCACCTGGGACGGCGAGCGCGTCGAGGCCATCGGCAGGCTGCTCGCCCGCGAGGCGCGGCGCAAGGGCGTGGACGTGCTCCTGGCCCCCACGGTGAACCTGCACCGGACCCCGTTCGGCGGCAGGCATTTCGAGTGCTTCTCCGAGGATCCGCTGCTCACCGCTCGGATCGGCGTCGCCTACGTGCGGGGCCTGCAAACGTGCGGTGTCGGGGCCACGGTCAAGCACTTCGTGGCCAACGACTCCGAGACCGAGCGGATGACCGTGGACGTCCGCGTCGACGAGCGGACGCTGCGCGAGCTCTACCTGGCGCCGTTCGAGGCGATCGTGCGAGAGGCGGGCGCCTGGTCGGTGATGGCCGCGTACAACGCGGTCAACGGGCCGACGATGACGGAGAGCCCGCTGCTCCGCGACATCCTGCACGACGAGTGGGGCTACGACGGCCTGGTCATGTCGGACTGGACCGCGGCCCGGTCCACCGTGCCCGCCGCCCGGGCCGCCCTCGACCTGGCCATGCCGGGTCCGGCGGAGCGGTTCGGCCCGTGGGGCGACGCGCTGGCCGAGGCGGTGCGGGCCGGCCAGGTCGACGAGGCGCTCATCGACGACAAGGTGCTCCGCATCCTCCGCCTGGCCGCCCGGGTCGGCGGCCTCGACGGCACGGCGTCCTCTTCCGGCCCGATCTCTCCGCCCGAGGTCGACATCCCGGCGGAGTTGCGCGCCACCGCCGCCGCCTCGTTCGTGCTGGCCCGCAACGACGGCCTTCTCCCGCTGGATCGCTCCTCGCTCGGACGCATCGCCGTCACCGGGCCGAACGCCGAGGTCGCGCGCACGCTCGGCGGCGGCAGCGCCACCGTCTTCCCGCCCTACACGATCTCCCCGCTCGACGGCCTGCGCGCCGCCGGGCTCGACGTGGCGTTCGCCCCGGGAACGCTGGGGCACCTGCGGCCTCCTGCGGCCCGTGCGCCATGGCTGCTGCGGCCCGACCGATCCGGGCCGGGGGCGGAGGTCCGGTTCATCTCCGCCGACGGCGCGTTGCTCGGCACCGAGCAGCGTGACGGCGCCACGTTCCGCTGGATGAACGGGTTCGGCTCGGCCAGCGCCTCCGGGCCGGTTGCCCGGCTGGAGATCAGCTGCGTCATCAAGGCCACCGATGGCGGCCGGTATCGGCTCGGCGTGTCCGGGCTCGGGCACTTCCGCCTGTCCGCGGACGGGTCCGAGGTCTTGGACGAGACGCTCACGATGCCGGAGGGCGCGGACTTCGGCGAGGTCCTGATGGTCCCGCCGCAGCGGCTGGCGCCGATCGACCTGGCCGCGGGCCAGTCGGTGGCCGTGCTGGTCGAGCACGATCTGCGTTCCTCGCCGCTGGCGGGTTTCGGCACGTTCTTCGACCTCAATCTGGAGCCGCCGCACGGCACCGACGAGGAGGAGATCGCCGCCGCGGTCGCCCTGGCGGCCGGCCGCGACATCGCCGTGGTGGTGGTCGGCACCACCGCCGAGGTGGAGAGCGAGGGCTTCGACCGCCCGTCGCTGGCGCTGCCAGGACGCCAGGACGAACTGGTCCGCCGGGTGGCGGCGGCCAATCCGCGGACCGTGGTCGTGGTCAATTCCGGCGCCCCGGTCCTGCTGCCCTGGGCCGATGACGTGGCGGCGGTCCTGCTGACCTGGTTCGGCGGCCAGGAGTTCGGTCACGCGCTGGCCGACGTGCTGCTCGGCGAGGCCGAACCCGGCGGGCGGCTGCCCACCACCTGGCCCGCGTCCGAGGAAGGCCTGCCGTCCACCCGGCCGGCCGACGGCGTGCTCGCCTACGCCGAGGGCCTGTTCATCGGCTACCGCGGCTACGACCGCGACGGCCGGGATCCGCTGCTCCCGTTCGGCCACGGCCTCGGCTACACCACCTGGTCCTACGACTCGATCACCGTGGACTGCGACGTGCCGGAGCCGGCCGGCGCACTGCTGGCTCCTTCTCTCGGGGGGGGGGGGGGCGCCCCCCCCCCCCCCCCCCCCCGGGCCACGGACGGCCCAAGACCACCCCC